>Ga0209539_1000930_pt1 | contig 16261 bp, 15 predicted proteins | sample BarGraNGADG00312_2_FD_184499 | JGI IMG/M metagenome (GOLD analysis project Ga0209539, IMG submission 184499) | Arctic peat soil microbial communities from Barrow, Alaska - Barrow Graham LP Ref core NGADG0011-312 (SPAdes) (version 2) | ecosystem: Environmental > Terrestrial > Soil > Wetlands >... | reverse complement strand
CCGCAGGGCGACGAGGCGGGCAAGGCCACCAAGGCAACCAAGGCCACCAAGCCCACCAAGCCGGCCGTTGACGACGGCGCCCGCTGGCGCGAAGCGGTGCGGCGGGTCACCTCCGGTGGATGGGCCGTGTCGCTCGGCGCCATCATCCTGGCGGTGCTCGCCGGGTCCGTGCTGATCGCCGTGACGGACAAGGGCGTCCAGGAGGCCTCGGCCTACTTCTTCTCCCGGCCGGGCGACATGTTGGGCGCGATCGGCAGCGCCGTCGGGAACGCCTACGCCGCCCTGTTCCGAGGGGCGGTCTGGGACTTCCGGGCCGACGACTTCGCCGGCGCGATCCGACCGCTGACGTCGTCGCTGAACCTCGCCACGCCGCTGATCGGCGCGGGTCTCGGCGTCGCCCTCGCGTTCCGGGCCGGGCTGTTCAACATCGGCGGACGCGGACAGATGCTCGCCGCATCCGCCGCGGCCGGCTGGATCGGCTTCGGGCTGGAGATGCCCTGGCCGATCCACATGCTGGTGGCGATGATCGCCGGCGTCGCGGCCGGAGCGGTCTGGGCAGGCATCGCCGGTCTGCTCAAGGCGGCGACGGGGGCGCACGAGGTGATCGTGACGATCATGCTCAACTACGTCGCCTTCTACCTGCTCTCGTACCTCCTGGCGACACCAGGTCTGCTGCAGGCGCCCGGGTCGTCGAACCCGAAGACGCCGCCCATGAACAAGTCGGCGATCATGCCCGATCTGCTCGGGCCGAGGTACAACCTGCACCTGGGCTTCATCTTCGCCCTGCTCGCCGTGGTCTTCGTGTGGTGGCTGCTGAGCCGGTCGAAGCTGGGCTTCGAGTTCCGGGCGGTTGGCGTGAACCCGGCGGCGGCCCGCGTCGCCGGCATCGACGTGCCGCGGACCACCGTGTTCGTGATGCTCATCGCCGGTGGCCTGATCGGCCTGGCCGGCGTCACCCAGGTGCTCGGCACCGTCACCACGGGCTTCAGCTCCGACATCGACGCCGGCATCGGCTTCGATGCGATCACCGTGGCGCTGCTCGGCCGGTCCACCCCGTTCGGGGTGCTCGCGGCGGCCATCCTGTTCGGTGCGTTCAAGGCCGGTGGTTCGGTGATGCAGGCCTCCCAGAACGTGCCGATCGAGATCGTCCTCGTCGTGCAGTCGTTGATCGTGCTGTTCATCGCGGCCCCGCCGCTGGTCCGGGCGGTCTTCCGGTTGCCGCAGCCGGAGGTCCGCCCTGCCCGACGTCGACGAGTCCGTCGTGACCCGAAGGCGGTGACGGCATGACCGCCGTCGCCGCTGCCCCCGTTCCCGCGCCTGAGCTCGACGAGGTCCGGCGCGTCACCGTGACCAGCCGCAAGGCACCGATCGCGTTCGGTGTGGTCACCGCGCTGTTCGTGCTCCTCCTGCTGCTCGGATCCCGCGCCGGGAACGTGAGGTACCGCTTCTCCGCGGAGGGCGAGTTCTTCCAGGTCCCCAGTGTCTCGGTGCCGGGCATGCCCCTCGCCTGGGTGTGTGTCGCCCTCGCTGTGGTCGCGACCGCCGGGGCGGTGCTGTACGTCCGCGCCGCGAAGAGGGTGCCCATCTGGCTCTCCCTCGTCTTCGCCAGCGTCCTTCTGGTCGCCTTCCTCTCGTGGGCAGGTGCCGGCAGCGACCGGGACTTCCCGGTCGTCCGGCTCATCGGGGGTGCGGTCCTCCTGGCGGTACCCCTCGTGTTCGGTGCCCTGGGCGGTGTGATCGGCGAGCGCGCGGGCGTGGTGAACATCGCGATCGAGAGCCAGCTGCTGGCCGGTGCGTTCAGCGCCGCGATCGCCGGCTCCCTGACCAACAGCCCGGTGATCGGTCTGCTCGTCGCGATCCTCGCCGGCGCCCTGGTGGCGTGGGTGCTGGGAGTGTTCACCATCACCTACAAGGTGGACCAGGTGATCGTCGGCGTCGTGCTCAACGTGCTCGTGGTCGGCCTGACCAGCTTCTTCTACTCCGAGGTGCTCGTCCCGAACGCCGAGCGGCTCAACGACACCAACCGGTTCACCAACATCGCGATCCCCGGCCTGTCCAGCATCCCGGTCATCGGACCCGCGCTGTTCAAGCAGTCGATCCTCGTCTACCTCGCGTATGTGACGGTCCCGGCAGTGTGGTTCGCGCTGTATCGCACCCGGTGGGGTCTGCGGTTGCGCGCGGTGGGCGAGCACCCGCAGGCAGCCGACACCGTTGGCATCAAGGTGGAGCGCACGCGGTACCGCGCCCTGCTCATCGCCGGCGCGATCGCGGGCATGGGCGGTGCGTTCTACACGGTGGTGTCGGTGTCGTCCTTCGGCAAGGAGATGACGGCGGGCGCGGGCTACATCGCCCTGGCTGCGGTCATCTTCGGCAAGTGGGACCCCGTACGGGCCACCTTGGCCGCGTTGCTCTTCGGCTTCGCCCAGAACCTCAACGGGGCGCTGAGCATCGTCGGCGCACCGGTACCGAGCCAGTTCATGCTCATGCTGCCGTACGTCGTGACGACCCTCGCCGTGGCGGGCTTCGTCGGACGATCGCGTGCCCCGGCGGCCGACGGCACGCCCTACATCAAGGAGTGAGCATGCCGGTCGTCGACTGGGAGGGGCTCCGGGCGGCGGCTCGCGAGGCGATGTCCCACGCGTATGCGCCGTACTCGCGGTTCCCGGTGGGCGCGGCAGCCCTGGTCGACGACGGCCGCGTCGTCGTCGGCTGCAACGTGGAGAACGCCTCGTACGGGGTCGGGCTGTGCGCGGAGTGCGGGCTGGTCAGCGCACTGCACGCGAGCGGTGGCGGCCGGCTGGTCGCGTTCACCTGCGTCGACGGCAGGGGCGAGGTGCTGATGCCCTGCGGACGGTGCCGGCAGCTGCTGTTCGAGCACGGTGGACCGGCCCTGCTGCTGGAGACCGTGAGCGGGATCCGGCTGATGAGCGAGGTGCTGCCCGACGCGTTCGGGCCGGACGACCTGGAGCGGGGATGACCGAGGCCTACGACGCCGTCGACGTGATCATCGCCAAGCGCGAGGGTGGACGGCTGAGCGACGCCCAGATCGACTGGGTGGTGGACGCGTACACCCGCGGCGTCGTCGCCGAGGAGCAGATGGCTGCCCTGGCGATGGCGATCCTGCTGAACGGGATGGAGCGCGACGAGATCGCCCGGTGGACCGCGGCGATGATCGCGTCCGGGGAGCGGCTGGACTTCTCCGGCCTGTCCCGCCCGACGGCGGACAAGCACTCCACCGGTGGCGTGGGGGACAAGATCACCTTGCCGCTGGCGCCGCTGGTCGCGGCGTGCGGGGTCGCGGTGCCCCAGCTGTCCGGGCGCGGCCTCGGGCACACCGGCGGCACCCTCGACAAGCTCGAGTCCATCCCCGGCTGGCGGGCCTCGCTGAGCAACGCGGAGATGCTGGCGCAGCTCGAGGACGTCGGCGCGGTGATCTGCGCGGCCGGCACCGGCCTGGCGCCGGCCGACCGCAAGCTGTACGCCCTGCGGGACGTCACGGGAACGGTCGAGGCCATCCCGCTGATCGCGTCGTCGATCATGAGCAAGAAGATCGCCGAGGGCACGGGAGCCCTCGTGCTGGACGTCAAGGTCGGCAGCGGGGCGTTCATGAAGGATGCGGACCGGGCGCGTGAGCTGGCCCGCACCATGGTGGACCTCGGCACGGACGCGGGGGTGCGCACCGTCGCCCTGCTCACGGACATGTCGACGCCGCTCGGGTTGACCGTCGGCAACGCCCTCGAGGTCGCCGAGTCCGTCGAGGTGCTCGCCGGGGGAGGCCCGCCCGACGTCGTCGAGCTCACCATCGCCCTCGCCCGGGAGATGCTCGCCGCCGCCGGGCGACCCGATGTCGACCCAGCGGACGCGCTCGCGGACGGCCGGGCGATGGACGCCTGGCGCCGGATGATCGCGGCTCAGGGCGGCGACCCGGACGCGACGCTGCCGGTCGCGCGGGAGTCCGAGCAGGTGCTCGCCCCCGCTGACGGGGTTCTGGTGGGCATGGACGCGCTCGCGGTGGGCGTCGCGGCCTGGCGGCTCGGCGCCGGACGGGCCCGCAAGGAGGACGTCGTGCAGGCGGGCGCCGGGATCGAGCTGCACGCCAAACCGGGCGCGTGGGTCCACGCCGGCGAGCCGCTGATGACGCTGCACACCGACACCCCGGAGCGCTTCGAGCGGGCCCGGGCGGCGCTGGAGGGTGCCCTGACCATCGCGCCGGCTGGTTCGCGGCCGCCGGACCGCCCGCTCGTGCTGGACCGGATCGGGTGACCGGCCTCCAGCTCACCGCGCTGCTGCGACGTCTGGGGCCGTGGCAGGGGGGCGGGGCCGCAGCCGTCTGGCCGCGGGCCGGGGGCTCTGCCGGGGCCGCGGCCGCCGGCCGCCCGGACGGCGCTGCGGAGATCCGCCGTCGCACCTTGGCCGCCACCGGTTCGGTCGCGGCCGCGGAAGAGGCGACCCGGGTGTGGACGGCCCTGCCGGCGGACGCGCAGGCGGCGGTCCTGGACCTGCCGGGCACGATGGCGAGCGCGGCGCGACAGACCGATGCCACCACCTGCGGGTCGGCCGTGCTCACCATGCTCGCCGCGACCGGCGACCCGTCCCTTGCGCTCTGGCTGGTCACCGGCAGGCTCGGCTCGTTGCGCCCGCCGGAGCTGGTCGGTGCGCCGCCGGGCGCGCTCGCCCTGCTGTCCACCGCTCCCGCCGAGCGCAGGTTCGCCGCCGTCCAGCGGGTGCTCAAGCGACGCTCGACGGCGACTGCCTTGTTCGGCCTGCCCTGGCCCGCCGCGCTGGGCACCCCACCGTGGGGTGCCGCCCGGGTGGCCCGCTTCCCCGGCGTGGCCTTCCGTCACCAGCCGGTGGACGACACCGACCAGGTCCACCTGGGGCGCGTGCTCGACGCCGTGGAGCTGGCTCTTGCCGCTGGTGTGCCGGTGCCGCTGTACAGCGGTGGGGACTCCTCCGGGGGGTGGGCGACGGCGGCGCCCCGGCACGTGGTGCTGGCCGTCGGTCGCGGCCCGGGCGGCCTGCGGGTCTTCGAGCCCGGCCAAGGTCGGCTGCACACGGTCTCGCGGCGCGCGCTCGCGGCCGGCGACACCCCGCAGCCGGGTCTTGGTGGCTGGCCGCACCTGGCGTGGGTGCTGCTGCCGTACCCCGTCGCATAGCCCAGCCCGTGCCGGGTCGCCGGCGTCGCCGCGCTGTTGGCACGGCCTCGGGCAACGGGCCACGATGGGAACGGACCGCGTGCCCGCCGAGCGGGCCCCGAGCGAGAGGTGGCGTGATGAGCACAACACCGGGTGAGAACACGTGGGCTGACGCCGGCCTGATCCCGCCGGAGGACGAAGAGGTCCCCGAGCCCCGGCGGACCACGGTCCCGGTGGAGCCGGAGCACCAGCCGGCCGCGCCCCGACCGGACCTGCGCGATGAGGCAGCCGAACCGGACGTCGTGGAGCAGGCGCTCGGCGCGGGAGAGGACGAGGCGGAGGAGTACCCCGAGGAGTGACGCGCTACTGACCGGTAACGTGGGGCGATGACCTCACCGGAACCCACTGCCGAGGCGATCCGCGCGTTGCCGAAGGTGGTGCTGCACGACCACCTCGACGGCGGGCTCCGCCCGGCGACGGTGGTCGACCTCGCTCGGGGTGTCGGCAACGAGCTGCCCACCGACGACGCCGACGAGCTCGGCGCCTGGTTCGTCAGCGCGGCCTCCTCGGGCTCCCTCGAGGGCTTCCTGCAGACCTTCGAGCACGTGATCCCGTTGCTGCAGACCGCCGACAGCCTGCGCCGGGTGGCCCGGGAGGCCGTGCTGGACCTGGCAGCTGACGGAGTCGTGTACGCGGAGCAGCGGTACGCGCCCGCGCAGCACCTGGCCGGGGGACTCACCCCGCAGCAGGTGGTCGACGCCGTCCAGGAGGGCATCACCGAGGGCATCGCCGAGGCGGCGAGCGGTGGCCGGACCATCCGGGTGGGCCAGATCGTCACCGCGCTGCGGGACAGCGACGCGGGGGACTGGACCGCCGAGCTCGCCCTGGCCAACCGGGACCGCGGCGTCGTCGGGTTCGACGTGGCCGGGGCGGAGGCCGGCAACTCGGTGACCCGGCACGAGTCCGCGCTGCGCACGCTACGGCTCGCCGGCTTCCCGGCGACCATTCATGCGGGGGAGGCCGCGGGTCTCGACTCGATCTCCGAGGCGATCCACCTTGGCGGTGCGGTCCGGATCGGGCACGGCCTGCGGATCACCGACGACATCACCTTCGGTGACCGGGACGACGACGACCCGTTCGGGCTGGCGGGCGCCCGCCTGGGTCACCTGGCGCACTGGGTCCGGGACCAGCAGATCGTCCTCGAGCTCTGCCCGACGTCCAACGTGCAGACCGGCGCCGCCGCATCGGTTGCCGAGCACCCGATCACCGCGCTGCACCGGCTCGGCTCGCCGTCACCGTCAACACCGACAACCGCCTGATGTGCGGTGCGACGCTGAGCAGCGAGATGCACGCCCTGGTGGCCGAGGCCGGCTGGAGCCTTGCCGACCTCCGGGACGCGACGATCACCGCGGCGTGGAGCGCGTTCTGCCACTTCGACGAGCGCGCGGACCTTGTTGACCTGCTCGACCCCGCCTTCACCGACTCGAACGGACGGCACCTCGGATGACCGGAACCCACCTCGACCGCACAGCTGTCGCACGGATGGTCGACCACACCCTGCTCAAGCCCGAGACGACGACCGAGGACGTCGTCGCCCTGATCGCGGAGGCGCAGCGGCTCGGCGTCTACGCGATCTGCGTGTCCCCGTCGATGCTGCCGGTGGACGCCGGCGAGGTGCGCGTCGCAACGGTCTGCGGCTTCCCGTCCGGCAAGCACCACAGCGAGGTCAAGGCGGCCGAGGCTGCCCGCGCCGTCGCCGACGGCGCGGACGAGGTGGACATGGTGATCGACATCGGAGCGGCCGTCGCCGGGCGGTGGAAGGCCGTCGAGGTGGACATCACCGCGGTCCGCGCCGCGGTCCCGGCGCCCGTGCTGCTCAAGGTGATCATCGAGTCGGCCGCGCTGAGCGACGCACAGGTGATCGGGGCCTGCCGGGCGGCGGAGGCCGCCGGCGCCGACTTCGTGAAGACCTCCACCGGGTTCCACCCCGGCGGGGGCGCGACCGTGCACGCGGTCGCGCTGATGGCGGCGACGGTCGGCGGGCGGCTGGGCGTCAAGGCGTCCGGCGGCATCCGCACCGGGGCAGCCGCCCGCGCCCTGATCGCGGCCGGCGCGACGCGGCTGGGACTCTCCGGCACCGCCGCGGTGCTGGACACCCTTGACGACGCCGCACCCGAGCAGCCGGCGGGCGCCGGCTACTGAGCCGGCAGCGACTGAGCCGCCGCCCTCCTCGGCCGTCCTGGGCGGCCTACCCGTCCAGCCCGGACGCCTGCTCGGCCAGCCCCAGCGCGGCCGCGACGTCGTCGCGCACGGCATCAAGGCGGGTCCGGGCGGTCTTCCGAGCCGCGCTCACCGCACCGGGGCCGTCGTCGGGCACCGGCACGATCACCTCGAGGTAGCACTTCACCTTGGGCTCCGTGCCGCTGGGCCGCACGACCACCCGCGTCCCGTCCTCGGCGAGCAGCCGGAGGCCGTCGGTCGGCGGCAGGGCATCCGGTCCGATGCCCGGTGCCGCAAGGTCGGTGACCTCGACCACCGGCGAGCCCGCGAGGGTCGCCGGTGGCGCGTTGCGCACTCGGTCCATGGTCGCGCCGATCGCGGACAGGTCGGAGAACCGCGCGGCGAGCTGGTCGGTCAGGTGCAGTCCGTGCCGCACAGCCAGGTCGTCCAGCAGGTCGACCAGGGTCCGGCTCTTGGCATGCACGCGTGCCGCGAGCTGGGCGAGCAGCAGCGCGGCACTGAGCCCGTCCTTGTCCCGTACCTGTGCCGGGTCGGTGCAGTAGCCGATGGCCTCTTCGTAGCCGAACACCAGCCCGTCGACCCGGGAGATCCACTTGAAACCGGTGAGCGTCGAGCGGTGCGTGAGCCCGTGGTCGGCAGCGATCCGGGCCAGCAGCCGGGACGAGACGATCGAGCTGGCCAGCACGTCGCCGGGACGGCTCCGGCCGGCGATGTCGTCGCCGAGCAGGGCGCCCACCTCGTCGCCGTGCAGCATCCGCCAGCCCTCGGCGCGTGCGCTGTCGGCGACGGTCGCCGATGCCGCGCGGGGGTCGCGCACCGCCGCCGCGCACCTGTCGGCGTCCGGGTCGTTCGCGATCACCAGGTCGGCGTCCAGGTCGTGCGCGAGCGCAAGAGCCAGGTCGATCACGCCGGGTTCCTCAGGGTTGGGGAACGCGACGGTGGGGAAGTTGGGGTCGGGCGCCGCCTGCTCCGGCACCATGTGCAGGTCGGTGAACCCCGCGCCGGCCAGCACGCGGAGGACCAGCTCGCCACCCACCCCGTGCAGCGGGGTGAGCACGATCCGCAGGTCCCGGGGCGTGCCCGGCAGGGCGAGGGCCCCGACGGCGGCCAGGTAGTCCTGCACGACCTCCTCGCCGAGCACGGTCCACCCGGTGTCCACCCGCGGCACCGAGGTGACCGACGGCACCGCGGCGATCCGCGCGGCGATCTCGGCGTCGTACGGCGGGATGATCTGCGCGCCCTGGCCGCTGTCCGTGACCACGCGTCCGCCCAGGTAGACCTTGTAGCCGTTGTCCTGTGGTGGGTTGTGGCTGGCGGTGACCATCACGCCGGCGTCGGCGCCCAGGTGCCGGACGGCGAACGCGAGCACCGGGGTGGGCAGGAAGCGGGGCAGCAGCAGGGCGTGCCCGCCGGCCGCCGTGACGACGGCCGCCGTGTCCCGGGCGAAGGCGTCGGACATGTGGCGCGCGTCGTAGCCGATCACCACGACCGGGCGGGAGTCGGGCCCGAGCGTGTCGGTGAGGTAGCGGACCAGGCCGGCGGCCGTGCGGATGACCACGGCGCGGTTCATCCGGTTGGGTCCGCCGCCGAGCGCCCCGCGCAGCCCGGCGGTGCCGAACTCCAGGAACCCGGCGAACCGGTCGGCCAGCTCGGCGCGGGCGGCCGTGCGCATCGTCTCGTCGTTGTTGGTGTCCCCGGCCAGGTCGAGCAGGTCGGTCAGGTCGTCGGCGGTCTCCGGGTCCGGGTCGTCGTCGATCCAGGCCTGCACGGCCGTTGCGAGGTCCTCGAGCATCAGATCCTCGCCACGATGTCGGCGAGCAGCCGGCTGATCCGTGGTGCCGCGGCGCGGCCTGCCTCGATCACCTCGTCATGCGACAGCGGTTGGGTGCCGACGCCGGCGGCGAGGTTGGTCACCAGCGAGAGACCGAGCACCTCGAGCCCGACGTGCCGGGCCGCGATCGCCTCGAGCGCGGTCGACATGCCGACCAGGTCGGCGCCCATCACCCCGGCCATCGCGACCTCGGCCGGTGTCTCGTAGTGCGGCCCCCGGAACTGGGCGTACACGCACTCCCGGAGCGTGGGGTCCACCTCGCGGGCGACCCCGCGCAGCCGGGCGGAGTACAGGTCGGTGAGGTCGACGAACGTCGCTCCCTCCAGCGGTGAGGTCGCGGTGAGGTTCAGGTGGTCGCGGATCAGCACGGCCGTCCCGGGGGTCCAGGACGGGTCGAGCCCTCCGCAGCCGTTCGTCAGCACGACGACGCGCGCTCCGGCTGCTGCTGCGGTCCGCACGCCGTGCACCACGCGCCGCACGCCCCGGCCCTCGTACAGGTGGGTCCGGGAGCCGAGCACCAGGACGTGCCGGTCGGAACCCGCGATCCGGATGGACCGCAGGGTGCCGTCGTGGCCGGGCACGGCGGAGGTGGTGAAGCCGGGCAGGTCGGTTGCGGTGATCTCGGCCACCTGCTCACCGAGCAGGTCCGCCGCGCCGCCCCAGCCGGATCCGAGCACCAGCGCGATGTCGTGCCGGACGACGCCGGTCAGGTCGGTCAGGAGCGCCGCGGCGGCTCGGGCGACGTCGAACGGGTCGGTGGACAGGTCGTCGAGGTCCCCTGGCAGCTGTTGGGTCATGGTTCGAGGCTATCTTCCGGCGGGTGGCCCCAGGGGTCTTGCGGCGCGATGCCGACTACGAGGCGCTGTCCGGCCGCAGGATCACGACGAGCGGCCGGTGGTCGGAGGAGAACGCGTCGCTGCGCACCTCGGCGCCCAGGAACGTCACGCCGTGCCCGAACACCCAGTCGATCCGGTCCTGCGGGTCGACGCTCGGGCTGGTCAGCGCGGCGGGGTCGCCGGCGACGTCCTGCGCGCTCAGCCACCCGTCGTCCCGGGTGAGCAGCTCGATCTCGGGCCGGCCGGGCTCGGCGTTGAAGTCGCCGGCGATCACGGCCACCGGCGCACCACCCTCGGCCGCCAGCAGCGTGGCGATCTGGTCAAGGCGGGTCGGCGTGTTCTCCTCGCGATGCTGCAGGTGCACCGACGTGATCCGGATCGGTCCGCCGGCGACCTGCACGTCCGCCGAGAGGGCGGACCGGCGCTGCGGCCCGGCGCCGTACGGCAGCTCCAGCACCGTGACGGCGTCCTGCGGCCGGGCGGTCAGGATGACGTTGCCGAACTGGCGGTCCGCCGCCGGGGCGAACGACATCCGCATGCCGAGGCGGTCGGCGAGCCAGGTCGCCATGTCGGCCCCACCGCCCATCACCCAGCCGCGGGAGACCTCCTGGAGCGTGACGACCGAGGGGTGCTGCGCCTCGATGGTCCGGGCGACCTGTTCGAGGTCGACGGCTCCGGCCGGGTCCACCCCGTAGTGCAGGTTCCAGTCGACCAGGGTGATCTGGTCCGGCAGATCCTGCTCCGGGCTCAGCGCGGACTCGCGCGCGGTGCCGATCGCGCGGGTGGCGGTCAGCACCGTGCCGAGCACCAGCAGCCCACCGACCGCGCCGACCAGCCAGGCGGACGGGCGCCCGGCTACGAGGGGGATCGGGACGCCACCCCGCTGGCGCCGGCGAGCTCCTGCCACGGCCAGCACCGTCGCGGTCGCAACCAGCACCAGCGAGTTCGGGACACCGAGCGGGACGTCGTAGTCCAACTGGTAGACGAGCAGCGGGAGGATCGTGCCCAGCCCGACGAGCGTGGCCGGTCCGGCGGTCCGCCACGGGCCGGGCTTCGCCGCCGCTGGGTTGGGCGCCATTGCCCGGGCCAGGGCTTCGGCCGCAAGCAGCGGCAGAGCGACCAGGACGACCAGCGCGGTCGGGTTGCTGAACACCATGAGGCCCAGCACCAGGGCCGGCAGCATCACGGCGTCCATCACCGCGTTCGTCGCGGCGAGCGCACGGCGCAAGCCGTCCGGCATCACCGGGGCCCCCGGGGCCCCCCGGAGGACGCCCCAGGCGGCGAGCAGCCAGGCTCCACCGACGAGCGGTCCGGCCACGGCCAGCGGCGCTCCGGACTGGGAGGCGGCAAAGGCCGGGTTGGCCAGCACCATCGCCGACAGGCCGAGCAGCGGGCCGAGCGCCCACAGTCGCCGCACCCGCGCGGCGGGCAGGGCGGGCACGTCGGAAGCCTCCCGCCCGTCCTCGGCCGCGGCCTCCCGGCGCACCGCGAGCGCACCGGCGACCAGGGCGCCGGCGAGGAGTGCCGTGACCACCCAGCCCAGCATGTCGTGCCGCCAGTAGGCGTCCCAGGTCGCCAGCACCAGCTGCAGGCCGACGGCCCCGGCGAGTCCGGTCGCGACAGCCGCGGCGGCGCGTGGGCCGCCCGCCCGGCCCGCGAGGGCGCCGACGGCGAGGGTCAGCACGGCGATGGCGAGCGCGACGGTCGCCAGCCCGACGCCGAACCGCAACCCAGCCTCGAGACCTTGGACCACCAGCCGGGCCGCAGCCAGCAGGAGGGTCCCCACCACCAGCGGCGCCAGTGGCCCCGTCCGCCGTGCGGCCAGGACCAGGGCGAGCGCGAGCAGGCCGGGCAGTGCGTAGGTGGCCAGCGCGGCGCCTGCGGCGCTGACCACGCCCTGACTGAACGCCATGTCGAGCAGCGGTCCGCTGGAGCGCACCAGCTCAAGGGTGGTCAGCGTCAGGACGGCGACCAGGACGGTCAGGGCGCGGCAGGGGCTGGGCATCGGCGTCGACGGCACGTCGGCAACGCTACTGCGCGGCTCGACGCGCGGTCTGGCCGCCCGGGCTCAGGCGTTGGCCGGCTGCGGGGCTCTCGCCGACGCGCTCTCGGTGCGGGTCGGCGTCGGGGTGGCCGGCATCGGGGTGGCCGGCATGCGGACGGCGCGCAGGTAGAGCACCGCGGTCGGGACCAGGTAGGCCACCCAGGCGACGACCTGCCCCCACGTCGGGGTGGGCGTGAAGTTGAGCAGCCCCTTGAGCAGCGAGCCGAGCGCGCTGGTGGCGCTGATCACGCCCGAGACGTCGAAAGCGGTCGCGGTACCCCAGGTCAGCAGCCCGGCCTCCTGGAGCTCGTGGACTCCGTAGGCAAGCACCCCGGCGGCGATGGCGATCAGGAACAGCCCGGTCCAGCGGAAGAACACCCCGAGGTTGAGCGAGACCGCACCGCGGTAGACCGCCCAGCCCAGGACCACCGCAGTGGCAAGACCGAGCGAGGCGCCGAGCAGAGGTGAACCCGTCGCACCCGCCGAACCGGTTGCGCCCGACGCACCCGTTGCACCCGCCGCGGCCCAGAGGAAGAGGGCCGTCTCCAGGCCCTCGCGGGCGACGGCGAGGAACGCGACGACGAGGACTCCCCACCCGCCGGCTGCCAGCGCGCCGTCCAGGCGGGCGTGCAGCCCCGCCTTGAGGTATCGCGCGGTGCGGGCCATCCAGAAGACCATCCAGGTCACCAGTGCGACGGCGAGGATCGAGAGCACGCCGGCGACGGTCTCCTCGGCTCGGTCGGTCAGCCGGGACGGGCCGAGCGTGAGCAGTGCGCCCAACCCGACCGACACGACGACCGCCCCGCCGACGCCGGCCAAGACCTGCGGCAGCAGCTTTCGCCGGCCGGACCGGATCAGGTAGGCGACCAGGATGCCGACGACGAGGGCGGCCTCCATCCCCTCGCGGAGGCCGATGAGGAAGTTCGCGAGCATGCCGGTGATCCCTTCGTGTGACTTAGTGAGGTAAACCTAACCTAACCTAGTCGCTCGCGTCACGCCAGCAGCCCGCGGTCGTCAGCCGGTCCGGTCAGCCCGCCAGCAGCCGCCGCAGACTCGGCCACGCCGCAGCGAATGCGGGCAGCAGGGGCAGCTCAGGGACAGCCGACAGGGCGACCCACGCGATCTCCAGGCTCTCCCGGTCGGTCGGTCGCGGGTGCTGCGGGCCGCTCACCCAGCCGACAACAGTGGTGTAGCGCCAGACGCCGTGGTCAAGGACGTGGCTGCCGTCGACCCGTACACCGGCCGGGTCGACGCCGGCCTCCTCCTCGGACTCGCGGAGCGCCCCGGTGACGGGGTCCTCGCCGGGTCTCAGCGCACCGCCGGGGACGCCCCAGGTCCCACCCTGGTCGCTCCAGAGCGCGCGGTGCTGGAGCAGGACCTGCACGGTGGGAGCGTCGGGCGCCGGGGTGTGTGCGTCAGGTGCCCCGCAGGGCGCGGCGTCCGGGACCTCCCGGGCAAGGAGCAGGCCGGCGGCGCCGTGCACGCCCCAGTGCCGGTTCCCGCAGGTGCAGGCCAACCATGCGTCCCCCGGGTGCGGGTCAGTCACCCGCAGCGTCGACTATCTCGCAGATGGCCGTCCCGGCGCTGACGCTCGCACCAACGGCGGCGGTCAGCCCTGTGATGCGGCCGGCGCGGTGCGCGACCAGCGGCTGCTCCATCTTCATCGCCTCGAGGACCACCACCAGATCACCCTCGACGACGTCGGCGCCGTCGGCCACCGCGACCTTGACGATCGTGCCCTGCATGGGCGACGCCAGGGTGGTGCCGTTCACGGCGGCAACGCCACGGCCCGGTACCCGGCGGGCGCGCCGCGGGGCCAGCCCGGTGCGGGTCCGCAGGGCGGTCAGTCCCATGCCTGCCGGGAGCACCACCTCGATCCGCTTGCCACCGACCTCGACGACCACCCGTTCGGTCGGGGCGGCGTCGGGCGTCGACCCGGAGGTGTCACCCGTGCCGAGGCCGGCCAACCGATGGGCGAACTCGGTCTCGATCCAGCGGGTGTGCACGGTGAACGGCTGCGTCGGGTCGCTCGGCGCGAACGCCGGGTCGTCCAGGACCGCTCGGTGGAACGGCAGGACCGTGGGGATGCCGCCGATGTCGGTCTCCGCGAGGGCTCGCCGGGCACGCTCGAGCGCCTGTGTCCGGGTGGCGCCGGTGACGATGATCTTCGCGATCATCGAGTCGAAGGTGCCGGAGACCGTGTCGCCCTCGACGACCCCGCTGTCCACCCGCACGCCAGGGCCGGAAGGGAAGCGCAGCCGGGTGATCCGGCCCGGGCACGGCAGGAACCCCGCCGGGACGTCCTCACCGTTGATCCGGAACTCCAGCGAGTGCCCGCGGCCGACCACCTCGGTGTACCCCAGCGGCTCGCCCGCGGCGATCCGCAGCTGCTCGCGGACCAGGTCGACGCCGGTGATCTCCTCGGAGACCGGGTGCTCCACCTGCAGACGGGTGTTGACCTCGAGGAAGGAAACGGTCCCGTCGGAACCCACCAGGAACTCACACGTCCCCGCGCCGACGTAGCCGGCGGCCCGCAGGATGGCGATCGAGGCCTCCCGCATCACCAGCTCCTGCTCCGCGGTGAGGAAGGGGGCCGGCGCCTCCTCGACGAGCTTCTGGTGCCGGCGCTGCAGGGAGCAGTCCCGGGTGGACACGACGACGACGCCACCGTGGGCATCCGCGAGGCACTGGGTCTCCACGTGGCGCGGTGAGTCGAGGTAGCGCTCGACGAAGCATTCGCCGCGTCCGAAGGCCGCGGTCGCCTCCCGCACCGCCGACTCGAACATCGCGTCGACCTCGCCGGCCGCGCGGACCACCTTGAGCCCGCGCCCGCCGCCGCCGAAGGCGGCCTTGATCATGATCGGCAGCCCGTGCTCAGCGACGAACGTGTGCACCGCGTCGACGTCGTCGACGGGCTCCGGGGTTCCCGGGACCAGGGGAGCCCCGACCCGCTGGGCGATGTGCCGGGCACTGACCTTGTCGCCGAGGGCGTCGATCGCCTCGGGCGGCGGGCCGATCCAGATCAGGCCGGCCGCGAGGACCGCACGGGCGAAGCCGGCGTTCTCCGCGAGGAACCCGTATCCCGGGTGCAGGGCGTCCGCCGCGCACCGCCGCGCCACCTCGATGATCTTGTCGGCATCCAGGTAGGTGTCGGCGGCGCGGGCCCCGTTCAGGGCGTACGCCTCGTCCGCGAGCGAGACGTGCAGGGCCTCCCGGTCGCTGTCCGCGTAGACGGCGACGCTCACCACGCCGGCGTCCGCGCACGCCCGGATGATGCGAACAGCGATCTCACCGCGGTTGGCGACGAGGACCTTGCGGATGACGGGCACGGCTCACCGTAACGTCACCGGCACCGGGTGATCACGTGCCGCCGCCGGTGGCCGTCAACATTGGCCGGACCCGCCAACGGGAGTGCTCACCGTTTGTGGCGCCCCGACCACGTGTCGGCGGGCGCGCTGTGCTGATCCGACAGCGGCCGGAGTCTTCGGCGGGCCGCCCACTCCCGGGCCAGCAGGGCGTACGCATACTCGTCCGTCCACTCGCCCTTCGACCACGAGGCGGCCAGGTGATGGGCCTCCCGGCGCATGCCGACCCGCTCCAGCAGTGCAGCGGAACGGTGGTTGCGGGTGTCGCACTCGGCGGTCACCTGATGCTTGCCGCGCTCTCCGAACAGGTAGTCCAGCAGGGCGGTGACGGCTTCGGTGGCGTAGCCGTTGCCCTGGGCGCGCCGAGCAAGGGTGAACCCGATCCGGGCCAGGCGGGGGTCGGCGGCGTCGACGAACACCCCGACGTCCCCGATGTGCCCGGAGGCGTCGTCGACCGCCAGCTGGAAACACCGGCCGGGGGTGTCGGGGTGGCCGGCGGCCAGGGCTCCGACGAAGGCGCCGGCCTGGTCCCCGCTGAAGGGCGCGTCCCAGCCCTGGTACCGGGCGACGTCCGGGTCGGACCGGTACCCGGCGAGCGAGGCGGCGTCGTCGGGCCGGAAGCGACGCAGCACCAGCCGGGAGGTGCGCAGCTCCGTGAAGTCGGCGTCCCCGGCGGCCGGGTCCGGGCCGGGTCCGCGATCGCTCATCGCCACAGGTCAGGCACGCTGACGCCCACCTCGCCGAGCAGGTCGCGCAGCACCGGCAGGCTGAGCCCGACCACCGTGTGGTAGTCGCCCTCGATCCGGGTC
>Ga0209539_1000929_pt1 | contig 16278 bp, 12 predicted proteins | sample BarGraNGADG00312_2_FD_184499 | JGI IMG/M metagenome (GOLD analysis project Ga0209539, IMG submission 184499) | Arctic peat soil microbial communities from Barrow, Alaska - Barrow Graham LP Ref core NGADG0011-312 (SPAdes) (version 2) | ecosystem: Environmental > Terrestrial > Soil > Wetlands >... | reverse complement strand
CCGCAGAGCTAGCCGAACTGTTCTCCGTCGGCCGATCGACGGTCTATCGCGCTGTCCAACGCGCCGGCGAACCCGGTGCCGCCCGAACACAGTCGTAGGACCCTACGGATTTGGGGCTGGTGACGGCACCGTGACCGGCATCCAAGACCGGCATCACCCGCACCAGCCTCTACCGCTACTTCCCACCCGCCCAGCCGAACCGCTCACCTCAGGACAACCGACCGAGCGACTGCCGCACCCCCTTAGCGGAGGATCCTGCACAACTGCACCTCAGACCCCGTTCTGTCTCGCCGCGGCGAGACCTGCGTTGACGCGTTCGACGATCAGCTCCCGCCCATACTCCGCGAGGGTGGCGAGAATGTTCAACATCAGACGGCCACTTGATGTGGCCGGGTCGATCCCGTCCGAGATGGACCGGAGCTGCACGCCGCGCTCACCCAGCAGGGTGACCGTGTTCAGGACATCGATCAGTGATCGGCCGAGCCGGTCGACTCGCCACACGACGACGGTGTCGCCGGGCTCGGCGTACTCGAGGAGCTTCTTCATCCCGGGCCGCTCGATCGCGGTTTTGCTCCCGGAGGTGACGTCGGCGAACACGTCGCGGTTCTGGACGCCGGCCGAACGAGCGCATCGAGCTGCAACTGCGCATCCTGACTCGACGTGCTCACCCGCGTATAGCCAAGGAGTCTCACAGGGACCATTCCGGCTCAGAAAGTCCCTTGAGGCACCGCCTTGCGACGGATTACGGCAAGACATCTTCTTGAGACACGGCGGGCCCGCCGCGCCGCCGCCTCGATCCTCCGCGTGGGGGGTCGAGGCGATGTCTCAAATAGCTTTTGGTTTTCAAGACGTCGCCTTCGTTCCCCTTCCTCGAGATGGCGGGCGACGCTCTGGTCCGCGCTCGAGACGCGGACGTGGTCCGTCTGGCCCTGAGGCGTCATATCTAGACCCTCCGTCAAGTGGTGTGGCTGTCCGCGGGGCGGAGACTTCAGTGCCACGCTCGGACGGTTGCGCGTCGTGTGTCGTGTTGGGGTGTCCCCAGAATGACATTGTCTCCGGAACCAGCCCGGGCCTTCTCCGGCGGGAGCAAACGCCCGGTGCCGATGAGCGGCGCACGGGAGAGCTTGCAGCTCGCTCCTGGTTCGACGAGGTGCGCCGTGCCTGCAGGGCATAGTCCACGTGGCTTGGGTCTTGAGCGTCGAGTCAGACCCGGACTTACCGGCGTAAGTGCCTTACCTCTGTCCTTCGGAGGGCTAACGCGCGTAGGTGCTTGGTGCATCAAAGACGACAATGCGGACCTAGGCTATGCAGATTCAACTACTCGCGGGCTTCAGTGGTGAGGTCCACCCCGACGCGGACGGTGAACTGGTACTGGCCCCCACCCGGCATCACCGCGATGCAGCCGAGGTTCGGCCCCGCCGCTTCGGGTAGGTCGCCCACTGAGGCGGTGACCTCTGAACCAAGAGGCAGCTGGAGCTCAGCCCTGACCCCCACGGGGACTCGAACGTCGATGATCACCTGGTCATCGACCCTGCTCCATGCCGAGCTGAGTGCACCCCTGACGGTGCTCAGTTCCGCGGAGGCCCGGCCGAGGCTTAGGTCGAACGGCGGGCGGATGATGACACGCGACATACCGATGGCGTCGTCGGGCACCTGGATCCCGGCGAGTCGCCGGTAGAACCAGGCACCCACCGAGGCGTACATCGGATGGTTGTGGGAGTTCATGCCGCCACCGGTCGCGTACTCCCAGCGCTCCCAGATCGTCGTCGCGCCACTGGCCAGCATGTGCCCCCAGCTTGGGTAGCTGGTCTGGGTCACGAGCGTCAGGGCCAGGTCGGCATGACCGTGGTCGACCAGGGTCTCGAGAATGTACTTGGTGCACAGGTTCCCTGTGGTCAGGTGGTTGTCGTGCGCCCGGATGTCAGCGACCAGCGTCGCCACGGTGTCCGCTACGGCGGCCGGCGGGACCAGGTCCAGGTACAGCGCGACAGCGTTGCAGGCCTGGTTCCCCGAGCCGTAGCCGATGCCGTCGCCACGGCAGAACTCGGCGTTGAACGCAGCCTTGATCTCTGCGGCATCCGCGGCGAGTTGCCGGGCCTCGTCGTCCCGCCCCAGCGCCTGGGCCATCCGGCGCAGCAGGTCGGCGGTGAGGTAGTAGTGCGCCGTGGAGATGAGCTTGCCCGGGGTGTGGGCTGCGATGGCGGACACCTCGTCGGGGTCCGGCACCGACTGGTCGGCCGGCGGCGCCCAGTCCCCGTAGTAGCTGTACTGGACGATTCGTTCGATCGACCGGCTGGTGAGGTAGTCGTACCAGCGCCGGATGCCGTCGAAGTGCGTGGACGCCGTCCGCAAGTCGCCATGGTGGGTGATCAGCAGCCACGGGATGAGCGCGTAGCAGACCGAGACCGGATCCGCCGGGCGGGTGCCGAAGTGGAACGGGGCGGTGTCGGCGATCGCACCGGCGGCATCCTGGGTATCGGCGATGTCGCGTACCCACTTGGGCAGGAACCGCGCCGTGTCGAAGGTGTGGACGAGTTCCTCGCTGCGGGCAGCCAGGTCGTTGAGCCACCCCATCCGCTCGTTGCGCTGCGGGCAGTCCGTCGGCACGCCGTGAAGGTTCGACGTCTCGGTCCAGAAGATGGCCTGGTTGATCGTGTTGACCAGCTCGTTGTCCGACTCGAAGTGGCCGCGGACGGCCATCGCTGAGCGCACCACTTGGACATCGATGTCGCCCGGCTGGAGCATTCCGGGGTACCCGTCGATCTGGACGTAGCGGAACCCGTGATAGGTGAACGTCGGCTCCCAAGCCTGCCTGCCGAACCCGTTAAGGATGAACCTGTCCCGCGCCTGCGCAGATCGGAGGTTCTCCTGATCAACTGTCCCATCGGGGCACAGCGACTCGGCGTAGCGCAGCATGATCGCGGTTCCCGCCGGCCCATCGGCGGTGAGCCGCACCCAGCCCGCCAGGTTCTGCCCGGTGTCAACCACATAGACGCCAGGCTGGGGCTCGGCTACTGAGGCCACCGCACGGGTCTCGACGACCTCGATCGGCTCCGGCAGTTGGGGCTCGAGGACGCCACCGGGAGCGTCCACCACCATGGCGTGGAACAGGCTCCGCATCGGCGCCGCGTCGAAGTCGACCCCGGCGTCGTTCCAGTCCGGGTTCGCCAGGCGACTGTCATAAAACTCACCATCATACATGCTGTCCTCGACGATCGGGCCGTGGTAAGCGGTCCAGCCGTGCACATCCACGGCGTTGCCGCTACAGATGCACACCGTGGAACCATCGGCCAGGACCACCTCGAGCTGGGCCAGGAGCTTCAGCGCCCCCGACCAGCCGTGGCCGAGGACGCCACCGAGGACGTTCTCGCCGGCCCGCAGCAGGTCGGTGACGTCGAAGGTGCTGTACGGCACCCGCTGGCTGGTGTCGGTCGGGGCGGGGTCCAGCACCTGCTGTCCGACCTTTTGGCCGTTCAGGTGCGCCTCGTACCACCCGAGCCCGGTCACATAAAGCCGGCCCTTCACCACGTCACCGGCGAGGACGAAAGGCCGCCTCAGGTACAACGCTCCCCGGCTGGTGCTGCCGGCGTGCCCAAGCCAGTCCGCCTGCCAGTCCGCCTCGGTGAGGAGGGCGAGTTCGAACCAGTCCGGCTCGGAGTAGAGACCGGGCCGTCCGAGGTCGTCCCAGAGCCGGACCTTCCACCAGGCGCGCTGCCGGCTGCGCAACTCGGATCCTGCGTACTCGATCAAGGGAGCGTCGGAAGCCGGTTGCTGCCCCGAGTCCCACAGGTCCCCCTCGTCCCTGGCCAGGGCGCCGACACCACTCGCCACCAGGATCTGGTAGCTCGCTACTGTGCGGCCCGGTTCGGCGGGCTCCGCGGTCCAGGACAGGCGCGGCCGGGTGGTGGACAGTCCCAGTGGACGCTCGGCGTACTCGCACCGCAGCTTGCTGACCGTGAACATGATCGGGCCCTTCAGGGTCGGGGCGGTCGTTGCTCCGATATGTCAACGACCCGACATCAGTGGCGTGCCAATAGGGAGCTGCTGGCTGCAGCATCTCGGGGCAATGTCCGGGACTCTAGCCGCCGGATGATCGCCATATCGAGGTTCGCAAGTCACCTCGGCCCGGCCTGTCCGATATCGGCCAATCCCTGCAGGCCGTCGGGACCGCGCCCCTAGGGTGAGGGGATCCGCAGCGGCGAGATCGGGGCCGAGGAAGGCCATCGAAGCGCCGTACCTCCTCAAACCAAAGGATGACAATGAAGTCCGTTCGTCCCTTCTGGCGGCGCGTCGCCGCCGTCGCGGTGGCTATGGCAGTCTCCGCCGCACTCACCGCATGCAGCGGTGGCACAACCCGTTCCACCGCTCCAGCATCTGCTGGCAGCGCTGCGCTGGATGGCAGCTCGATCACAATCGGCACCTACTCGCCGCTCGCTCCCCAGTACAAGGTGTGGGCCGCGGCCTACACCAAGGAGTTCCCGAACCGGAAGGTCCAGATCATTCCAGTGAGCGAGGACTTCACCAAGTACCAACAGATTCTCGCTACCCAGCGCATCAGTAACACGATGCCCGACCTCGTCTTCAACGTTGACTTCTTGGCCAACGTGTTCGCGAAGGACGGACTGGTCCTGGACCTGGCGCCACTCCTCGCCGAGGGCAAGGGTGGGCTCACCGCAGACAACTTCCTTCCGCAGTTCCTCGGCCAGTATCGCCCGCTCGACGACCCGAAGAAAATAACGGGCCTCCCGGTGAGCGCAGACTCAACCGCGCTGTACTGGAACAAGACGCTCTTCGACAAGTACGGCGTGACGGAATATCCGACCGACAGCTGGACCTGGGATGACTACCAGCGCGTAGCGACGGAACTGCAGAAGAATTCTAAGGGGGCGATCTATGGGGCGACGCCGCCCGCAGAGGACGGTAGCTCGATCTCGTACTGGGGGCCGACCCTGCTCTCGATGGGCGCGAAGATCTACGACCCCGCCACGAACACGGTGGACATCGACTCACCGGCCGCGATTGAAGGCTGGAAGAAGATGCTCGCGTTCTACCCGGACGCCACGGGCCCGTATAGCACCCAGGGCGGTGACGCATGGAACTTCGCGGGCGGAAAGTTCGCCATGGGTGTCGGTTCCTCGGCGCTCGTGAGTGCGGCCCGCACCAGCCTCAAAGGCCAGGAGTGGGATCTCGCCCGCATGCCAACTATCAACGGCAAGCACCCTTCGGGCGGAGGCTCCTACGCCTTCTCCATCTCCGCGACATCCAAGAACGTTGATGCTGCCTGGGCGTTCCTCGCCTGGTTCTACGACCCGGAAAAGGGATCGCTCGTTGCTCAGTCCGCTGAGGGTGGCAGCATCATCCCTCCGACCCTGAGCGGCCTCAAGGGCGGTGCCTGGTCGGAAGCGACCGTCCCGGCGAACATCAAGGTACTCGCCGAGACTGCCACGGATGCGCAGCTCATGGTTGCGATGCCCGGTAGCTCGCAGCAGGTCATGACGGACGCGACGAAGACTGCCTTCCAGGAGGTGCTCCTCAAGGGAGCCAGCCCGGAGGACGCCTTCAAGAAGGCTGCCGAGACGACCAACGCGGCGCTTGCCGTGGAAGCCGCCAAGAAGTAGCAGTCGCGAGCCACGCTCGGGTGGGGGCTGGATCCCCACCCGAGCGCCGCATGAGGAGCGCCGCATGAGGAGAGTGACGTGGTAGTGAAGACGAATCCAGATGCGAGACCGGACGGACAGGAGCGCGCCCGCACCTCTTCGGTGTTACGTTCGCGGCTCCGGCGACGCGATGAAGCCACGGCCTGGCTTTTCCTCGCACCAGGCCTTATCGCCTTCACCATCTTCATGGTCGTCCCTGCTCTTGGCGCGATTGTGCTGTCGTTCTTCGACTGGCGCCTGTTCGATGACCCCAGCTTCGTCGGCCTCAAGCACATCGCGAAGCTGTTCGGCGACGCCAACATGTGGAAGTCCCTTGGCGTCACCGTGCTCTTCGTCCTGGCGGGAGTGATCCCAACCACCCTGATCGGCTTTCTGCTCGCCGTGGTCGCTAGTTCTTCGTTGCGCGGCACCGCCGCCCTTCGAGTGCTGTTCTTCAGCCCGATGGTCGCCTCCAGCGCCATCACGTCTGTGCTCTGGACGAACCTGTACCGGGTCCGCGGCGGCTTCATCAACCAGATGCTGGCCCAGTTCGGGATCGAAGGGCCCAACTGGCTGACCGACCCGGGAATCGCCCGGCCCGCGCTAATCGTCGTGCTGATCTGGAGCGCTTTGCCCGTCGTGATCATCCTCTACATCGCGGCCATCCAGAAAGTGCCTGAGGACATCTATGCTGCAGCCGCCCTCGACGGCGCAGGAAAGTGGCGTCAGCTCTGGAGCATGACCTGGCCGAACGTGATGTCGACGACAGTCGTCATCCTCGTCCTGATGTTCATCACCTTCCTAGGCTCCCCACTCGAATTCGCCCTCCTCATGACTAGAGGCGGCCCGCTCGGCGAGACGACGACGCTTGGGCTCTACGCTTTCAAGGTCGCCTTCGAGCAGCGCGACATGGGCTACGCAAGCGCGCTAGCGCTGTGGCAACTCGTGCTCATCGGCACGGCGTTCCTCGCCGGACGCGGAATCATGGCACTCGGGAGGAAACTGCGATGACCACCAGCAACTCATATCGGGTCTTCCGGTACACGATCACCGCGATCTGCGGACTGGTCATGGCCTTCCCGCTCTTCTACATGGTGTCGCGATCCTTCATGACCAGTCCAGAGGTCGAGGCCATCCCTCCACGGCTGCTGCCCAGTGGACTGGATTGGGAGAACTACCAGACGGCGTCGGAGTTCCTCACTCCGCAGGTGATGGTGAACTCCCTGGTCGTGGCCGCTGGGATCGTCCTCCTCCAGCTGGTGCTGGCGCTCCCGGCAGCCTTCGCCCTGTCGAAGATCCCCTTCCGATGGACCGGTATGGTCATGGGCATCTTGGTGGCGCCCATGTTCATTCCTGCGAGCTTCACGCTCATCCCGACCTTCGTCGTGGCGTTCAAGCTCGGCATGCTGAACAGCTATACAGGTCTGATCATCCCGATCGGCTCGACGATCTCGGTCGGAGTCCTGCTCTTCCGCCAGTTCTTCGTCACGCTGCCCTCTGGACTGGTGGAGGCCGCTCGTATCGACGGTGCGGGCTGGTTCCGGGTGTTCTGGTCGGTCACCCTGCCGCTCGCCATGCCGGTGATCGCGACCTTCTCCGTGGTCACCTTCATCACGGCCTGGAACCTCTACCTCTGGCCACAGGTAATCGCCACAGATCCCGCCCTCACGGTGATCAACGTGGCACTGGCGCCGATCGCTGGTGGCTCATCCTACCTGTACACCTCGCCGGCAGTCGGGCTGGCGGGAGCAACGATGGGCATGTTCCCTGCGCTCATCCTGTTTATCGTGGCCCAGAAGTGGCTGGTGCGTGGCGTGGCCGCTGGGACTGGCCTCGAGTAACGGACACCACATCAGAAGGGCCCAGCCGAAATCCGGCTGGGCCCTTCTGATTCAGCGGGCGCCTGGGTCGCTGGACCTGCGGACGATGAGTTCGGGCTGCAGCACCACCTGCTGGTGGACGTGGCCCTCGTCGCCGGATGAATGTTCGAACAGCAGCTGGGCCGCTTGATAGCCCAGCTCATCGGTGGGCTGGCGCACCGACGTGAGTGGCACCACCCAGTCGGCGGCGAAATCGATGTCGTCATAGCCGACCAGGGCGACGTCCTCAGGAATCCGCAGCCCCGCGCGGGAGAGTCCACGGAAGACACCGAAGGCCATCATGTCGTTGCCGCACAGGACGGCGGTCGGCACGCTCCCGGCGAGGAGCCAGTCGGTGGCGAGCAGGCCGTCCCTGGTACCGATCCCCGGGGTGCTGATCTCGATGAGGGCTGCCGCCGGATCGAGCCCGGCCTCGAGGATCGCGGAGCGGGCGCCCTGGATACGCTGGGCCATCTGGCGCAGGCCGCTCGGCCCACCGACGAACGCGATCCGCTCGTGGCCGAGGTCGAGCAGGTGCTGGACCGCGATCCGCGCGCCGTACACGTCGTCGACCGCCACCGAACAGTCGTCGATGGAGAGCTCGTAGTCGAGGAAGACGACGGGCAGCCGCTGGGACCTCAGGCGCGCCGGGTCGAGACCGCCGTTCGCACTGGCCGGCGTCAGCAGCACCCCACGGACCCGTTGTGCGGCGAGCATCTCGAGCAGGCGGCCCTCCTTGTCGGGCGCATTCTCCGAATTGCACAGGATCACGACGTACCCCGCCTCGCTCGCGGCGCGCTCAACCGCACGGGCGGCCTCCATGAAGAACGGGCTCACCACATCGAGCACGACCAGCCCGATCACCTGGCTGGAGACGCCGGTGAGAACCCGCGCCTGCTGATTGGGGACGAATCCGAGCTCACGGATCGCGCTCTCGACCGCCTCGCGGGTGTGGCGACGCACCATCTCGGGGTGGTTGATCGTGTTCGAGACCGTCCCGATGGAGACGCCGGCGAGCGCGGCGACATCGTTGATATTCGCAGGGGTGCCACCACCGCTGACGCCACGGATCGGGTTCACCGCCTCCACGTCCGAGGTACTCCCCTGCTCGACCATCATCGATTCTCTCTCCGGGACGTGGGTAGCCTATCCATCCACCTTGGACGAGGCGTGCGCGCCCAGCCGACTCGCTGTCCGGAACCGGCCACGATGGTTCGGCGCCCGGCCGATTGCCGTTGGGAGCCAGACGATCTATGGTTGAAGCGCTTTAAACTTTGAAGCGCTTCGATCAGCAGTGGCTGTAAGGGGAGTCCCAGAGATGTCGCTCGCGTCTGCCGTCCCTGTCCATGCGGGCAGTGCGCCGTTCCGGCTCCATGTCGTGCCGGAGCGCAGCGAGGCCCGCAGGCTCTCCGGCGACGACATCCGACTCCTCGCTGTCATCGCCACCGGCGTACCGATCACCTCGGTCGCGGGCCGGCTCGATATCAGCGACCGGACGGTGCGCCGGCGGGTGCGCGCGATCTGCGAGGCGCTCAACGTGAAGGCCATGATCGAGGCAGTCGCGTGGGCCGCGCGCCGAAGGCTGATCTGAGCCGATAGTGGCAGCGATCGCCGCCGCTGGCCGATTCCGGTCAGGTGCTGCGTCCGGGCCCCTGCGTCGCCCTAGCGTGGAACCCGCCGCATCGCGGCCGCGATACCCAGAGCAGGAGAGAGCCAGCCGTGAATGCGTCCCGACCAGGCCGGTGGGTGACGTCGTGGGCGGCGTCCACCAGCGGCTCCCAGGGCACGTTCAGCGGCCCTGAGTCGACGGTTCGCCAGACGATGAGGCTCTCGGCGGGCGGTCCGGCGGTTCGGCTGCGATTCGCCAACCCCCACACGTATGCGCCACTGGTGTTCGACGCGGTGACGGTGGCGCTCGCCAGTGATCGTGGAGCCGACCTCGCGTCGCCCCCGGTGCCGGTGTCGGTTGGCGGGAAGTCACGATTCGCTGTGCATCCAGGAACGGTGGTCCTCACCGACCCGGTGCCGATCGCGGTCGACGACCTCGTCACGCTCGCGGTCAGCAGCTACACGGTCGGGCCGGTGGAGCTCTCCAGGCACGACTGGGCGAACCGCACGTTGTGGAGCACCCTCAGCGCGATCGGTGACCGCACCCGGGAGGAGTCAGGGGCGGCGTTCCGTCCGTTCGGCTTCAGCTGGGTCTGGGTGGACGCGGTCGACGTGCTCGACCCCGACGCCCAGGGTGCCGTGGTCGTCCTCGGGGATTCGATCACCGACGGCGCGGGCTCGGACTTCGACACCGACACCCGGTGGACGGACTTCCTCGCCGAACGGTTCGCCGGGCTGCCGCACGGTGATCCGCGCCGGCGGGCCGTGGCCAATGCCGGCATCGGGGGGAACACGGTGGGCGGCATTGGCACGGACCTCGTCGGGGTGAACGCGCTGTCCCGGCTCGATCGCGACGTGCTGTCGCTGTCCGGGGTGAGTGACGTGATCGTCTTCGAGGGCTCGAACGACCTCTACCTCGGCGCCGCACCGCAGGATCTCGCAGCCGACTTGACAACCCTCGCCGAACGCGTCCAGGCAACGGGGGCCCGCGCCCTGATCGCGACCATCGTCCCGCGGGCGGGCGGGTACGCGTGGGACGACGAGCGCGAGGGACGCCGGCAGCGGGCCAACGCCTGGATACGATCGCAGTCAGCCTTCGACAGCGTCCTCGACCTGGAATCCGCCCTGGATGATCCCGACTGCCCTGGACGGTTGCGCCCCGCCTTCGACGCCGATCGGACCCACCCCAACTCGGCGGGTTATCGCGCCCTCGCGGAGAGCATCGACCTGGGTGTGTTCGCACCCGTCGTGGCGGCCGGCAGCTGGTCCCCACCGGCGGCCCTGCGGGATCCGTGGACTAGACGATCAGGGTCGGGACAACGTCGATGAAATCCAACGATTGCGCAACGCGCTGGCAGCGACCTGTGTCAGTGCTGCTCGCGAGCCAGACGATCTCCGCGTTCGGGACAGCTCTCGCGCAGTTCGCGATCACCTGGTACCTGACCCTGGAGACTAAGTCGGGCGTCGTCATGGCGCTGTCGATCGTCTTCGGCATGGTGCCTCAGGCTGTCATCTCGCCCCTCGGCGGCGTGCTCGCCGACCGGGTGAGCCGACGCCGGCTGATCGTCGCGTCACAGGCGACGATCGCCGTCGCGACGATCGGGCTCGCGCTGGCGATGTACGCCGGGCACCGCGACCACTGGCTCATCTTCCTCGCGCTGATGGTTCGGTCCATCGGGGCGGGCGTGCGCGCACCGGCGGTGTCTGCCGTCGTGCCCCAGATGGTGCCCGCCATCCATCTGCTCCGGGTGAACGGGACCTTCCAGACGGCCCAGTCTGCAATTTCCATTCTCAGCCCGATCGCCGCGGCCGCTGCGCTCGCCGGGACGTCGATCACGGTGGTCCTGCTCATCGATGTGGCAATGTCGTTGATCGCGATCGCCCTGATGCTCGCGACCCCGCTGCCACCCCCGATGGTCGGCGACGACCGGGCCCGGTGGCTGGGCGATCTCGTCGAGGGCCTCCGGTACGCGCGCGGGCACAGGTTCGTCCGCTGGGTGTTCACGATGGCGGTGGTCGTGATCCTCCTCGGCGCTGCACCGGCGTACCTTGTCCCGCTGCGCATCACCCGCGCGTTCAGGGGCGAGGTCTGGATGCTCGGGGGCAGCCAGATCGCCGTCAGCCTCGGCATGATCGCGGTTGGCGCGCTCGCCGCGGTCCTCGGTCAACGACTGAACCTCACCACCCTCCTGGTCGCTGCCCCGATGATGTTCGGGGCGTCGTCCCTGGTGCTCGGGCTCACCCGGGACATCTGGGTGCTGTTCGCTGCGATGGTGCTGGCCGGCGGCGCGCTCACGATCACCATGGGCCTGTCGGGAACCCTCCTGCAGGAGCGGGTGCAGCCCGCCTACCTCGGACGGATATTCGGCCTGTTCGGAGTCGTCCAGTTCGCGATGCCCCTCGGCCTGGTCGTCTTCGGCCCACTGGCGGACGTCCTGCCGGTGGAGAACCTCTTCGTCGGCTCAGGCATTGCGTCGTTCGTCGTGGCGGCGTTCGTCCTGCTTCGCCCGTCCGGTCGTGCGGCCGTTCGGGAGGGACTGCTGCCACCCGTGCTCCATCCCGCCGCCGCCGAGATCCACAGCTAACCCGATGAGCCACCCCAGTCGTGGCTCGCACAAGATGAACAGCAAAGGAAGGGAACACCCCAGATGAAGACAGCAAAAGACAGATTCGTCGTGGTCGGTGCCGACTTCGCGGGCTTCCCCCTGAAGGAGGCGGTGAAGGCCCACCTGATCGAGCGGGGCTGGACCGTGGAGGATGTCACGCCCGACCTGACGGCGGCGCCGATGTACCACCGGGCCGGATTCCTGGTGGCGGCGAAGATCACCGAGGGTGAATACGAGAAGGCATTGGCGTTCTGCGGCACCGGGATGGGCATCCACATCGCCGCCTCGAAGCTCCCGCACGTGCATGCCGCGGTGGCCGAGACCCTGCCTGGGGCGAAGCGGGCGGCGACGGCGAACAACGCTAACCTGTTGGCGATGGGCGCGTTCTGGACGGGCCCGCAGCTCGGCGCGGCCATGGCCGACGCGTTCCTCGAATCCTCGCTGGGTGAGGGCTACGAGGACTGGGAAGGGTTCTATGAGTACCACAAGCTCGGTTACGACGAGTGCGAGGACTTCGACTACGAGGCGTACAAGGCGAACGGCTTCCAGGTGCCCGACCCCTCCGTCCCGCCGCTCGGCCCCGAACCGCGCGGCCTGGCCTACTGACCCCCGGTCGTCAACCACCTCACCTGAACCCCCACCCACCTCGACCTTTCGGTCTGACCCGAGGAGTAGTTGCTGTATGCCCGAGTTCACAGGTTCCCTGCCCACGGGCGCCGGATCGGCCCGCGCGGCGTTGCTCGCTGCCCAGATGATCACCGTGGACGCCGATCGGGCGGCAGCCGTAATAGTCACCACCAAGGCTCCGCTCGAGCGGGCTGCCGGCCAGGTGCGGTCGGCGCGGCTGCTCGCCAGCGCGCACGGGGTCTACGAAGCACACGTGAACGGACAGCCGGTCACCGACGCCGTGCTGACCCCGGGCTGGACGTCCTATGAATGGCGCCTGGCGTGGCAGGAGCACGACGTCACCGACGCCATCGGCAACGGCCCGGCGGAGGTCACGGTCAGCGCGCGCCTGGGCAACGGTTGGTACCGGGGGGACTTCGGCTTCTGGGAGTCGCTGAACTACGGCGAGGAGATCGGCTTCCTGGCAGCGCTGGAGATCGAGTTCGCCGATGGCCACCGCCAGGTGGTGGCCACCTCCCCGGACTGGGACGGGCGGACCAGCGACACACCTACCGCCTCGCTCTACAACGGCCAGCGGATCGATGCCCGGCTGCGCGGGGCCGGCGAACCGCTGCAAGTGCGAGCGATCGAGTTCGACCACGGCACGCTTGTGCCGCAGACCGGCCCGGCGGTCCGACGCCAGGAGGTGCTGCGCCCGCAACGCATCTGGACCTCGCCGGCCGGGCGGACCCTCGTTGACTTCGGCCAGAACCTCGTCGGTTGGCTCCGGTTCACCGTCACCGGCCCCGCGGGCACGGAGATCACGATCCGTCACGCTGAAGTGCTGGAGAACGAGGAACTCGCCACCGCGCCGCTGCGCAATGCCAAGGCAACAGACACCTTCGTCCTCTCCGGCCAGGCGGACGCCTTCGAGCCCACCTTCACCTTCCACGGCTTCCGCTACGCCGAGGTGACCGGCTGGCCCGGAGAGCTCACCACCGAGAGCCTTGAGGCAGTGGTGGTCGGCTCAGAGCTCCGGCCAACCGGCTCGTTCGAGTGCTCGGACCCGCGGGTGAACCAGCTCGTCCACAACTCCGTGTGGGGCCAGAAGGGCAACTTCCTGTCGGTCCCGACCGACTGCCCGCAGCGTGACGAACGGCTCGGCTGGACCGGTGATATCGCTGTGTACGCGCCCACGGCTGCGTACCAGTTCGACGTCGCCGACTTCCTCCATGGCTGGCTGCTCGACGTCGCAGCCGAGCAGCGCGCCGCCGCCGGGGTGGTGCCGTGGGTCGTCCCCGACCTGCTGAAGTACCAGACGGAGACGGAGACGGAGAACCACCTCTCCGCGGTCTGGGCCGACGCCGCCGTGTGGGTGCCCGAGGCACTCTGGCAGGCGTACGGGGACACCGAACGCCTTGCCGAGCACTATCCGGCGATGGTCGCGCACCTGGAGGCTGTCGGGCGCGTGCTGTCGCCGACCGGGCTGTGGGACATCGGCTTCCAGTTCGGCGACTGGCTCGACCCGGATGCGCCGCCGCAGGACGCGGCAGCGGCCAAGGCTGACCCCGGCGTCGTGGCGACGGCCTGCGTCTATCGCAGCGCGGCCTTCGCGGCCGAGGCGGCCCGAGTGCTCGGCAACGGGCAGCAGGAGCGTTGGGCCAGCCTCGCCGAGCGAACCCGGGAGGCCTTCAACACCCACTACGTCGACGCTGGAATCATCCGCTCCGATTGCGCCACGGTGTACGCGTTGGCCCTGCACTTTGGCCTGCTCGACGAGGACGACCGCGCCCGCGCCGCGGCCCGGCTGGCAGAACTGGTTCGCGAGGCCGGGTACCGCGCGACCACCGGCTTCGCGGGCACCCCGTACGTCACCTGGGCGCTCTCCGAGAACGGCTACGCGGCTGAGGCCTACGGGCTGTTGCTCCAGCAGGAGTGCCCGTCGTGGCTGTACCAGGTCGCCATGGGTGCCACGACGATGTGGGAGCGGTGGGACTCCGTGCGTCCGGACGGCACCCTCAACGACCCGATCATGACCAGCCTCAATCACTACGCCTTCGGTGCGGTGTGCGACTGGCTGTACAGGGCGGTCGCCGGCATCCAGCCCGCCGAACCCGGGTACCGCCGGATCCTCCTGAAGCCGACCCCGGGACCGGGGATCGACTGGGTGAAGGCCTCCTACGACTCAGCGGTGGGCCGCATCCAGGTGGAATGGCGACTGGTGGATGGCCAGTTCACCCTCCACGCCGCACTGCCTGAGAGCGTCCCGGCAGGCATCGTGTTGCCGGACGGGACCCAGGTCGAGGTGATCGGCGGTACCCACAGCTGGACTGTTCCCGCGCCCGGGTGATTGGCGCCGATCGCCGTCCGATCGGCAGCGGCGGACCCGTCGCCACCGTGCTTCGGGACGCAATCGCCGCTGACCAGATCACTGGCGGTTCACTCCTTATCCGGCTCTTCCTAGTTCCGGTGGGGGTGGGCGGCGCGCCGAGGAGGGGCTGATCCCCGGGTGAGGGGGTCGAGGCCTTCAGGATCGGTAGCGACCAAGCAACCTCCCGGAATGCCTCGACGTTGTCTGAGCCTAGGGCGTGCCCGGATGCGCGCTGCCTGCACGACTGGCCGTTACTGCTCTCGTTGTGACCTGCTGGTTGGTCTGGACGGGCTCCACGGGGTCGCCGTGGCGCGGGACCAGACCAGCGGCGGGCTGAGCGTCGCGGTCGAGTCGCCGCCGGGACCACAAGGATGCCCGTCGTGTGGCGTGGTCGCACATAGCCACGGCCGCCGTGACGTCCGGCTGGTGCTTCAACTGTCGGTTGCCCCTGACGATCTGGCTCGAGCCCGAACCGCCATCCTCACCAGACTTCCCACCGCTCCCGAAGTCTGGCTGCTCAGGCTGGCTGAGGTATTCCTAAGACTGTCGCCTACTCCCGAGGACCTGGCCCAAGCTCGAACCTCCCTCATCATCAGACTCACCACCAGCAAATGGCAGCTCAGCCTGGCTGAGATCCTGCTGCGGCTCTCGCCCACCCCCGGTGACTTGACCCACGCGCGAGCCAGCATCCTCGCCAGCCTTACAGTGCATCTCCGAGGTGCCAGACACACCACCACCCCCGACACAGCAGGAATGCGCGCGCAGGTTCAGACCTTGCGTCTTCTCTCGTCAGGCGAGGAATGGCTGGACTACATAGAGGGCCGTTCGCAGGAGGTTTTGACGTCGCCACTTAGCCCCTCTCGAATCTTGGATCGACGCAACGCTCGATCCGACGGCACTGATCGGTGGTCAAGTCCGCCTGGTTCAGGGCTTTGAGGTTCGGGAGGCTGGTGGCCCTTTGTCGGGTCGTCGGTGCTGGGGCCATCGAAGGGTGAGGACGTCGGCCTGGGTGAACGATCCGGTCATGGGTAGTTCTTGTTTCGCTCGGCGACGCGAGCGAGTTCGCGCCGAGCCTTATCGAGGCGCTGCGTACGCCGCGGGAGGCAGGCTTGATCCACTTCAGGCGATCAGGGGCGCTGGTGCGCAATCCGGTTCGGTTCCAGCTCGTGCTCTCCGCCTCAGTGGCGGATGAGCAGGGGTCGCTATGAGCGAGGCCTTGGTGAGTAGACAGGAGGAGCGGGGGAGTGAGCCCGTGGCGCGGGGCAGACTGTGGCGGGGGGTGAGCAGGCATCCGGCCTCCTGGCTTGGGGGGCAGGCGCCACGGCGTTGGCGAGTGCGGTCATGCGGTGGGCGAGGTCGCGTTTGCGGTCGGTGACGGCTTCTTGGTAGCGCATGGCTGCGTGGATGTCGCTGTGGCCGGCGAACTGCATGAGTTCCTTGGTGGTGGCGCCCGAGATGGCGGCCATGGTGGCGGCGAAGTGTCGCAGGTCGTGGAAGCGGAAGTCGGGGCGTCCGATCTGGTGGCGGGCCTTGTAGAAGCCGTTGCCGGGGTGCTTCTTCTTGCCGCTGCCCGGGTCGTAGCGGGGCGCGTG
>Ga0209539_1000925_pt1 | contig 16329 bp, 17 predicted proteins | sample BarGraNGADG00312_2_FD_184499 | JGI IMG/M metagenome (GOLD analysis project Ga0209539, IMG submission 184499) | Arctic peat soil microbial communities from Barrow, Alaska - Barrow Graham LP Ref core NGADG0011-312 (SPAdes) (version 2) | ecosystem: Environmental > Terrestrial > Soil > Wetlands >... | reverse complement strand
TGGATGCGATCGGGGAGGCGCGCACGCGGCTGGCGAGGAACGTCGCGCCCCTGCTCGCCGTCGAGGCGATGCTGATCGCGCTGCGTCCACAGGGGTGAGGGTCCCCCCGGCGGCGGCGTAAGGGGGAAGGTATCCTTGGAGGTGTGAAGAAGACGCGCCGCCTGGTTCCGCTCGCCCTGCTCGTGGCGGCCCTCGCCGTCGCCCCTGGGTGCACGGTCACTGGCGACGGTCCGCTGAAGACCAGGGAACCGGCGGCCACGACGTCCAGCGCCCCCGCGGGTGATTTCGACCCGACGGCGGGCACGGCTCCCGAGCTCGAGCGCTTCTACACCCAGACCGTGGACTGGACGGAGTGCCTGCCGGACACCGAGTGCGGCCTCGTCCAGGTCCCGATGGACTACGACGTGCCGGACGGGGTGACGATCACCATCGCCGTCAACCGGCTGAAGACTGCCGGGTCGGGGGCGCCGGACCTGTTCCTGAACCCGGGCGGCCCCGGCGGCTCGGGGACCGGGATGCTCGAGTGGATCAAGTTCTCGGTCTCGGACCGGCTCTCCTCCGAGTACAACCTGGTGGGCTTCGACCCGCGGGGAGTGAACGACTCCGATGCGGTCGACTGCATCACGGACGCCGAGATGGACGCGTGGCGCGCCCAGGACGTCGACACCTCCACGGATGCGGGCCTGGCCGCCTACGCCGCCGAGATGGAGGTGTACGGCAAGCGTTGCGCCGAGAACACCGGCGAGCTGCTGGGCCACCTGGACACCGACAACGCCGCACGGGACCTGGACGTCCTGCGCGCCGTCGTCGGCCGCACGGACACGCTCGACTACCTCGGCTACTCCTACGGCACCTTCCTCGGCGCGGTGTACGCGGACCTCTTCACCGAGCGGGTGGGGCGGTTCACCCTCGACGGCGCTATAGACCCCGCGCTGAGCATCTCCGGGCTCGGCCTCGGGCAGGCCGCCGGCTTCGAGAACGCGCTGCGGACCTACATGGCGGACTGCCAGTCCTCGGCCGACTGCCCCTTCGCGGGGAGCGTGGACGACGGTCTCGCCCAGGTCCGCCAGCTCCTCGACGTGGTACGGGCGACGCCGCTGCCGACCGACGACCCGAACCGGCCGCTGACGTACCCCCTCGCGCTCTCCGGGATCATCCTCCCCATGTACGAGTCCTCGATCTGGCCCCAACTCAGCCTCGCGCTCGACTCCGCCATCAACGACAACGACGGCACCGAGCTGCTGTACTGGGCGGACCTCGGCGCGGGGCGCCAGGAGGACGGCACCTACGACGACAACTCCAACGAGGCGTTCATGGCCATCAACTGCCTGGACTACCCCGTGGAGGGGACACTGGCGGACTGGAGGGCCGACGCGGCGAAGATGACGCAGGTCTCGCCCACCCTCCGCGACGCGCTGGCCTACACCGAGATCACGTGTGACGCGTGGCCGTACGACTCCGTGCGCACCCGTGGGCCGATCGCCGCCGCCGGCTCGGCGCCGATCCTCGTCGTCGGCACCACCGGGGACCCCGCCACTCCCTACCAGTGGGCCGTGAGCATGGCGGACGAGCTTGAACAGGGCCACCTGCTCACCTGGGAGGGCAACGGCCACACAGCGTACGGGCGCTCCAACCAGTGCGTCACGGACGCGGTGGACGAGTACATGATCACCGGTGCGCTGCCGGAGGACGGCGCCACCTGTTAGGGTTCTCTCCGGTGCATTTGGTTCGCCCTGTCCGATCGGGCTAGGATCGAGCACGACACCGCCGCCTTAGCTCAGTCGGCAGAGCGATTCACTCGTAATGAATAGGTCAAGGGTTCGATTCCCTTAGGCGGCTCCACCCGGTCCCACACCGGACCATTCGGAGGTTGTCATGGACTCGGTCATCGCGATCATCCCGACCGCGGGCGTCATGGTGCTGTTCTTCTTCGTCCTGCGGGCCATCTTCCGGGCCGATCGCAGCGAGCGCAATGCCCTGAAGAAACTCGACGAGCAACACGCGCAGACGCGTACGGACGCGCCGACCGAGGTGTAATACCCCTCCCCGCGCGACACGAATCCACATTCCCTCGAATTGGTTCGTGACAGGAATGCGCGGAGCATTTATAGTTGGTAGCGCTCCACCATTACCAACCCCCCGGAGAGGCACCAGAATGGCCAACAAAGTTGTGGTCCAGCTCGTCGACGATATCGATGGCGGGCCGGCGGCCGAAACCATCGCGTTCGCCCTGGACGGCGTGAACTACGAGATCGACCTCAGCGCCGAGCACGCGGCGGAATTGCGGGACGCGTTCGCGCAGTGGGTCGGCAATTCCCGGCGCATCGGCGGTCGCAAGACCACGCGGGCGGGCTCCGCGAAGGCGGCCCCCGCCAGGTCCGACGCGGGCAAGATCCGCGAGTGGGCGCGGTCGCGCGGCATTGACGTCTCCGAGCGGGGGCGTATCCCCGCCGAACTCCACGAGCGCTACCTGCGCGAAGTGGGGAATCAGTAGTACCACGGGACGAGGGCCCGTCGGACGCCGCGAGCGCGTCCGGCGGGCCCACTCTGTGCGCCTCCGCCGAAGATCTCCCGATCACAATCCACGCGGTGCTCGTTTGCGGCAGGATGGACCCATGAGCTACAAACTGGTACTGCTCCGCCACGGCGAGAGCGATTGGAACGCGAAGAACCTCTTCACCGGATGGGTGGATGTCCCCCTCTCCGAGAAGGGCTGGCAGGAGGCCGTCCGGGGCGGCAAGCTGCTCCTCGATGCGGGCGTGAGTCCGGACATCCTGCACACGTCGCTGTTGCGCCGCGCGATCATGACGGCCAACCTCTCCCTCGACGCCGCCGATCTCCACTGGATTCCCGTCAAGCGCAACTGGCGCCTGAATGAGCGCCACTACGGCGCCCTGCAGGGGAAGAACAAGAAGGAGATCCGCGACGAGTACGGCGATGAGCAGTTCATGCTGTGGCGCCGTTCCTACGACGTGCCGCCGCCCCCGATCGAGGCGGGTTCAACGTACTCACAGGACCGGGAGCCGCGCTACGCCGGCGAGCCGATCCCGTTGACCGAGTGCCTGAAGGACGTCCTGGAGCGTGCGCTGCCCTACTGGGAGGCGGAGATCGTGCCGGACCTGAAGTCCGGCAGGACCGTCATGGTGGCCGCGCACGGCAACTCGCTGCGCGCCATCGTGAAGCACCTCGACGGCATCTCGGACGACGCCATTGCGGGCCTGAACATCCCCACCGGCATCCCGCTCTACTACGAGCTGGACGAGGACATGGCCCCGATCACCCCCGGCGGCACCTACCTCGACCCCGAAGCCGCGGCCGCCGCGATCGCCGCCGTCGCCAACCAGGGCAAGTAGCCAGGACAAGTAGCCAGGACAACTGTGGGGGGCCGGTTCACCGGCCCCCCACAGTCGTGCCCGTGCTCGATCAGCTGTGCCGGGAGTCCGGCTCGTCGTCGCGCAGCAGGAACGAGGCGTCGAGGTCCCCGGTCACGAGGTAGCCCACGCGCTTGGCGCCGGAGACGCAGTGGTCGCCGAGCCGCTCCAGGAAGCGGGACAGCAGCACGGCGTCCACCACCTCCTGGCGGCTGAGTTCCACGTTCTGCACGAGGAGCAGCTCGAAGGTCTGGCGCAGCAGCGCGTCGAGGCTGTCGTCACGGGTGGCGATGCGGTGCACCAGCTCCAGATCGTGGTTGACCATGAGGTCGACGAGCATCGTGGCGATGTCCTCCGCGACGAGGGACATCTCGGTGAGCGTGTCGAACATGGGGCCCGACGACGCCTGCTGCGGGTAGCGCGACCGGGCGACGAGTGCGACGTGGCGTGCGAGGTCACCCATGCGCTCGAGGGTCGCCGAAAGCCGGATGGCCGAGACGACAAGCCGCAGGTCCGTTGCGACTGGCTGCTGCCGGGCGAGCATGATGAGGCTCATCTGCTCGATGTGGTCCTCGAGGTCGTCGATGCGGTTGTCGTCGTCGATGACCTCCTCGGCGAGCTGCAGGTCGGCTTCGCGCATGGCCTGCCCGGCCTTGGCGATCGCCGCGGCAACCTGCTTGCCCATCTCGACCAGATGGTCTCCGAGCTCCTCGAGTTCCCTGTGGAAGATTTCTCGCACGCCTCAACACCCCTTCACAATCGTGGGACAAGCGTATGCCCAGACCAATGAACCAGCCGCGGGTGAACGGCGGGTGTCGGTCAGGAGAACATCGTCCCTCCGGCCGGTCGTCCTCCGGAGTCCCGGGGATTCCTCCCCTAGAGTTTGCCATGTGGGTACCGGACCGGACGTGATCATCGCTGCCCTCCTGGGTCTCCTGGTCGGCGCCGTCGCAACCCTCGCCTTCCACCTGAGTGAGCGGGAGCGGCGCGAGGAGGCCGAAGATGAGGGCGACGACCTCAGCGAGGACGAGGCCAGGATGCTCGCCGCGGTGCCCGACGCCGCCATCATCCTGGACGCGCAGGGGGACGTGATCCGGTCCAACACGCGCGCGCTGCAGTTCCATCTCGTGCTTTCCGACCGCCTCGCCCACCCCGAGGTGGAGGAGATGGTCCGCGAGTTGCGGCTGGAGGGCGTCTCCCAGTCCGCGGATCTGAAGCTACACCGCGGGCCCTCGGACCGGTCCGGCATGCTGTACGTGAGCGTCTCGGTGGCGCCACTCGCCAGTGAGCGCGTGCTCATCCTGGTCCGTGACCAGACGGCCGCACGGCGACTGGACGAGACTCGGCGGGACTTCGTCGCGAACATCTCCCACGAGCTCAAGACCCCGGTGGGGGCGCTCTCGCTGCTCGCCGAGACCATTTCGGAGTGCACGGACGAGCCGGAGGCGGTGGCACGCTTCTCGGCGCAGATGAGACGTGAGGCCGCCCGGCTGGCCACCCTCGTCCAGGAGATCATCGACCTCAGCCGGCTGCAGGAGCCGGACGCCCTGGTGAACCCGGAACTCGTGGACGTCGATGGCGTCATCACGGAAGCCCTCGACCGCGTCCGGGTGGAGGCCGAGTCCCGCGGGGTCACGCTGGTCCGTGGCGGGGAGGAGGGCCTCGCGGTGTACGGCGACGAGTCGCTGCTCACCACCGCCGTCCGCAACCTGCTGGACAACGCCATCCGCTACTCGCCGGGCGGCTCCGGTGTCTCGGTCGGCGTGAAGGCGAAGGAGGGGATGGTGCGGATCGCCGTGGTGGACCAGGGCATCGGCATCGCCGAGGAGTCCCAGGAGCGCGTGTTCGAGCGGTTCTACCGGGTGGATGGAGCCAGGTCCCGTGCCACGGGAGGGACCGGGCTCGGGCTCAGCATCGTCAAGCACATCGCCGCGGACCACGGCGGGGAAGTCACGCTGTGGTCCAGGCCGGGCCGGGGCTCCACCTTCACCCTCGTCATCCCGCAGGTTACCGAGCGCCGCGAGGCCGACCGGCGCCCGACCGCGCCGCAAGGAGGCTGACATGCCCAGGATCCTGCTCGTCGAGGACGAAGCGGCCTACCGCGACCCGCTGACGTTCAAGTTGCAGCGCGACGGCTTCGAGGTGGTGGCCGTGGAGACGGGACCCGCGGCCCTCATCGCCCTCGACGAGGCCATCGACATCGTCCTTCTCGACCTCATGCTGCCCGGCATGTCCGGCACCGACGTCTGCAAGGCGATCCGCACCCGGTCGCGCGTCCCCGTCATCATGCTGACCGCGAGGGACAGTGAGATCGACAAGGTCGTGGGCCTTGAGATCGGCGCGGACGACTACGTCACCAAGCCGTACTCCTACCGCGAGCTCGTGGCGCGCGTGCATGCCGTGTTGCGCCGCACGGGCGAGGACAGGGACATCGGTGAGGACGCAATCCTGTCGGTCGGCCCGGTGCTGATGGACGTGGACCGCCATGAGGTTTCCGTGCGCGGCACGCAGGTCACCCTCCCGCTCCGGGAGTTCGAGCTGCTGGAGTACTTCCTGCGCAACCCCGGGCGGGTCCTGACGCGCGGCCAGATCATTGACCGGGTGTGGGGCCCCAACTACGTGGGCGACACCAAGACTCTGGACGTCCACGTCAAGCGCATCCGCTCGCGCATCGAGGACGACCCGGCCAACCCGGAGCTGCTCGCGACGGTGCGCGGCCTCGGCTACAAGATGGTTCCCCCGCACTGAGGCGGGAGTACGTCAGGCCGGGTCAGTCAGGGCGCGGGTCAGGGCAGGTACTCGTCGTACGGCGGGATGGTGCCGTCCAGCACCGGGATCGCGCGGACGGTGGTGCCGGCGAACTCGATGGAGACCTCGATCGTCGCCCCGGGGGCCGCGCCGACGGCGGCCAGCGGCTCCTCGTCGGCCAGGTTGGCGGTCTGCCCGGCCGCCACGCGGACCTCGGTGACCTCACCGCCGACGTCGATCGAGACGGTGGCATAGTCCCCGGAGCCGTTGACCACGGCGCCGAGGAGGCGGCCGGGCTCGCCCTCGGCCGCGGTGAGCAGCAGGAGGTTCTCGATCCGCACGTCGTCGGACAGCTGCACCCGGACGCCGTCGGACGCAGCGTACGTCTGCTGTGTCTGGATCGGGCTGGCGAACCCGCACCCGCCGAGGAGGCCCGCGGCGAGCGGGACGGCGAGGATGGCGAGGGCGCGCGCGGGGCGGGGCATGGCGGTCTCCTTCTCACACGGCCGTCTGAGGGGCGGCCTGCAAGCAGAGTACCGGAACCGCCCCGGGGTGGCTCGGCGAGGGGCGGCCGGGCGGGGGTGCCGGCCCGGGAGCGGTGGCGCGGGGTGGGGGGGCAGCCTACAGGAAGGAACCCGTGAAGCGGCATGTTAGAATTGTGTTGTTCGCAACCTTTGAGGGAGTAAGCTCACATGACCTTTGCTGTCGGCGAAACAGTTGTCTATCCCCACCACGGCGCCGCCCTCATCGAGGACATCCGCACCCGCAAGGTTCGCGGTGAAGAGAAACTGTACCTCTGCCTGCGCGTGGCCCAGGGTGACCTGACCATCGAAGTGCCCGCGGAGAACGTCGACATCGTCGGTGTCCGGGACGTCGTCGGCAAGGAGGGCTTGGAGCGCGTGTTCGACGTGTTGCGCGCCGAGTACACCGAGGAACCCACGAACTGGTCGCGGCGCTACAAGGCGAACGTCGAGAAGATCGCCTCCGGGGACGTCATCAAGGTGGCTGAGGTCGTGCGTGACCTCTCGCGCCGCGAGACCAACCGCGGGCTGTCCGCCGGTGAGAAGCGCATGCTGGCCAAGGCCCGCCAGATCCTCGAGTCGGAGATCGCACTGGCCGAGCACGCCTCGGAGGAGCAGGCCAAGGAGCGCATCAACTCCGTCCTCGCCTCCTGACCGAGAGTGTCCGTCGCGGTCATCATCACGGCTGCCGGCTCGGGCACCCGCCTCGGGGCGGACCTTCCCAAGGCGCTCGTCCGGCTCGCCGGCGAACCCATCCTCGTGCACTCGCTACGCGCCGCCTGCGCCTCCAACGTGATCGACCACACCGTCGTCACCGCCCCCGCCGGCCACCTCCCGGCCTTCCGCGCCCTCGCGGCGCCGTTTGGCGCCGTCGTCGTCCCCGGGGGTGAGACCCGGCAGGCGTCGGTGGCCGCCGGGCTGGCCGCCCTCCCGCCCGATGTCGACGTGGTCCTGGTCCACGACGCCGCGCGCGCCCTCACCCCGCCCTCCCTGTTCGTCGACGTCGTCGACGGCGTGCGGGACGGCCGTCGCGCCGTCGTGCCGGCCCTGCCTGTCGTCGACACGGTCAAGTCCGTGGTTCCCGGCGGCTCCGGGGGGTTCGAGCGGGTGAGCGCCACCGTGGACCGCGCCGCGCTCCGGGCCGTCCAGACGCCGCAGGGCTTCGAGCGGGCGCTGCTGGAGCGCGCCCACGCCGCCGCACCCCTCGACTCCGCCTCCGACGACGCCGGCCTCGTGGAGGCCCTCGGGGAGGACGTCTGGCTCATTCCCGGCAGCGAGTCCGCCCGCAAGATCACCACTCCGTGGGACCTGGGGCTCGCGGCATTCCTGGCCGGGTCACCGTCATGATCCCGCGCGTCGGGCTGGGCACGGACGTGCACGCCTTCGCGGCGCCGGGAACCGGCCGGCCGCTGTGGCTGGGCTGCCTGGAGTGGCCCGGCGAGCCGGGGCTGGAGGGCCACTCCGACGGCGACGTCGCGGCCCACGCCGCCGTCGACGCGATCCTGTCGGCCGCCGGGCTGGGTGACATCGGCTCGAACTTCGGGACGGCTCGGCCCGAGTGGGCCGGCGCCTCGGGGGAGGCGTTGCTCCGCGAAGCGGCGCGGCTCGTCCGCGACGCCGGCTTCACCATCGGGAACGTCGCGGTCCAGGTGATCGGCCCGCGCCCGAAGGTCAGCTCCCGGCGCGCTGCGGCGCAGGCCGCGATGGCCGCGGCCCTCGGCGCCCCCGTGTCCCTGAGCGCGACGACGACGGACGGCCTCGGCTTCACCGGACGGGGCGAAGGGCTGGCCGCCGTCGCGACCGCGCTCGTGGTCCCTCAGTAGCGGTAGATCGCCGCCATCCCGGTGTCGGTGGGCATGCTGCCGGCCGGCACGACGAGGACGGTCCCGCCCATCCTCCGCGCCCAGTCGGCCAGGTCGTCGAGCACGTCCGAGCCGGTGCCGTCGACACCCCGGTACACGTCGCCGGTCGCGGTGTCGACCCGCCCGGGCATCTCGCGGTCCGCCTCCAGCAGGAGGGTGGACACCCGGCCGTCGCGGATGGCGGCGGCCACCTCGTCCGCGTCCGCGCCCCCGAGGCCCTTGGGCCGCGCCCTGCCGAACTCGTCGGCCAGCGCGGACATGCGGGCCCGATGGTGGGGCTCGATGACCTCCCACGCGCGGACCCGCAGTTCGTCGATGGACTTCATGGCCCCCGGGTGGACGTCGATGCCCTCCGCGACGAGGAATGGGTTGCGGCTCACCTCGCGGAACATGTGGTGGTGCTCCGGCAACGCCGCGAGGATCAGGGGGAGGCCCGACGGCTTCGAGTGGTGCTCCAGGACGGCCCGGTCCACCGCCCGGAAGAAGCGTTCCGCGTCGATGTCCACCTCCTCGTCCTTGCTGCCCGAGCCGTAGTGCAGGGCGGTGCCGTGGCCCCCGGACCGGACGTTGGTGTAGGGCTCGGTGAGCTGGTCTCCCAGCGCGTCGGTGATGGTGCGCGGCACGCCCGGCGCGAGCTCCACCTCGTCCAGCGAGTCCACGCCGCCCTCGAAGAGCCTGACCTCCTTGCGGTTCACGCCGAGCACCTGGTAGCGGTCCGCCGACTGGAGGATCCGCATGAGCGGCTTGGTGAGGAAGCCGTCCGCCACCACCACGCGCTCGGGAACGGTGTGCTGCAGCCGGTAGACGCGGAACAGGCCCCTGGAGGCGAGCACCGCCAGTCCGTCCTGGTTGTGGTTCCAGAACTCGTGGTCCTCGGCGAGTGCGGAGAACGGCTCGAGCAGGGCACGGACCTCGTCCTTCGGCTGCTGGTCGAGCAGGGTCTCCTCCAGCGTGCGCAGCAGGTTCCGGAACCGGATCGGGTCCTGTTGGGTTTCCGGGAGGTGCCGGTGGGTGGGCTGGTAGAGCGAGATGCACGGGGGAGTGCTCTCCTCGAGGACGCCCGTGGCATGGTCGAGATCGAACCTGCTGACGCTGATTTCCATCAGTCCAGTCTGCCCCTCGTGGCACCCCACGACAACATGTTTCGTGAGCTGCATCACGCCCTGTGGGCCGGTGGTTTTCGTTGGGGCGCTACGCGATCGTGTCCTGGTGCTCCTTGACCGGGATCATCACGAGCAGGCCCGCGAACAGCACGAGGACGATGCCGAGGATGCCCCAGTACTGGGTGTTCTCCTGCCCCGTCACGGCGGCGCCGAGCCCGATGGCGAGGCCGAACGCGGCAGGGGACATGAACGAGACCACACGCCCCGTGGTGGCGTAGAGGCCGAAGATCTCGCCGGCGCGCCCCTGGGGGATGAGCCGCGCGAGGAAGGTGCGCGAGGCGGACTGGGCCGGGCCCACGAACATGGTCATGAGCATGCCGCAGATCCAGAACACGGTCGCACCGCCGTCGTGGAACACGAAGATCGCGATGCCCAGCACCACGAGGGCCACCAGCGAGATGAGGATGACCCGCTTCGGACCGATCCTGTCGTCCAGCATGCCGAAGGCCATGGTGGACAGCCCGGCCACGATGTTCGCCGCCGCCCCGAAGATGATGACCTCCCCGGCCGTGAACCCGAACGTGCCGGCCGCGATGACGGCGCCGAACGCGAACACGCCCGCTAAGCCGTCCCGGAAGAGCGCACTGGCGAGCAGGAAGTAGATGGTGTGCGGCGATGCCCTCCAGATCCGCGCGACCGAGCGGCCCAGCTCCTTGTAGGAGTCCACCACGCCCGTGACCTGCGTGACGTTGGTGCGCGGACGATCCTTGAGGTTCAGGAACGTGGGGAGCGTGAAGAGCAGGATCCAGACGCCGCACACGATCATCGTGACCCGGATGTCCATCCCGTCCTCGCCGGTGACGCCGAACAGGCCCACCTCGGGCTTGATGAACAGGAAGTAGATCAGCAGCAGCACCACGATGCCGCCGAGGTACCCCATGCCCCAGCCGAAGCCCGAGACCCGCCCCACGTTCTTCTCGGTCGCGACATCGTCCAGCAGGGCGTTGTAGTTCACCCCCGCGATCTCGCCGATGATGGAGCCGACCCCGAGCAGCACCAGTCCCACCCACAGGTAGCCGGGCTCGGGCCGCACCACGAAGAGCGACGCGGAGATGACCGCGAGCGCCCAGGTGAGGTTCCGGAGGTTCTTCAGCTTGCTGCCGCGCCGGTCCGAGTTCTGCCCGAGGACCGGGGCGAGCAGGGCAATGAACAGACCCGCGATCGTGGTGGAGATGGCCAGCGACTGGGAGGTCTGGTTCTCCGAACCGAACGACGCGGAGGTGATGTACACGCTGAAGACGAAGGTGGTGATGACCGTGTTGAACGGCTGGGTGCCCCAGTCCCACATCGCCCACGAGATGATCTTCCTCTTCGAGGCGGGGGCGGCGGTGGACAGTGCCGTCGTTGTCATGTCCGCCGAGGGGTCGGCCTCCGCTCCGACGGGCTGGAAGGGGGTGTTGCTGGTTCTCACAGAACGAAACCTAGCGGAGCGCCGTGGATTAGTCCGAGACCCGCCCATTTAGCCCGTGTGCACTCCCGCCCGATAGTCTCATCCCCATGGGACTCAGCCTCTACGACTCCGCCACGCGCAGCGTGCGGGCCTTCGAACCCCTCGAACCGGGCCGGGTCGGGATCTACGTCTGCGGGGCCACCGTCCAGTCCTCCCCCCACGTGGGCCACATGCGCACGGCCCTCACGTTCGACGTGCTGCGCCGCTGGCTCGAGCGCGCCGGCCACGAGGTGACCCACGTCCGCAACGTGACGGACATCGACGACAAGATCCTCGCGAAGTCGGCCGATAACGGGGTGCCGTGGTGGGCGTGGGCGTACCGCCACGAGCAGGAGTTCACCGCCGCCTATGACGCCCTCGGGCTGCTGCGGCCCACCTACGAGCCCCGGGCCACCGGGCACGTGACCGAGATGGTGGCCCTCATCGCGCGCCTCCTGGAACGCGGCCACGCCTACGTCGGCGAACCGGGCAACGTCTACTTCTCCGTGCCCTCCTTCCCCGACTACGGTGCGCTGACCCGGCAGGGGTCCGACGACGGCGAGGCGGCCGAGGTCGGCGAGCAGGACAAGCGGGACGCGCGGGACTTCGCCCTGTGGAAGGCGCCGAAGCCGGGCGAGCCGGCGACGGCGCAGTGGCCCACGCCGTGGGGCGACGGCCGGCCCGGCTGGCACCTCGAGTGCTCCGCGATGTCGCACCGCTACCTCGGCGAGACCTTCGACATCCACGGCGGCGGTCTGGACCTCCGCTTCCCGCACCATGAGAACGAGCTCGCACAGTCCCGCGCCGCCGGCTACGGTTTCGTGCGCTACTGGATGCACTCCGCCTGGGCCACGATGGGTGGGGAGAAGATGAGCAAGTCGCTCGGCAACGCCCTGCTGGTCACCGAGGTGCTGAAGACCACCCCCGCGCCGGTGGTGCGCCTCGCGCTGCAGTCCGCGCACTACCGCTCCATGGTGGAGTACACCGACGTGACGGTGGGCGAGGCGGCGGCCAACTGGGAGCGCTTCACCAACTTCGTCACCCGGTCGGCCGAGTTCGTGGGCGAGCGGGACGTTGACGGCGTCGCCCTGCCGGACGCCTTCACCGCCGCCATGGACGACGACCTGAACACGCCGGCCGCGCTCGCCGTCGTCCACGAGCACGTGCGCCTCGGCAACACCGCGATGGCCGACGGCGACCGGGCGGGCGTCGCAGCCGCCCAGGCCGTCGTCCGTGCGATGCTCGGAGTGCTGGGACTGGACCCGCTTGCCGGGCAGTGGCGGACCGGTGGGGCCGCGGAGGCCGCCCTGGACGAGCTGGTGGGGCAGCTGCTCGCGGGTCGTGTCGAGGCCCGCATGGAGAAGGACTGGGCGCGCGCGGACGCAATCCGCGACCAGCTGCTCGCAGCCGGCATCATCGTCGAGGACTCAGTGGGCGGCGCCCGCTGGCACCTGAAGGGGTAGCACATGCCAGGAAACTCGGGACGGCGCGGAGCGGTCCGCAAGTCCGGATCGAAGAAGGGCGCAACCGTGGGGTCGGGCGGCCAGCGCCGCCGCGCGCTCGAAGGGCGCGGACCCACGCCGAAGGCCGAGGACCGGGTCTACCACCCTGCCCACCAGGCCAAGGTGGCGGCCGAGCGCCGCGAGGCGGCGAAGCCGAAGCAGCGCATCCCCGGCTGGGTGAAGGCGCTGCCCGCGGACACCGAGTTCATCGTGGGCCGCAACGCCGTGAACGAGGCGGTTGCCTCCGGTATCCCGGTGCACAGCGTGTACGTGGCCTCTGGCGTGGCGAGCGACGAGCGGATCTCCCAGGTGCTGCGCGCGGCCACGGACCAGGGCACCCCGATGTTCGAGGTCACCCGCTCCGAGCTCGACGCCGTCGCGGACGGCCAGTCCCACCAGGGCCTCGCCATCGCGGTGCCGCCGCACGCCTACGAGGACGTCCACGACGTCGTCGAGCGGGCGGCCGAGAGCGTCCGGCTCCCGCTGCTCGTGGCCCTCGACGGGATCACGGACCCGCACAACCTGGGGGCCGTGCTGCGGAACGCGGGGGCGTTCGGCGTGGACGGCGTCGTCATCCCGCAGCGGCGCGCCGCCGGTGTGGGCGCCACGGTGTGGAAGGTCTCGGCGGGCGCGGTGGCGCGCGTGCCGGTCTCCCGCGTGACCAACCTGGTCCGCATCCTGGAGGAGCTGAAGGGGGAGGGCTTCTTCGTGGTGGGACTCGACGGCGACGGGTCGATCGAGATCGGCGACCTCCAGTTCGCCGACCGCCCGCTGGTGGTGGTCACCGGGGCGGAGGGCAAGGGGCTCTCGCGCCTGGTGCGCGCCACCTGCGACGTCATCGCGGCGATCCCCATCTCCTCCGCGGTGGAATCCCTGAACGCGGCCGTGGCGACCGGCATCGCCCTGTACGAGGTCGCCCGGCTCCGGAAGGCACAGTCATGACCCAGTGGCAGCGAATCGACGGCTCCCTCCTCGCCATGGACGCGGCGGCCCGGCGCGAGGAGCTCGTGGAGTACTTCACGCGCCACAACATCCCCGCCGTGCTGGACTTCCACCCGAACGCCCCCTACCTCGTGGGGCTGCGGGTGTACGCGAACGACGACGGCCGGGTTGCCACCGCGTCCGCCGGAACCCTGGTCCCGGGTCTCGAGGTCGAGGAGCTCGCCGAGGACATCGCCGAGCACTTCTCCGTCGACGTCCTGCTTGGCGACATCACCGTCGAGGAGGACGAGGAGTTCGCCGGCGAGACGGCGGCGGACCACGAGCACGGCGAGGCCTGCGGCTGCGAGGACGACGCGAACGCCGGCGGGATGCGGGTGGTCACCATCACGAGCGCGGCGCCCGAATACTTCCCCACGCTCGCGCGCTCGCTGGGTGAGCCGATCCTGGTGGCCCCCGCGGGCGAGCACAACCACGTGGTGCTCACCGAGGCGGGCGGCGCCTTTCCGGGGATCTCGGGCTACGACGACGAGCCGCTGCCCATCGTCCAGCTGATCGCCGACGGCGAGGACCGGTCCGTCTTCGCCCACACCGAGGACTTCGTCCCGGCCACCCTCACGTGGGGGACGCAACGCGTGGTGGTCGCCGGGACGCCGGAGCCGAACGCGGAGCAGCAGGAGTACGTCGCCGGCCTCGCCTCGGACGACGACGACGCCCAGGCGATCGCCAGCGCCTCCGCCACGGCCGATGTCGCCGTGGTTCGGGAAGCCCTGGCCGCTCGGTCCGTCGACGGCCCACGCCTGCTGCTGGAGGCGCTGGGGATGGGCCCGGAGATCGCGGAGTTCCTTGAGGGCACGCGGCCGGCGGCCGACGTCCCGGGCGTCCGCACCGTGGAGCCGGCCAAGCCGGTGGAACTGCTGAAGTCCTCCTTGGGGGCCGCCGTCGACGACGTGAGCGAACTGCGGCTGGTGGAGTACGCGGGCGAGTTCGAGCGCAGGCAGCCCGTGGTGGCACGGTCCATCAGCGCGGCGCAGGCGGTGGCCGGCGCCGCCGTGATCCTGCGCGCCGTCCGCGGCCGGGCGCCGTGGCGCGCCGCCGGGATCACGACGGGCGTCTTCCTCGTGGTGGACGGGCTGGGCGAGCTGGCCCTCTACGAGTGGCTGCGCCGGCGCCGCGCGAACGGGAGTTCCGCGGAGGACTAGCCGACCGCCTATCCGTCGACGCGGGTGATCTCGCCCGTGTCCGGGGCCAGGAATACCCGCTCGTCGCGGCGAGTCCGCAGGTGGTTGTCCACGTAGGACCGTGCCGCCTCCAGCATCGGCACGTCCCGCTGCTGCTGCTGCGAGAGGAACCAGCGGTGCTCGAGGATCTCGTGGAAGAGCTGGGGTGCATCCAGACGCCCCCGCAACTCGCGGGGCACCAGGTTGATTGTGGGCTGGTACACGGTGGCGAGCCACAAGTGGGCCACGATCTCGATGGGTTCCTCGGACTTGTGCGCCAGTGCGCGGAACTGGTCGAGGTCGTTCAGCATGCGCCGCGCCTGGTTCTCCTCGACATCCAGGCCGGTGAGCCGCATGATCTGGCGGTGGAAGTGCCCGGCGTCCACGACCTTCGGGCGGATGTGCACGCGCGTGCCGTCCGCGGTGGCGGTGAGTTGCAGCTCGTCCACGTCGTAGCCGAGCTCGTTGAGCCGGTTGATGCGGTCCGTGACGCGCCAGCGCTCAGTCGAGTCGACCACCTCCTCGCCGGTGACCTCGTTCCACAGCTCCTCGTAGCGCTGCACGATGCGGTTGCCGACCTCGATGGCGTCCTCCTGCTCGTCCAGGATGCCGCCTGCCTGGAGGTCCATCAGTTCCCCGATGATGTTGGTGCGCGCCAGGTCCAGGTCGTAGGCGCGTTGGCCCGAGGTGAGGGAGTCGTGGAGTTCGCCGGTCTCGGCATCCACGAGGTAGGCGGCGAACGCGCCGGCGTCGCGGCGGAAGAGCGTGTTCGACAGGGAGACGTCGCCCCAGAAGAATCCAGCGAGGTGGAGCCGCACCAGGAGGACGGCGAGGGCGTCGATGAGCCGGGTGGCCGTCTCGGGCCGCATGTACTGGGAGAAGAGCGCCCGGTAGGGCAGTGCGTACTGCAGGTGCTGCGTGATCAGGGCCGAGTTGAGCTCCTCGCCGTCGGGGGCGTGGCGGCCCGTGATCACCGCCAGTGGGGCAACGGACGGCACGGCGAGCCGGGTGAGGGAACGCAGCATCTCGTACTCGCGGTACCCGACGACGGCAGGGATCTCCTTGACCGCGATCACCTTGTCCGAGAGCTTCGCGAAGCGGACCACGTGGCGGGAGATCCCCCTGGGGAGCGCGATCAGCACCTCGTCCGGCCACTCCTCCAACGGGACCGCCCAGGGGAGGTCGAGCAGTGCGGGATCGAGCGTGGCGGCGGTGATCTGCAGGCGTGACGGCACCCGCCCAGTGTAGGGGTGGTCCACGTGCGGGGGGCCGGTTGCGGGACGAAAACGAGGGCGGGGAGCCGGCCGAAGCCAGCTCCCCGCCCGGGGTCCTGACGCTACACGGGCAGGCGCTCGCCCGTGGTGGCGGAGAAGTTGTGCTGCTCGCCGGTGCGGATCCGGACGTAGACGACCTCGCCCTTGTCGGGGACCTTGCGCGGGTCGGCGCGGAGCACGATCTGACTGGAGTCGTCGCCCGAGCCGAGCTTGTCGTGGAGTTCCTTGGATCCCTGCAGCTCGCCGTACAGGAAGGCGTCGGAGCCGAGCTCCTCGACAAGGTTGACCTTGACGGGGATC
>Ga0209539_1000920_pt1 | contig 16398 bp, 13 predicted proteins | sample BarGraNGADG00312_2_FD_184499 | JGI IMG/M metagenome (GOLD analysis project Ga0209539, IMG submission 184499) | Arctic peat soil microbial communities from Barrow, Alaska - Barrow Graham LP Ref core NGADG0011-312 (SPAdes) (version 2) | ecosystem: Environmental > Terrestrial > Soil > Wetlands >... | reverse complement strand
AGACGCGTCAGGAGCTGGGACGGGAAGCCTTCGAGGCCCGCGTCTGGGAATGGCTGCACGAGTACGGCGGCAAGATCATGACCCAGTTCCGGCGCATCGGCGCCTCGCTCGACTACCGGCGCGAGCGTTTCACCATGGACGAGGGCTACACCAAAGCGGTGCTGCGCTTCTTCGTCCACCTCTACCGCAAGGGCTGGATCTACCGCGACAACCGCATCATCAACTGGTGCCCCTTCCACCACACCTCGCTCTCCGACCTCGAGCTGGTGCACGTCGACGCCAACGACGAGCTGGTCACGATCCGTTACCCGCTTGCCGACGGCTCCGGCCACATTGCCATCGCCACGGTGCGCCCGGCCACGATCCCGGCCGATGTCGCGCTTGCCGTGCACCCTGGCGACGAGCGCTACCGCGAGCTCATCGGCAAGGAAGTGATCGTGCCCTTCGTCGAGCGGCGCGTGCCGGTGATCGCCGACGAGCATGTCGATCCCGAGTTCGGCACCGGGGCGCTCAAGATCACCCCGGCGCACGACCCGGTCGACTTTGAGATCGGACGAGCGCACGGGCTCGGCGAGCCGAGTGTGATCGGCCCCGACGGGCGCATGAACGACGAGGTGGCGGAGCTCGCCGGCTTGACGCAGGAGGAGGCGACGGAGCGCATTCTCGCCTGGTGCCAGGAGCGCAGGTTGCTCGTCTCGCGTGAGCCCTTCCGTCACGCGGTCGCCCTCTGCGAGCGCTGCGAGACACGCATCGAGCCCCGCGTCTCGCTGCAGTGGTGGTGCGCGATGGAAGAGCTGAAGAAGCCGGCGCTCGAGGCGCTGCGCGAGCGGCGTGTTCGCTTCCATCCCGAGTCGCAGCATCGCTTCGCGCTCGAGTCGCTCGAGGAGGCGCCCGATTGGTGCATCTCACGCCAGCTTTGGTGGGGCCATCAGCTTCCGATCTGGGAGTGTCCGGACGGCCACCTGACGGTCGAGGAGACGGAGCCAGCCGCCTGCGCGGAATGTGCATCGACGAAGCTGACGCGCAGCGAGGACGTGCTCGATACCTGGTTCTCCTCGGCGCTGTGGCCGTTTGCCACGCTCGGCTGGCCCGACGACACAGACGATCTGCGTGCCTTCTATCCGGGCAACCTGCAGACCACCGCACGCGAGATCATCCGCCTCTGGGAGAACCGCATGATCTTCGCCGGGCTGGAGTTGCTCGGAGAGGTGCCCTTCCGCGACGTGGTCATTCACTCGACGGTGCTGGCCACCGACGGCCGGCGCATGTCCAAGAGCCTCGGTACCGGCATCGATCCGCTCGAGGTGATTGGCAAGCACGGTGCCGACGCGGTGCGCTACGGCCTGCTCAAGATGTCTTCCAGCCAGGACGTGCGCTTCTCGTACGGCGCCGTCGAAGAGGGACGCAAGCTTGCCAACAAGCTCTGGAACGTCTCTCGCTTGATCCTCGCCAACGTCGGCGACGCCAGGCCCGAGCCACGTCCCGGCGAGGTCATCGAGCGCTGGATCCTGGCCCGGCTCGAGGTGACGCGGAGCGAGATCGAGGAGTGCTTTGCCGTCTTCGACTACGCGGGGGTCGTGACTCGCCTCTACCACGCCACCTTCGACGAGTTTTGCGACTGGTATGCCGAAGCGATCAAGCCGCGCCTCTACGACGGCGATGCGGATGCTCGCTCGACGGCGCTCTCGGCGCTCGAGCGCCTGCTCGCGCTTCTTCACCCGGTCATGCCGCACGTGACCGAGGAGATCTGGTCGAACCTGCCGGCGCGCGAGGCTCGCCTGATCGTCTCGCCCTGGCCCAAGGCCGACGCCAGCCACGCGGCCGACGCTAACGCGCTCGAGCGGGTTCAGGATGCAGCCGCGATCTTCCGCCGCAGCGGCCTGCGTGTGAGTCTCACGGATGATGAGGAGCGCATCTTCCAGGCGGTCGTCAAGCCCGAGCGGATGAAGATCGAGGCGGTGAGCGTCGAGGCCGAGACCGCGCGCCTGCACTCGGAGATCGCCCGCTGCGAGAAGATGCTCTCCAATTCGAGCTTCGTCGATCGCGCAAGGGCTGAGGTCGTCGAGGCCGAGCGTGAGAAGCTCGCCCGATACAGGCGTGAGCTCGATGCCCTCAGCGGCTGATCCGCTTACCGGACCGAATACGGTCTGGCTGAGCTCTCTCAGCCCCTGGCCCGAGCGCTTCGGCCTGGAGAGGATGAAGGAGCTGCTCGTCGAGCTCGATCATCCGCAGCGTGCTTTTCGCTCGGTTCACGTGGTCGGCACGAACGGCAAGACGACGGCGACAAAACGGATCGAGGCTCTGCTCGCGGCAGAGGGCGTGCGTAGCGGCGCCACGATCTCGCCGCACGTGCGCGGCTGGGCAGAGCGAATCAGTGTGAACGGGGCCGAAGCCGATCTCGAGCGTGCGCTCGCCCGAGTGCGGCCGGCCGCGGAGAGGCTGCAGGCCACCCAGTTCGAAGTCATTACGGCGGCCGCTTTCGCCGAGTTCGCCGCCGCCGGGGTCGAAGTGGCCGTCGTCGAGGCCGGTCTTGGTGGTCGTTATGACGCGACCAATGTGATTGCTAGCGAGCTTGTCGTGCTCACGAACGTTGCGCTCGAGCACACTCGCTGGCTCGGCTCGACGCGCGAGCAGATCGCGCGCGAGAAGCTGGCTGTGATCGCCCCCGGCGCCAAGGTGGTGCTGGGCGAGGAGGAGTGGAAGGCGCTGGCGCGCGAGGCGGGCGCGAGCTCGATCGCGGTCGCCCGCCAGGAGGAGCTCCCGCGCAAGGCGGTCGAGCTCGTGCTCGGCCGAGCCGTTGGAGCCGAGACGATCGAGGCGAAGGTTCCGGGACGGCTCGAATGGCGCAATGAGCGCGAACTATGGGATGGCGCCCACAATCCGGCCGGGGTCGCCTGGCTTGTGCAGCACCTGCCTCGTCACCGCTGGACGCTCGTTTGCTCGATCCTCGCCGATAAGGATGTCGACGCCATGCTCGGGGCTCTCGCGCCGCTTGCGAGCACCCTTGTGGCGACGAGCTCCACGAGCCCGCGAGCGCTTTCCGCGGTCGAGTTGGCGGCACGCGCCGAAAACCTCTTCGAACAGGTCGAAGCGATCGATGATCCTGCGCAAGCTCTCGCTCGGGGACGCGAGCTGACCGCGCCTGACGGGTACCTTCTTGTTTCCGGCTCGCTCTACCTTCTTGCCGATCTTGCGTCTATAGAGGAAGCTGTGGGGTAATGAAGAACGCAAGCCATGGATTAACTGCGTTTATCGTATTACTGGTCGTTGTCGCCGTAGTTCTCGGCACTGCATTCGGAATCGGATACTTCGTAGGCAAACTGCTCGTATGACGAACTCACTCCTTGCCCCATTCTCTGTTGCCTCGTTGACCAGCTTCTTCGACTCCAACCTCTGGGACGTGATCAAGAATCTGTCGTTCTTCTTCATCGCCGTCCTCTGGCTGGCGGTCGCGTACTGGGTCAACAAGGATGCTCGCCGTCGCATCGAGGATCCGTGGCTGATCGGCACCTCGACGGCGCTTGCGCTTCTCTTCCCGTTCTTCGGCGCGATCATCTACATGCTCTTCAGGCCGCCCGAGTATCTGGACGAGGTGCACGAGCGTGATCTCGAGATAAAGGAGATGGAGGCGCGCCTCGGGAAGCGCGTGACTCGCTGCCCCGTTTGCCAGGTCGATATCGATTCCACCTACCTCGTCTGCCCCGTCTGCACCACGCGTCTCAAGCAACCCTGCGCACGCTGCAAGGCGCCGCTCGAGCCGCTCTGGCAGATCTGTCCCTACTGCGAGGCTCCGGTCGCACCGCAGGAGACGGTCGCCGAGGACACCTGGGAACGGCCGCCACACCTGCGCCGCTCACGCTGATCGGTCCTTTCCCTTTTTCACCGGGGCCGTGAACCCCTAACGATGCGAAGCACTCCACCGCCTGGTGCGTCCGGGGTCTCGCATCCACCGATCGCACCCAATCAGTGGTTCTTCATTTCGTTAGGGGTTAACCCGAGGCGCCTTCGCGCTCACTCGGCTGGGTGAAACTACCGCAATCTAAGCTCTTGTTTAGGTCGCTTAACTAGACTCCCGGTTGATGGCTGTTGAGCGCACACTCGTGCTCGTCAAGCCCGACGCGGTCAGGCGTGGCCTATGCGGCGAGATCATCGCCCGCCTCGAGCGCAGGGGCCTGGCGTTACGCGGCGCAAGGCTGGTTCAGGTCGACGAGGAACTGGCCGGAGCTCACTACGCCGAGCATCGTGGAAAAGACTTCTTCGCAGGGCTCGTCTCCTTCATCACCTCCGGCCCGACGCTCGCTCTGGTCGTGGAGGGCGAATCGGCGGTAACCGTTGTTCGCGCGACTATGGGCGCGACCGATCCGGCAAAGGCGGCGCCGGGGACGATCCGTGGCGACCTGGGGCTTTCGATGCCCGACAACCTCGTGCACGGCTCGGATTCGCTCGAATCGGCAAGGCGAGAGTTGGCGCTTTGGTTCTCGGACGAACTCGAGGCGGAATGACGACCCGCCGAGCGCGGTCAGGCGGTGGGGTGCTTCGTTTTGGCTCGAGCACTGAACGATGAAATCGTCTGAACTGCCCGATTACGCTGCGCACAACCGGGCTCTCTGGTCGATCTACGGTCGCGGTCAGGAGGAATGGGGGCGCGCCCAGTGGGCAACAGAAGACATCTGCTGGGGCATTTTCCGCGTGCCCGAGAACGACATCAACGTGCTACCCGGGCTCTACGAGACCGACGTGATCGAGCTCGGTTGCGGGACGGCGTACTTCTCGGCATGGCTGGCCAGGCGAGGCGCGCGCGTGGTCGGTGTCGACCTGAATCCCGATCAGCTCGAGCGGGCGCGGAGTTTTCAGCGTGAGTTCGAGCTCGATTTTCCGCTCATCGAGGCGAACGCCGAGGAAGTTGCGCTCCCGGACGGCTCCTTCGATCTCGCGCTCTCGGAGTACGGGGCCAGTACCTGGTGCGATCCCAAGAAGTGGGTGCCCGAGGCAAAGCGACTGCTGCGGCCCGGAGGCCGCTTGGTCTTCATGCGCAACTCGACCTTACTTGTGCTCTGCAGTGACGCGAAGGGAGTCGTTCAGGAGAAGCTCGAGCGGCCGCAACCTGGTCTATACCGCATCGACTGGGTGGATGACGACGGCGAGGGTAGCGAGTTCCAGCTTTCGCACGGCGACTGGGTTGATGTGCTTCGTGAAGCCGGCTTCGAGCTCGAACGTCTTGTCGAGCTGTACGCGCCCGAGGGAGCGAGTGACAATCCCCTCTGGGATTTCGTCAGTGTCGAGTGGGCTCAGAAATGGCCGGCCGAGGAGATCTGGGTCGCGCGGAAGCTGTGAGCGGACGTGCGCCCACCCCGCTTTTACTCGCCTCGACCTCACCACAACGGAGCGTGATTCTCAGCCAGCTGGGAATCCCGTTCGACGTCGCGCGTCCCCGCTACGACGAGAAGGACGTCCCCGGGGCCGATCCGATCGAACTGGTGCGCGCGCATGCCCTCGGTAAGGCGCGCTCGCTGGCCGGTGAAACGGCAAATCGTCCCGTCCTGGGCATTGACACGACAGTTCTGCTGGACGAGCAGGTCTTCGGCAAGCCGGCCGACGAGAACGCGGCTCGAGCCATGCTGGTTCGCCTGGCGGGACGAACGCACGAGGTGGTCTCGGGCCTCTGTTTGATCGGCCCGGGCTGGGAGGAGCTCGAGCACGAGATCACGCGCGTTACCTTTCGCGAGCTCAGCGCGGGCGAGATCGACGCCTATCTCGCCGCCGACGAATGGCGCGGGCGGGCCGGTGCCTATGCCATTCAGGGCCTTGGCGCGCGCCAGGTCGCGAACATCGAGGGCGACTACCTGAACGTGGTCGGCCTCCCGGCGGCGCTCCTCGTGAACATTCTCGCGCGGCGTTTCCCGGGCGTTTACGGGCTCGGCTAGCGGCGCCAGACGCACATGTCAACCCGTCCCGCCCGGCCACGTCCCCGTGCCTGGCACCGAGACATGGCCCGAATGGACACCCGGAACGGCTACGCGCTAAAAATCGAGCGACCTAGCCTGCAAATGAGTTCTTGGGCCGGCCCTCGTCGACGAAGGCTTGGAGCCTCTCGAGCGCTTGCTCGGGGTTCGTCGAGAAGGCGTCCACGATCCGCTTCGTCGTCGCTAGAGGATCTCGCCCGCGAGTGCGAACGAATGCCCCGTAGCTGCTCCACTCCCAAAGCTCGGCTCGATCACAAAGTGAAGCCCTTACGGGGTTGAGCGCCAGATACCGCACGAGCTCGAGAAGGTGCTCGTCTGTCTCGACGAGCACAGAGCGGTATCTCCGTTCGAAGAGGTGACCGGTCGTGTTGTGCCGAGCGTTGAACCAGTTCGCGAAGCGGCTGTTGAGCCAGTGCATCCCGCAGGAAATGTCGGGGCTCGGCGTTTCCACGAGCAGGTGGTAGTGGTTCGGCATCAGGCAGTAGGAGTGGCAGCGCCAACGATGACGCACGACCACATCGGCGAGCATCAGCAAGAAAATCTGGCCGTCGCGCTTGTCTTCGAAGATTCGCTGACGGCGGTTTCCTCGGGTGGTGACGTGGTACAGGCCGTTCGCGATCTGAGCACGGGGGGGTCGACTCATGCTGGTGTTCTACGCGCTCGAAGACGCCTCGGAAAGCTCTTTGCGGTTTGTTTTACACAGCTGGCACAAAGGGTGCGATCGGTGCCAGGCACGGGGACAGGAGTTGTTGGGACCTGGCCGCTCGAGCCCCTCTGCGGCCGTTCGCGTGACGCCCGCAGCCGCCCCAGAAATGCCAATACAGCTAAACTCACACGTCGCTATGGGGATCTTCAGCTCGATTGGCGGCTTTGGTGGCCGCGATATGGCCGTCGATTTGGGGACGGCGAACACGCTCGTCTACGTACGAGGGCGTGGCATCGTCCTTTCCGAGCCGTCGGTGGTCGCTATCGATCAGCGCACTGGCGAGGTTCACGCGGTCGGCGTGGAGGCCAAGCGCATGCTCGGCCGCACCCCCGGAACGATCTCGGCCATTCGTCCGCTCAAGGACGGCGTGATCGCCGACTTCGACGTGACCGAGACCATGCTGCGCCACTTCATCCAGAAGGTGCATCAGAATCGCTTCGCCCACCCGCGCGTCGTCGTTTGTGTGCCGAGCGGCGTGACCGGTGTTGAGAAGCGCGCCGTCGAGGAAGCGACACTCACCGCCGGTGCGCGCCGGGCCTATCTGATCGAGGAGCCGATGGCGGCCGCGATCGGGGCCGGGCTACCCGTCGCCGAGCCGGCCGGGAACATGATCGTGGACATCGGTGGCGGCACGAGCGAGGTGGCGATCATCTCGCTCGGCGGGATCGTCGTCTCGCAAAGCCTTCGCCTGGGCGGCGACGAGATGGACGACGCAATCGTCAACTACCTCAAGCGCGAGTTCAAGCTCCTGATCGGGCATCAGACCGCCGAGGAGCTCAAGCTCGAGGTCGGCTCGGCCTATCCGATACGCGAGGAGCTTCAGGCCGAGGTGCGCGGGCGTGACATGCTCACCGGCCTGCCGAAGACGGTCGTCATCTCTTCGGAGGAGGTTCGCCAGGCGCTTGACGAGGTGGTCGTCCAGATCATCGACGCGATTCGGGCCACCCTCGATCGCACGCCGCCCGAGCTGGCGGCCGACATCATGGACAGGGGCATCGTGCTCGCCGGCGGCGGCGCGCTCCTCATGGGGCTCGACGAACGGCTCAGGCACGAGACGCACATGCCCGTTCAGGTCGCCGAATCACCACTCACCTGCGTCGCGGTCGGATCGGGCAAGAGCCTGGAGGAGTTCGACGTCATTCACCGCAGCGAGCGATCGCGGCGGCGACACAACAAGCGCTGACCGGGCTTTCGCCACGCCGCCGGCCCCGGGACCGGCGCCTAGGAAGGCAAGGCTCTCTAAAATGGTCGCCACGTGCCTCGTAACCGAACACCGCGGTTCGGGGTCCTGGGCTCGGCGGGGCGGCAAGCGTCCGCCTCTTCATCTCTGGCTCGGGATCGAAAGACAATTCGGCGTCGAATCATCGTCGTTGTGCTCGTGCTGCTCTCGCTGGCGCTTCTGACCGTCTCCTTCCGCGAGTCGTCGAACGGCCCGCTGCATCGCTTCCAGGGCTACGGAAGCTCGGCCACGAAGCCCTTCCAGGTGGTTGCCGACCGTATCGCTCAGCCCTTCAGGGACGGCTATGGCTGGATTCACGGCATGCTCCGGGCCAAGGACGAGAACAAGACGCTGCACCAGGAGCTCGAGAACCTGCGCCAGCAGCGCGCGCGGCAGAAGAATGCCGAGGCCGAGGTGACACGGCTGGAGTCGATACTCAGCTACGAGCACTCGTCCCGCTTCCCGCAGGACTATCTGAACGTGAACACCGAGGTGATCACTCCGCCCACGGGAGCCTTCGAGCAGACGATCGTGATAGCGGCCGGGCGGAATCGCGACATCATGATCGACGACCCCGTTGTCGTCGGGGACGGCCTGGTCGGGCGAATATCTCAGGCTGGCCCGACGACGTCGAAGGTGACGCTGGTGAGCGACCCGAGCTTCCATGCCTCGGCCCGCGACCTGCGCACCGGCGCGGAGGGAATCGTCGGCCACCCGGCGACCGGCAGCGACGTGTTGATACTCGACGGCGTCAAGATCGACAAGAGGGTGAGAGAAGGCGACTCGATCATCACCTCGGGCTGGCGCAGGCCGGATCTCTCCTCCCTTTACCCGGCCAGGATCTCGATCGGGCGGATCACCAGCTTCAGCCAGACCGATGTCGATCCCAACAAGCAGATTCAGATCGAGCCGAGCGTCGACCTGTCCTCGCTCGAGGCCGTAATCGTGCTGATTCCGAAGAACAGGCAGGCGGGTGGCCCGTGAGGCTCGCTCTGAAGACGGCTGTGATCGTCTTTGTCGCGGCGATTCTGCAGGGCAGCTGGTTCAACGCCCTTTCGCTCGGTCACGGCAGCGCCGGCCTTCTGCTCGTCGTCGTCGTCTCACTCGCGCTTCTGCGCGGCTCGGTCCTCGGCGCCGGCGCCGGTTTCGCGGCCGGCCTTCTCTTCGACATCTCGACCTACGGCCAGCTCGGCCTCACCTCCCTGCTGCTCACGCTCGCCGGCTTCTGGACCGGTCGCTACGGCGAGACGACAGGACGCGACCGGGCCCACGCGCCCTTCCTCTCGGTCGCCGTCATCACCGTCCTCTATGAGCTGGGAGCGCTTACTGCTCGCTTCCTGATCGGCGAGGCGGCGCCCTTCGGGAAGCTCGTCCTGGGAGCTCTCCCCGGAGAGCTCGTGCTCAACCTGATCCTGACCGCACCCGTCTATGTCCTCTGCCGCCGGGCGGTTGGTAAGCAGGGCGATGAGTTGGGTGCGCCGGAGGTGAGGGTCCTTGCCTGAGAAACCGGGCGGTCTCGGCTCTTTCGTACCCGGCGATCCACGTACGCACGAGCCCTGGCACGTCAACCAGCAAACGATTCTGCGGGCCGGAATTCTCGGCGCCATCGCCATCGCGCTGTTCGTGACGCTGATAGTCCGCCTCTGGGCGCTCCAGATCATCTCGGGCAACGAATACCTGCGCATCGCCCAGGACAATCAGGTCAGGGCGGTTCGCCTTCAGGCCCCACGCGGCTCGATCATCGACGCCAAGGGGCTGGTCTTGGTTAAGAACCGGCTCAGTCACGAGGTGCGCGTCTGGTACGCGGAGTTGCCGGGCAAAGGTGCCCGGCCGACGCGCCACGAGGTGCTCAAGAAGCTGGCGCACGTCCTGAACGTCCGGCCGCAGCGACTCTATCGCGAGGTGGACAAGAGGAAGATCGATCCGCTCAACCCGGTCGTTGCCAAGGCCGACGTCAATCGCTGGCAGAGCGACTACATTCTCGAGCGCTCCGATCAATTCCCCGGCGTCGAGGTCGCGGCGCGCTACGTTCGCGCCTATCCACAAGGTTGGCTCGCCGCGCAGACGCTCGGCTACGTCGGCTCGGCCACCCCGCAGGAGATCAAGAGCGATACCAGCGGCTCGACCAGGTCGGGCGATCTGATCGGTCAATCCGGAGTAGAGTCGGCTTTCGACCGCTACCTGCGCGGTACGCCCGGTGTGGCTTCGCAGCGCATCGACTCGCAGGGCCGTCCGCGCAGCGAGCTGGTGGCCAACCCCGAGCCGCAGCCCGGCGACACGGTGCGCCTGACGATCGATGCCGATCTGCAGTCGGTGGCTCAGAAGGCACTGAAGGACGGCATCCAGGCGGGGATCAACTCGGGCTGCGTCGGCTGCTGGAACGCCAACGGCGGCGCGATCGTCGCGCTCAACCCGAACGACGGCTCGGTGCTGGCGCTCGCCTCCTACCCGAGCTACTCGCCGGCGGTCTACTCCGGGCACGTCACCAATCACAAGCTCGCCCGCTGGGGGCTGTACGGCCCCAGCGCCAAGGCCGACAACTACCCGGCCATCAACCGCGCCACGAGCGGCCTCTATCCGCCCGGCTCGACCTTCAAGCCCGTGACGGCGATCGCCGCCATCCAGGCCGGTGTGCTCGATCCACAAGAGAACCTGCATTGCACGGGCAAGCTGAAAAACCACGGCTCGACCTTCAACAACTGGGACCCGAACGCGAACAGCTGGATCAACCTGCCGACGGCGCTCGCGCTCTCCTGCGACACCTACTTCTACCAGCTCGGCCTGCGGATCTGGGGCCTGACCGCGGACCGCGGCGAGCCGATCCAGGATTGGGCGAAGAAGTTCGGCCTGGGTCAGCATACGCACATCGAGATCGGCGACTACGCCGGCCTCGTGCCGACGAAGAAATGGCAGCGCCACCACTACAAGGCCGCCCAGGACAAGACCTGGAAGCCCGGCGACTCGATCAACCTCTCGATCGGCCAGAAAGACCTGCAGGTCACTCCTCTGCAGATGGCGCGCCTGTACGCGGGCGTCGCCACCGGCAAGCTCGTCACTCCACACCTGCTCGCCTCGGTCCAGCGCGACAAGAGAACGATCAAGCTCGGCATCTCGGAGGCGCCCAAGACGATCACTCCCGGGCCCGACTTCAGCCAGAAGTTGAACGTCATTCGCAGCGGGCTCGAGATGGCGACCCACGATCCGATCGGCACCTCGACGCCCGTCTTCGGCTCCTTCCCGGAGTCGATCGCCGGCAAGACCGGAACGGCCGAGAAGTGGTCGGAGCAGTTCAAGCGCTACTTCGACCAGGCCTGGTGGTGCGGCTACGGTCCGAGCAACAAGCCCGAGCTCGTAGTCTGCGCGGTGATCGAGAACGGCGGCCACGGTGGTACCGCGGCGGCGCCGGCCGCGCTCGAGGTCTTCCAGCACTTCTTCAAGATCAAGAGCAACACATACACAGCGGCGACGCATTCGGACTGATGCTCGAGAGCGCGAGACCACTTGGCACACCGCTGGCGAAGACACGCGAGCTTCCGTTTGCGGTCATTCTGCGCCAGCTCGACTGGCTGCTCGTGATCGGGATCGCCGCGCTGGCCGGTTACGGTCTTTGGGCCATCGCGGGCGTCACCAGCCACGAGGTTCCCGGGCAGCCCCACTACTACCTCGCCAAGCAGGAGCTCTACACCGTCGTGGGCGCGGTCATGTTTCTCATCGCGGCTGCGCTCCATCCCGATCTCTACCGCCGCTACTGGCGCGCGCTCTACGTCATCGCCATTCTGACGCTGCTCCTCGTCCCACTGCTCGGTGTCGCCAAGCGTGGCTCCAGGCGCTGGCTGCAGATCGGTTCCTTCCAGTTCCAGCCCTCGGAGTTCGCCAAAGTCCTCGTCGTGCTGGCGCTGGCCGGGTTCCTGGCCGAGCGAGGCCGCGCGCTGCGCGATCGAAGCACGGTAATCGGCGTGCTGATTCTGGTTGCGATTCCAACGGCGCTCGTATTCATTCAGCCGGATTTCGGCACCGCGCTCGTCTACGCGGCCGTCACCGCCGCCGTGCTTCTCGTTGCGGGCACACGCTGGCTGCACCTGGGAACGCTGGTGGCGGCGACCCTGCTCGGCGCCGCGCTCCTCGTCTGGGTCTTGCCCGCACTTGGCGTTCAGGTGCTCAGGCCTTACCAGACCCAGCGTCTCACCGGCTTCATCCATCCCAGCTTCGATCCCAACCACGCGACCTACAACGTCGCGCAGTCGAAGGTGGCGCTCGGCGCGGGCGGCCTACATGGGCGCGGAGCGATGGGCTCTACCCAGACCGCCCTCGGTTTCTTGCCCGAGAATCACACCGACTTCATCTTCGCCGCGATCGGCGAGGAGCACGGCTTCGTCGGCACCTCGATTCTGCTTGCCCTCTACCTCTTCGTCGTCTGGCGCGGACTGCGGGCGCTCGCGGGCGCCGGCGACGGCTACGGCGCGGTGGTCATCGGTGGCATAGTCGCCACCATGGTGTTCCAGGTTTTCGTCAACGTCGGCATGACGATGGGTATCGCGCCTATCACGGGCATCCCATTACCGCTGGTGAGTGTCGGCGGCTCCTCGCTGATCGCGAACCTGACGGCGCTCGGCGTTCTGGTCGGCGTTCAGATGCGCGGCGAAAGCACGAGCCGGAGGCTGGGGTAGCCCGTGAGTAGCCATTCGTCGCTCACTCCACGCGCGCTGCTTGGTCTGGCGGCCGAGCAACGCGAGCTCGAGAGCGAGGAGAGAGGTCAGCTGGTGCTCGCCGGGGCACGCCGGCCCGTCTCGGCGCTGGCGCGTGAGCTCTCGCGATCCGCTGCGCCAGACAGTGTTCGGCAGGATGACGACCTCGAGCGCGCGGCGGTGCTCGTCTATCTGTTGCGTGGCCGGCCGAAGAGCGACGACTTGCGCCGGCTCAGAGCGGCCGGGCGGGCGCGGGTCGCCATCATCTGCGTGCGGATCGGAGGCGACAGGAGCCCAATTCCCGGCGTGCTCGCGACCGACGTCATCGAGCTGGAAAGCGAAGGGCCGGTGCCCGTAGAAGAGCTGGGCAGGCTGCTCGCGCGCCGCCTCGAGGGCAGGTCGACGGCGCTTGCCGCTCGCATCCCAGCCCTGCGCGCCGGCGTTTGCGACGAACTGATTCAACACTCGGCCCGCCGCGCGGGCGCTATCGGCGCGGCCACCTTCGTTCCGGCGGCCGACCTGCCGGCCCTCTTCCTCGAGCAAGCGCGTCTGATACTCCGACTCGGCTACGCGCACGATCGCCGGCTCGAGCCGAAGCGGGGAGTCGAGATCGCCGCCGTGCTGGCGGTCGGCTTGGGCCTTCGCAAGCTGGCCCGCCGGGTTCGACACGAGACGCTCTTCCCCGCCTGGGCCCTGCAGAGCACGATCGCCTATGCGGGCACGCGAGCGCTCGGCGACGCGGCGCTTCGCTACTTCTCGGCGTTTACCGAGTAGGTTCTCAGGCGACGGGGACGAGCTCGGCTCGCCTGGCTCTGATCGAGCGAAGACGTCCGCACAGTCTCGCCCAGGCCCAGCGCTCGACATTCGCGTAGCAAGACGCCGGTGCTTCGCGTGTCGAGCAGAGATACTCGAACCAGGCGTCCGCCTCTTCGATCTCGAGCAGCGTGCGAACGTCCTCTCTAGATCGCCCCACCCTCATCGGCGCCGCCATTCGTCGACGGCAGCGCTTGGCAGAGCCGAGTAAGAGCCGAGCGGGATCGCTGTCTCTGCGCTCGCAGCCACTGCGCGACCGATCCTAGGTTCACTTTCGGACGGCGCGTCTCAGAACTCGGAGCAAAATGAACGCTCGCCGAGCGCGGCCACGCGGCGGAGTGCTTCTTTTTGAGTCGAGTTCTGAGCGGCGGGCCCCTGATAGAGGCGGGCTCTCGGGAGGCAGCACCTAACCCTGGTAGCCTTAGGGGTGAGATGACGTTTTCCATACCTCCGTGCAGCGCGACCCGCGCGCCCGCCTCCAGGGTGCCGCTCGCGCGCACTCATTTGAGAGAGAAGGTTTCCCTTGCCTCGTTGGTTCAGACGCAACAAGGAACAAGCTTCAGAGAAGAAGGAGGTTTCCGCCCCCCCGGCGGCGGCTCCTTCGAAACCAGTTGAAAGTAGACCTCCTGCACAAGCGGGAGCCCAACACCCCCGGCGCCGCCGCGGTAGTCGCGGTGGTCGCGGTCGCACGAGACCTTCGTCCGCGGCGCGCCCGGATCAGAAGCCCGAGGCGAAAAAGCCCGAGCCGGCGACCAAGTCACAGGCCGCCGAGCGGCGAGCATCGCAACGTCACGACCGCAGCGGCCGTCGTCGCAGCGCGCCGCGGCGAGTGCCCCTGCCGGCCGCCAAGCGCGAGCTGCTCGTCTCGGTAGATGCCGGCGAGCGCCGTGTCGCCGTGCTCGAAGACGAGAAGGTCGCCGAGGTTTATCTCGAGCGCCCCGATCGCTACTCGATCGCCGGCAACGTCTACAAGGGCGTCGTCGACAACGTTCTGCCCGGTATGGAAGCTGCCTTCGTGGAAGTCGGGCTGGAGAAGAACGGCTTCCTCTACGTGGACGAGATTGTCGTTCCCGAGCTCGAGGGCCGTGGCCAGGGCCGCAAGATTCAGGAGCTCGTACAGCGCGGCCAGGAGATCCTCGTCCAGGCGGTCAAGGATCCCATGAAGACGAAGGGCGCCCGCCTGACGACGGACATCTCGTTGCCCGGGCGTTTCGTCGTCTTCGTTCCAAACGGCGAGGGGCTGGGCGTCTCCAGGCGCCTGCCCGACGAGGAACGCGGCCGCCTGCGCGAGATCGTCAAGGCGCTCGAGCGCAAGAAGGGCGGCGTGATCGTTCGAACCGCCGCCGAAGGCGCCTCGGCCGAGGACATCGAGCGCGACCTGGTCTTTCTCGAGCGGCTCTGGAAGTCGATTCAGGACCGGGCCAAGCGCGTCAAGGCGCCGGCACTCGTCTACCAGGAGGCCGAGCTACCGCTGCGCGTCACCCGCGACCTGTTCACAGGCGACTTCGAGCGGGCCTACGTCGATCACGAGCGCACCTACAAGCGCGTCGTCGGCTACCTGAAGAAGACCTCGCCGCACATGGTCGAGCGGGTTGTCCGCTACAAGGAGCGCACCCCACTGTTCGAGGCCTACGGCGTGGACGCCGAGATCCGCTCGACGCTCTCGAGGCGAGTCGATCTGCCCTCGGGCGGTTACCTCGTCTTCGACTACGCCGAGGCCTTCACCGTCATCGACGTCAACACGGGCCGCTTCGTAGGCTCGCGCTCTCGCTCCTCGTCCGCGCGCCTCGAGGACACGATCACCAAGAACAACCTCGAGGCGGTGAAGGAGGTTGTACGCCAGCTTCGCCTGCGCGATGTCGGCGGCATCATCGTCATCGACTTCATCGACATGGCCAACCCGAAGAATCGGGCGGCGGTTGAGGAGGCTCTTCGAAACGAGCTGGAGCGAGATCGCACGAAGACCTACGTGGTCGAGATCTCGCCGCTCGGGCTGGTGGAAATGACGCGCCAGAACGTCACCGACGGCCCGCGCGAGATCCTGACCAAGCCCTGCCCCGTCTGTGCCGGCGACGGCATCGTCTTCTCCGAAGACTCGGCCGCGATCGAACTCGAGCGGCGCCTGCGCCAGACTGCTCTTGGCTCGCGCAGCAAGGCCTTCCGCATCGAGGTGAACGCGAAGGTGGCGAGCCTGTTGATCGGCCCCGGCGCCTCCCGCCTGGCGGAGATCGAAGAGCGCAGCAAGAGCCGCTTCTTCCTTGAGCTGGTCGAGACCGATGCGTTCGATCACTTCGTCGTTCTCGCCGAGGGAACTATTGAAGCTATGAGACCAACGGTGCCCGTCGAGGAGGGTGCCGAGGTGGAGCTGACGCTGGTCGAGGTCGGGCTCTACGACAGTCAGGCAGCAGTGGGCAAGGTCGGGGACTACGAAGTGAACGTGCCCGCTGCGGCGACACTCGTCGGCAAGAAAGTGAAGGCGCGAATCGAGCGCGCGCTCAGCGCCGCCGCCTACGCCCGTCTGGCCGAGCCCGAGCGAGAGGAGTATCAGCCTCTGACGGCCGAGAGCATGGCCGAGCGTCCTACAAGGGCGCCGGCGAAGAAGGCATCCGCCAAGGCGCCGGTCGAGTCTGCGCCCGCCGCCGAGCCGGTCGTTGCCGAACAGGCCGATACGCGGCCGGCCGTCGCTAAGACCGAGCCGCCGGTCGCCGCGGCTAAGACCGAAGTAGCGGAGACTCCGCTCACCGCCGACAAGTCGGAAACACCGCTCGCCGCCGCCGCCGAGCCCGGGAGCGAGAGCGCGACCGATCAGGGCCCGCCCAGGCCCAAGAAGCGCACCCGCCGTGGCTCACGCGGTGGTCGCAGGCACCGCAAGCCGGCTCAGGCCGGCGGCGGAGGCGCGTCTGCTACCGATGCTGCCGCCGGTGCGACGTCCGATCGGGCAGTGGTGGCCGAGAAAGCCGAGCCGAAGAGGGTGGAGAGGCCCAGAACGCGTCCAGCGGCGAGGCGCCCGAC
>Ga0209539_1000913_pt1 | contig 16471 bp, 14 predicted proteins | sample BarGraNGADG00312_2_FD_184499 | JGI IMG/M metagenome (GOLD analysis project Ga0209539, IMG submission 184499) | Arctic peat soil microbial communities from Barrow, Alaska - Barrow Graham LP Ref core NGADG0011-312 (SPAdes) (version 2) | ecosystem: Environmental > Terrestrial > Soil > Wetlands >... | reverse complement strand
TGGCATCAAGTGAATACTCGGAAGCAAAAACACCTCCTGATTCAATTGGTTGGTTATCCTTATTGAAATAATGCTTAACCTGTTTATTATCTGAATATTCATAAGTAATTTTTGCAGCTCCCTGCATAGATGAATAGCCAAGAAGAACATTATTCCGGACAAATTCCACTGATAAAAGATGTCCGGTTTTATCATAGGTAAATTTGTAGCTGTTGATGGTTTTCGCCTGATCAGTAGTTAACGGGTGGGTTCCTTTTTCAATATCGTAAGGTGTTTCACTGAATTGCAGATTCCTGTAATATTCCACACCAGTATGCATGTTTTTATTTGTTGTCTTACCGGTACAGGATATAATCCCGAGAACTATTGTCAGGATTATAGGAATAGCTAGTTTACTAAATTTCATATGCTTAACTGTTTTAGTTTATAATAATTAGCAAAAGTATTGATAATTCAGATTTATCAGACATTTTATTGAAAAATAAACAATTGAAATAAGGATATGTTTAAAACTGGTGTGCGGCTTGCAGTAAGCGGTATATTTCTATATTTGCTTAAATTCTAATTCTTCCCATCATGGAAACCTCATTCTTTGATTCCAGTCTGTTCATTTATGTTTTTATGCCTCTGTTAATATTCATGGCCAGGATTTGCGATGTATCTATTGGTACTTTGCGTATAATATTTGTATCAAAAGGTAAAAGGAATATAGCTCCTGTTCTTGGTTTTTTTGAAGTACTTATCTGGATTACTGCCATAAGCAAGATAATGGAAAACCTCGATAATTATATAAATTTCATAGCATACGCTGCCGGTTTTGCAACAGGTAATTTTGTAGGTATGATTATCGAGGAGAAGTTAGCTATGGGAATACTGATGATAAGGGTTTTTGCAAATGAAAGAGGACCTGAACTCGTACAGACTCTGAATCAAAGAGGTTATGGAGCAACAGTAGTTGAGGCCCACGGAGCAAGAGAGAATGTACACCTTATATATTCAATTGTAAAAAGAAATGAGCTGGAGAATGTCCTTGATATAATTACCCGGTTTAATCCAAATTCATTTTATACAATTGAAGATGTAAAAGCAGTTAATGAAGGCATATTCACTCCAAATAAACCCAACAGTATATTCCCTTTTAGTAACATTTTAAGACAATGGAGAAAGGGGAAATAAGATATAAGACAATAGTAAAAAGACAAAAGACAAAAGACAAAAGACAAAAGATAAAAGTAAAAAGTAAATACACTAATAGTAAGTGAATTAGTGGAGCTGTTGAAAAAGTCTTTTTTAAAGGAAATTCTTTAAGAGCAATCAAAGAATGGAATATAATAATATCTAAATTTGCAAACATTTAAAATTATTATTCAATGGATCAATTCAGCAGCCACCCCCTTTATCGCAAGCATAGTATTGACAGCGCAATGAGCTCATTATGGGAGTTTTATAAAAAGAAATTCCCGTCATTATTCAGTATGTCATTCGTCATGTCTTTAGTGATTCAATATGCTTCGACTTTTGTGAACATGAAAGAATTATCTTCAATCACTGATCCAATGATATTGCTGGAAAAAATCAAAGGTCTTCTCCTCCCTATTTTAATAATATCTCTGATAAATCTTCTCTTTTCTACTATCATTCAATACTATATAATATATAACCCGGTCAATAGCGGGAATAACATCTTTGTCTCAATAGTAAAATCTCTGAAGTATTATATTCCCTATCTTATAATTATGGTACTTCTTGCATTTGCAGGATCCATAGCCATTATTCTTGGAGTATTTGTATTGATTATAGGTGCATTCTTTGCAATGTTATACGTTATGACACTTTACCTTTTTATATTGCCAATAATGATGGTTGAAGGTATAAATATCGGATCTACAATCAGCAGAACAGTAGCCCTGACACACAGGAATTTCTGGTCGAATATAGGCTGGGTTGCGGTATTTATTATTATTATGTTAGTAATATCGGTAATCTTCTCCGGAATTATACTTCTTCCTTTTACGGGAAGCTTTGTAAAAACAATTATGAATCCCGAGAATGCTACAAAACTTATTGATGTTACGTCTAATCCATTATATGTAATACTCTCGGCAATTGTAAGTGCCCTTATACTCCCTTTAATGCCAATATTTGCCTGTATTCTTTATTTCAATGCTAAGGCAGGAGAAGAGCAAACTCAGTCTGTTATACCTTTAAATCCTGAAAATGAGAGGGTAAGAGTTGAGGATCTGTATGCCAAACCATATTCTGAAGATCATCCGGATAATCCGGAGAAGAAAGACTGAAGACTTTTACAGGTCGTTCTCCCCCTTCACATATCCAAAGTTAGCAAGGATTCCGCCATCAACGTACAGGATATGTCCATTAACAAAGTTACTGGCTTTAGAAGCAAGAAAGAGAGCAGCATTAGCCACATCCTCAGGTTCACCCCATCTCCCGGCTGGTGTACGGGTCATAACAAGGTCATTAAAAGGATGTCCGTTCTCGCGAATAGGCGCCGTTTGAGAAGTGGCAATATAACCCGGACCTATCCCGTTGATCTGAATATTATACCTGGCCCATTCACAAGTCATATTCTGAGTAAGCAGCTTAAGACCTCCTTTTGCTGAAGCATATGCAGAGATAGTATTTCTGCCATATACGCTCATCATTGAACACATGTTGATGATCTTGCCGCTTCGTTTTTCAATCATTTTTGGTGCAACACGTTTAGAAATAATCAATGGGGCAACAAGGTCAACATCAATGACCTGTTTAAAATCGGATATAGCCATCTCTAGAATAGGTATACGTTTGATAATACCGGCATTATTTACAAGTATATCAACCGAACCTACACTTTTTTCAATGAGAGAGATCCCCTTATCCACATCCTTTTCATTAGTTACGTCGAATTTCAGGGTGAAGACATCCAATCCCTCTTTAATGAATGCCTCTTTACAAATTTGCAATTTATCATCCTGAAGATCATTAACGCATACTTTCGCACCCGCTTTAGCAAGCACCAATCCAACGGCTAATCCTATTCCATGAGTTCCTCCGGTAACCAGAGCGACTTTTCCAGTAAGATCAAATAAATCTTTCATTGCATATTAGGTTTCATATTTAATTCAAAATTTCTTAATTCGTTAAAGACTTTGGCGGTAGATCAATATTATTTAAGTGTATCAGGTTGACGGATATCCATATCTCCGTAATCAAGATTTTCACCTGCCATACCCCATACAAATGTATAATTTGATGTTCCGGCCGCGCTATGAATACTCCATGATGGTGAAAGGACGGCCTGTTCATTCTTCATCCAGATATGCCTTGTTTCATCCGGATCGCCCATGAAATGACAGATGGCCTGTTTATCAGGTACTTCAAAATAGAAATATGCTTCCATTCTGCGGCTATGGGTGTGAACAGGCATGGTATTCCAGACACTACCCGTTTTGAGTTCCGTCATTCCCATCTGTAACTGACAAGTCTCAATGACACTGTTTACCAGCAATTTATTAACAGTCCTGTGGTTAGAAGACTCCATTTTACCCAAAACTACTACCTCGGCATCTGCAAGTGTTACCTTCCTGCAGGGATACGCATGATGAGCAGGTGCCGAATTAATATATAGCTTAGCCGGTTTTTTTTGATCGGCTGACTTAAAGACAACATTATGAGTGCCTTTACCCAGATATAAAGCTTCTTTAAAAGCCAGTTTGTATGTTTTTCCTTCAGTATCTATAATAGCATCCCCTCCGACATTTAATATACCCATCTCCCTCCTGTCGAGAAAATGTTCTGATTTCAGTTCATCGGTTGTTTCCAGATTTAACTGCTTTTTAACCGGCATTGCACCTCCAACCATGTAACGATCGTACATCGAATAGACTAAAGATATCTCATCTGGTATAAATACATTTTCAATAAGAAATTCTTTTCGAAGCATATCCGTATCATAGTTTTTTACATCGGTTGGATGAGCGGCGTATCTAAGTTCTACTTTCATGATATAGTATTTAAAATATTTCTCACATTAATTAAAAGGTGTCGGGCGTCAGTCGTAGGGTGCCGGGCGTCAGGCATCAGGTGTTATAGGACCTGATGCCTGTTGCATGAAGCCTGCCGCCTGTTGCCTTTATTTTTCTTTTCCAAATAAAGCATTAATTACAGCATAGTTTACTTTGCATTTCTCAATCTTCACGTTTTCGGCCAACTCCATAAAAGTTGTCATTGCCTCTTCAATAGTCGGTTTCACGCCTTTGCCTGACCAATAGTCAATCACTTTTTGATAACCCGCTGGTTTTGAAATAGTCATTAAACTACTCTCAGAACCGATTTTTTTAATTGTCCACCATGACCATCCGAGGTTATTTGTTTCAAGAAGATTTATCACTGCTCTAAACCATTCATTAGTATTTTCGCCCGACTCTCCCATCCAGAACGGTACATTAAATTTTTCTCTTATATCAAGATACTTCTGAATTGTTTCAACAGTGGTTGCATTCCAGTATTTATGGAAGCTATATACCATATTATTATCCCAGGGAGGAGTTAGTCCGGTATAATCATTTGCAAACTGGTTACCTTCAATGAAAATAATATGTTTATTATCAACTTCACGAATCTTCTGTGTAATTGCAAGAAAGAGTTTTTTCAGAGACTCATTACCTTCAAGTTTATAATTGGTTTCGTTTATAAGATCGTATCCACCGATCCATTCCTCATTTTTATATCTTTCTGCAAGCTTCTTCCAAAGTGCTATGGTTTTTTTCTGATTTTCTTCACTATTCCAAAGATTTGGTTTCAGTGTATCCACATCGGCAATGGGTCGGTCATTTCCCTGTCCGCCAGGTGCTGCATGAAGATCAAGGATCAGATAGATTTTGTTTTTCTTACACCATGAAAGCAGGTTGTCTGTTAATTTAAATCCCGTTTCTTTCCAGGTATTTTGTCCCGCCACAGACTCTTTATCAACCGGCAGCGTAAAGAGATTATAATGCATCGGGAGACGTACCGAGTTAAATCCCCATTTTTTCAAAGAATCAATATCTTTCTCTGTTATCATATTATTCAGATAACGTTTGTAGAATTCCTCACAATTCTTTTCCCCGATTAATTCACTGATCCTCGATTTTATTTCAGTCTGAGTACCGGTAACTTTAGAAAGTTTAAGCATATAGGGTTCCTGCAGCATCCAGCCTCCAAGTCCGATTCCCCTGAGCAAAACATTTTCACCTTTTTCGTTTACAATCTGTTTTCCTTTAACTCCTAGAAAGCCCTGACTTAGAACGAAATCTCCCGAGATGATGAGATAAACAGTAAGTGCAACCGTAAAAATGAAGTTTTTCATATTGTAAACTTATTTAATATTAAAGATCGATCTCCTGACTTTTTTGCCTCTTTGGGGTGTCTAATCTACTTTTATCCCATCTTTGGGGATTTGGTTTCGCCGAGCTCCGTTTCGTCACGGAGTTTACACCACAAAGCGGGGTTACTCAACTTTTTACTTTTGTCTTTTATCTTTTATCTTTTGTCTTTATTATAGAATTCCTTTATCAATCAGCCTGGTAATTTCCGTTCCTGCCATCAGAAATCCGCCTACGCCATATACTTCAGTCATTTCTTTTGTAACACTTTTAGGATCTGCTCCTATTGGTTGAATAAATCCAACCTTTCCATCGGGCCATACTGATGTAACCATTGATTTCCAGCCCTTTATTATTGCCGGAAGATATGTTGTCCTGTCAAGATAACCATTATTCACACCCCAGGCAAGGCCATAGACAAAAAAAGCAGTTGCACTCATTTCAGGATTTGGATAACTCGCCGGGTCGAGAAGACTTGCATGCCAGAATCCATCAGCGGACTGCAATGAAAGTAGTTTTGCAGCCATTTCCTTATATATTGTTACAAAATAATCCTTATGTTCATATCCGGCAGGAAGTTCTCTTATTATTATTGGCAGACCGGCAAACACCCAGCCATTACCACGTCCCCAGAATACTTTTGCTCCGTTTGACTCTTTCCTGGTGAAATAATTTGAATCCCTGAAATAGAGATCTTCATCTTTATCATAAAGATAATCCGTGGTTGCTTTATACTCGTTATACATAAAATCAAGATACTTTTTCCTGCCTGTTATGTTGGCCATTTTTGCCCACACCGTCGGACCCATGAAAAGAGCATCGCACCATGACCATCGCTGAGTTGACCAATAATCCTTAGTATTCACGAATTTAAGATCGCCTTTTGCAGGATCCTTAATTATCTGATCGAGGTATGCCCTCATAGGTTTGATCATTTTCTTATCCTTATACCTGCGGTAAAGTTCAATATATGTCTGGCCAACACAATAATCGTCGGCATGATATCTTCCAAGCGGATTCTTTCTGACCATATATGACCATCTGTTTTTCTCTGATATACCTTTAAGCCATTCATAATACGAATTATCGCCGGATATACCGGCCCATTCAACCATACCTGCATAAAGAGCACCATTAGTCCAGTCAGCAGGGTCATGCGTAAGTGGAGTTTTCACCTGCCAATCGGCGACTACTTTCAGAACAGTTTTAATGTCAGTTTTATTAATATCTGACTTAAACGAAGGGATTGTCTGTTCCTGTGCAAAGACTGAAAGAGAGCAGATTATTAAGACGGTTGTCAAAATACTTTTATTGGTCTTCATAAGTTCGGTTTTTATCGGATATTAAAATGCAAATTTCTCAGTCAACTCAAAAATACACTCATTCATACGAAACACAATATTATAACATTATCATCTTTCCGGCTAAAATTTAATTTTGTCTTAAATAATGTTAAACAAATTAAAAAATTATTGATAAATTGAATTGTTATTTATAATTTCGTGATCGTTAACGAAGTATTAAAATTCAAATTTAAATAATTTTATAATCTCTTAATAGATATGAAACCATTTATTCATGAGAATTTTCTTCTTGGTAATAAAACCGCAGAAAAAATCTATCATAAATATTCTGAGAATCAGCCTATAATAGATTTTCATTGTCATCTTATGCCTTCAATGATAGTTGAAGACCGTCAATTTAGCAATCTGACACGGGCATGGCTGGAGGGAGATCATTATAAATGGCGTGCAATGCGAACAAACGGAATCAGTGAAACATATTGTACTGGAAATGCTCCGGATATCGAAAAATTTAAAAAATGGGCCGGTACAGTTCCTTCAACATTAGGAAACCCGCTTTACCACTGGACACATCTCGAACTTGCAAGATATTTTAATATCAATGAACTTCTTTCTCCTTCAACCTGTGCTGGTATTTACGAAGAAGCGTCAGCTTTACTACAGACGAAAGAGTTCAGTACCAGATCTATAATCAGAAAAATGAAAGCTGAGGTCATCTGTACCACTGATGACCCTACCGATACTCTTGAACATCACAAAAAACTGAAAGCTTCTTTCGAAATTCCGGTTTTTCCAACATTCAGGCCAGACAATGTGGTAAAAACAGAAGAGCCTGAAAAGTTCGGGTTATACATCAGGAAACTCGAACAGGCAAGCGGGATTGAGATCAAAAACTTTGAAGCTCTTGTTGAGGCTTTAGATAAAAGGCACAAGTTCTTTCATGAAATGGGAGGCAGACAATCTGATCATGGTCTTGATCATTTCTATTTTGCCACTTTTACTGCATCGGAAATTGATAAAATCCTTAAGAGTCTTCTAAGGGGAGACGCCATTTCATCTGAGGAAACAGAAAAATACAAAACAGCAATCATGCTTGAACTGTGCAAATTGAATCATAAACGAGGCTGGATCCAGCAATTTCATGTTGGCGCTTTGAGAAATAACAATGCAAGGATGTTCAGACAGATGGGTCCTGATACAGGGTGGGATTCAATCGGAGTTGCCCAGGATGCCTTGAAAATGTCGAAATTTCTTAGTGAACTTGATAGTAATGACCAGCTTACAAAAACAATCCTTTACAATCTTAATCCTGCAGATAATGAGATGATGATAACCATGGCCGGAAATTTTAATGATGGTTCATCAGCTGTGAAAGTACAATATGGAGCTGCATGGTGGTTCCTCGATCAGAAGAGTGGCATGGAAAAGCATCTGAAAGATATAGCTGCTCTTGGATTATTAAGAAGATTTATAGGAATGGTTACCGACTCACGCAGCTTCCTCTCCTACCCCCGGCATGAATACTTCAGGCGTCTTGCCTGCAACTGGATTGGGGAAGAGATCGAAAAGGGGCTAATACCTGATGATGAAGAACTGCTGAGACCTTTAATTGAGGGTATCTCGTACAGGAATGCAAAGGAATATTTTGATTTTTAACACATTATAAATGAACGAATTAAATTTAAAAAATAAAGTAGCTGTTATAACCGGGGGTGCTGGTATTATATGCTCAACCATGGCTAAATCACTGGCGGCCAATGGTGTAAAAACAGTCATCCTCGACCTTAATAAGGATGCCGCGAATGAAGTTGCCAGGCAGATCGAAAAAGAATTTAATATATCCTCAATGGGAGTCTCAGGCAGTGTTCTCGATAAGGCATCACTGGAAGCTGCACGGAAAGAGATTCATGATAAATTCGGAATGATTGACATCCTTGTAAACGGAGCCGGAGGAAACTCTCCGGCAGCTACTACGAAAGTTGAAAAAATGGAGGGTACAGAAAACGAAAACCTTGAAGAGACATTTTTCGGTCTTCAAATTGAAGGATTCGATAAGGTATTTGATCTTAACTTCAAAGGCACAATTATTCCCTCGATGGTTTTTGCTGCCGATATGGTTAAGAAAAAATCAGGTGTTGTAATAAACATTTCTTCAATGAATTCATACAGGCCTCTCACCAAAATTGCTGCTTATTCTGCAGCAAAAGCTGCAGTAAATAATTTCACACAGTGGCTGGCTGTCCACTTTGCAAAAACCGGTGTCAGGGTTAATGCTATTGCTCCAGGATTTCTTCTTACAAATCAGAACAGATTCCTGTTAATTGATGAAAAAACCGGAGGCTTAACACCCAGAGGAAAGAAAATTATAAATGGTACACCCATGGAACGATATTGTATACCTGAAGAATTAACCGGTACTCTTATCTATCTTGTATCTGACCTTTCAAAGTTTGTTACAGGGGTTGTCATTCCGGTCGATGGTGGGTTCAGTGCATATTCGGGAGTTTGAAGAATGAGTGGGAGAATGGGAGTTTGGGAGAATGGGAGAAAAGAGAAACAATAGAAGCTATTTTATATCAATAACTAAGTAATGAAATACAGAATTTAATCAAAATGACCATGGTTAAGAATGTAATAGTTGCCCAGTCAGGCGGACCCTCGCCTGTTATCAATAGTTCATTACGAGGCATTATTGAGGCATGCGGAATGTTCCCGGATAAATTCGGGAAGGTATATGGAGGATGGCATGGAATTGAAGGAGTTCTGAATGAGGAGCTTCTTGATCTGTCATATCAGAACAAAGAAGAGATTGCAATGTTAAGAAACACTCCTGCCGCAGGAAGTATAGGCACATGCCGGTATAAACTGAAAGATAAACAGCAAAAAGATTTTCAGAGGATAATGGAAGTTTTTAAGGCTCATAATATCGGATACTTCTTTTATATAGGCGGTAATGATTCTCAACATACTGCTTTTAAAGTGAGTGAAATGGCAAAAACTAAAGGTCTTGACCTGATAGCAGTAGGAGTGCCAAAGACAATTGATAATGATGTGGGTGACAATGAATTCAAACTAATTGATCACACCCCGGGATACGGAAGTGTGGCAAGATACTGGTCGCATATCATACAGAATGCTAATGAGGAAAACATGGGCTCCTCTCCTGCTGATCCTGTACTTGTTATCCAGGCAATGGGCCGGAAGATTGGTTATATCCCCGCTGCAGCGCGACTTGCCGATCCGGAGAGAAATATGCCATTGCAGATATATATGGCTGAATCAAAGGTGTCTATCGATAACCTGGTCGACAATGTAAATGACCAGCTGAAAAAGGATGGAAGATGTATAGTCGTAATAAGCGAAGGTTTTGATGTCGGAAGTATCGGAGAGGTAAAAGATGCATTTGGTCATACCTCATTCGGATCCAGTCAGATTTCTGTTTATCAGACTGTTGTTAATTATCTTAACAGCAAGGGATTAAAAGCCAGAGGTGCTGCCCGCGGTCAGGTAATGGGAACCGATCAACGACATACTACTGCCTATGCTTCAATAGTAGACCTTGATGAGGCTTATAAGGTTGGACAAAAAGCTGTTGAGATTGCACTATATGAAGGGAATGGCTGGATGGCTACAATTCTTAGAGAACCAGGTTTTATATATAATGTAAGATACGATAAGGTTCCGCTTGAAAAAGTTGCACTTTCCGAAAGGACATTCCCGGAAAAATGGATTGCCAAAAGCCGCTATGATGTTACTGATGAATTCCTTGAGTATGTCAGACCTCTGGTTGGGGAAGACTTTCCATCAGTACCAATGATTAACGGAAGACAAAGATTTGCAAGGCTGGAAATGAAATTTGCTGACAAGAAGTTACCTTTTTATAAACTTGAAGCATACGATAAATAATAATTTATATTCTTTTATAATATCATGAATCCACAAGAACAATTACAAGCCATAAAGCCTGAAAAAGAGTTTTTTATAGGAATAGATTCTGATGGTTGTGCTTTTGATACAATGGAGATTAAGCAGAAAGAGTGCTTCTGCCCTAACTTCATAAAGTATTTCAGGATGCAACCAGTTTCGAAGTATGCCAGGGAGACCTGGGAATTTGTGAATCTCTACTCAACGAACAGGGGATGCAACCGTTTTCTGGCAGTAAATGAAACGCTCAGGCTTCTTGAAACACGCCCTGAGATTAAAGCGAGGAATTTCAAAGTTCCCTCAGCTGCTTCCCTTATAGAATGGACAAAGAAAGAAACAAAGCTCGGGAATCCGGCATTGAAAAAATATGCTGAGGAAATAAATGATCCTTTCATTACGCAAACACTCGAATGGTCCCTGAAAGTAAATGAGGATATCGCAAAAATGGTGTTCGGTATCACTCCTTTTCCATTTGTTAAAGAGTGCCTGGAAAAAATTAAGCCACTTGCAGATGCCATGGTTGTTTCACAAACACCTTTTGAAGCGTTGAAACGAGAATGGGAAGAAAACAGAATCGACCATTTTCTCAGGATGATAGCAGGACAGGAACATGGGACCAAAGCCGAACATCTAAAATACGGAGCAAAAGGTAAATATCCTGATGATAAAATACTTATGATCGGGGATGCTAACGGTGATCTGAAAGCCGCCAAATCAAACGGAGTTCTCTTTTATCCTGTTAATCCGGGAAAAGAAGAAGAATCATGGGAAAGGCTTTATGAAGAGGGTTTGGATAAGTTCTTTGCAGGAAAATTTAAAGGCGCTTATGAGGAGAATCTGATTAAGGAATTTGAGACTTACCTGCCGGAACATCCACATTGGAAATAGCAAGTCGGTATGAGGTATGCGACTTTTAAAAACCATTAAGATAAAAGACAATCCACCTTCTCCGCCAACTGGCGGATACGGTGGACGAAGAAAGTAAAAAACAAAATGAACATACTATTATAGAGAGAATTAGTCCCGCTTTGCGGGATGGGGGGGGTAAAAAATCAAATATGATATACTACAAATCTGGTTCGGAAAATACAGTTCTTACGTCAAAAGACCTTGAGTCTGGAATTGTTTCTGCATTGACAAAGCTTGGCGTCAGAAAAAAGGTACTTATTGTCCCTCCCGACTGCACCCGCTTTCATTCAAGGGCAGGGGAACTCAGTACATATATTTACCAGTATTACAAGGATAACCTGAAAGATATTCTTCCTGCACTTGGGACACACAGCCCAATGACTGATTCTCAGATTGACGAAATGTTCAGAGGTATACCCAGGTCACTCTTTCGTATTCATGACTGGCGAAAAGATGTTATAACAATTGGCACCGTGCCAGGGGAATTTGTATCTGAAATAACTGATGGCGCTTTAAATTATTCATGGCCTGCCCAGCTTAACAAATTGGTCTTCAACGGAAGGCACGATCTTATTTTATCAGTAGGACAGGTTGTACCACATGAAGTTATTGGAATGGCCAATTATAATAAAAACCTGTTTGTTGGTACTGGCGGACCGGAAGGAATAAATAAAAGCCATTTTATCGGGGCGGTTTATGGCATGGAACGCATTATGGGAAAAGCAAGTAATCCGGTAAGGTCGCTTTTAAACTACGCCTCGGCAAAGTTCACTAAACATCTCCCAATTGTATATGTACATACCGTAATTGGCCGCGATGAAAGCGGAAAGCTTGTAGTCAGAGGACTTTTTATTGGTGATGATGAAGAAGTATTCACACTGGCAGCTGATCTTTCCCTGAAGGTTAACTTCACAATTCTGGAAAAGCCATTGAAAAAAGTTGTTGTATATCTCGATCCTTCCGAATTCAAAAGCACATGGCTCGGGAATAAAAGCATTTACCGGACTCGTATGGCAATGGCTGATGACGGGGAATTGATTGTCCTTGCACCGGGTCTAAAGGAGTTTGGTGAGGACAGGGAGATTGACCGGTTAATCAGGAAATATGGTTATCGTGGGACATATGCCACCTTAAAATCCTTAAAAGGAAGCGCTGAGCTAAATAATAATCTGAGTGCAGCAGCTCATCTCATTCACGGGAGTTCTGAGGGAAGATTCTCAATAACATATTGCCCTGGATACCTGACTCAGGAGGAGATAGAATCGGTAAATTTTAAATATCATGATCTTTATGATATGATGAAGAAATATAATCCAAAAAAACTGCACGATGGTTTTAATAAAATGGATGACGGCGAAGAGATCTTCTTTATCTCAAATCCAGCCCTTGGTTTATGGACGTCAAAACAAAGGTTAATACAATAATTCTTTTTAATTTCATTGTATGATTAGTTGGGGAATAATAGGTTGTGGTAATGTCACTGAAGTTAAAAGCGGTCCTGCATTTAATAAGGTAAAGGGATCCAGACTGATAGCCGTTATGCGAAGAGATGCCCTGCTTGCTGAAGATTACGCCAGGAGACATAATGTACCAAAGTTTTATTCGAAGGCCTCTGATCTTATTAATGACAATGATATCGATGCAGTATACATTGCAACTCCTCCGGGAAGCCATATGGAATATGCCCTTAAAGTGATAAAAGCCGGCAAGCCGGTATATATTGAGAAACCGATGGCCATTAACTACGCCGAATGCCAGAAAATAAATAATGCTTCCGAAAAATATAAGGTTCCTGTTTTTGTGGCCTATTACAGGAGAGCGTTACCAGGATTCCTTTTAGTAAAGGATCTTATTGAAAATGGAAGTATTGGAAAAGTACTTTTTCTACAGATACAGTTATTCAAGGCTCCTTCTGAAGATGAAAAAAACGGTAAACTTTCATGGCGGGTAGATCCTAAAATATCTGGTGGCGGACATTTTTTTGATCTGGCTTCTCATCAGCTTGATTATCTTGATTTTCTTTTAGGACCAATTCAGAAAGTCAAATCCATTGCTCTTAATCAGTCAGATCTTTATGAAGCTGAGGATTTCATAACGGCCGAGTTTCTTTTTTCTGATAATATTTTGGCTACAGGTACATGGTGCTTCAGTGTTTCGCTTGACAGTGGAAGAGATATTATTGAAATTATTGGAGATAAAGGATCAATTAAATTTTCTACTTTTAGTTTTGAACCCATAGTTCTTTCAAATGAGTCAGGATATCAGGAGTTTATTAATGAACGGCCTGAGAATGTTCAGTACTGTCTTATAGATAAGATCGTTCAGTCACTTGACGGGAAGGTTTCTTCTCCAAGTACCGGAATAACAGGAGCCAGGACCAGTAAGGTAATGGATGATATAGTTGCAGAATATTATAAGAAGAAGCATTAGGTGATGGGTGATGGGTGATGGGCACGGGGCAAAAGACAAAAGAAAAAAGTTAAAAGACAAAAATGTATATACTAATATAGAGAGAATTAGTCCCGCTTTGCGGGATTGGGGGGCAAAAATGAGCAACAAGAACCAATTAACATAGAATGAAAAGTCACACACTAAACAAAATATTATAAATATAATCTTTTAACTATGAGCAAATTATCAGATATCGGATTAATAGGCCTGGCAGTAATGGGCGAGAATCTTGTTCTTAATATGGAAAGCAAGGGTTTCCAGGTTTCTGTCTATAACAGGTCGACACAAAAGGTTGATGATTTCCTTGCAGGAAGGGCCAAAGGCAAGAAGATTATTGGTACTCATTCAATTGAAGAGCTTATAGGATCGCTTGCAAGACCAAGAAAAGTAATGCTTATGATCAAAGCCGGAAATGCAGTTGATGAGATGATAAATACACTCATCCCGCATCTTACTGCCGGTGATATAATTATAGACGGAGGAAACACACATTATCCTGACACCAACAGGCGGACGGCTCTGGTTGAAAGCAAAGGCCTTCTGTACATCGGTACCGGAGTATCCGGAGGAGAAGAGGGAGCTTTGCTGGGACCATCGATCATGCCGGGAGGATCAATAGCGGCATGGCCATTTGTGAAACCTATCTTTCAGGCAATTGCAGCTAAGGTCGATGATGGAACACCATGCTGTGACTGGGTTGGAGAGAATGGTGCAGGTCATTTTGTAAAGATGGTTCATAACGGCATCGAATATGGTGATATGCAGCTTATTACGGAGGCTTACCAGATAATGAGAGATCTTTTGCACATGAGTGCTGATGAGATGCATCTCATCTTTAAGGAGTGGAACAAGGGAGAACTTGATAGTTATCTTATTGAAATAACACGGGACATCCTGGCATATAAAGATTCTGACGGGAAACCTCTCGTAGATAAAATCCTTGATACTGCCGGTCAGAAAGGTACAGGAAAATGGACGGCCATCACAGCTCTTGACTTTGGTATTCCCCTGACCCTTATAGGAGAGGCAGTCTTTTCAAGGTGTCTTTCCGCAGTAAAGAATGAAAGAGTAGAGGCATCAAAGACACTGCACGGTCCGGTTACGAAATTCACCGGAGACAAAACCAAATTCATTAATGATATAAAGGATGCACTTTATGCATCCAAAATTGTGTCATATGCACAGGGGTATTCCCTTATGAAAGCTGCTGCCGAAGAATATAAATGGAAGCTTAATTACGGAGGTATTGCTCTCATGTGGCGCGGAGGTTGTATTATCAGATCTGCTTTCCTGGGTAAAATTAAGGAAGCATTTGATAACAATCCTTCCATCACAAATCTTCTTCTTGATCCTTTCTTCAAAGATAAAGTTGAAAAAGCGCAGAGTGGCTGGAGGAATGTGGTGTCGGCTGCTGCTATTAATGGTATATCGGTACCTGCAATCTCAACAGCTCTGGGCTACTTCGATGGTTACCGGTGCGAAAAACTTCCGGCAAATCTTTTACAGGCGCAACGCGACTATTTTGGTGCACATACTTACGAACGCACGGATAAACCGAGAGGAGAATTTTTCCATACCAACTGGACAGGTCGAGGTGGAACAACTGCTTCGTCAACATATAACGTATAATTACTTAACCAACAAACTATTTATGTCAGAACCAAAAAACTTTAGCAGGTACAGGTGGACGGTTTGTGCATTGATATTCTTTGCGACAACCGTAAACTACCTCGACAGGCAGGTAATAGGAATACTAAAACCTTTGCTTGAATCCGATCTCGGCATCGGGGAAAAAGAATATTCTCATATCATTATGGCGTTCCAGCTCTTATATGGTGTAGGTATGGCCATAGCCGGACGCCTGATAGATAAATTCGGAACAAAAATAGGATACGGCGTTTCCGTTATATTGTGGAGTATTGCCGCTATGGGACATGCTCTAGCAAAAGGTGTATGGGGTTTCGGATTCTGGAGAGGATTCCTCGGAGTAAGCGAAGCCGGTAACTTTCCATCAGCAATTAAAGCGATAGCTGAATGGTTCCCGAAGAAAGAGAGGGCTCTTGCAACAGGGATTTTCAATTCCGGAACAAACGTTGGTGCAATAGTGGCACCTCTGGCTATTCCCGCCATGATCGTGGCTTGGGGATGGCAGTCGGCATTTATCATCACCGGAGCACTTGGCTTTATTTGGATAATTTTCTGGTTCATTTTCTATGAAGTACCTGAAAAACATAAAAAGGTATCGGCAGCTGAACTTGCTTACATTAACAGTGATGTTGATGAACAGGCTGAGACTAAAGAGAAGGTTTCATGGTCGACACTGCTCAAGTATCGCCAGACATGGCTCTTCTTTATCGGAAAAGGTCTTACTGATCCGATATGGTGGTTTTACCTGTTCTGGATCCCCGGCTGGCTGTCAACTGTCAGAGGCACAGGTCTTAGTGTATCGTCATTCGGATTACCTCTTGCCTTCATATATACAATGACTACAGTAGGAAGTATTGGTGGCGGATGGATTTC
>Ga0209539_1000912_pt1 | contig 16478 bp, 17 predicted proteins | sample BarGraNGADG00312_2_FD_184499 | JGI IMG/M metagenome (GOLD analysis project Ga0209539, IMG submission 184499) | Arctic peat soil microbial communities from Barrow, Alaska - Barrow Graham LP Ref core NGADG0011-312 (SPAdes) (version 2) | ecosystem: Environmental > Terrestrial > Soil > Wetlands >... | reverse complement strand
CTCGCGTCCCAGACCACACATTCCGGCGCCCTTGTCGATTATATCGTAGACACTTCCGGCGGCTCCTGTTTCGTCGATCGCTCCGACCCATATGACTCTAGCAGAGCCCTGTGACGGAAAACCTCCCACTCCTCCGATGTCGAGCTCGAACGGCAGATGCGCCGAGGCTTTCTGCATCCATCCGACCATGTCCGGCACCTTCGAGTCAGGGAAATCGCCCAGAAAGCGTAAGGTCACGTGAAGGTTCTCTGGCGGGACCCATCGCACCTCCTCGACCCCTTGGGAGAGCTCAAGCGCGATGGAAGCAACGTGCGCGCGCACGTCCCTGGAAAGTGGAATAGCGGTGAAGAGCCGTGATGTGGGTTCTCGTTGCTCGCTCGTCATATCACGAGTTTAACATCAGAAGGATGAGCAATACAAGCATATCATTCCTCTATACGGATTACTTTCTCCCTGGCCGTCAACCCGCTGACCACTTCCAGGGCTGATTTTCTGACCCCCAGATGCCGCGCAAGCGCCTTGATGACTTCGGCATTCGCCTTGCCTTTTTCTGGAGCGCTCGATACAAACACCCTGTACGTGCCGTCCGTGTCTGTCTCTATCCTCGGCCTGGAAGAACGCGTGTACACCTTGACCTTCACAGTCCTGCTATCCAAGGTGGTCCCTTCGCTCAAGAAACAGGGCGCCTGCTGAAGGGCGCCCTGTTGGATCCTAACGCCGGATCGACCGGCAGTCTGCTACTCCCAGAAAAAGTGTTTATCGCGTTTTTCCTTGCGACCTCTACGACCCTTGTCGGGCTCATCGGACGGATCGTCGTCATCGAACTCCCCGAATATGGCCTCGTCGCTGGAATCCATGGCCAGCACTTCATCAACGAGGTTAGAGCTCGGCGGCGCAGGCTTGTCCTCCGGCCCTGTCCGCTGCGGCGGGGCCTGCGGCTCGGTCTGACGACGAGGCGGGGCAACCTCCCTCATCTCACGGGCAACGGGTGCTTCGGGCGAAGGGACAGGCTCTCGTTCCACCTTCGCGGTGGGAGCAGCGGGCTCTCGCGAGACCGGGGGCGCTGCTGGCGCTGGCGGGGGCGGCGCGGCTGTCTCGGCCTCTACGGGCGTCTCTTCGTCAGGCATCATGGCGACCGGCTCGGAGGATATCTCCTCTGGAGCTGCCGGCGCAACGGGAGCCTCCTGGACCACCGGCGCGACCGGCATGACCGGAGGCTGAACATCTGCACTTACCGACTCGACCTCGACGCCTTCACCCTCGTTGCGGGATTCCCAGTCGGATATCTGCGCCAGAAGTGTCTCGGCCATGTCCTTTGTCGACTCGAGGTAGCGCTTCTTCACGTCCGCGAGCTTGCTGATCGTCCTCTCGATCTTCTGCTTATCGTTCTGCGCCGCCAGCATCATCTGCCGCGCCTGTTCCTGCGCGCTCCTCATCAGGGAATCAGATTCCTCCTGAGCCTTGCTGAGCATGGTCTCGGACTCCTGCCGCGCCTGCTCCTTCACAGCTTCCGCCGACTTGCTTGCGGCCAGGAGCGCGCTCTGCAGCGATGTCTGCATCTCCTCGAACTCGGCAAGCCTCTTCTTCATGTGGTCCATCTGCTGCCTGAGATCACCGTTCTCCTGGACAGTCCTCTCGAACTCATCGGCCACCAGGTCGAGGAACGAGTCGACGTCTTCCTCGTTATACCCGCCGAAGCGAGAGGTCTTGAACTCCTTGTGGTGGATGTCCATCGGAGTCATCGCCATCGGAACGTACCTCCATTCAGTCAGTTTTCAGCTTGCCAGTTCCGCGGCACGTCTCGTCGCCGCTTCAATCGCTCTGGCCATCATTTCTACGAAGCCGCTGCTGTCCATCTCACTCAGCGCAGCGAGCGTGGTGCCTCCGGGAGACGATACCGCTTTCCGCAGCTCGCCAGGCTCGGCGGCGGTCTCCTTTATGGTCTTGGCCGCACCCCACAGCGTCTCTCTGGCCAGCGTCCTGGCCACATCCTCAGGGAGACCTTGCTCGATAGCAGCGGTCTCGAGGGCTTCCGTGAGGTAGAAGAAGTATGCAGGCCCGCTGCCGCTCAGGGCTGTGACCAGGTTCATGTATTTCTCCTCAACGTTCACCACTTCACCGATCGCTCCGAGAAGCTCTTTTATTCCCGCGGTATCGAGACCAGCCGGCCCGGGGTCCGTCGCGTAGGCGGAAGCCGCTGCTCTGACGAGCGCGGCCATGTTCGGCATCACCCTGACGAGAGACGGGCCCTCACCGACCTGGCCTCTTATGGACCCTAGCGTCAGTCCGGCGGCTATCGAGAGGAGCACCTGTGAGTCACCTAGTTTTCCGGATAGTTCCGAGAGAACGTCCGCGGTGTCCTGCGGCTTCACCGCAAGAACGAGAAGCGAAGAGGAGTTCGCCATGTCCGACAGAGACGCGGCTTTATCAACTTTGAACTCGGAGACTATTGCCGCAAGCTTATCGGGCTCGCGGTCGATTGCATTGACCTCTTCAGGCCTAAGTATCCCGGAATCTATCCACGCATTCAGCATGGCCCGGCCCATGTTGCCGGCACCAATCAGTCCGACGCTGTACAAAATGAACCCCTGTCTACTCAGAACTGGTTGAAGAATCCCTTTTCGCGCATCCACTTGCGGTCTTCCGCGGAGACTTCGATGTTCGCCGGGGTCAGCAGGAACACCATCTCCGCGACGCGCTGGATGCCTCCGTCGAGTCCGTACGTCAACCCGCTGACGAAATCAATCAAGCGCTTTGCAAGCTCCCGGTCGATACTCTGAAGATTAACGATCACGGGCGTGTCACTCTTGAACTTAGCGCCGATCTGCTCGGCATCATTGAAGCTCTTTGGCTCAATGACGTGGACCCTCGAGGTAGTCTCGGGCACAGGCTGAAGTATCCTCTCGGAGCTTCGCCTTCGCGGGACCCTGTCCGAGATCTCCTCCACCGCTTCTTCTCGAGCTCGCATCTCGCCGAACTCGTCGGGCTCTTTCAGCCCCAGCCACTCAGCGACCCTGCCCCAGAAACCGGGCATCTACTCGACCTCCTTGCGAATCAGCCGATCAGGCGGACCTGCCTCCGAAAAGCGCGGTCCCTACTCTTACGATAGTCGAGCCTTCCTCCACGGCCACTTCAAAATCATTGCTCATACCCATGGACAGCTCGACACAATCGAAACCCGACACTTCCTCCGCGGCCTTTACCCCGAGCTCCCTGAGCTCACGGAACACCCAACGCACATCCTCCGGATCGTCCGCGTAAGGCGCGATCGTCGAAAGCCCTGCAAGTCTCATGTGCTCTAAGCGCGAAACCTGGCCTGCAAACTCCACCAGCTCCGTGGGCCGTACTCCCGACTTGCTCTCTTCAAGACCCACATTGACCTGAACAAGGACTTTCTGGACAAGACCCAGAGAGCCCGCCCTGGCATCAATCTCCTCTGCCAGACGTATCGTGTCCAGCGAATGGATCATCTCTACCAGACCGACCACCTGCCTGACCTTGTTGCGCTGCAGGTGCCCGATGAAATGGAGCTCAACCGCCCCCTTTAACCTCGGTGCCTTTTCCAGCAACTCCTGGACGCGGTTCTCCCCAACCAGGCTTACGCCTCCGGCTACAGCTTCCAGGACCTCTTCGACAGAACGGTTCTTGGTCGCGGCAAGGAGCCTGACACCTCCGGGCCCCCGCCCGGCTTTGCGCGCACTCGAATCAATGCGCGTCAAAATCCCATTAACGTTGTCTCTAATGCATTTGTCCATATTTTTCGCTTGCATGACCGATGATTCCTTTGAAGCCTGATCCTCAGGCGTCACGGGTGCTCAATGATTGCGTACCTTGAATCCGCTTTCGCCTGTTGGTTTCAACCATGTGACGTCAACGTCCTCGACCCTCGCGGCCTGCGGACCCGTCCCGCACCAGTCTATCCCCTGCTCCACCAGTTCTCTCCTACCCTGCAGCTCAGCGTCCACCGACCCGTCTGGCATGTTCATAACCCAGCCACTCAGTCCAAGGCGCCTGGCCATGTCACGCGTTTCCGCCCTAAAAAACACACCCTGCACCCTCCCGCGTATCCTCACCCTGGCGCGCGCTATGTCATCCACGACGACTACCCGTCACTACGGCCGCAAAAGCTCCCTGGCGACCGCACACCCCGTCACGCCTGAATGAGAAGTAATCACCTGAACAGGCCGTGCACGTGCCAGTGTCGATGACGTTGCTCTTCTTGAGTCCTGCACTCAGCAGTTGCTTTTTGGTTGCCGCTCGAAGGTCCAGAGTCTGTCTTTCTTTTCCTGCGACGATCCCGTTTCCAAACTCGGAGCGGAACATGGACGCCACGTCGGCTCCTACCTCGAGGCAACATGGGCCGATGTGAGGCCCGATCAGCGCGACGAAGTTGCCGGCCCCAACGCCGCTGCGGACTGCAAGCCTGAAAGCCGCGCGGAGCGCGATTCCTGCGAGAACCCCCCGCCATCCGGCATGTACGACGGCTACACTGGGTGTCGAAGGTTCCACCAGGATAAGCGGAACGCAATCCGCCGTCAGCACTCCCACCAGGAGACCGGGGACGGCCGTCACAAGCGCGTCAGTGCGGGGCAGACCTGATCGGTGGTCGAACGCGCCACGGCCTGCGTCGAGCCAGCCTGCATCCGCCACGGCGGTGCCATGTACCTGCCTGCACAGCACCCACCTTCGAACTGGGACGCCCAGTGCCTGCGCCACGGCCTCTCGATTCGCAGCCACAAGATCCGGACGGTCATCGATATTGTAGGATAGGTTGAGGCTGCCTAACGTCCCCGAGCTGGAGCCTCCGAGCCTGCTTGTGAACGCGACCCTTACTCCAGATTCTTCCTCCAGGCCCGGAACGGACAGAACCTGCACGCCACCCCGCGTCTCGCGTTCCATCACCAGCGCTCACGCGCCTTCTTCGGCCTGATCCGATGTGATGTCCACAAGGACCTTGGATATCCTGTTGCTGCGGATCTTTTCGACTTTGACGGAGACGCCGTTGTATTCGAAGCTCTCGCCCTCGACCGGCACGTGTCCGAGTATCTTGAACACGAGTCCGCCGACGGTGTCCACGTCTTCTTCCTTGGGCAGGTCGATGGGCAGGATCTCGTTCAGATCGTCGATGTTAATCCGAGCGTCCACCCTGTACTTGAGTTCCTCTATCTTCTCCACGAGGTTCATCTCTCGATCGAACTCATCGAATATCTCGCCAACGATCTCCTCCAGTAGGTCCTCGATCGTGACGAGGCCAACGACCGTGCCATACTCGTCAACGACTATGGCCATGTGTACCTTGCGCTGCCGGAAGTCACGCAACATGCCGGACAGCACTTTTGTCTCGGGAATGATGAAGGCCTCGCGGATGAGTTCCGCGATAGGCTGTTCGAGGAGCCCTCTCTGGAGGTATGGCATCAGGTCCTTCGCGTAGAGGATGCCCCTTATGTTGTCCAGATCGTCCTCGAAGACCGGTATGCGTGAATATCCATGTTCTATCGTCAGCACGAGGGCGTCCGTGACGTTCGAGACTACTGGCAGCGCGACCATGTCGGGGCGTGGGACCATCACCTCGCGTACCATCGTGTCGGAAAACTCGAAGACGGAGTGGATCATCTCCTTCTCTTCCTCTTCGATCACATCATGCTCCTCGGCGGCCGTCACCATCGCCCGTATCTCGCCTTCGTCCCGCACGAGGACCTCTGCAGTCGGCAGGGCCTGTCTCCAGACCACACGCAGAATCCCCCTGGCGATCCACTTGAAGAGCACGGCGATGGGGTGCAGGAGCCAGCTGATGAATGATATGGGACGAGAAACGGCGAGCGCGACTTTTTCCGACTCGTGGCTGGCCTCGGCCTTTGGGACCAGCTCTCCGAAGATGAACATGAACACCGTGAGGACGAGCGTGCCTACCAGAACGCCGACCCCCGGGTTGTGGGTAAGCCTTGTCGCCAGCCATGTCGCGAGCGAGGCGGAGGTGAGCTGGACTATGAGCACCATAAGCAGCAACGGAGCGAGGAAGTAGTCCGGGTCGGCGATGAGACGGTCGAGCCTCTCAGCGTTGTTGACCTTCTTCTCGACCAGAAACTTGACCCTTATCCGGCTTACGCGCATGAGCGAAGTCTCCGAAGCCGCGAGGAAGGCGGCAAGGATTATAAGCACCCCAAGCCCTATGAATCCAAAAACGATCGTCATCTACACTTCTCCTGAATCGTCCCCTATTATACTGCCGCCGAGCAGCATCCTCTCGGCGCCGGCCATCTTCGCCGCGCCCTGAGGATCATCGTGGCTGTATCCCAGAAGGTGGAGCAGCCCGTGCGCGGCAAGGAGCTCGATCTCGTCGCAGGTCGAGTGCCCGCGCTCACCGGCCTGCTCGGCAGCGGTGTCTACCGAGATCACGATGTCACCGAGCATAAGAGGTCCCGGCTCTTCACGGCCGAAGGCGTCTTGTGGAAACGACAGCACGTCAGTCGCGTCGTCCACATGCCTGTACTCCCGGTTGAGGCGACATATCTCGCCATCTCCGACCAGCGCGACGCTCAGCTCAACCTCGTCATCCGGCGCCAGCGTCTTCACCATCCGCTTGAGTGATCGCCTCAACCTGCGCGACTCCCGGCGAAAGCCCGGCCGCTGGGCGCTTACTCTTATGCGCATGTTCCTTTGCACCTGCAATCTCCCCGCCCGGGTAGTCGATGCGCGGGTGATACGTCCCTATCAGTATTTTTGAGAAGACCGACCTTGTCCTTTTAAGTTCGTCGAAGGTGAGGGCGCACTCGTCGAGCTGTCCGTCATCGAGCTTCCCGTCGACGACCCTGTTGACCATCTGTTCGATGGAAGCCGGTGAAGGCCGGTTTAGGGTCCTCGCCGTCGCTTCGAGCGCATCGGACAGCATCAGGATACCGGCAGTGCGACTCCTCGGCTTGTCGAAATGGTACCTGAAACGCTCGACGTCGACAGAATCCTCGGTCTCGAGGGCTGTCTCGTAGAAGTACCTCACGACGCTGGTGCCGTGGTGTTGCTTGATGATCTCCACCAAGTCAGGAGGAATGTGATTCTTCTCGAGCATCTCCACCCCGTCCTTCACGTGAGCCGTGATGATGAGCGCGCTCAGGTTAGGACTCAAGTTGGCGTGAGGGTTTTCACCCGGAGCCTGGTTCTCCACGAAAAAGTGGGGCCTCTTCAGCTTTCCGATATCGTGATAATAGGCGCTGACTCTCGCCAGCATGGGGTCGCTACCTATCTCCCGGGCGGCCGCCTCCGCAAGGTTTGCGACCATCACGCTGTGCGAGTACGTGCCTGGCGCCTTCGTGGACAGTTCCTTGAGCAACTCCTGGTCCGGAGACGCCAGCTCGAGAAGCCAGGTGTTAGTCGTGACCCTGAACGTTGTCTCCAGGAAGGGAAGCGATCCCATGGCGATGATCGTGCATAAGGCTCCGTTGATGAAACCGATCCCGGCGTTTACCAGCATACCCTGGCGTAACTGGGTCAGAGCCGTGGCGCCGAAAGCGACAGCGGCGACCCAGAAAGCCGTGTAAAGGCCCACCCTCCTCATCTGGTGGCGACTCGACGTGCGGGACACATAGAGCGAGGGAAACAGGCCTCCTAGCAACGCCAGAGCTACCAGGGAGAAGTTTCCGCCAGTCACAACACCGGTCACGAGCGCACATATTGCGACCATGACCAGTGCGGTCCCGCTGTCGAAGAGGACCGCGACGACAATCGCGACAGCGGCCGTAGGCATGAGGAACCCCCAGAACGGGGACCAGCTCCTGGCGGCAACGGTCAGTATCTTGGCTACTACCGCATAAAGCACCACGGTCGACCCAAGCAGCGCAAGCAACCCCGGGCTGTCGTAGAAGACGCGCTTGAACCTGAGCATATACATAGCGGCCGCCGCGAACAGCAGGAAGACAAATATGCCCGTGAAGAGGACGTTGAGAGGTATAAAAGTCGCCTTCTCGAAACCAAGGCTTTTGAGGAGGTCGACATCGTCGCGGGTCACGACCTCACCCTTGCTGATTATCACCTCTCCCTCGAGCTTGGTGGTGATAACAGGCTTGACCGAAGCCCGCGCGGCCTCTTTCCTCCGGTTCGTTTCCTTAGAATCGAGAGTCAGGTTGGGCTTCAGCGCCGCAGTGGCAATAGGAGTGGCATTCTCGGCCACCACCTGATCTTTCGTTAAATCCTCGATCGAAGTTTTTATCTCCACGACGGCCGCGGCTATAGAGTCCTGGGACACCCCTTTGCCCATCACCCTCGACACCGACTGGATCACGACGTCGCGGATCTCCTGCCGCTGCTCAGGTGAGAGTCCCACGAGCGCGGCGGCCTGTCCGGCGAGCACCTTGTCCTTTACACGGACCGCGGCTTCCTCCGCCTTCTGCTGAGCGGCAAGCGGCAAAGCCGCAACTTCGTCGACGACCCTGAAAAGGTCTTCGATGTTAGACAGGACCTGACCCGCGACCTTGCCGTCAGTTATAAACACGTCCTGCACCGCGGCTGCCGCGGCGTCCTGCTGTTCCCTGGTCTTGGCCTTGTCTATGTACTGGACCGTCCCAGGCGCGAGGATCGCCCGGGGACTCGGCTTCCCCTGCTGGATGAGCGAGCCGAACGGTGAGAACTCTATCGAGAGTATCAGGACCAGCACGATGAAGATCGAGCAGGCTACGATAGCGCGCCTCTGCGTCAGAGTCAGTCGCCGCATGCGCAGTCTCAGCTGCGCAACCATGTCGAGATATCTTTTCTTGTAGCTCATCTATTCCGCCGGAAGGCTAGGTATTGTTCCTGGACTCGTAGTCCTTGTATGCCTCTACGATCTGCTGGACAATCTTGTGTCGGACTACATCACGGGCGTCCAGGTTGGCGAAAGATACGCCGTCAATATCTTTGAGAATGTCCCGCACGATCTTGAGGCCGGACGAGACCTCCTTGGGGAGATCGACCTGCGTGACGTCGCCGGTTATCACCGCACGGCTGCCGAATCCCAACCGGGTCAGAAACATCTTCATCTGTTCCGGGCTGGTGTTCTGGGCCTCATCCAGGATGATGAACGAATCGTTCAACGTGCGGCCTCTCATGAACGCGAGCGGCGCTACTTCGATTGTTCCCTGGTCCATCATCTTGTGGAACTTCTCCGCGCCCAGCATCTCGTAAAGCGCGTCGTACAGCGGCCTAAGATAAGGGTCGACCTTCTGGTAGAGGTCACCGGGAAGGAAACCGAGCTTCTCTCCCGCCTCGACAGCGGGCCGTGTAAGAATCAGCCTGCTCACCCTTTTGTCGAGCAGACACTGTAGTGCATAGGCGAGTGCGAGGTACGTCTTTCCCGTGCCCGCCGGCCCGATGCTGAAAACGATAGTGGCTTTACGCATCATCTCGACGTACTTCTTCTGACCGGCCGTCTTGGGCCTGATTATCTTCCCCCGCGCGGTGAGAACAGCTTCCTTGAACACCTCGGTTGGCTTGAGCTCCTCCCCGCGCCTCACCATGTCTATCGCGATGGCAAGGTTTTCCGGGGTTATCACGAGCCCGTTTTCCAGGAGCTCGATCAGCTCCTCGAAGAGCGCGCTACACGACTCCGTATCGTCGGGGCTTCCCTTGATGTCGATCTCGTTACCCCTCGCAATGACGCGGCAGCCGAACGCGTCCTCCACCATTTTCAGAAACATGTCTTCCTGGCCGAGCAACCCGACCATCGGCTGGTCGTGAGGCACGACCATCCTGACTTCGATCACGTCACTCAACTGAGGTTCTCCGTGGTTCGATCGTATGCTTGAGGACTACACACGCGTGAGGTGTTTATCACTGCTGAAGCATCTCGCGGACTAACTGGTTGATCTTCTTGCCGTCAGCTTTTCCTTTGACCCGCGGCATCAGCTTACCCATCACCCTGCCCAGGTCCGCGGGCGAGGAAGCACCAACTTCTTCTATCGTCAGAGCTATTATGTTCTGGACTTCCTCATCTGACATCTGCTTGGGAAGGTATTGCTGGATGACGGAGAGCTCGTACGTCTCTTTGTCCACCAGGTCCTGCCGACCGCCCTTTGTGAACTCCTCAATGGATTCCTTGTGCTTCTTCGCGTCGCGCGTGGCGATCTCGAGGAGCTCCTCTGACGTAAGCTCGCCCTTCTTGGCTATCTCCGCGTTCTTGATATCCGAAAGCAGCATCCGTATTGCCGAGAGCCTGAGCTTCTCTCCGGCCTTGAGGGCAACCCTCGCGTCCGCTGTCAGCTTTTCCTTGAGGTCCATGTCACACCGGTTCCCTTTTTGAGCCTATCCCGGGGGCCATCCCATGAAGCGGCCACCAAGGAGGTGGAAGTGAAGGTGGTCGACTGCCTGGCCGGCCTCCTCCCCAACGTTTACGACGACTCTATACCCACGTTGAGATATTCCTTCGCTGATGACAATGTCGTTTATCAGGGAGAATATGTCAGACAGGATCTCGCAACTGTTCGGCGCGGCAAGAAGGTCCGCCACCGTCGGCAGGTGGTCCTTTGGCACGATCAGCACATGCACTGGCGCCTGAGGGCTGATGTCTTTGAAGGCAAGAGCTGTCGGCTTCTCGTCGACTATCTCCGTGGCTACTTCTTTATTAGCGATCCTGCAAAACAGGCACTCATCTGCCACCAGGCTCATCCTCCCCCAGGGCCCGTCGCAGGACCCGCAATCTCGCCTCTTACGCCATCCCGGCTCGAGGACGTGACCCGTATCTCTACCAGCCTGCCGATAAGGTCCGGCTCACCCTCGAAGATCACCCCGGCAAAGCTCTCCGCACGAGCGAACAGGTTACCCGGCTCACTCTCCATGGCGCCTTCCACCAATACTGGGATTATACGACCAACGCAGGCGGCGTGAAAACGTGATGCGGCCTGCGCGGCGACCTCGCGCATCTCGTCTGCCCTGCTCTGCTTCACTTGTGAGGGCACGGGATCGCCAAGTCCGGCGGCTGCTGTCCCTCGCCTCCTCGAATACTTGAAGATGTGAAGCCGCGGGAACCCAATCTCCTGTACCAGGGCCAGGCTTTTGCGGTGTGCAGCTTCATCCTCTCCCGGAAAACCGACCATCACGTCGCTCGTGATGCTCAAGCCGGGCACCTCGGCCTTCAACTCCTCGACGCGCCTCTTGAATACCTCAGGGCTGTATCCGCGCCTCATCCCTTCCAGGACACCGGCATCTCCGCTCTGAAGCGGGATGTGTAGGTGCCTGCACAGACGCCCGTCAGACATCAGGCTCAACAGCCCCTCGCTCACATCGGACAGCTCGATCGAACTCAGGCGCAACCACATGCCTCCAGACGCGCTCGCTACTTCACATGCAAGCGCGTCGAGCCCGGCTCCCGTGTCCGGGTCCCGGTAGCTGCCAAGGTCGATGCCGCAGAGTATCACCTCTCCCACTTGGCGCCTCGCAAGCGAGGCAACCTCGCCGGCGACTACGTCAACCGTCTTGCTGGCCGGCGCAGGACGAAGGTATGGGACTATGCAATAGGAGCAGTATCGCGAGCAGCCCTCCTGGACCTTTACCGGTACGCGTACCAATTCTTCGGGTCCGAGCAGCACATCATGCTGCCCGCATTGCGCTTCGCCGCATAAGCGCTCAGCGAGGACGTGCTTCTCTTCGTTCGTGAAAACGGCCTCGACTCCGTCGACTTCGAAAGCGGATGGATCGAAGTCCACACCGCAGCCGGTAACGACGACGCGCGCCCCCGAGGCGGCGAACCTCCTGACGGCCTTCCGGGATTTCTTCATCCCTTCAGAGGTCACGGCACAGGTGTTTACCACCCACACGTCCGGCACGCACTCGAGACTTGCCCGGACGAACCCTCTGGCGGCAAGCTCTTTCTCTAGCGCTAGGGAGTCGGCCTTGTTCACCCGGCATCCGAGGGTCGTGACCCTGTATGTGGGCTTACTCATCCGGAGGGCTTTCGCGTGGCACGAGAAGTCCGTAGTGGTACCGGACAATCATGGTCGCGTACGAGCCGGCACTCTCGGCGCGCATGTTCAAGTCGCCGAGGCTCGCCGGGCGGGCTCCCATCGAGCGGATCACGTCGACCTCCGCGGCTGACAGGCCGCCTTCAGGGCCGGCGACAAGTCCGATAGATCGCGGGGGCTCCTCCGGCAGTGCTTCGCCGAAGCGCTTGTGCTCCTCGTCTTCCCAGAGCACGACGCACGCACCGACTGTCTCGAGAAGCGACTCGTCAAAGGAATGCACCGTCTCGCGCACCTCGAGCGGATAAGCTCGCCTGGCGACCTTCGAGCTCTCCCGTGCTATGGTGCGCCACCTGTCCAACCTGCTCCCGCTTTTCTTGATGGCCTCCAGCGGAGACCTCTTGGAGACAAACGGTACAAACCTCGAAGCTCCGGCCTCTGCGGCCCTCGCGACCGCTTCGTCCATCGACGTGTTCCTGGCCATCGCCTGGAAGAGGACGACCTGAGGTCTCTCGGGGGGCATGTATGTCGATGAATCCAGCCTGCACACGACTGAATCCTGCGCGATCGTCTGAACACGGGTCGTGCGAATGGTCCCTTTGCAGTCGCTCACCTTGACGGCGTCACCTTGCTTCACTCGAAGCGACCGCGTCAGGTGCCTGGCGTCGAGCCCGGTGATCTTAACGCAGCCGCGCTCGAGGTCCAGGTTCTCTTCGAGAATATAGAAAAGAGGAAGACCCATGATCGTTCAGGCATGCTCGAGCGCGGGCCCGTCGCCCTTGCGCCCGCTCACATCTTTGCCTTCTCCTTTCCCGCTTCGCGGCAGGATTCCAGGAGCTTCTTCTGCTCGTGGCTCAGTCGTCTCGGGACTTCGACTTCCACGCGCACCAGCATGTCGCCGCGCTTGCCGCCGTACCTCGGAGGCAGACCCTGTCCCCTGGCTTTGATCACATCTCCCGGCTGTGTTCCAGCCGGCACTTTCATCTTGAAGTCGCCATCCACCGTGGGAATCTCGATCTCGGAGCCCAGTGCGGCATCGAGCATGTTCACCTGCACGACGGAGAACAGCCGGGTCCCCTCGCGCTCGAACCTCCCATCACGCGCCACGTCGATCGCCACGTAGAGGTCGCCCGTCGCGCCGCCCCGGACGCCACCCTCGCCCTTGTCTTTGACCCTGAGCCGGTCTCCACGCTCCACTCCCGGAGGGATCGACACCTGCAGTGTCTCGGTCACTTGTTCGCGTCCCTGGCCGCCGCAGGCCGCGCACGGGTCTACTATTACTTCTCCCGCCCCCCCGCATGCCGGGCAGACCTGCGAGCGGATGAATGTGCCGAAGAGGTTACGCTGGGTCTTTCTGACTTCGCCCGCACCTTGACATGTCCCACATCTGGTCATGCTGGTACCCGGGGTCAGCCCGGAGCCGTCGCATGCTCCGCAGGTCGCCATCCGGGTTAGTTCGACCTCCTGCTCGGAGCCGCTCAAGACATCCTCGAGAGAGACGATCACGACCATCTCCATATCGCGTCCTCGCTCTCTGCCGCGTCGCCTGCCCCTCTGGCGGAACGGGCCGGCGTTGCCCTGTCCGAAGAACACGTCGAAGAGGTCGGATATCGAACCGAAGCCGTCAAAATCGATTCCGGCGCCACGACGCAGGCCATCGAGTCCGAACGAGTCATATGTCTGGCGCTTGTCGGAGTCTGAGAGGATCTCGTAGGCGAAAGTGAGCTCTTTGAATTTCAGCTCGCCGTCAGGATCGTCCTGCGCGACGTCAGGGTGGCACTCCTTGGCCCTGGTCCTGTATGCGGCCTTGACGTCGTCCGCGGAGGCGCCCTTTGGCACCCCGAGTATTTCGTAGAGGTCTCTGTCTATGTCGTTGTGCATGAACCGTCGCCCTGCATGGTAGATATCAATCCTTGGAACTGTGAAGCGTACGGCCCAGGTTTTCCGCCATGTACTGGACCATCCCTATGGTCCGTGCGTAGTCCATGGAGGTCGGACCGACGACACCCAACGACCCCAGAAGTCCGTGTCCAACCGGGTAGCTGGTGCCGACAAAGGAGAAACGCTGCAGCTCCCTCAACCTGTTCTCCTCACCGATGCGGACCGTCAGCCTTCGCTCTCGCAGAAGGTCTTTCAAAAGGTCCAGGATGAAATACTGCTTTTCCATCGCCTCGAGGAGGACCTGGGCCCACTCAGGGTCTGCACTTCCCATATCGCGCACGATGTTGGCGGCGCCCCCGATGAACACCCTCTCCTCTATCGAACCGAGATACTCGCTTATGGCATCAAGGGCGTCGGATATCAAAGCGCTCCCCGCCGCTCCGAACTTGGCCTGCTTGAGCACCGAGTCTCGATCAATCCTATCCAGTGCATTCCCGCAGAGCAGCCTGTTGAGAAATCCTGTGGCTCTCTCCATGGTGTCGGCTTTTACCGGCCGCGCGAGCCTGAGGAGCTGTCGCCCGACCTGACCCTTCGACGTGATCACGATGACCATCACGTGCTCTTCGTTGAGCCGCACCAGGTCGACGTGCTTCACGGAATCGGCCGCGCTGAACGGCGCAAACACGATGGCCGTCGTGTGCGTGAGCTGTGAGAGCAGGACCGACGCCTCGTGGAAAAGCCCTTCGATCTCGCGGGTCTGTGCGGCAAAGAGCCTCTCAACGGCTTCCGCATCGCGTCCCGTGGGCCTAGCGTCTCCCATCAGCAGGTCAACGTAGTACCTGTACGCGATGTCGGTAGGCACGCGGCCGGCCGATGTGTGCGGCTGCCTGAGGAAACCCATCTCCTCCAGCATCACGAGCTCGTTCCGGATCGTCGCCGAGCTCACTCCGATATCGAGGGCGCGAGTCACCGCGCCGGATCCGACCGGCCTGCCGGTCAGGATAAAGTTCTGAACGACAGCCAGCAGTATCCGTTTCTTTCTGGCATCCATCTCGTCAGCCATGTTGAACCTGCCAGTCTTAGACTTCTGGTAATTCTAGCACTCGTCTTACACGACTGCTAATGACATCTGTTTTGCTCAGGCCCGTCTCAAGCTCCGTCAGCTGGAGTCATAGTCGCTCTTTATCATCGCCACAAAAGCCTCCTGCGGGATCTCGACGCGGCCGATCATCTTCATGCGCTTCTTGCCGGCCTTCTGCTTCTCCCACAGCTTGCGCTTCCTGGTGATGTCTCCGCCATAGCACTTCGCGGTAACGTCCTTCCGGCGCGCCGGAAGGTTCTCTCTGGCGATGATCTTCCCGCCGACCTGTGCCTGGATGGCCAGCTCGAACAACTGGCGGGGTATGACAGCCCTGAGCTTGGTCGCGAGCTCGCGGCCTCGCGCCTGTGCTCTGTCTCTCGGCACGATCGTTGAGAAAGCGTCGACGACCTCGCCGTGAACGAGGACCTCGAGCTTCACCAGAGGCCCGGCCCTGTAATCCTCCAGCTCATAGTCGAGAGACGCGTACCCGCGCGATCGCGACTTGAGCTGGTCGTAAAACCCGGAGACCATCTCGGCGAGGGGCATCTCGTATCTCAACTCCACCCTGCTGGTAGACAGGTACACCATGTCCTTGTACGAGGCCCTCCGTTGCTGGCACAGCTCCATCACAGGCCCGACCATCTCGTGGGGCGCAATGAGCAGCAGCGAGACATAAGGTTCCTCAACCTGTGCCACCTCGTTGGCCGGGGGCATCTCGGATGGGTTCTTCACGATGACCACGTTGCCAGCCTTGTCGGTCACGCGGTACACCACGTTCGGCGCCGTGATTATCAGGTCGAGACCGTACTCGCGCTCGAGCCGGTCCCTTACCACTTCCATGTGAAGCAGGCCGAGGAAACCGCATCTGAAACCGAAGCCGAGCGCCTGCGAGGTCTCCGGCTCGAAGGTAAAGGCTGAGTCGTTGAGGTTCAGCTTCGCAAGGGCCTCCCTGAGCCCCTGGTACTCGCTCGTATCGATCGGAAAGAGACCGGCGAAGACCACCGGCTTGGGCTCGCGATACCCGGGCAACGAGTCGTCCGCCCCGTTGAGATAGGTTGTGAGCGTGTCACCGACCGGCAGCTTCGAGACGTCCTTCATGCCCGTAGCGACGAAGCCGACCTCTCCGGCGGTCAGTGATTCCGCGGGCTCCAGCTCCGGCGCGAGGTAGCCGAGCGACTCCGCGGCCGCGCGGCTTCCGGCCTCGACCATCCTTATCTCGGCACCTTTCTGAAGGCTGCCGGATACGATGCGCACAAAAGTGACGACCCCTCGGTACGAGTCATAGGTGGAATCGAAGACCAGCGCGCGCAGAAGGCTGTCGCCGCCCTGCCGGGGCGCGGGTACTTCTTTCACGACGGCTTCCAGTATCTCGGGAACGCCCACGCCGGTCTTCGCCGAGCAGAAGAGCACCTCTGCGGGGTCGATGCCGAGGATCTCCATAACCTCGTCCCTGACGTTCTCAGGCTCGGCCGAGGGAAGGTCGATCTTGTTTATCACTGGTATGATCTTGAGGCCGCTATCCTGGGCCAGGTGTAGGTTGCCGATTGTCTGTGCCTCGACGCCCTGGGCGGCATCCACCAGCAGGATAGCGCCCTCAC
>Ga0209539_1000910_pt1 | contig 16505 bp, 14 predicted proteins | sample BarGraNGADG00312_2_FD_184499 | JGI IMG/M metagenome (GOLD analysis project Ga0209539, IMG submission 184499) | Arctic peat soil microbial communities from Barrow, Alaska - Barrow Graham LP Ref core NGADG0011-312 (SPAdes) (version 2) | ecosystem: Environmental > Terrestrial > Soil > Wetlands >... | reverse complement strand
GAAAGAGGTCGATAGAAGGAAAGGAGATACTCCCTGGTGTGTTAGTGGAGGAACCCCGCTTTCCCTTCGCGTCAAAACTTGTTATCGAAGTCTTGTCTGAACGAAGGCTTCCAAGAACCGTTCCAGACGCATCCACCGCGTAGTACACTCGGTTCCAATTGACATCAGGGTATTCGATAATCAGCATACCGTTGTCGCTTGCCAAGTCAGCCGGGATTGGCGCTGCAGGATCGGTTCCCCCTTTCTGATAGATGTCGTCAAGGAGCGCATTGATCTTCTCCGGCCACGTTATCGAAGGCAAAGGTGCTGCCGTGTCGATGCAGGCGATCTTGCCGTGTTCATGAACGAAATAGAGCAGCGGTCCGATGCGTGCGAAGCTCGGACCAATGACCGCGAAAAGGCTTCCACCAAATCCAGACAAGTCACCACACCGTATCCATGTTGCTTTCCCGCCGTTCATGCGAAGGAACCAGAGTGAGTCCGGAGTGTTGATCGGTGCACTGGCTTCCGATGCTTCAATGAGAACAAATCCATCGCGAATACTACCGCTTCCATACACTATGGCAATCTGCCACATGCCAGAGGGAACAGAAACAGCGAGCGTCTGCTCCTTGGAACCAGAGGCAAGAGCGTGCTCTACTATGATCATGGTCACGCCATCCAATGTCTTTCGAGAAACAGACACGAGGAGTTCACTCGGCGTAGCGACAAAGACCTTTTCCTCTGGCACGTACCAGTGTGATATAGACTCGCTCGTAAGAGGCGCGTACTGTGTGGTAGGTGCGTACTGCATTTCCACAGGAAGGGCGAGAAGAGTGAGGTCCTTTGATGTTGCCGCCACGCATGGCAGCCTATCCCTGTAACTCCATTGTTGAACAGCAAGAAGGGGCGAACCGGAACACCAGAGCAGCATGCCTCCCCAATTATCTACATCATTCACGTGCAAGACGGCTATACCCGAACTCTGCAGTGTGTTTTGCACGACATTCCACGTGAATGCGCCTGCATCGTACTGTGTTGACGGAGCATTGTGGGGGTCCCCTGACGATGTCACATTGGTTTTCTCCATCATGCTGATCTGCGGTCCTTCTGCTGGAACGACTTTCTGTGCGCAACCCGCTGCTCCAAAGCTTACTGCAAGCAGGATGCTCATAATCATTGCAACGATTGAACAGGATCGTGATTTCGTTGTTCTCATGTTGCATGCCTCCAACGCATACTCCGCCTGCGACATTGCGCACTCGGCTAGCCGGCTCATACCTTCGGCTGAGTCCCTCCTACCACGTCGTCAATAAGCCATGTGCCGTTGACCTTCTTGAGCGTGAGGGTGATGAGGGTCCTCCCTACATTGCCGCCATGAGCCAGTGCATCGCTGTCCATCATGATTTGGTTTCCATTCACCGTGTAAGACCCGCTATCCAGCCTCTGTACGGAGTCGATCTGAATACGTTCTGGCCATGGGCTTGACACGTATCTTCCGGGAATCCTCGACGTGTCCTGCACGAATTCCTCATACAGCCGACTGGTAATGAGCTGTCTCAGGTTGAAGTCCACTGCCGTGAGAATATCCTGTTTGGGGGCGCTCAGATCCACATCCTTGAGGCGGGCGCCGAATTCGCCGACAACCTGGTAGATCGCGTTGATGTCCGCTTCATTTGGGGGAGGCGTCGTGGGCGGTTTGAGCAAGAAGTAGACGCCAATCGAGATGACGAGAAGCAGCACTATAGCTACTGCGATAAACTTAACTAATCCGTTAGTATTCATTATCTATACCCTCCAACATTTACTTTTAATAAATTTGGTGGATTGAAACCCGGTCACCAGCGCCGTCAGCGCGCCGCACCAGTGTGGCATCGCAGCGGAGATCGCCCCTTCTGCTACGGTGTGTACGTTATTGTTGTCGCCTGGGTGGTTGCATTCCACTGGATATCCATTGCAAGTGTTTCCGCGACAAACCGGAGAGGAAGGAGTGTCCTTCCAGCCCTGATGATGGGTACAACCTTGGCATTACTGTCGATGTTGACCGACTGACCATTCAGCGTCGCTACGTTCTTGCCGATCCACAGTTCCAGTGTTGTGCCCTTCCGCATGATGGTAGCCTTCTGTGCTGACGCATCCCAGGTGATGGTTCCTCCAGCAGCTTCGACAACTGCTCGGATGGGGAGAAAAGTTCGTGAATTGAGGATGATGGGGGCTGCCTCCAGAGAGGAAGATTTCCCGTCCACAACCATCGTTTGACTGCCGATCTTCAACTGAATGGTCCTTTTCGAAGAAGAGACAGCATCATACCGGAAAATGCCACCATTGGTACCGGCATACAGGATACTGGGAGTCAGGGGGTCGATGGCAAGGGAGTGGACCTTCTGTTTGATGATACCGATACCCAGCGATGTCCACGTGTTCCCGCTGTTCGTGGAACGGAAGACTCCGCTGCCCGTGCCAGCATTACCATTAAGGGTCCCAGCGTACAGGGTGGCAGGGGTCTTGGGGTCGATGGCAAGACAATAGGCGGTAGTATATTGGGGAAAGTCGGTGTTCGGTGCACTCCACGTGCTGCCACTGTTTGTGGAACGGAAGACGCCAGCACCACCAGCATACAGGGTACTGGGGGTGAGAGGGTTGATGACAAGAGAGGAGACCGCACCCAGGCGGAGCTCTGTCCACGTACTGCCGCTGTTTGTGGAGCGGAAAACGCCGACTTCAGCGCCAGCATACAGGGTAGCAGGAGTCTTGGGGTCGATGGCAAGGAAGTGGACCCCGCGATTGTTAAGTTCAGTGTTTGGCAAGGACGTCAGCGCCCTCCATGTATCGCCACTGTTTGTGGAACGGAAGACACCGATGTCGGTGCCTGCATACAGGGTAGCAGGAGTCTTGGGGTTGATAGCAAGGGAATAGACCGGATGCCCGGTGAGTCCCGTGTTCACCGCACTCCATGTGCCCCCGCTGTCTGTGGAACGGAAGACGCCAATATCATAGCTGCCGGCGTACAAGGTGGCAGGGTTGATAGGGTCGATGACAACAGAGGTGACATTTAGATTTGTAAGACCAGTGTTCATCGCCATCCAATGATCGCCGTTGTCCATAGAACGGAAGACGCCGATGTCGGTACCAGCATACAGGATGGAAGGGGTCCTGGGGTTGATAGCAAGAGTGGAGACCCCAAGATTCGTGAGTCCAGTGTTCACCGCTGTCCAATGGTCGCCGCTGTCCAATGGTCGCCGCTGTCCGTAGAGCGAAAAACACCGGCACCGATGGTACCGGCATACACGGTAGAAGGGTTGACAGGATTGACGACAACAGAGGTGACATCTAGATTTGTAAGACCGGTATTTACCGGTGTCCATTGGGTCCCGCCGTTCGTGGAGCGGAAGATGCCACTACTGTTGGTACTGGCATACAGAGTGGCGGGAGTGACGGGGTTGATGACAAGAGAGGTAAAAACCTTCCGGGAGACACCGTTCACGTCCTTGTCGGTAAGGCCAGTGTTCACCGCTGTCCACGTGGTGCCGCTGTCTGTGGAGCGGAAGACGCCACCATAGGTGTCAGCGTAGAGGGTAGTTGGGATCAAGGGGTTGATGACAAGAGACACAAGAGACTGAACATGTAGATCGGTGAGGCCCGCATTCACCGCCGTCCAGTGGTTGCCGCTGTCTGTCGAGCGGAAGATACCGCCTTCATTGATACCGGCATACAGGGTCGTGGGGGTGAGAGGGTCAATGGCAATATCCGAGACGTGTTTTTCGGTAAGCCCATTGTTCATGGCTGTCCAGTGACCACCGCTGTCTGCCGAGCGGAAGACGCCGCCGCCAGTACCGGCATACAGGGTAGTGGGTGTCTTGGGATCAATGGCAAGGCATTGAGCATAGGCATACGTCGGAAATCCGGTACTTGCTGCTGTCCACGTGTTCCCGCTGTCCGTAGAGCGGAAGACACCAATACCACCGGCGTACAGCGTGGCAGGAGCGAGGGTGCTGATGGCGACGTACAGGGTACTGGGCGTGTGAGGGTCAATGACAAGGGATAGGATGCCTCCGTCGGCGATCCCGGTTGCCTTCCAGGTGTTTCCGCTGTCTGTGGAACGGAAGACACCGCCGCCGTAGCTGCCGGCATACAGGGTGGTTGGGGTCTTGGGGTTGATGGCAAGAACGGAGATACTACCCCCGTACAGTGGCAGTTGTGTCCAAATACCTGTCTCTGCCGCCCGGGCAGCCGGGACGCTGACCGCCACGCCCGAAAAGTTCAGGGCAAGACATAAGACCAGAATTACCATGATGGACAGACACATGAACCACTTCTGCGTTCTCAATTGTTTCATTCCTCTCCTTCTCTTGGAGGTGCCAAGAACATACGTGAACCCTCTCTGTTACAACCTTGCACTGCCCTGAGACGCGGGACCCTACATTCCCGGAAGCACGAAATGGTTTGTCAGCTTATCTCAAATACAAAGTTGCTAGAATTGCCACCGGGCTGGACAAATTTGAAGAGCCAAGAATCACTTATAATGTCAAAAGTCTGCGGGAAGGAAGTATAGCTGTACCAATTACCCCCAGGAGCCTGTGCAACAAAACTTCCCGCACCCGATACATGGAGCTTCTTTCCGGAAGCGTGAGCAATGGTGATCTGGTAGACCATTCCGTAGTTTCCGCCCAGTACGACGTTATTGCCACCCAATGGACCACATGGACCGTGAGGGTCGTGAGGGGCAGAGTAGCTTTCAGCTGCTTCATATTCGCTGCCAGGAGGGGCTGGAGTTGTGCTCCACCTTGGCAACACAAATGATGACTGTCCCTGCGAGAAATCAACTGGTGCTGCTAATGCATCATGCTGGAAATAGCCAATAGTTTGACCACTGTAGTTACCTGGCCCTGGTAGTGTATAAGTCGCGTATGCGTATGCAAAAACGGTCGATGTATTAGCAGGAGTACCATAGAAAACCCGGAGTTTTACGTTGGCTATGTTAGATGACAACCTGATCTTGCCAATAATGGTCTGCCCTCCATTTATGGTATTATTAACGACCATAACGGACTGATTAGACGGCAGGTCTATTGTGTTGATACTGGCAGCCCCCAGGGCCAATTGTTTTTGGTAAACCAGTTCAACTCCAGCAGCAGGACCTGCTGCTTGGCCTGAAGTGGCCACCGCCACTGACTCTGCGTAGATAGTAATGGTTGCTGTGGAACCAGTCAGATTTTGAATTGCCACACCAACTTTTCTACTAGCCCCTCCTGTTGGTACAGAATGGTAAAACTCCACGTCGTAGTTGGCATTGGCAGTGCTGAGATATTTCTCTATGGTACATGCATTACCAGTTGCGGACGGTAGACTCTCTGGATTATTGGAATATATGTATCCGATTGCACCGATTCCGGTACGAGTATATACAAGGTCAACCGCTGCAGCGGACGCCTTGGCTTGCGGAATTGACCAGCCCGCCCTTAGTGTCTTGCTTACTTTGGACAGTCTTTTTGTTGATTCCTTCCTTAACATGAGTTCCTCCTTCATTAGGAACAGCACACGCCATGTGCATACGGCATCACAGCGGAGATCGTGCCCTCCATTACAAAGATAACGCGGTGGCGATGTTTTTGCTAACCTGCATGACAGAAGGCCCAGAATATCAGAACTTCAAAGACTCTATTTCACCTGCGAGAACTTTGGTACATAGATTGGCTCCCCAATTTCCCATTCCACGCTCACGCTTACGAAGGGGTGTTGTAGTTGAAGCCTTCGAGCACTTCGCCTGTCTCAGCATCGAGGACAACATTCGCGTCTCCGAACACATACGGATCTCTGGTCGAAGGAATCTGTTTGCCACTGGCATCGATCATGCAGGGACCAGAGTGGACCATGTGCACGCTGTGAAAGGTCACGATCCAGACGGGGACGTCTTTCATGACCCTAGTTGTTCCAAGCAACGTCAAGGGAGACTCGCCCGGGCCTGCGGGGTAGTCGGAGAGACTCGTGTACATGGCCGTGATATGCTCTGCGTCCTTGACGATCGTATCGCCGCCTGCTTCGCGCTTTGTGATGTCAATGGCCGTGTCTTCGGCGACACTCGGCACCCCGTCAAGGGACTTAAGTTCTATGCCGAAATCTGAAATCCTCGAATAGAAATATTCCATGTTGCTGTCCGCGAGAGAGCTCTGAGAGGAACTCTCTGGATGGAGAGCAGGTCGTGAGGTGTGAGCAAGAGCAACCGCTACACAACCACTGACTCCCAGCATTACTGCAATCACAATGATAAGCATGCGTCTACGCAAGGAAGGCCTCCCTAGTACCGTGTATCCCATATCTCCCACGTGGTATCGCCGGAGGAGATGTTGTGGTCATTGTTGAAACCTCCATCTCGCTCCCTCTCATCTATATAACGGAGATCGTCCAAAATGTCCGAATCACCGCGAGTCTTCCACCAATGTGTGCTCTTATTGCGCTACTCGAGGGTCTGATACATCCAAAGTCCTCCTGGCATGTCCCCGCGCCAATTGCTTGGACAAACAGCGGATGTGCCGTCAGGCCGGTTCATCCCTGTGTTGCTTTGTGCACTGCTCGCGCATACACTAGCATTGGAGGCAGGAGTGGAACCAGATCTGCAGGAGAAGAGCGACCAGCAGCTACTGATACTAGCACGGGTGGACTCGCGTGCGTTTGCGGTCCTGTACGGCCGTCATCACCATCACATCTACTCCTATGCTCTGGGTATCCTGCACGACAGGGACCTAGCCGAGGACGTTGCCGAAGAGACGTTTGCACGGCTCACCAGTCACCTCGGCTGGCTCGCCTCGACACGCCGACCCCTGTTGCCATGGCTGTACTGCGTGGCGCGTAACCGTGCGATGGATGAACTGAGGAGGAGAAGGCGAGAAGGATTGCTCGGCATCACAGACATCGCGTGCAGCGACCCTGACGATGACACCGTGAAGAATATCGAAGCGCATTCCCCAGAAATTCTGAACGCTATCAGCTCGCTGAGCCCGTTTGAGTGTGCGTGTGTGACATTGCGCCATGTTCAGCGAATGGCGACGAAGGACGTTGCACGTGAACTGGGATGTCATCCACGTAAAGTGACAGCAGCACTCAATCATGCATATGGGTTTCTGCGCCGCAAGCTTTCGGACATTTGACCTCATGTGCGTTGTATAGATGAGAGGCAACCTCATGCAAACAGAAGGCAAAGACATAGAGCAACTGCTGGAGACAACAGACTGGGAGCCGGCCGAGGACCATGCCCGTGCCGAGGCGTCGCTTGCACGCCTGATTGGCCGGCTGGACCAGCGGCGGCACAGAATGCGCGTGATCGCACGGACATCCTGTGCTTTGGCCATCATTGTGCTCGTCATGGTTACAGGCATGGTCTGGTACCGTTGGACGCGACCAATGGTAACGGCAGTCCACGAGACACAGACGATTCCCGCCGGCGTTGTACGCCTGGTCCCTGCGGAATCGGACTTTGCTCCCAGTGCGTTTCAACGGGCACTTGCCTCGCTGATCGGTCGCGATCCACGCGGACTCCTGACAAGTGTCCGCGAGGTTCTTGGGACCAGGCTGTTGCGAGCCGAATTGGCGGGTGGGACCGGTCACCTGCTTCTGCTGCCGGGGCATGGCATCGTCGGCATTGTCGCCTCGTCGTCACAATCGTCATCGCTCACCGAGGGCGTTGTTCGTATCGCCCCTCGTGATGCACGTACGCTGACAGCGCAGGATCTGGCAACCGGTGAGGAAATCGCTTCACGCGATGTGAGTGTGGCAGCTCTAGAGCGGGTCGTCAAGGCACACCCTATGACTGCAACAGTCTATCAGCGCATGACTCCGTACCCTGGAGGCCAGCAACAGAAACCAGCACTCCCATATGACCCCACCACATTGTACCTCAGCAGTGGCTACGTACACCTGCACCGGGTTGTGACCGTTCCCGTTGAGACTACGGGTTCACACACCGCAAGTCTTTCCGCGGTCGTCGACATCGACACACAACGCGTCATCGCCATTGTGGACACGACCGGCATCTCGGGCATCATCCTGACCGACGATCCTGGACCTCAGGTGGTGCTCTCAGAGCCGTAGAGACACAACAGCAACGGACAGCACGGAACGTTTCGCCGTCCCGCTGGACGCTGAGCGCTGGCGTGGTACAATGCTTGGTGTAGTCAACCTTTGCGGGAGGAACACATGAGTGTACTGGAAGAGATACGGGCCAAGGCGAAGGCTCTGCACCGCACCGTCATTCTGCCCGAGGGCAATGAAGAGCGTACCCTGAAAGCAGCACAAATGCTGGTCAGCGGCGGACTGGCCGACGTCATCCTGGTCGAGGACGAGACATCTATCCGTCAGAACGCGACCAAGGCTGGTGTCGACCTGACCGGGGTGCAGATCGTGGATCCGAAGACATCACCCAAGGCAGCCGAGTTTGCCTCCCTCATCTATGAGAAGCGCAAGGCCAAGGGCATGACGCCCGAGAAAGCGGCTGAGTTGTCCGTGGATCCCATCTACTTTGCCACCTGCATGCTGGAGACCGGCATAGCACACGCACTGGTCACGGGCGCGGTCCACAGCACCGGCGACATGCTGCGGCCTGCCTTGCAGATTCTCGGCACTGCACCTGGCTGCAAGACGGTCAGCTCCATGTTTCTCATGGTGATGCCCGACGGCAAGCTGCTGGGCTTTGGCGACTGCGCCATCATCCCTGACCCTACCGTCGACCAGCTGGCGGACGTCGCTATCGCTACTGCAAAGACGTACAAGACGCTGACGGGCATCGAGCCCGCCGTCGCGATGCTGTCCTTCAGCACCAAAGGCTCCGCAGAGCACGACATGGTCACCAAGGTCCGTGAGGCAACTGCACTGGCACACCAGAAGGCACCCGAGCTTCTGCTCGACGGCGAACTGCAGTTCGACGCCGCGTACGTACCCTCCGTCGGTGAGCGCAAGGCTCCGGGCAGCCCGGTCACAGGCAAGGCAAACGTGTTCATCTTCCCCGAGCTCAACGCCGCCAACATTGGCTACAAGCTGGTCCAGCGGCTGGCGGGCGCTCAGGCTATCGGGCCCGTCTCGCAGGGTCTTGCCAAGCCGGCCAACGACCTTTCCCGCGGCTGCTCGCCCGAGGACATCCGCGATGTCTGCTGCATCGCCCTGTTGAACGCGTAGTTGCTGGGACTAATCCACACGACATAGAAATCTGGGGCAGTCGTGTGCTGCCCCTTTCGTGAGTCCGGAGGAATGAATGGAACGGAAGAAACTCATCACCTACACAGCCGGTCATGCGTCAGTCAGAAAACAGCTTCTGCTGTTCTGGATCTTCTTCATCATCGGGGCGTTTACCATCGGAGGCGGGTACGCCATGATCCTCATGATGAAGCGCTACCTCGTCGAACAGTATCACTGGCTCAAGGACGAGGAATTCTATGATATGCTGGCCATCAGCCAGGTCACACCCGGCCCGATCGCCGTCAACATGGCGACATTTGTCGGCTACACGCAGGGCGGTGTCCTGGGGTCCGTCCTTGCCACACTGGGCGTCAGTATCCCGGCCGTGGCCGTCATCATCGTCATCGCTGTCTTCTTCCCCGGCTTCAAAGACAATGTCTGGATCCAACGCTTCTTCGCCGGCGTCATCGTGGGCGTCGTCGCACAGATAGCGACCATCGTCCTCGACATGAGCAAACGGCAGAAATGGACCATTGTCTCCACTGTCGTCTGCGCGGCATCGCTGGGCATCCTGTTCTTCGTCCGCCAGGTCAGCCCCATCTGGCTCATCCTGGGCGGCGGCCTGGTCGGCCTCGCCGTCGAGGCGTTCAAACCGCATGGGACAGTGCCAGCCGCTGAAAAGAGGCCGTCATGATCAGCTTCCTCGCCTTGTTCGGCGTTTTCTTCAAGATAGGGATGTTCACGTTCGGCGGCGGACAGGCCATGATCCCGCTGCTGCAGAAAGACCTGGTCGTCAATCTGGCCTGGATCCCAATGAAAGAGTTTCTGGACTTCGTCGCCATCAGTGAAATCACTCCCGGCCCCGTCGCCATCAACATGGCGACCTTTGTGGGGTACAAGCTGCACGGTCTCACTGGTGCACTGGTCACCTCGCTGGGCGTCATCCTGCCCTCGTTCATTGTCATCATCATCATCGCCACCGTCGCACACACGTTCCGCACAAATCGCTGGGTCTCGGCGTTTCTCGACGGCCTGCAACCCGTCGTGCTGGCCCTGCTCACCTACGCGGTCTACTCCATCGCCAGGGGCGGGATCCCCGCGTGGTGGGGATACGTCGCAGCACTCGGTATCCTTTTGCTTATACTGAAGTATGGGAAGAAGCTCAATCTGTTCCTGGTGTTGCTTGCAGCCGGCGGACTTGGGCTCCTGATGTTCAGATAAAGGGGGAACTACATGAAGAAAGCTATCGACAACTATCTCAACGAACACGAGAACGAGATGAGGGTGGCTCTATCCGGCGCTATAGCTATCCCGTCGGTCAAAGACTCAGCGACTGCCAACTCACACGCACCGTTCGGCAAAGAGGTCGGCCGCGCTCTCGAGTTCGTGCTCAAGACTGCCGAAGGACGACGGTTTACTGCCGAGAACATGGAGAACTATGTCGGTCGCGTCCGCTGGGGCGGCGATGGGACACAATATGCCGTCCTGACCCATGTCGACGTCGTGCCAGAGGGCACGGGATGGACTGTTCCCCCATTTGCCGGGACCATCAAGGACGGCCGGCTGTATGGCCGTGGCTCCACCGACGATAAAGGACCCGCCATTGCAACCATCTTTGCGCTGGCTGCCGCTCGTGCGGCGCTGCAAGCGCAGCACATCGAGCCCAGGAACGCTATCATGCTGCTGTTTGGCACCGACGAAGAGTCCGGAATGGTCGACTTTGACTACTACTTCAAGAAGTACGGCATCCCCGAGGCCGGATTCAGCCCGGATGCTGAATTCCCGATCGTCAACGGCGAGAAGGGTATCCTCAACCTGCAGCTGATCGGTCACGGTACACACGGAGGCATCCTGCGTCACGCCGAGGGCGGCACGCGTTCCAACGTCGTACCGCAGCACGCCGAGGCAGTCCTGGCCACTGATCATGACAAGTTGCAGCGCCTGCAAGGGTTGATCGAGCGCCTGCCCCACGACGAGTTCTCGGTATCGACGACGCTCGCAAACGGCGAGCTGAAGGTTGACGTGGAAGGCTTGCCTGCCCATGCGTCTACCCCCGAGAAGGGTCGCAACGCCATCGGCAAGCTGCTGCAGGTACTGGACGCCGTGCACTGTCTCGAGGACGACGAGTCCCTCCAGTTCCTCGCACGCGAGATCGGTATCGAGTGGACCGGACATCGTGTGGGCGTCGACTTTGCGGATGAAGTCTCGGGTATACTCACGCTCAACCTGGGCACCCTGCATATCGACCATGACAACAGCACGGCGGTCATCAACATCCGGTATCCCATCAAGGTCACAAGCAAACAGGTCACCGACCAGTTCGTCGAGAAGTTGCTGGGGAGCAGGGTCGAGTTCACGGTCATGTCTGACAGCCTGCCACACTACGTCGATCCCGACACGCCCCTCATCCAGACCCTGCAGAAGGCGTACACGGAGTATACGGGCACAGAAGCAAAGTGCTTTACCATCGGCGGCGGCACATACGCGCGGGCCATCCCTGGCGCAGTGGCCTTTGGGCCGCTGTTCCCCGGTCAGCCGATGACTGAGCACGGCCCGGACGAGTATATTGATGTCGACTCCCTGCTCAAGGCGACGCGCATCTATGCGTACGCCATGGTAGAGCTTCTGAAGGGATAAGGTGGGCATCGAGCGCGAAGTCAAGTATCAGGTCCTGGATCAGGCGTTGTTTCGCCGCCTGAACGCCATGGACCACATTGGAAACTTCGCGCTCGAGCACGCCGGGACCGTCGACATCCTGAGCATCTACCTCGACACTCCCGAACTGGCCCTGTTCTACAGCCACCACGCCCTGCGCCTGCGTATCATGCAGGGCATGGTTTTTCTCTCTCTCAAGGGTCCGTCCGCCTCGCCGGACGAGCTGGTGCAGGAACGTCCCGAAGACGAGGTCGACGCCCCGGGGTTTTCGGAAAAATCGCTGCCAAGCGCAGAGGACATCCTGCGCCTGATGCCCTCGTCAGTGCGACTGCTGAAGGACATGGCCCTGTCTGCTTCCCTTCGATCGATGGATAAGCGCGCTCTGCACTACGTCCTCCATGAAGGCGAGCGCGCCTACGAGATCGCGTGTGACACGGTCGTCTTCAGCTCCCCCCGCAAACCCGGGCACAGGGCAGACGCAACCGAACTGGAGATCGAACAGAAAGCCGGTTCAGTTGAGGGTCTTCAGGACCTGATGCGTGCGTTTGAGACGTTCTTCGCCGTCGTCCCCCGTCGCGCCTCATCCAAGTACCAGGACGGGCTCAAGGCACTCGAACTCATCTGACGAACGTTCTGTCATCAATTGTGAACCCCCTTGGTGCCTGACACCAAGGGGGTTCACAATTGGTCAGCGAAGGACGCGAGTGAGAAGACGACGCAGATCGTCGAGGTCGAGAGGCAGCCCCAGGACGCCGTCGACGGATGATGCCTTGTCGGCAGGACAGCCGACGCCATGTTGACAAATGACAATGACTGGCAGGCCCAGACGCCCGCGGCCTTCCATCGCCGCATCCAGGTCGGAGCTGTCGCCGATGACGGCCAGTACGACGAGCGGAGCGAAGTGCGCCACATCCTGTGCTGCGTCCTCCCAGGTCAACACCGCCTGCGCTGTACACCCTGTCGCGCCGAGCAGCATGACCAGCGGTGACGGCTTGCCGACGACCAGCACCCGCGTCCCCCTGAGGTCCATCCCCTGAGCCGGCGGCGTGCCGCCAGAGTCGTACGAAGACTGCTGCGCCACCTCTTTTGCCACCGTCAGGACAATGGTGATGACTCCCGAGGTAGACATGACGTCAAGCGACGCAGCGCTCCCGGTTGCCACGGACTGCGCCGCCGACGCCAGAAGTTCTGCCTCCATACCATCTTCGCTGCTGATCGCCTGGGTAACGCCGTGAAGCTCCAGTCGGATCTCTACGCGTTCGCTCGCCGGATCACCGGTGATGCTCAACTGAGCACCCAAGACCGGCCTGAGCCGAAGGACACCAGACTTGACGAACAGGACCAGTGCGTTCTGCAGGTCGTTCTCGGTCATGCGCACGGGAACGGCATATCCAGGCAACTCCTTTGTGACTATGACTCCCTTGAGATACAGCGTCCCGGCCAGGTCGAGTGCATCCGAGGCCGCCTTGACCGCGTCGCATCTCGCCCCGCCTTTGGCGCTGTCACGCGCAAAGTTCAACAGCTTGCGTGCCAGAACGGAAGCCCGCGTGGCGGACTCCTCGATAGCAGCCAGCGACCCAGTGATGGGACTATCTTCGGGTACGTCCATCTTGGCCAGCGCCGCGTTGCCCAGCACCCCCTGCATCATGTTGTTGAAGTCGTGGGTCACCTGCACGGACAGCTCCGCCACGCTGCGATAACGGGCCAACGTCAGCAGACTCCCCTCTGCTTCATCGACCCTTGTCCTCAGGACGACCACACTCATGACGGAGGCCACGCAACACAGGCAGACCGCAGACGGTTTGCCGACGCCCATACCGTCGCGTGCAAACTCGGCGACCACCAGTCCACTCGTCTGCCCTCGGTCGCGGAGCGCTGCCACGCCGACCACGGACACGTCACCCTCGTCCGCCGTCACCCAGCGGACCACGCCATCCGTCAGCACGGCATCCAGCGTCGAGGTCGTCGCAATCGGCACTCTGATGCGCGCAAGCGTGTCGCCGGGATCATGTCCTGTCGCTACCAGGTCCAGCGTGTCCTCGGCCGCCACCCTGCGGTAGATGGAGAGGAGAACCTTGCCCGCCACGTCACTAAGAGCCGCCTGAGCCTCCAGCACCGCCTGCTCGGTCGAGACTGCGTCCACCACGCGCACCATACTCCGAAGGCACGAACACGGGCAGCTCCCGGGAACACAGGAAGCATCAGGCTCCTGCTGTGCCTGGTCGGCCGGCAGCTCCACCATCGTTGTCCAGCTCCAATCCTTCATCCCGTCCCTCCTTGCGACTGCACTCTCATTCCTCCGCGCCGTCATCTGTGCTGGTCTGAGGTGCCTGTGTCAATCGACCCTCCCGGGTCAGCTTCTCGACAACCGCGTTCTGGCTCCGGCGATACTCCCGGGCCACATACGGTGACAGCATGGAGTGCAGCAGTGCTGCGTACTTCATCCTGAAATGCACGACGTCGCCTTCGCAGAAGTCATACTCGGCTTCTGTCACGTCCAGGACCATGTGGTCACTGGAGCTGCCGGCTATCGTAACACCGCCATCCAGAGGTATCAGAGTGTCGGGGTCCGTGTCGGCGTATCCCAGCGCTACCACGGCGCGTCTGCGGACACCGCGGTCCACGACATGGGGGTGCCGGCCTTCCGCGTCCAGGCCCACCGGCCCATCGGGCGTGCTGGGCTTCTCCCTCACCTCGATGACCTCGGCCTCCAGGACAAACGCGTCCTGGCGCAGCCAGGGGATGACGCGCGAGTCGGTCGTGCTGACACCCAGCAGGAGCGCCTCGCCGGCTCGCAGCTCGGTCACCGACGGTGACAGCAGGCCATGCTCGATCAGGTCGAGGGCCACCGTTCCGCCGGTCGAGACAATCTGCAGGGGTAGACCTGTCTCACGACGGACACGCGCGGCTGACGCACCGAACAGCTCCTGGTTCTCGGCGGTGGGCAGAATCCCCGTGATACATCCTATGTTCGCCGCCAGACCCACGACCTTGACACCCGCAATCCTCGATGCGGCAAGGACGAAGCAGGTCAGCTCCGACGTCGGCACGCCATCGCGACGGTCTCCCATTTCGACCACCGCCAGGACATCACAGGTCGTTCCCTTGGCCAGAGCAGCCTCACCCAGCGCATCCATGGCGCTCAGCTCCGACATGAATGCGCGGTCGGTGATATGGGGGACCAGATGAATCTGTGAGCGCGGGGGCTGCCTGAGGAGCGTCAATTCCAGGACGCCGAACTCCTCCTGACGCAGACTGAGGAAATCGTGGACGCGCGAGTCGCCGATGCTGTGAATGCCGCCGCGCATGAACGCCTGAACGATCTCCGCGTCGGACGTCACACCCTTGGTGACGGCCACGATACCTAGTCTGTGCTCCTGACAGAGCGAGCGGACCTTGGCAGCATTGTCGGTCAGACAGTCGAGGTCGACGACGACGCGCGGAAAACTACTCACTGCATGCACGCTCCTGTCGGCAGCGCCTGATTGGGCCGGCAGCACTGCGACCTATTTAGTGTAGCTCTCCTGTCAGCTATGGAAAGACCAGGCTACCGGACCGACCCCTGCTGCTGGCTTGCCCAGGGTCGCACCATCTAAAACGAGATGGACGCCGACCAGAGCCGGCGTCCATCAATGTTGGGCTGAAATTGCAGAAGGTCACACGGTCGCGCGCTGAGCCTCGGTGACCATCGTGGTCTCGGGCCGTTCTGCGTCGATGCGTTCGACGGCAACCTGAACGATACGGCCGATAAGGTCCTCGTAGGACAGTCCCATCAGTTCGGCCATGACGGGGATATCGCTCTTGCCCTTGGTCAGACCGGCCAACGGGTTGATCTCCATGAACGATGGCTCGCCGTTTGCGTCGAATCGCATGTCGATACGAGCGCAGTCGCGACAATGCAGTGCCTTGAAGACACCCACGGCCAGGTCCCGCGCCTTCTGGTATTCATCGGCAGTGAGATCGGCGGGGCACTCGGGAACGACGTACTTCTCCCAGTGGTGCTTGATCTCCGGCGTGTAGAAGAAATCCTTCTCGGTCCCGCTCAGCAGTTTGAACGACATCACACCCAGAACCTCAGGCTCCCGGTTGCCGATGACGCCCACGGTAACTTCGCGCCCAGGCAGAAACTCCTCGATGAGGATGCTCGAGCCGGGATATGCTGCCAGCACCACACCCACCTGGTTGCGGAGCTCGTCGTCGCACGTGACCCGGGAGCTGTCGTTGATGCCCATGCTGGAGCCTTCACGGGATGGCTTGACGAACAGCGGATACTTGAGCGCACCGGTCTGGATGATGGCCTCTACTTGAACAGGATTGTCCACGGACCAGAAGGCCGGCGTGTTGATGCCATTCTGCATCAGGACCTGTTTGGTCATCGTCTTGTCGAGCGCCAGAGACAGGGCTAGCGTGTCGGAGAAGGTGTACGGGATCCCCATCATGTCGAGGATGGCCGGCATCTGCGACTCACGGGCGCGGCCGTACAGTCCCTCGGCGATGTTGAAAACCAGGTCGACCGGCTGCCGTTTCAGGCGTACGATGGCATCCAGCCCAAATCCCAGCCGCACAGGTTCATGCCCGACTGCGATAATGCCTCTCTCGATATTCCGAACCGTCTCCAGGGAATCAAACTCGTCCGCCCTGTCGGATGGGATTCCTTCCGCGGCTGCGACTTCAGTAGACAGATTGTAGGTAATACCTATGCGCAT
>Ga0209539_1000909_pt1 | contig 16506 bp, 25 predicted proteins | sample BarGraNGADG00312_2_FD_184499 | JGI IMG/M metagenome (GOLD analysis project Ga0209539, IMG submission 184499) | Arctic peat soil microbial communities from Barrow, Alaska - Barrow Graham LP Ref core NGADG0011-312 (SPAdes) (version 2) | ecosystem: Environmental > Terrestrial > Soil > Wetlands >... | reverse complement strand
AAATCTATTCCTCTTCTTCTTCTTCAGTGTATGCTTTAATTACAACATCCTGTACATCGCCCGGTACCTGAGCGTATTCTGCAAACTTCATAGTGTACATTGCCCGGCCACCTGTTATTGAACTTAGGGCTGTTGAATATTTATTCATTTCAGCAAGAGGAACTTTTGCCTTAATAACTTCAAAACGTTTTTCACTCGACATTCCAAGTACCATTCCCCGCCTGCCCTGAAGGTCACTTATAACATCACCCATACGGTCGGATGGAACAAAGATTTCCACATCATAAACAGGTTCCATAATTTTCGGACCCGCATTTTTGAAAGCCTGACTGAAAGCATTTCTTCCTGCAAGACGGAAAGATATTTCATTTGAGTCAACCGGGTGCATCTTGCCATCATAAACATATACCCTGATATCACGTGCATAAGAACCGGTGAGAGGCCCGATTTCCATTTTTTCCATTATTCCTTTAAGTATTGCAGGCATAAAACGTGCATCAATTGATCCTCCTACGATACTATTAACGTATACCAGCTTACCACCCCAGGGCAGATCTATCTCCTCCTTGTCGCGGACAGAAATTTTTATATCTTTCCCGTTAATCTTTTGCATTGTGGCTTCTTTCGAGCCTTCTTCAAAAGGTTCAATTATCATATGTACCTCACCAAACTGACCTGATCCTCCCGATTGTTTACGGTGCCGGTAATCAGCACTTGCTGTCTTCGTGATTGTTTCACGATACGGTATTTTGGGAGCATTGAAGTTAGTGTGGATCTTATAAATATTATCCAGATGCCATTTCATAATGTTGAGATGGTATTCTCCCTGTCCGTGAACAATTATTTGCTTTAATTCTTTTGAATATTCGATAACTATGGTTGGATCTTCAAGATGGAATTTATTTAAAGCTTCACCAAGCTTCTCGTCGTCACTTTCGCTTTGGGCTTTAATTGCAGTACGGTATTTAGGTTCCGGAAATTTGATTCCTACATATTTCCAGTCATTCCCGGGAACATTAAGTGTGTGACCGGTTTTGGTACTCTTCAGTTTTACAAATGCTCCGATATCACCAGTGCAAAGTTCAGGAACCCTGGTTCTGTTCTTCCCGGCACATACATATAATTGTGATAATCGCTCTTTTGTGCCATTGTTACTATTAATAACATCGAGGTTTTCTGTAACCTTTCCGGAATATACCCTGAAATAGTGAATCTCACCGATGTGTTCCTCAATCGATGATTTGAATACATACACAGAAGCTGGTCCTGTTGGATTTGGTTTAACTTCATTTCCTTTGTTATTGAGAGGAGCAGGCAAATCAGAAATTGAAGGTGCTTCACTTATAATAAACTCCAGAAGACGGTCTACTCCTATGTTATTTTTTGATGATACGCATAAAACGGGAAACATTCCCCTGCTGACAATACCTTTAGCAATCCCTTTTCTAATTTCTTCTTCAGTAAGAGTATCATTAGTAAAGAACAATTCCATCAGAGTTTCATCACTTTCAGCTGCTTTTTCAACCAGAAGCCCGTGTAATTCAGCCGCTTTTGCAGCCTGATCAGCAGGTATATCTACAAGTTCAGCTTTTCCACCCTCTTTTGGATACCGAAGCATTTTCATTTTAAGCAGGTCAATAATTGAGTTGAATCCAACTCCCTCATTAACAGGATACTGAATGAGTAATATGTTGGTACTTAATCGTTCTCTGAGCATCTCAATTGATTTCTCAAAGTTGGCTTTTTCGTGATCCAGACCGTTTATTACAATAATAAGTGGTTTATGATTTTTTTCGGTATGTCTGAAATGTATCTCGGTTCCAACTTCAACACCATTCTGAACATTGATAGCCAATACAGCGGCGTCAGAAACGAATAATGACGAAATAACACCCCCGCTGAAATCATCCAGTCCCGGAGTATCTAATATATTAATTTTATTATTCTGAAATTCGGTATAAAGAACAGTCGAAAAGATTGAGTTTCCGTTTTCATGCTCTATCGGGCGATAGTCGGAGACTGTATTATTCGCTTCAATTGTTCCTCTTCTTTCAATAATTCCTCCATTAAAAAGCATTGCTTCTGCAAGGGTCGTTTTTCCCGACCCTGAATTACCAAGAATGGCAATGTTTTTAATTTGGTCCGCCTGGTATGTTTTCATATTTTTCTGGATATTATATGTTAAGTAATTTACTATATACCATGATTAGAAGTTGACAAAAATAATAATTTTTTAAAAACAGCATTAGAAAGAGCGTAATATTACAAAATTTTTATTTCCTTTGCACAAGTTTTTTGAAAAGCAGGAGTACCGTTTTTTCTTTCATCGTAAGTTTATAAAACGTTTTTCGTAGGGAAAGATCGGGAAGAAACCTGTAATTAACTTACATTTTAAGTAAGATATATATTTTTAAAACATGCTTTAAGGCCTGAATATTGGTTATAATCAGGTATCTGAATCATGACTGTAATAATTTTTTAAAAAAACAACATCTTGTTTGTGATTTTAAAAATAAAAACAATACCTTTGCAAACCATTTTTTTGGGTAGAAACAATGCTAAAATAAAATTGGATATATGCCGACAATTCAGCAATTAGTAAGAAAAGGCAGGAAAAAACTGGTCGATAAAAGTAAAGCACCTGCTTTGGATTCATGTCCTCAGAGAAGGGGAGTTTGTGTTCGTGTTTATACCACAACACCAAAGAAACCAAATTCAGCTATGAGGAAGGTGGCCAGGGTAAGGCTTACCAACCAGAAGGAAGTCAATGCTTATATTCCCGGAGAAGGTCATAATCTTCAGGAGCACTCTATAGTTCTGATAAGAGGTGGAAGGGTTAAAGATCTTCCGGGTGTTCGTTATCACCTGGTTCGTGGTGCTCTCGATACCTCCGGAGTTGATGGTCGTACTCAGAGAAGATCAAAATATGGAGCTAAAAGACCTAAGAAGTAATAGTTAAAGGAATAAGATAATGAGAAAGTCAAGACCAAAGAAAAGAATTCTGTTACCGGATCCCAAATATAAAGATCCGTATGTAACAAGGTTTGTGAATAATCTTATGTTCAGTGGTAAAAAAAATCTGGCTTTTAAAATTCTCTACGACTCGCTCGAAATAGTCGCAGATAAATTTAAAAACGAGGGTAAGACTCCGCTTGAAATTTTCAAGCAGGCTCTTGATAATGTTACCCCGCAGGTTGAAGTAAAAGCCCGTAGGGTGGGAGGAGCAACTTTTCAGGTACCAATGGAGATCAGGGGTGACAGGAAAGTTAGTATCAGCATGAAAAATATGATTTCATTTGCCAGAAAAAGAACTGGTCATTCTATGGCTGAAAGACTTGCTGCAGAACTTATGGCAGCTTATAAGCTTGAAGGTGGAGCATATAAGAAAAAAGAAGATACTCACAGAATGGCTGAAGCGAATAAAGCTTTTGCTCATTTCCGGTTTTAATTGATAGTAAAAGACAGAAGGATAGTAAAGTAGATGGACAAAAACCTGAAATATACCAGAAACATCGGAATCATGGCCCACATTGATGCCGGTAAGACCACAACAACAGAACGTGTTCTGTTTTTTACCGGTCGTACCCATCGCATGGGTGAGGTACATGATGGAAATGCCACGATGGACTGGATGGTTCAGGAACAGGAGAGAGGTATAACCATAACTTCTGCTGCTACTACTACATTTTGGAAATATAGGGGAGATGATTATAAGATAAATATTATAGACACTCCGGGGCATGTTGATTTTACTGTTGAAGTAGAAAGATCACTTAGAATTCTCGATGGTGCTGTTGCAGTTTTTTGTGCTGTAGGAGGAGTTGAGCCTCAATCAGAGACGGTATGGAGACAGGCAAATAAATATGTAGTTCCCAGAATAGCTTTTATTAATAAAATGGACCGGGCAGGCGCTGATTTTTACAGCGTTGTTCAGCAGATCCAGGAAAAACTTGGAGCAAATCCGGTACCAATACAGATTCCTATCGGAGCTGAGGAGAACTTCAAAGGGTTTATAGATCTGGTTACCATGAAGGCAACAGTCTATTATAACGACGACGCAAATATTTCACGCCCTGAGATTGAAGAGATCCCTCAGAATATGAAAGAAGAGGCGGAGGAATGGAGAGGAAAATTAATTGAAGGTGTGGCCGGTGTAGACGATACCCTGCTTGGCAGATATCTTGATGATCCGGAATCAATTACAGAAGAAGAGATTATGGTTGCTCTCAGAAAAGCTGCTATAAACGGAGTTGCAATACCAGTAATATGCGGAGCTGCTTTTAAGAATAAGGGAGTACAGAGTCTTCTCGATTGTGTAATAGCTTATTTGCCTTCACCGGTCGATAAAGGATTTGTAACAGGTATTGACCCAAGAAATGATGAAGAGATTACCAGAGAGCCAGATGACGAAGCGCCTATGGCAGCTCTTGCGTTTAAGATAGCTACTGATCCTTTTGTAGGACGCCTTGCATATTTACGTATTTATTCAGGTATCTTAAAAGCCGGCGATACAGTATTGAATGTGCGCACAGGGAAAAGGGAACGTATTAATCGTCTATTTCAGATGCATGCTAACAAACAAAATCCTAAAGAGAGTATTTCGGCAGGTGATATTTGTGCAGGCGTTGGGTTTAAAGACTTGAGAACGGGAGATACTTTATGTGCTATCAATAAGCCGATATTGCTTGAAACAATGTCCTTTCCGGAACCTGTAATTGGTGTTGCTATTGAGCCTAAAACGCAGGCCGATGTCGATAAATTATCAATATCGCTTAATAAACTTGCTGAAGAAGATCCAACATTCCAGGTCAGAACAGACCCTGATAGTGGACAAACTATAATACACGGTATGGGTGAACTGCATCTTGAAATTCTTATCGACCGACTTAGAAGAGAGTTTAAAGTTGAATGTAATCAGGGAGCTCCCCAGGTTGCTTATAAAGAAGCCCTTACTACCACTTCTGAATTCCGTGAAGTATTTAAAAAACAGACCGGCGGCCGTGGAAAATTTGCTGATATCACATTTGATTTAGGTCCTTCAGATGTAGATATAAGGGGACTTCAGTTTGTAAATGATGTAAAAGGTGGACATATTCCCAAGGAGTATATACCATCGATTGAAAAAGGATTTCGTGAAGCTATGGTCAATGGACCACTTGCGGGCTTCCCTCTCGATAATCTTAAAGTAGTAGTCAAAGACGGTTCATATCATCCTGTAGACTCTGATGCTCTCGCATTTGAAATTGCTGCCAAACAGGCATTCAGGAAATTTGCATCAAAATGCAATCCTGTAATTCTCGAACCTATTATGTCGACAGAAGTTGTAACTCCTGAAGAATATGTAGGCGATGTTATCGGCGATTTTAACAGAAGAAGAGGCAGGGTGGAAGGTATGGAATCGAAAGCAGGTGCAAGAGTCGTTAAAGCAAAAGTACCTCTGGCCGAAAAATTCGGTTACGTTACAGTACTTCGGACTCTTACCTCGGGTAGAGCAACTTCAACAATGGAGTTCTCACATTATGATAAGGTGCCCCTGGAAATATCAAACAGAATTGTAGAAATTACAAAAGGAAAAATTCTTTAAAGATGAGTCAGAAAATTCGAATCAAACTGAAATCTTATGATCATAATCTGGTGGATAAATCTGCCGAGAAGATCGTAAAAACAGTAAAATCTACTGGTGCAGTGGTTAGCGGACCAATTCCGCTACCGACACACAAAAAGATTTATACAGTGCTTCGTTCTCCGTTCGTAAACAAAAAAGCAAGAGAGCAATTTGAGCTTTCATCCTATAAAAGATTGCTCGACATTTACAGTTCAACGCCAAAAACAATCGATGCTCTGATGAAACTTGAGCTTCCAAGCGGAGTTGAAGTAGAAATTAAAGTATGAAACCAGTAAAGTTATAAAGAGATGCAGGGATTAATAGGTAAAAAGGTAGGAATGACCTCCGTTTTTGATGAAAATGGAAAGAATGTTCCGTGTACGGTTCTGCAGGCCGGTCCATGTGTTGTTACACAGATTAAAACAATGCAAAAGGATGGCTACTTTGCTGTACAGCTTGGATTCGAAGATAAAAAAGAAAAGCATACTACTAAAGCCGAGCTTGGCCATTTCAAAAAAGTCAATACTACTCCGAAAAGAAAACTTTTAGAGTTCACGGGCTTTGCAGAAGGTCAGGTAAAGGAAGGCGAAGTACTTACAGCTGAGCTTTTCAGAACAGATAACTGGCTCGACGTTAGAGGCTGGTCGAAAGGAAAAGGATTTCAGGGTGTAGTTAAACGTCACGGTTTTGCCGGCGTTGGCGGACAAACCCACGGACAGCATAACAGAGGCAGGGCACCCGGTTCACTCGGCGCATCTTCATTCCCTTCAAGGGTTTTACCTGGAATGAGAATGGGAGGACGTATGGGAAATAATAAAGTGATATCGATGGACCTGAAAGTTGTAAAACTTATGGTTGAGAATGATATAATAATTGTTAGAGGATCGGTACCTGGTCCAAAAGGTGGTTACGTAATAATTACAAAATAATGGAATTAGCGATTCTTAATATTAGTGGTAAAGAAACCGGAAGAAAAGTTAATCTTAACGATTCAATTTTCGGTGTAGAGCCCAACGATCATGCTATTTATCTCGATACTAAGCAGTACCTCGCCAACCAAAGACAGGGTACCCACAGTTCAAAAGGTAAAGGTGAGCTTTCTGGTAGTACCAGAAAGATAAAGAAGCAGAAGGGAACTGGTACAGCACGTGCCGGTAGCATCAAGAACCCTCTGTTCCGCGGTGGAGGCCGGGTTTTCGGTCCAAAACCAAGAGATTACAGCTTTAAGCTTAATAAGAAAGTAAAACAACTTGCCAGAAAATCAGCACTTTCATATAAAGCATCAACAAATAATATTATTATACTGGAAGACTTCTCTTTAGATACTCCTAAAACAAAGGAAATCATCAAAATGGGAAATAACCTGAATATTACAAATAAAAAATCAGTATTTGTTTTACCAGAACAAAATAATAATATATATTTGTCATCCCGAAATGTATATGGGGTTGAAGTCGTAATTGCTAGTGAATTAAGCACTTACAGGATTATGAAGGCTTCAACTTTGATACTTGTAGAGAGTGCAGTTGACGTTTTGCAGGCAACATTTGAAAACTAGAAAACTTTTAGTAATGGATATTTTGCTTAAACCTATTGTAACAGAAAAGATGACGAGCCAGGGCGATAAATTTAATCGTTATGGTTTCCTCGTTGCCAGAAATGCAAATAAGTTACAGATAAAAAAAGCCATTGAAGAACTGTACACTGTTACAGTTGATTCAGTAAATACGATGCGTTATGGCGGGAAAATTAAATCCCGTAATACCAAATCGGGACTTCTGACAGGAAAAACATCAGCCACAAAGAAGGCTATTGTTACTCTTGCAGAGGGAAACAAGATTGATTTCTACAGCAATATTTAATAAAGTATATGGCAGTCAGAAAGATTAAACCTGTAACACCAGGTCAGCGACACAAGATCGCAGGTACTTTTGAAACAATCACAAGTGCCACGCCGGAGAAATCCTTGCTTCGTCCGCTCAGCAAATCAGGAGGAAGGAACGTTAACGGCAAAATGACAATGAGATACATCGGTGGCGGACACAAAAAGATGTATAGAGTTATCGATTTCCTCAGGGAAAAAGATGGCATGCCGGCAATCGTGAAAACGATAGAATATGATCCAAATCGTTCAGCACGCATTGCACTTCTTTTTTATAAAGACGGCGAAAAAAGATATATCGTTGCTCCAGTAGGACTTCAGGTTGGACAGACTTTAGCCTCTGGAAAAGATGCCGCTCCTGAAATTGGGAATACCTTATTCCTGAGTGATATACCAATGGGTACTATCATTCATAATATTGAACTTAAGCCGGGTAAAGGCGGGGCAATAGCCCGAAGTGCAGGAACTTATGCACAACTTTCTGCCCGCGATGGAAAATATGCAACTATCAAACTTCCTTCCGGAGAAACAAGGATGATCCTTGCAACATGCCGTGCAACTATCGGAACTGTTTCTAATCCCGATCATAACCTTGAAAGATCCGGTAAAGCAGGCCGTTCACGCTGGCAGGGAACCAGACCAAGAGTCAGAGGAGTCGTTATGAATCCTGTTGATCATCCAATGGGTGGTGGTGAAGGAAGAGCTTCCGGCGGACATCCAAGATCGCGTAAAGGAATTCCTGCAAAAGGCTTCAAGACCAGAGATAAGAAAAAATACTCTGCAAAATTTATTATTGAAAGAAGGAAAAAATAGCTGATATATTATGAGTAGATCAATTAAAAAAGGCCCTTTCATAGATTTCAAACTTGGTAAAAGAGTTCTTGAAATGAATGAAGGACAAAAGAAATCAGTGATTAAGACATGGTCAAGAAGATCAGTTATCTCACCAGATTTTGTAGGACATACTATAGCAGTTCACAACGGGAACAAGTTTATCCCCGTTTACATTACCGAGAATATGGTAGGACATAAGTTAGGTGAATTTTCACCTACCCGTACTTTCAGGGGTCACTCCGGTAATAAATAAGTAATGTAAACATTGAAAAAGAATTAGAAATGGGTGCAAGAAAAAGAAATACAGCTGACCAGAAAAAGGAAGCCGCCAAAAGCAGATATCAGGCTATCCTTAGAAACTGTCCAACATCGCCGCGGAAGATGAGATTGGTAACTGATCTGATAAGCGGAATGGATGTTAATAAAGCCCTCGATGTGCTGAAGTTCAGTTCACAGGAGGCATCGCGCAGACTGGAGAAACTTCTTCTCTCCGCAATTGCCAACTGGCAGGCAAAGAATGAAGGTACCAGAGTGGAAGACAGTAATCTGTTTGTAAAACTTATTCATGTAGACGGAGGCCGTCAACTGAAGAGACTGCAGACAGCTCCACAGGGAAGAGCATACAGGGTAAGAAAAAGATCTAACCATGTAACTCTCGTACTTGACAGTAAGATTTTGGAAGTTGAAAATACATCAAAATAGAACAGATGGGACAAAAAGTAAATCCGATTGGTAACAGATTAGGTATAATCAAAGGCTGGGATTCAAACTGGTACGGTGGAAAAGATTTTTCCGGCAAACTGGTTGAAGATACAAAGATCAGGGAATACCTGACTGCCCGGTTGGCAAAAGCCAGCTTATCCAAAATTATTATTGAAAGAACTCTTAAACTCATTACTGTAACTGTAAACACCGCACGTCCCGGAATCATTATCGGGAAAGGTGGACAGGAAGTTGACAAGTTGAAAGAAGAACTCAAAAAAATTACAAAAAAAGAGGTTCAGATTAACATTTTTGAGGTTAAACGTCCTGAACTCGATGCTAACATAGTAGGAAATAATATTGCACGTCAGCTTGAAGGTAAGATATCTTACCGCCGTGCAACCAAAATGTCAATCGCCTCCACAATGCGAATGGGAGCAGAAGGGATTAAAGTAATGATTTCCGGACGTCTTGGAGGCGCTGAAATGGCAAGAAGTGAAACATACAAGGAAGGACGTATTCCGTTGCATACCTTCCGTGCCGACATTGATTATGCTTTAGCTGAGGCTCATACAAAAGTTGGTCTGATCGGAGTTAAAGTCTGGATTTGTAATGGTGAAGTTTTTGGAAAGAGAGATCTCAGTCCGAATATCGGTGCCAGAAATGCAAAGAGCAAGAGTCTGAAGAGAAAGACCAAAAAATAAGAGATTAAGTAGTTAATAATTTTATAACATATTTGAGCAATGTTACAACCGAAAAGAACCAAATTCAGGAGAGCCCAGAAGGGCAAGATGAAAGGCAATGCACAACGGGGCAACCAGTTGGCATTCGGTTCATTTGGAATTAAAGCCCTTGAGCCAATCTGGATTACAGGAAGGCAGATCGAGGCTGCTCGTCAGGCTGTGACCCGTTATATGAAACGTGAAGGTCAGCTGTGGATACGTGTATTCCCCGACAAACCTATTACAAAGAAACCTGCAGAGGTTCGTATGGGTAAAGGAAAAGGAGCACCTGAAGGTTTTGTTGTACCGGTAACACCTGGCAGAATTCTTCTTGAAGCCGATGGTGTTCCATATGAAGTTGCAAAAGAAGCGCTTCGTCTGGGGGCACAGAAACTTCCTATAACAACGAAGTTTATTGTAAGACGCGATTACGTAAAGGAATAATATTTTGACAGAGATGAAAACTTCAGAAATAAAGGAAATAAGCACATCAGATCTTCTCGAGAGAATAGACACAGAGAGGACATTGCTGGTTCGAATGAGACTTAACCATGCAATCACTCCCCTGGATAATCCACAAAAGGTTAAAGAAGTGAAACTTACAATTGCACGTCTGCTAACCGAACTGCGCAAAAGAGAGATGAACAAGAAATCAAATAGCTAGATCAGCAATGGAAGAAAGGAATCTTAGAAAAGAACGTATAGGTGTTGTTTCCAGTACTAACATGGACAAATCTATAATAGTCGTCATTAAAAGGAAAGTAAAACATCCTATTTATGGCAAGTTTATTAACAAAACAAAAAAACTGATGGCGCATGATGAAGAAAATTCATGCGGAGTTGGTGATACTGTGCGTATCTCAGAGACCAGGCCTCTAAGTAAAAATAAAACCTGGAGATTAATTGAAATAATCGAAAGAGCTAAGTAATCATGATACAACAGGAAAGCAGATTAACCGTAGCCGATAACTCAGGAGCAAAAGTAGTATTATGCATCAGAGTACTTGGTGGTAGCAAAAAAAGATACGCTACCGTAGGTGATAAAATAGTTGTGAGTGTGAAATCCGCACTTCCTTCAGGTGAAGCAAAAAAAGGTACTGTAAGCAAAGCAGTTGTTGTCAGAACAAAAAAAGAGATCCGTCGCCCCGATGGTTCATATATAAGATTTGACGACAATGCAGTAGTTCTCCTTAACAATGTGAATGAAGTACGTGGTACACGTATCTTCGGGCCGGTTGCCAGGGAACTTCGCGATAAGTATATGAAAATTGTTTCATTAGCACCTGAAGTGTTGTAATATATTTAAATACACAACGATGCAGAAGAAATTACATATTAAAAAAGGCGATTCGGTTATGGTAATAACCGGGGAATCCAAAGGCCAGAAAGGCCGTGTTCTGGAAGTAGACAGAGAGAAAAGCCGAGCGCTTGTAGAAGGTATTAATTTGGTATCAAAACATACCAAACCTAATACCAAAGCTCCACAGGGAGGTATTATTAAAAAAGAAGCACCAATACACATTACAAATCTGATGCTTATTGATCCTACCTCTGGAAAACCTACCCGCGTTGGTAAGAAACTTAATGATAAAGATAAATTAGTGCGTTATTCAAAAAAATCAGGAGAGGAGATCAAGTAATGTACATAGCTGCGCTAAAAACCAAGTATAGTGACGAGATCGTCCCTGCATTAATGAAGGAATTCGGATATAAATCAATTATGCAGGTCCCAAGGTTAGACAAAATAGTTATTAACCAGGGTGTAGGACAGGCAATTGCCGATAAAAAACTACTGGAATACGGAGTTAAGGAGATGTCAGATATTGCTGGTCAAAAGGCTGTCCTGACTAACTCAACAAAAGATATTTCAAACTTTAAATTGAGAAAAAACATGCCTATCGGTATAATGGTAACATTACGCAAAGAGAGGATGTATGAATTTCTCGAAAGACTTATATCGGTTGCGCTTCCACGTATCCGCGATTTTAAAGGGATCAATTCCAAACTCGATGGACGTGGTAATTACACACTTGGAATTACTGAACAGATTATTTTCCCTGAGATTGATTTGGATAAGATTGCCAAGATAATGGGACTTCAGATAACATTCGTAACCTCTGCTGATAGCGATGAGGAAGCGTTGGCTCTGCTTAAACACTTTGGCTTACCATTTAAAAATATTAAAAACTAGTAATATGGCTAAAGAATCAATGATAGCCCGCGAAGTAAAACGCGCAAGACTGACTGAGAAATACGCTGCTAAAAGAGCAAAGCTTAAAGCCGAAGGGGATTATGTCGGATTAAGCCGGTTACCCAGAAATTCTAATCCAAACAGAATGCATAACCGTTGCAAGATAACCGGTCGTTCAAGAGGTTATATGAGGCAATTTGGTGTTAGCAGGATTACTTTCAGGGAAATGGCATTATTTGGTCTTATCCCGGGTGTGAAAAAAGCCAGTTGGTAAATTTTGAATAAATATAAACTATATTAAATATTAAAAGATGACTGATCCAATTGCAGATTTACTGACCAGAATAAGGAACGCCATTATGGCCGGTCATAAGGTCGTGGAGGCACCAGCATCCAATCTTAAGAAAGAGGTTGCCAGAATTCTGTTTGAAAAAGGATATATCCTCAGCTATAAGGTTATTGATGGTGAAGGACCGCAGGGAATATTAAAAATTGCGCTTAAGTATAATGCAAAGAGCAAAAAACCTGCTATAAAGAAAATTCAAAGAGTTAGTCGCCCCGGTTTGCGTCAGTATATTGGAATTGACGAAATGCCCAGAGTCTTGAACGGACTTGGTATTGCAATCATTTCAACCTCAAAAGGTTTAATGACCGATAAAGAGGCAAAAACTGAAAAAATCGGTGGTGAAGTATTATGTTACGTTTACTAATAGAAGGATAGCTTTATGTCACGAATAGGAAAATTACCTGTAACCCTGCCAAAAGGAGTCACTGTAAGTATCAGTGATGCCAATGTGGTCAGTGCGAAAGGCCCCTTAGGAGAGTTAACTCAAGTAGTTGACAAAGACCTGAAGGTGGAAGTGGTGGGGAACGAAGTTATATTAACCCGTCCATCAGAATCAAAAAATCATAAATCGTTGCATGGTCTTTACCGGGCGCTTATCCACAATATGGTGGTTGGCGTTTCAGAAGGATACAAGAAAGAACTTGAACTTGTAGGAGTTGGATACAGGGCAGAAGCAAAAGGACAAAACCTTGAGATGAGCCTTGGCTTTTCACATGAGGTAATCCTTCAGCTCCCGAATGAAGTTAAGGTTGAGACTAAAACTGAAAGAAGGGCAAATCCCATTATTACTCTCACATGCATCGACAAGCAACTAATCGGACATGTCGCCGCGAAGATAAGATCTCTTCGACCACCTGAACCTTATAAAGGAAAAGGGATTAAGTTTGTTGGAGAACAACTTAGACGGAAGGCTGGAAAATCTGCTAGTGCTTAAGGTATAAAATCGTAAAAAATAAAAATCATGGCCTTAACCAAGTTGGAAAGAAGAACAAGGATCAGAATGAGGATCCGGAAAAAAATAAACGGTACTGTTGAAGCTCCAAGGCTGGCAGTATACCGTAGCAATAAGCAAATTTATGCTCAGGTTGTTGACGACCTGAATGGAGTTACTCTTCTGTCGGCCTGCTCTAAAGAAAAGGATATTGCAGCTAAAACAGGTATAAAGAAAATTGAACAGGCTAAACTTGTAGGAAAACTTCTTGCTACCAAATGTAAAGAAAAAGGTATCGAGAAAGTAGTTTTCGACAGAAGCGGATATAAATATCATGGCAGAGTAAAATCATTGGCCGATGCAGCCCGCGAAGGCGGATTAAAATTCTAATGAATTATGGGAAACGGTATAAGAAAAGTTAAAACCAGTGATCTGGAGCTTAAGGACAGACTGGTTAGTATCCAGAGAGTAACCAAAGTAACCAAAGGAGGACGTACATTCAGTTTTTCAGCCATTGTTGTGGTTGGAAATGAGGATGGTATTGTTGGACATGGACTTGGCAAAGCCAGTGAAGTAACCACAGCTATTGCAAAAGGAATAGAAGATGCAAAAAAGAACCTTATAAAAGTTCCTGTTATTAATGGTACAATACCTCACGAACAGGTTGCCAAATTCGGAGGCGCTAAAGTATTTATGAAGCCTGCTTCTGATGGTACCGGAGTAAAGGCCGGAGGTGCTATGCGTGCTGTTCTTGAGAGTGTTGGTGTGAAAAATGTTCTTGCAAAGTCAAAAGGTTCGTCAAATCCTCACAACCTGGTAAAAGCTACTTTTGCGGCGCTTCTTGAATTAAGAGATGCATTTTCGGTTGCTGAACACAGAGGCATTACAATGGATAAAGTTTTTAACGGTTAGAAAAGAACATAAAGATGGCAAAGATTAGAATCACTCAGGTGAAAAGTAAAAATGGAAAACCCGAAAGGCAAAAAAGAACTATCGAAGCACTCGGTATCCATAAATTGAATCATAGTGTTGAACATGAAGCTACTCCTCAGATATTGGGTATGGTAGTTAAAGTGAGACATCTGGTTAAAGTTGAAAATATTTAAGGTATTAAACATATTTATAATACAAGGTTATGGATTTGAGTAACTTAAGACCTGCAAAAGGGTCAGTTAAAAAAGGTAAGCGTTTAGGTCGTGGACAAGGCTCCGGTAAAGGGGGTACCTCGACAAGAGGGCATAAAGGCGCTAAATCCAGATCAGGTTATAGCAGGAAAATCGGTTTTGAAGGTGGCCAGATGCCTCTTCAAAGACGCGTTCCAAAATTCGGATTCAAAAATATTAATCGCAAAGAATATAAAGGTATCAATATCAGTACCCTTCAAACTCTTGCCGAAACTCATAATATTGAGAAAATCGATTTTGAAGTACTTGTAATGGCCGGACTGGTTTCTAAAAATGCTATGGTTAAAATTCTTGGTAAAGGCATTCTGGAAAGAAAACTGGAAGTTCATGCCCATGCATTCAGCAAGTCAGCTATAGAAGCAATAGAAGCCCAAAAAGGAACCGCTGTAATATTGTAATTTCATGAGAGTTATACAGACTATAAAAAATATCTTTAAGATAGAAGATCTCCGTGCAAGGCTTTTCTACACTTTTGGTATCATTTTATTATATCGCCTGGGTAAATATGTCACCCTCCCAGGCATAGATCCGTCACAGTTGGCCGGCCTTAAGAGTCAAACTTCTTCTGGTATTATGGGTTTACTTGATATGTTTTCAGGAGGAGCTTTTTCACAGGCTTCAGTATTTGCACTGGGAATTATGCCTTATATATCTGCTTCTATTGTTGTACAGCTGCTGGGTATAGTTTTTCCTTATTTCCAGAAAATGCAAAAAGAAGGAGAGAGCGGAAGACGTAAAATGAATCAATATACAAGGTATCTTACTGTACTTATTCTTATTCTTCAGGCTCCGACATACCTTATTAATCTCCATGCACAGTTACCATCTTCAGCATTTATTATTACAGGTACATTTTTTACGGTATCCTCAGTAATAATTCTTACAGCAGGAACAATGTTTGTAATGTGGCTTGGTGAGAAAATAACAGATAAAGGTATAGGCAACGGCATTTCGCTCATAATAATGATTGGTATTGTTGCCAGAATGCCGCAAAGTTTTATTTTTGAAGCTGGTACGAGAATGAACGGCGCTGGTGGAGCAATTGGACTGATTGTTGAAATATTGTTCCTCTTTATCATCGTTCTCGGAGTGATACTTCTGGTACAGGGAACAAGAAGAGTTCCTGTTCAGTACGCAAGAAGAATTGTCGGAAATAAGCAATATGGCGGAGTACGTCAGTATATTCCTTTAAAGGTAAATGCTGCTGGTGTTATGCCTATTATTTTTGCTCAGGCTATTATGATGCTTCCAATGATTATTGCCGGTTACTCTAATTCAGGGTCTGGTTTCATCGTTGCATTCTCTAATATGTACGGATTCTGGTATAATATGGTAACTGCAATTTTGATCATTGTATTTACCTATTTCTATACTGCTATCACAGTTAATCCTGTACAGATGGCGGAGGATATGAAGAAAAACGGTGGATTTATTCCGGGTATCAAACCTGGAAGGAAAACGGTAGAATTCTTTGACACAATTATGTCAAGAATTACCTTTCCAGGTTCAATCTTCCTGGCAATAGTTGCTATTCTTCCTGCAATTGCAGTTAAAGCTACAGTAACACCACAGTTTGCCCAGTTTTACGGAGGCACATCACTTCTTATTCTTGTTGGGGTTGTGCTTGACACACTACAACAGATTGAAAGTCATTTGCTTATGCGTCATTACGATGGTCTGATGAAATCAGGTCGCGTTAAAGGTAGAGCTGGTGGATCTACATCAATATAATAAGTTTAACGTTCTTTGATGTTGTATTTAAAGACTGATGAAGAGGTAGGGTTGTTGAGAAAGAGCAATATGCTGGTGTCGAGAACACTTGGAGAGATTGCTTCTTTAATAAAACCCGGTATAACCACTCTTTATCTCGATAAAATAGCCGAATCCTTTATCCGCGATAATGGTGCAACTCCTGCTTTCAAGGGATATGGTGGTTTTCCTAATACCCTCTGCACTTCTGTTAACGACGAAGTTGTACATGGCATTCCATCGGCTTATATTCTTAAAGAAGGCGATATAATATCAGTTGATTGTGGAGTGATATTAAACGGATGGTATGGTGATAGCGCATATACTTTTGCGGTAGGTGAAATTAAAGAGGAAGTCAGA
>Ga0209539_1000907_pt1 | contig 16520 bp, 14 predicted proteins | sample BarGraNGADG00312_2_FD_184499 | JGI IMG/M metagenome (GOLD analysis project Ga0209539, IMG submission 184499) | Arctic peat soil microbial communities from Barrow, Alaska - Barrow Graham LP Ref core NGADG0011-312 (SPAdes) (version 2) | ecosystem: Environmental > Terrestrial > Soil > Wetlands >... | reverse complement strand
TCATCCCGACAGAGAGCGGATCATCCTCGGGGTAGGCTCCCTTACCCAGCAAAGATGTTACAACTGGAAGGCCATTGCTCTGGATGAAGGCTCTATACTGAGCTACGGAACCCGACAGGAAAACGCCGCTTCCGAGCAAGACAATAGGCCGTTCGGCATTCGCGATGAGACTCTTCAGCTTCTCCTCAGAGAAACCGCCCATATACTTGATGCTCGCGCTGCACGCCGCCTCGTTCCCATCATATGGTGCGAGATCATCCGGGGTAAGACCCGCCCGTTGCACATCCATCGGAATATCAAGCAATACGGGTCCCCCGCGGCCGGATTTCGCAATTGCCCAAGCTTTCTCCAACTCGTACCGCAGTCTCGTCGCGTCCACGACGAGCGCTGCATATTTGGTTATTGGCTTAACTATCGAAACGATATCCGTTTCCTGGAATCCCTGTTGACGGATGGGCTTATCATTCTTGTATTCATAGGTATTTACTTGTCCGGTGATAAAAAGCGAAGGGATCGAATCGAAATATGCATCAGCGATCCCCGTCAATAGGTTCGTCGCTCCTGGTCCGCTCGTAGCGATAGCCACGCCGACCGTATGCGCGAACCATGATACTCCTTCGGCGGCGATTGCGGCAGTCTGCTCATGGTATGTCTGGACGAAGCGTACACCCTTTGCCCGTTGCAAAGAATCCATGATATGAGTTATCGCGCCGCCGGAATAGCCAAAGACGACATTCACGCCGTGTGCCGCGAGGAATTCAACGATGTAGTCTGACGCCTTCATACGATCCCCGCACCCCATTCAGCAAGGGACTCAACGACGTATGTCAGCATTTCCAGCGTGACTGCCGGACACACGCCCAGCCAGAACGTGTCCTCAAGGACGGTGTCCGTGATCGCCAGCGATCCTGCCACGCGGTACGTTCGCACTTGCATGTAGGGCTGACGCACCAGGTTGCCACCAAACAGGAGACGACTGCCGATGCGACGCGACTCGAGGAAGCGCAGAAGCTCAGGCCGGTGGCCGACAGCGGAACCGCACAACGTGATGGGGAAGCCAAACCACGAGGGCAGACTACCGGGCGTCGGCTCGGGAAGGAGAAACAGGTCCTGCAGTCCAGACAGACCCTCGTGCAGGAACGCGAAGTTGTGCTGCCTTGCAACCGCAAAATCGTCAAGCTGTCCCATCTGAGCCAGACCTACGGCTGCCTGCATGTCTGTCATCTTGAGATTGTATCCCAGATGCGTATACACGTACTTGTGATCATAGCCGTGGGGAAGACCGGGCCACTCGGAATAATACCTCTTGCCACACGTGTTGTCGTGACCGGGCTGACACCAGCAGTCACGGCCCCAATCGCGCAGGGATGCTAGTGTACGGGCCAGGAACGCGTTGTTCGTGAAGACGGCTCCTCCCTCGCCCGTGGTGATATGGTGGGCGGGGTAGAAGCTGAGTGTGCCGATGTCACCAAAGGTACCAACACGTCGCCCCTTGTACTCAGAACCAAGCGCGTCGCAACAATCCTCGATCAGCCACAGCCCATGCTGCTTCGCGAACTGGACGACTGCCTCCACGTCAAACGGGTTGCCCAACGTATGGGCCAGCATCACGGCTCGTGTGCGTGAGGACAGAGCTTGCTCCAGCAGTTCAGCATTGACGTCGTATGTTGGCAGTAATACATCAATGAAAACAGGAACCAGACCGTTCTGCAGGATAGGATTAACGGTCGTGGGGAATCCCGCGGCGACAGTAATGACCTCGTCCCCTGCTTTCAAGGCTCGGTCGCCCAGTTCCGGCGTCATGAGTGCGGCGATGGCGAGTAGGTTCGCCGACGAGCCCGAGTTAACCGTCAGAACATGTGTGACACCAAGGTAGCGGGTCAGCTGTTGCTCGAACGCGTCGTTGAAGCGCCCTGTCGTCAGCCAGCAGTCGAGCGACGCACTGACCAGCGCTTGCACTTCGGGCACGCCGACCGTTTTGCCGGACACCGGCACAGGTGACACCCCAGGGAGGAATGGGGACGGCGCGTGAACGAGACGAGCATACTCCTCGGCTAGAGTGAGCATCTGTGAACGCAGTTCGGCAGCACGTGGATCCGCGTCGAGCACGGGATTTGGCAGCAGATCACTTAAGAAGTCCATACTCACGCGCCGCCGCCCTGATCCGTCGTGGCCCAGGAGATGCCCGTGGCACGTGCAGCTTGGACGTAATCACCAATGTTCCGCACCGTGAGAGGGACAACCTGTCCGGCGTCTTCCATCGTCGAATGGTACCACGTCACTGTCTGTCGAACGGCTTCGCCCACATCATACACCGGACGCCAGCTCAGCTGGGAGCGGGACTTGGTGCAATCCAGCCGAAGAATGCCTGCTTCGCTCAGGGCCTGTGCAGAAGTGGCTGTCTCGAACCCGGCTGAATCTCCCCAGGCCTGACACACCAGGCTGACAAGTTGCTCGACGGACACTGCACTCTCAGGGTCCGGACCGAAGTTCCATGCACCGCCGTATCTTGCGGGATCTCGCGCCAGCAGAGCGCCCAGCCAGAGGTACCCGGACAAAGGTTCCAGGACATGTTGCCACGGGCGCACGGATCCGGGATTGCGCACGATAATAGGGTTTCCAGCAACCAGAGCTCGCATGCAATCCGGTACCAGTCGGTCGGCTGCCCAGTCACCCCCGCCGATGACGTTGCCAGACCGGACTGAAGCTATGCCAGTCCTCTTCCCTGCTGCATCGCCCGCATCAAAAAAGGATGACCGGTACGAAGCAACTACCATTTCGGCTGCTGCCTTGCTGGCGCTGTACGGGTCATGGCCCCCCAGCGCATCCGCTTCGCGGTAACCGTACGACCACTCGTTATTGGCATAACACTTGTCGGTGGTCACAATGACGACAGAGCGCACCGAAGGACAGTGTCTTGCCGCCTCCAGCACATTGGCTGTACCCATGACATTGGTCTCGAACGTTGTCAGAGGGTCGGCATACGAGGGCAGTACCAGGGCTTGTGCGGCCATGTGGATGACTACCTCCGGCGCAGCTTTAGTCATTGCCGTTTGTACGTCCTGACTTCTTCTCACGTCTCCCCGCACATCCTGAATCTGCCGCGACAAGGCAAGAGACTCATACAGCGACGGCTGCGTTGGCACGCCGATGCTGTATCCTGTCACCTCCGCCCCCAGCAGAAGCAACCATTGCGTAAGCCAGGAACCCTTGAAACCGGTGTGTCCCGTGACGAAGACGCGCCTGCCAGCGTAGTAGCCATCGAATAGCTGTTCCATCTCGGGCTCCATCATTTCCAGACCTTCCAGGGCGCATGTCCCTCAGACCACAGCTTCTCCAGCAAGTTCTTGTCGCGCAGAGTATCCATGGACTGCCAGAAACCGTCGTGCACATACGCCGACAACTGATGATCGGCTGCCAGGTGTTCGAGTGGCGAGCGTTCCCAGACGGTCACGTCGTCCTGGATGTAGTCGAAGATGCCAGGCTCGAGCACAAAGAAACCACCATTGATATAGCCACCGTCGCCGGGAGGCTTCTCGTTAAAATGCGTCACGATGTTCTCATCTCCGAGGTCCAGGGCGCCAAAGCGTCCCTGTGGTCGGACAGCTGTGAGTGTCGCCAAGGTGCCAGCTCTCTTGTGGAAGGCAACCAGTGCCGACATGTCGATGTCGGCGACGCCATCGCCGTAGGTCAACAGGAAGGACTCACCATCTACGTAAGGCTGGATGCGTTTGATGCGCCCGCCCGTCATCGTTTCCTCGCCCGTGTCGACAAGGGTCACATGCCAGTTCTCGGCGCGCGAGTCATGCAGTTCCACTTTGTTGTGTTCCAGATCGATGGTCACGTCGGACATGTGCAGGACATAGTTGGCGAAGTATTCTTTGATAGCATACCCCTTGTACCCAAGACAGATGACAAAATCCTGAATGCCATACGCCGCATATGTCTTCATAATATGCCACAGGATGGGCTTGCCGCCGATTTCAACCATCGGCTTCGGGCGAAGAGCCGTCTCCTCACTCAGCCGCGAACCGATTCCACCAGCAAGGATGACTGCCTTCATGACTCCTCCCCTACGTTCATGGCTACCAGACTCATGCCCCACTCGTTCCGGATACTGCGTGGACACCGGTGGACCGCATCAGGTGCCTCCGTCGCCGTACAGGCAACCAGGCCACGATCCCCCTGCAATTCCGACAGCGCTGCTGCTGCCCGAATCCTTAGACTATCCTGCCACTTCATCAACGTTCGACCCGCCCTGGGGCCCCTTGGTGTCAGAAAATGACTCCAGCGCTAACAAACACGCCTTGACATCGCTAGTGTCAAGTCGGTGAAGCTCATCCTCGTCCATCGTCCACCACTGAACAGCAGCCAGTCGCTGCCTTGTCCGCTCGTCAAAACGGTACTTCAAGACACACGCGGGAACGCCGACTACAATGGCCCATGGAGCGACATCATGCGTTACCACGGCACCGGCACCAATAACCGCGCCATCTCCGACATGAATACCGTTCATTATCACTGCATTCACCCCAATCCACACATCATTGCCAATTATTGTGTCAACGTCGTTTTCTTGGAACACGGGTCCCGTCCCGAACGGTTGCGAGCTCAGCCAAGCCGTGGGATGAGCGCCGGCGCCGATAGTCACGTTTTCGGATATCGAGCAATAACGGCCAACGTGAACCCTTCCCCAGCAATAGCCGGACGCCCAGTAAGATCCCCGTCCAATCGAGACTCCATGCCCCGGTCTCTGTTCGCTCATGCGGATTCGACCAAGAGAGGAGAAGGGCTCCATGATCAGTTCACCACTTCGCACCAACATCCACTGTTTGATCGCCAACAATAGAGCCTCGGGCAGCAACAGCCGAATCAGCCCCCGAAAACGCCTTACCGGCGCCAAGAGACTGGTGCGCTTTGGACTCGATTGCCGCTTATCCATTGCTGTCACTTCTCTTTCCTCAATGAATTCTCCCATGCCAGGCCATGAAATTGCTCCACCTGTCCAGCGCATTTCGCTGTCCGCATCGTTCTATCACATGCATCCATCCACAAGCAGGCAGACGCACTTCCTCCCGTGGCCCACACCCCGACCCAGAACGCCTGCTAGCTGTGTCATAGCTGAGAGCCATGGCGGGGAGCACGTGCGCTGCAACCAGTTTGTCGCCAATCCAGGCAATCATCTTCACGACCGAGTCTCCTCCAGCAAACGCTCGCGCCACTCGTTCCGGATACTGCGTGGACACCGGTGGACCGCATCATGTGCCTCCGTCGCCGTGCAAGCTATAAGCCCACGATCCATCGGGTCCTGCACGAGGTCGTCGCCTCTGGTACGGTCGAGGCTCGATGCATTGACCTGGGCAAGGTAGCCACGCTGGACCCGGCGGTCCAGAACGTGCCAGTCGCTGCCGACATATGCGTAGCGCTCGACTTGGACCAGGACTGGCGTAACGCTCTGGAGCTGAAGGTGGAAGATGACGTCGTCCACGTACGTGGGTAGATTTTCGTGGAGCAGTTCAAGCAACAGGTGAGTGTCCCGGTTCGCAAGGGTCAAGACGTCTCTCTTCTTCACCCGATCGAGCAGGTCAGGACAGATGAAGGTCTCGTCGCTCGGGAGGACGGCGAGAGGGATAGCCCGGCTGTTCAGTTCCGCTTGCAGGTCCCTGGCCGTCTGGCGCACGACGGCGGGGTCCGTCTCATGCTTGTCCTCGGTCGAGTGCGGCGTGCCGATGACGGTGCTAAGCGCCATGGCAATACTGGCGTCCAGCCCCGGCCTGTTGTCCATATCAATACTCATACTTTGACCCAAGACTCCGGTATCAAGTCTTTTGATTCCAAAGACGGAACGTTAAACCACTTCTCAGGCGATACCACAATCTTTTCGGGATTGGCATTCAGCCACGCTCCCCACCAACTAAATGTGCTATTCGCAATAATATGGTGTTTGCAGCGACTCATCAAGCGGAGATCTTCGTAGTCCCTATCTGCGCCATAATGTTCAATGAAAGAGAGCGGAAATGAAAGTCTCAAGTTCTCCTTTGCCCATGCTATGTCATCCGAGAACACAAAGAAGTGGGGTTGGGTAGTCCTGCTAGCGATAAAATTGACCGCTCTTGAATAGTAGTCCAAACCCAAAACACCGTGAAACCGATTAGTGACAGGATTAGAGATATAGTCACCTCGCCGAATATGCAAGCTAACTGAGTTGGTGCTATCGATCATAGCTATCATTTTTCTGTTCATCTCTTCCGGCTCTCGTTTAAAGGTAAATTCATGACGAATGATACCCGAGACGTCTGCAAAATACTTCTCGCTTGCCCAGTAGCCAGCAAAGTAGGCACCTCCGTCTATTTTTAGAATACCAGGGTCAAAAGAAGGACCTCGCTCTTCTACAAACTTCTGCCCTCGCGAGGGTAATAGATGTTTTCTAATCTCATAAGTGGTAAAAGCGATTATTTGCCTGCGCCGTGGCCTTCGAAAACGACGTACTTCTGTTTCCGTGGCGAAATCCTCGATAATGTTAAAACAGCCAAGACGATATGGCCGAAGCTTGTAATTGGCGAATGCCGTAACGTCCAGCTTCAATGGCATATTTGTTCGGTATGCAACTGCTCGTGCCGTTGCATATTGAAACATTTGATTCCCGAGTCCGCCAATTAGACGTACTATTATCATGCTTTAACCCCTTTTACTGAAATCGGTTCAAATACATCTGTAAAACCCTAATAGCTGGTCTATCATTCCTTCAGAAAAAACGGAGAAAGCCCCATATAAAACCCGTTCTCATGAATCTTATCGGCGCCCTGTTTTGAATGTTCATAATGACAATACGCGAATAACATTATCGGCAAAAGCTGGCGGCAGAAACGCCGCAAACCGGTCTGATCGCAGATAAGCTTGAATTGCCTGCCTGTATTGAGCATATTCATTCTCAGTCATGGATAGCAGAAAATCTGCCAACTCCGCACTAGACCTAAATTTGCGCCGATCAATAAACGTACCCACATCTACATAATCGGCAACATTGGGTGCTCCCCAGTAAATTGGTACGCACTTAGCACGCATGCAGTCGAAAAGCTTCTCTGTAATATAGCCAGGCTCGTCGCACATGCTTTCATAGCACAGTCCAAACCGATAGTGAGGATATACGTCCCATTTGTGCTTCACTGTTCCCAGATAAGAAGAAAACAAGACCTGATTAATTCCTGGTTGATTCCATCCCGTGCCGTATAGATCAAATTGCTCAGGATAATGTTGCTCAAAATACTTGATTGTTTCTCTACGAGCGGTATAGAGTTCGCGGGGATGAGACGAAAACTTGTTTCCAGAGATATTTACCAACAGCTTGCGGTGACTATATGGAATATCTGACACATCTGGGAACCGCCCTGTCAATGGCAAACAGAACTTGTGGAACTTCTTTTCGTCTACGTAGCTATCGTTCCAAGTGAAGATTAAGGGGAAAAGTTTGTGGATTCTTGGATCCCAATTTAGCGGCCTAACAGCCGGAGGCTCAAATAGAAACAAGACTATTCGATCTCGCAGGCCAGCCCGGATAGATTCTTGGTAAAGTTGCCGCCTTCCTACCTGGTGCCCAAGTAGTATTGACTTTAGTGTTGACTTCACAAGCCGAACAATACCGTGCAATCCGTAAGGCGGCCCGTAAACACCAACGGCATCCCAGAGCCAGACCCATGAGCACTCTTCGACATCATGGTCGTCGGCCGTTTCAAGCGCATACCCAAGCTCTTTAAGCCTATTGCGCAAGTAGATAAACGGATCTAAGCAGGCATCTCTGGCGTCTGGATTGAAGAGTTTGCCTTGTTCTAGGCCAGGAAAGTAAACCAGTATCTGTTTCGTTTTCATAGGGTATTCGCTATTGCACTGGAGCTTACCATGCCCACCCCAATACACGCGCGGCTTGCAGTTGGAGCCGCAGCAAACTTGCATAGCGTCGCCTTCGAGTGAACCCTGCATAAATCGGGCGCGTACTACTACTGTTGTTGTTCTCGTGTCGCTCAACCAATACCTCGGGAGTGTTCGCCCCCTGCATGTGGCTGGCCATGAGGATCCACAGAGCGTAATCCTCACTCCAGCGGTACGTGTCCACATATCCTCCGAGTTGCCGCGCCAGTCCCGTTCTAAAAAGAACCGACGACTGAATGAAGGGGTTCTCACGATGCATATAGGCAACCAGTTCCTCATGGCGTGTAGGCGGCGCACAGATTCGGTCTTCGTGGTGTGCAAGGTCATGCAACATCGCCCAACTGCCCACCAATCCCGCGCCCGGATGCCCGTCCATCCATGCGACTTGCACCGCAAGCGTCTCCGGTCGTGCTGCGTCATCGCCGTCAAGACGCGCCACATATTTCCCGCGTGCCAGCGATAGCCCAAGGTTCAGACTGGCGACAATACTGCTATTCGTTGGCTTATGGATAAGCCTGATCCTGTCGTCCGAGAACGAGGATATGATGCTGGTAGTATCTTCTGTAGATCCATTGTCAACAACCAGAACCTCGAAATCTCTGTATGTCTGCCCCACCACGCTCGATAGCGCTCGCCTGACAGAAGATTGCTCGTTGAAGGCGGGGATCAGAACAGAGACCAAGAGGCACCCCTCCCACACTTCTTGCCCTCGCTACCGATGAGCCGATGGCAATTCCACGGTCGATACCAGACATCGGCCGGGCTCTGATACCAGCCCCTGCGAGACGTCAACACGCCAGCAGACCCAGCCCGGCCTCTAGTAGCACCGCGGCTCGAAACCCGAATTCTCGTTCAGCTCTGCTGACGTCCAGCAGCCGCCGCGGCTGACCGTTGGGTTTGGTCGTGTCCCAAACAACCGTCCCTTGGTAGCCTGTCAGTCGCTTGACGAGGTCAGCGAGGTCTTTGATGGAGATTTCTTGCCCAGAACCGAGGTTGACAGGTTCAGGCTTGTCGTACCGCTCCGTAGCGAGGACGATGCCTTCTGCGGCATCCTCAACATAGAGGAACTCGCGCGTTGGGGAGCCGTCGCCCCAGAGGGTAACGCTGGGGAGGTGCTGCTCCTTGGCCTCCCTGAACTTCCGGATCATGGCAGGGATGACATGAGAGGTGACAAGGTCATCGTTGTCCCCGGGTCCATAGAGGTTGACGGGCAGGAGGTAGATGCCGTTAAAGCCGTATTCCTGCCGGTATGCCTGCAACTGGACAAGCAACATCTTCTTGGCCAGGCCATAGGGAGCATTGGTCTCCTCGGGGTACCCATTCCAGAGGTCCTCCTCCTTAAAGGGAACCGGGGTGAACTTGGGGTAGGCGCAGATGGTGCCCACCTGAACAAACTTTTCGATAGCATGAAGCCTTGCTTCTTCAATGAGCTGAATACCCATGATTGCGTTGTCGTAGAAGAAGGAACCGGGGTGCAAACGGTTGGCACCAATGCCGCCCACAACAGCTGCAAGATGGATGATGACCTCGGGATGCAGATCGTCAAACATGCGTTGTACCTGGGCACGGTCACGGAGATCATAGTCACGGTGCGCCAGTGGAACGACTTTTGTCGCACCGTGTTCCTTCAGTTTCTTGACGAGGTTGGTGCCAAGGAAGCCCTGACCACCTGTGATAACAATCTGCTTGTTGCTAAGATCGAGCATAGCTACTTCGTCTCCTTCAGGATACTGTCTCCAGTATAACAATCGTGATCATGGCCATCACCGAGCATGGACAGGTCAGCGTCTACCATCAGGTCGACCAGCGCATGGAAGGTCGTCACAGGACGCCAGCCGAGTTTGACAGCTGCCTTGGATGCGTTACCCTGCAGAACGTCGACCTCAGTCGGGCGGTAGTAGCGGGGATCGATGCGAACGATGACCTTCCCGGAACCTGCGTCGAGTCCGCACTCCTTGGCGCCCTGACCTTGCCAGGCCACGGTGATTCCGGCCCGCTTGAATGCCACCTCCACGAGCTCACGCACGGTGTGGGTCTCGCCGGTCGCAATCACGTAGTCATCGGGAGTGTCCTGTTGCAGTACGAGCCACATTGCCTGCACATATTCTTTGGCGTATCCCCAATCCCTCTTTGCATCCAAGTTGCCAAGATACACACAGTCCTGCAGGCCTTTGACGATGCGAACCACCGCCATGGTCACCTTGCGCGTGACAAACGTCTCGCCTCTCCTGGGAGACTCGTGGTTGAACAGGATGCCGTTGCAGGCAAACATGCGGTATGCTTCCCGGTAGTTGGCGACAATCCAGTAGGCATACAGCTTGGCCACGGCATAGGGAGAACGGGGCGTAAAGGACGTCGATTCGGACTGTGGTGCTGTCGCAGGGAGACCTCCAAAGAGCTCCGAGGTCGAGGCCTGGTAGAATCGGGTCTGGCCTTGGAGCGCGGCTGCACGGATGGCTTCAAGGAGCCGCAGCGTCCCAAGACCGTCTGAATTACCTGTGTATTCAGGCGTTTCAAACGATACAGCAACATGCGACTGCGCTGCCAGGTTGTACACCTCGTCGGGACGTACCTCGGCCATGATGGCAAGCAGATTACTGGCATCGGTCATGTCACCGTAGTGCATGAAGAAATGGGTATCGGCATAGTGCGGATCCTGGTAGATATGGTCAATGCGGGACGAATTATATGAGCTGCTCCGCCGCTTGATACCGTGAACCTCATACCCCTTGCTGAGCAGGAACTCGGCGAGGTACGAACCATCCTGACCGGTGATACCAGTGATGAGTGCTTTCTTCATTGTAGTGTCTCTCCCTCCACACCTTTCGTGCGGCCATACACGTCTTCGACTCTCTCGATGTCATCTTCCCCGACATATTCGCCATTCTGGACCTCGATGATTTCCAATGGGACTTTGCCAGGGTTACCCAGACGGTGCAAGGTTGTCTTGGGAACAAAGGTACTTTCGCCCTCGTGGACAAAGAACGTCTTCTCGCCAATGGTCACCTGAGCCGTACCATGAATGACAACCCAGTGTTCGGTCCGATGAATATGACGCTGCAGGCTGAGCACCGCCCCGACGTTTACGACAATGCTCTTGATCTTGAACCTGGTGCTCTCCTCCAGTATCCGGTAGGTACCCCATGGACGAATGGTGGTGGTATGCTCGTGGACCTCACGCCGACCGCTGGCTTTGAGTGTCTCAAGGAGTGCCTTCACTTGCTGGCTGCTTCCCCTCTGGGCCACGAGGACGGCGTCATCTGTCTCAATGACGCTCAGGCCCTTGACACCGATCGTCGTGACCAGCCGTTTGCGCGAGACAACCAGTGAACCTGTGGTATCGAGGGCAACAACATCCCCACTGAGGGCATTGCCATCAGCGTCCTTGTTCGTGATAGCATAAACAGCATCCCAGCTGCCAACATCGTTCCATGTCAGGTCCATAGGGACGACTGCGACATGGGATACCTTCTCCATGACCGCGTAGTCGATGGAAATCGAGGGCATGTCGGCAAAACTGCTCATGACTTGGTCATATCCTGCTTCCAGTACATGCGCTATGTCGGGTTGGTGTTCAACGAGGGCCGCCATCATGTCCCGTGCCGTGAAACAGAACATTCCAGAGTTCCAGTAATAGTCGCCCGACGCAACATATCTTTGGGCTGTCACTGCATCTGGCTTCTCGACAAACCGCGCAGCCTTCAGAACGCCGTCACTCAGGTTTTCGCCAGCCTGGACGTAGCCATAGCCTGTCTCGGGACCTGTCGGTTTGACACCGAAGGTTACCAGGTAGCCACTCTGCGCAGCCTGTTCTCCCTGCTTCACATAGCCAGCAAACGCACTCACTGGCTGAATGACATGGTCGGACGTCATGACCAGGAACGACTCGTCAGGTGGTACATGCAGCTTGTCTTTGGCATATGCCAGAGCCAAGCCGATGGCTGGCGCTGTATTGCGGCCGACTGGCTCGCAGATGACATGCAAGGAAGCCTGACCAGTGACCTCCTGAAAGGCGTCCTTGACGAAGAACGCGAAATCTTGACTGGTCACGGTTATGATGTCTTCGGGGTGAACCAACGCCTGCGCGCGGACATACGCGCTGGCCAGCAGGGATTCGCTGCTGCCCGGCAGGCGCAGGAATTGCTTCGAGTACAGCTCGCGCGACATCGGCCACAGCCGCGTACCGCGGCCTCCTGCCAGAACAATGACCTTCATGTCATCCCTTTGCACTTGATCGACATGCTCACGACTCCTTCGTCCGGCAAGCCTCCGCCTCCGCTGCGCGCGCGGTCTGGATGTAGTCGACGAGGAAGGCCAAGAGGATGCTCAGAAAGAGCGCAGCCACCAGAGTGACAGCGACCTTCGTCGACCGTCCTCCAGCGTCTTTCTCATCGGCAGGAACTGCCCGCTGCTCGATCTGAATGGGCAACTGGGAATCGTCGTTGATCGACGCTGACTCCAACTGAGCAATTATCCTCTCACACAGTGCTTTGAGTCCCGTCTTGGCCGTGATGTCAGCCGAAATACTGGAAACATCACTGGTCAGAGACACCCATAGCGGGTTGATCTCCTGTGACACCATAGACAGCCCGGCAAGGTCAAGCACGCTCTGATTGGATGTGGCCTTGGCGACATCCAGGAGGGTCTGATTGTTCACGATCGACTGCATGGTCGTGAGTACCTTGGGTACCCCTACCAGTGCAGCGCGCTTGGCTGCCAATGCGGTCTGCTGCGCCTGAATGTCGACAGACACGGGCTGCAAGTAGGCGCGGTAACTGCTCAGCTGCTCTGCCACCACGAGCCCCTTGGCCCGCTCAACAAGCTGCTCTGCTACAGCATTGGCGACAGCAGCGGCCAAGTCCTTGTCCCCCAGCTTCACGTCGATTGCGATCATGTTGGTGTCTTTGGTGGATGTGACCTTGACCGCCCGGGCAAGAGTGCTCATCGTCTCACCAGACAACTGCAACTGTTCGATGACCCGCCCATAGAGACTTGGATCCTGAGCTAGACTCACATAGGTTTCTACCGTAGCGACCGGCTGATTTGCCGTCAGGGTGGGCAGTGGACCGAGGTCCGGGGGAACCACGCTTTGCCGAGAGACCAAGACTGTCGCCGTCGAGGTAAACGTGGGCTTGATGGCAAGCAGCAGCACGCCAGCCACCACAATGGTGGGTATCAGGGTGACAGCCACGATGAGCTTCCACCGGCGTGCCAGGACTTTGAACACATCCATCAACGTCACTTCATCTTCCATGATTGTCCTCCTTCATAGACCGCCTGGAACCTGACCCAGTCTCTTTGCTAGTATACATCTGTTTCTACAATCGGGGCGACCGACGCCAAGGGTGATTCATTGCCCCACCTGGACTGGAGAACTGTCGGCAAAGGACGCCCACTCCCTGTCCGATCCCGCCATGAGCTTGGGTGCCTGAAGATACACGCGGAAATAACAAGGGCCTGCGGACATGGTTGCAGGAACCTGCCACGTCAGGCTGCGAACCGAGGGCTTGAGACCATCCGCTACCAGGATCCCCCCGCCCGTGGCAAGAGCAGCAATGATCGTCTGATATTCCAGTGAGCTCGCGACGCCGGTCACGTTCCATGCCAGGGCAACAGTGCCACCGGGAACAACAGACGTGCCGGCTGCCGGTGAGTCCCACTGGACTACCGGGGCAAGAGCATGCAACTCGGCGGCAAACGCAGACCCATCCTGCACACTCACGGAGGCATCAAACAAGGCTGCGATGAGCTTGCCCTGTTGCCCGCTTGTGCGGTACATACTCGTCAGTTCAGTCCACGCAAGCTGCTGTGATGGGCTGGCTTTAATGGACTGCCGGAAGGCTGCCTCGGCAGCGGCAACATCTCCTTTGTCGAGTGCAATCTGGCCGGTCACGTTGGCAATATCATAGTAGGTGGGATCCAGACGCCGTGCCTGGTCGAGGGCCTGTTTAGCCAACTTCGTGTTGTGGTTGAATACGATTTGCGCATGTGCCAGTGACGTCCAGCTGCCAGGATCGATGGGGTCCACCGTGGTAAGCCGCTGGAATACGTCGACCGCATCCTTGTCCCCGTGCCGGTACAGAAACTGCGCATACTGGATCTGGACGGCTGGGTTGAGCGAATCCAAGGAAATGGCACGCTGATATGCACCCTTGGCCTGGTCGAAGAGAGCAGGCTGGACGTCCTTGGCCGCCCTATCCAGCATGCCCGCAGAGAGACCTGCCAGCGCCAGCGGATAGCGCGCGTTGAACGGATTCAGTACCTCTGCAGCCTGGTACCCATCTTGTACAGTAACGGCCAACGTCGTGCTGACCGCTCGCTGCCCTGCCACCCAACATGCTTCGGCCGATGTGGCCAGCACGAACACGACAGCCACCAAACCAAGCACGCCAAATCCCACCATCCCCAGCCATGGACGAGAACGCGGACGAGAATTCTTCACGTGCTTCGTGCCCTGCACAGGACTGGCTGCCCTGTGCACCGGCCGGCCCAAGACCCAGAACGAAGCCCCTGCCTGCATGGTCAGCCCGGCGCACGAGCCCAGCAAGACGGCACAGAGGGCACCGATGACATAGAACATGGAGTCGATGTCGAAACAGGAATGGAGCAGTGTACCAGCTATACCCACCACGACAGCGAACGTGAGAGCTTTGTTGCGGGAGAGAAGCGCAGCACGGAAGCCAAGCCAAAGGAGAACAGCAATCATACTCAGCTCGAGGACAAACCAAAGGATGCCGCCCTCCGCCAGGCTCTTGACCACCAGTGAGTGGGGATCGGTGGCAAAGAAGAGCTGCGAACGGAACTTCATGTAGACACTGGAATAGGTGCCAAGGCCACTACCCAGGACCGGATATGCCCGCAGATAGGGGCCAAGGTCACGGAACATCTGGAGCCGACTTCCCAGTTGGGCACTCGTCGTTGCCTTCCCCTGTGAAACCTCCTGGACAATCTCAGCGAAGCGCTGGACAAGAGGCTTCCATACCCGATCGCGGGAAACGGGAACGACTATGCTGGCCAGAACTACGGGAGCGACGACCCCATAGGCGATAGCGACATGTCCCATCTGGCGGCTCGAAACACACTTGCACAGCCAGCCCGCAACGGGGAGCAGCAAAAGCACGCCTGCCGCCACGAGCAGGCCCCCGCGCGACCCGGTCAGCACAAGCGCAGCCATCAGCACAATGGTGCCAGCCAGCCCCAGCAAGCGCTCCCGGCCAACGCGACCGAAGGCGAACAACCCGACACCAATGCAGATGGGCAGGATGAGGAAGCCAGCCAGCGCGTTGGGATAACTGAAGAAGGCAGAGAGCCGTCCGCCGGCGTCGCGCACGACCAGTGCATGAGCCAGCGACGCGATGGGTCCCATTGCAACCCGGGGTGACAGCACATAGAGGACAATGCACCCCGCCATGGCGACGACGCTCGAGCCAAACAGTACCCAACTGAGGGTATGCAGGCGGTCTTCGGACCCCCCATACCGCACTGCAAACAGAAACATGCCCAGGAGCCCCGTCAGTTTGAGCAGTTCCTGCAGGGTCACACCACGGTGCACGGAGACTGCGAATGATACCAGACCGAACACGGCAACGGCAATGAGCAACCAGGCAAGAGGCGACATGATGACCGGCGACTCGGCGCTGAAACGGCGCCGCAGCCATGGAACACCAACCAAGAACAGCGCAACAAGGCCCAGCCACGCTGTGGACAGCTGCTCCAGCGGAAACCAGCGCGTCCACGCACCGACCAGCAGGATCGACGCAACAATGGTCAGTGACAAGTACCACAATTGCCAATCATGACTTCTGGGGGTCACACCACCAGTCACCAGGTTTTTCTTCACCCGTGCTCACCCCTTTTGCCATCGGCTTGTGGCCAACGACAATTCACAGGATAGGACCAACGTCGCCTGGGTCAAGGCAACTAAAGTGACAGACCACTCCCTGGACGACGCTTTGGGGTCAGCTGGCAATTGGTTGAGGGTGGTACATCCGGTAAAATGAAAGAATGGATTCCCGCCTTCGCGGCAGAGCGCCACTTGCATTGTACCAATATGCTCGTGGGATGACGTTCCTTCGCCGAAAGCACCCCTCGTATTGAAAAGAAATACTCGGGGGGGAATGACGAATCAAAGCGGGAATGAGCAGCTGACCCCATATCAGTTGCAGGCGTGGGCACTGCACATACAATGAAGCTCATGAGGAAACGACTGTTCATGCTGTTCACTCTGCTCCTGCTGGTCGGCCTCGCCATCGGGACCCGGTACGGAGATGTCGTCCTGTACACGGCCGACTGGGTGTTCGCGGCCAGCGTCCTCGTTGTCTTCGCCGCTTGGTGCTTCTGGTGGCTGCCGGACCACCGTCTGGTAGCACTGTCGGTCGACTGGTCGTCGTTGCTGCTGGTGGTCGCCGTCATCGCTCTGACCCTGCTGTCCCCGTACCGGTACGGCGCACAGGTCGAGGCTGCCAAACTGGGCAGCGCCTTCCTGCTTGCGGTGATGGTCTTCAACCTGGTGCAGGAGCGCGGAGACCTGCAGTTCTACCTGAACGGCATCCTGTTCCTCGGGGTCGGCATAGCAGCCGTGTCGTTCGCGTACT
>Ga0209539_1000904_pt1 | contig 16553 bp, 10 predicted proteins | sample BarGraNGADG00312_2_FD_184499 | JGI IMG/M metagenome (GOLD analysis project Ga0209539, IMG submission 184499) | Arctic peat soil microbial communities from Barrow, Alaska - Barrow Graham LP Ref core NGADG0011-312 (SPAdes) (version 2) | ecosystem: Environmental > Terrestrial > Soil > Wetlands >... | reverse complement strand
ATGGCGCGGCGAACGGGTACCCCCGCGAGACTCGCCGCCGGCCATAAGCCGGCGGCGGTGCACGCGAGGAACAGGACGAGTGCGAACTTCTTCATGTGGCCCCCTCGAACACTTGACGGCCCGCGCCAGTCAAGAAGCCGATGTGCGGGCCTGCCGGTCCTCCAGGCCGGCAGGTCACGTCACCTCTGGTGCGGCCCAGGTTGACGCAATACTACCGTCCGGCGGGGACGGAACGCGCGAGGCCACCGGCAGTGCACCCGCGGGAAGTCGTCCCCGATTATGTGGCGCGGAACATAATCGGGCACGATCAGCTCCGCGGCGCCGCCGAAGAACGTGAAGGCGTGCACGTGGGCGGTGAGGAAGCTCTCCGTGCGCTGATCGGCGAAGGCTTCGGCGAAGGTGTAGTTGCTGGCCCCGAGCACGGCCACGAACAGGGAGGCTGCCTCACCTCGCCGCTCGCGGAGTCGATGTACGGCAGCTTCTGGCCGGCCTTGTGCTCCTGGCGCATGACCACGTGGATGCGCTTCTCCCAGGCGCGGTAGTGCTGACAGAACCAGGAGTAGCCGTAGCCGTCGCGGTAGCGCTCGCGGTACTCCTGCCAGAGAAGGGCCAGGGTGACGTGCTTGCCGGCGAGCTCGGCGTGCACCTGCGCCCAGTCGGGCGCCTTGGGGTCGGGGGCGGTCTCGCCGCGCCTGCGGTAGAGGCGCTCCTCGAGCTCGGCGTCGGAGATGCCCTCCGGCAGCGGCCAGGTGAGGCCGACGAGGCCGAGGCGAGAGAAGACCTCCGACACCGTCGAGTTCGAGACGCCGATCGCACGGGCGATGGCGCGCTGCGAGAGTCCGGCCTCGCACTTGAGGCGCAAAATCTCCCTGATCCTTCGCATGGACAGTCTCCTGTAGGCCACCGCGCCCTCCTCGTCATCCTTACCTGAGGAGAGTTTGGCGGCCTCGTCCATGCGCCGCTTCGCCCTAGGTCACAGATTCCGCTCCGGAGGCCGAGAACTGTTCGGCTTGCGCGTGGAATGGGTGTTCGGCTTGGCGTGGAATGGGTGTTCGGCTTGGGGCGGAATACGCATACGATCCTCCCTGGAACCTGACAAGGTGATGCCATGACGCTTGAGGCAGACTTCACCCGCGACGTGCTCCGCTCGGCCGACGAGGCCAAGCGAGAGCTGCGCTACAACCCAACCTACTGGCTGAGGATGGTGAGCGAGCTCGGCGCCGTGGGCGCGGCGAAGCAGCTGCTTCGATACCCTGACATGTCCGATGGCTTCACGCGGCTGTGGAAAGAGCGGCGGCTTGAGATGGGGGAGCACTACAGAGAACGACAGGCAGGCCGCGTCGCCCACAAGCTGTGCGGCGAGAGACGCGGGAGCGCCGACCTCGTCGCGACGCGAGGTGTGCAGGCAAGAGCAACAGCCGATGTAGACGTTGTCGACGGCCACGGTGGTAGCTGTTGCAGGGCGCCCCGGTCGATGTGCTCCCTAGAAGGCCAGATGGGCAATCGTAGTCTTTGAGAATCCGAGGTCCTTCAGGAACAGGGGGAACTCCTGATCGAGGTGCTCGTCACAACGATGCACGAAGAACTCGATGTCCCGAAGGACACGCTTCGCCGTCCCGACGCTAATGGACTGCAGAGCGACCTTTGGCCGGTCGCAGTTCTGAATGCAGTCGTGGCGACGCGTGATGATGCCGTCGAGACGAGCTTTGAGCTTCCTCGTGGAGTCGGCTCGATGAGCCTTCTTCGCTGCTGAATCGGCCCTTGTGAAGCCGGCACGATTGACGGAGAACAGCGTGAGGTTCGCACTCGGGTGGACTATCCAGTCGTCGATCACGCCCTTGAATACTTTCTTGCTGGGGCGAAGGAATCGATTCAGCACCCCACAAATGAGCTCGACATTGAGGTAGTTCTGCTTCTCGATGAGTCCTCGCGCCGCCATGCGCCAGCGCCAGTTGTCCCGCGCCTGGTACTTCTTGAAGTGAATGCTCGCGGGCAGCGGAGTGTCAGCAATCGGGCCGGGCAGCTCTATTGGGGCGTGAGTCACCCGATGGTTCGACTGCCTCTTCAGCGCTATGAGCGTCGAGGCGAGAAGAGCAGCGTAGGCGTCTGAGAAATATGCGTCGAGAGCACCCACGCCCATCATCCAAGTGGACCGAAGCATGTCATCTCGGACATTTCCGTCCAGGCTGTCACAGGTGCCCGCGGCGTCAAGCATCGCTCGAGCGCGTGCGAGGTCCTGATCGAAATGCGAGCGCGGCGTACTAGGCACGGGCGCGTTGGGTCAGCGTCTCGTATTTCACAGTGGATCCCCTTCGCCCAGCCCAGTGACGGACTATTCCAATCCCATCGCTCGAATCGCCGCGTTTGTCGGATCCGTGTAGAAGCTCACCTGCAGCTTGTTGAGCAGCTCGTCGGGCACGTCAGCCAGGTCACGCTTGTTCTCGCTCGGTACCAGGGCGTACTTGGCGCCGCTCTCAAGCGCGAGCTGCAGCCGCTCGGTGAGGTTGGCGACCTTGACCAGCATCCCCTGCACGCTCATCTCGCCGAGCACGACGAGCTGCTCGCGCAGCGGCTTCTCGATAAGTGCCGAGACAAGCGCGATATAGAAGGCGGCCGCCGTCTCGGCGCCTTCCTTGGCCTGGCTCAGGTTGACCGCCTGGATGCTGTAATCGTACGACTTCACGTCTTTGGTGATGCCGAGGTCCTTGACGTGAGCTTTGAGGTAGGCGTCGGCAGTCTTGATGGCTTCCTTCATCGTCTTCGACAGGTTGCCGAGCGGGATGATGCGGCCAGACCCAGACGTCATCTGGACCTCAAGCCGGAAGAGCGCGAGCTTGCCCGTCTCCACGTCCTTGCCGATCGTGTAAATCGAGCCAGGCGCCATCGGCCCGGGCTCGATGATCTGCCCGCCGCCCATCTCCGGCACGGGTACCAGCTGTTCCTTGCCGGTCTCGAGGTCGCGGTACGAGAAGTTGACGTCCCAGTACTCGACGCCGGCAATCTTGCGCAGCTGCTCCTTGACGCGCCGGCGCATCTCCATGCCGAACTGCATGTACTCCTCGACCTCTTCTTTGGTCACCTGGCCGTCGGGATGAAGCAGCTTGATGAGTCCACTCACCGTCTTGCGCGTCGCCTTCTGGTCGCGACCGCTCAGGTGAGGTCCGAACTTGAAGTAGCGCTCGGGCACGTCGGTGTAGCTCTCCTTGCGCAGCACGCGTACGACCTCGGCGAGATAGTCGCTCACGAGGCCGAAGTGGTCGGTGTAGTACTCGTCGCGGGTCTTCCCCAGCTCCCAGCCCGGCAGGTAGAAGTGCAGGCGGTCGTAGAAGGCCGCATCCATCTCCTTGGGCATCGGATAGAAGAGGTTGGAGGTGCGCAGGATCGTCTCGATGTCGCCGTCGATGTTGCCGACGAAGACGATGGAACCCTCGGCGGTGATCATGTCGGAGCCGCGGGAGAAGTTCCCGTCCTCCATGTAGCCCTTCATGATGTTGATGCCGTTCTTGTCGGGGAAGCTGACGCCGGCGGCCTCGTCGAAAGCGACTGTGTCCCACAGGCAGACGAGGCCCCGTTGGCCACTCGCGAGGTTCACGAACATCTGCGCCACGGTGGTCTGCCCGCCCGATACCAGATGGCAGTACGGGCTCACCTGCTGATAGACGAAGCTCTTGCCGGTACCGCGCGGACCAAGCTCGATGAGGTTGAAGTTCTTCTCGATCAGCGGGATGAGCCGCGACAGGTAGAGCATCTTGCGCCGCAGCGTGAAGTACTCATGCGTCGGTTCTAGGCCGAGGCTACGCATGAGGAAGTCGATCCATTCATCACGCGTGAATGCAGCCCTGGCCTCGCGGAGCTTGTCGACCCCGAGGCCCGAGACCTGGATGGGCCGGATCTCATCGATGACAAACGGCCGTACCTGGTTCTTGAAGACAAGCGACTCGTCGTAGCGCAGCTTGACCTCGGCCCACAGGCCGCCCTGCAGCAGGCGCTCGTGTCGGCGGATCTCGCTGTCATCGATGTTGACGAAGTCGAGGTTGATGTTGGCGAGCTCCGCCCAGTACTTGTCGTGAGTCTCGACCAGGCGAACTTTCACCTTGTCGATAACCTCGTAGGTGGTGTGCTGCTTGATCGCCGACTTGATCGCCTCACGCTCGTCTGGCTTCACGTACTTGGCAGCGAGCGTCTCTCGAACGAAGTCCAGCCCCTCCCGGATGGTCTCCTCGTCCGTCGATGCGCAATACTTGCCCAGCAGAAACTCGATGACGAAGACAGGCACGCTGAAGGAGCTACGCATCCTGCGCAATAGGTCCTTGCGGACGACCAACCCAGGGAACGCAGCCGTGCCGAGCTGGTCGAGATGGTCAAGTTCAAGCGGTTCGTCAGTCATGAGGTCCTCACATGTCCCTCGCTACCGTCAGGTTCAGGCCGCCAGCGGGGAACTGCTCGCCTGTCTCCGCGTCACGCACATCAAGGCCGAGAATGTCGTCGGCTCGCAACGCCTGCGCCGAGTGGAAGAAGAGGGTGATGCTCTGTTCCCCTGCTTCGGGTTCGAGCCGAACCTGCTTAACGCCGGCGGCGAGCACAGACGCTTGCTGACCGTGTTCATCGATCCTCGACACATCCAATGCGAGCGTCCTCCCCACCTCGGTCGCCAACACCAACTGGCCGGATGGTGTTGAGTCAGCCAAGCGCGGGCGCAGGGTGACCTTGACGGCCGCGCGCGTCAGCTCCGTCGTCGCCACCACCACATCGACTCCGATCCGCTTCTCGGCACGTGTTCGGCTCCTGGAAGCGAGATGGGGTATCACAAGTTCCTGGACTGCTGCTCCACCGTGAGAGAACGACTTCTCTGCCTTGAAGAACGCCAGGCCCGGAGGCACAGCCACTCTGACATCCGCGTCCCACTCGAACGGGAAGGTAGCCAGCGGGACGTCGGCCTTCGCAGGAACAAGCGCGCACCGCTCCTTCAACACATGGCACCAGGCGGAGTCGCACGGCACCGTCTCCGGGAGAAGCTCCTGTGGGAGAAGGATGAAGCCGTGGTCGGTGAGCACGTGCACGGTGGGGTAGCCCCACCGATGCAGCTTCTGGATTAGCCGCACCAGGCGATCGACCTCGCTCTGGACATGCCGAATGAGAGTCTGTGCCTCACCGTGTCCGATGTGGTCGAGCTCGTCATGGCCGTACGCCACGAGGAGATCGCCGACGTCCGCCGGCACTTGACTTGCCGTCTCCACCTCGGCGATCTCGAGGCACGTGGCGCCTCTCTCGGACAACAAGCTGATCCGATTGCTGAGTACCGCTGTGTCTTTGCCGTCCACTTTGGGGTGCAGGTCGTTGCCCACGATGCTCAGGGTGACCGTCGCGTCGGAGATGGGCAAAAGGGCGGTCATCCCGATCGGGGTGACGGTCGGCAGAGTTGCCACGACCGGCTCGATCTTCACCTCACGGTCGTGGAGCTGCTCCTTGATTGCATGAGCACAGTCGAAGCGCAATGCATCGACGATGATCACAGCCCGCTTGCCTTCAGCCCGCCACACGGTCTTCTCAACGTGCCTGGTCACCGAAGGCATCTCGGTCACAGTCGCCGATCCCTGATCTACCAGTGCCCTGAAGAACTCCGTGTTGAGGGCGTTCGTGTATCGCCCGTATGCCCTGTCGGCGACTCGGGCGACCGGCGGCAAGTCCTGCTCCTCAGCTTGAAGACGGATCCGCATGTGCTGCAACTCGACTACCGGAGCCGCCTCCACATACACGCGAGCAAGCTCGGCCGCCGGCTGGCCCTCAAACACCCGAGCTGCGGCCTTGTCGCACTCATCCAAGAACACGCCGAGGTCGCGAAGGAGGCCCCAACAGCCGGCCGGGGCGTGGCTGGCCGCACCAAGCTCGGCCTCTCTGGCAATCAGCTCCCTGTTCTGTTCGAAGTACTCTGCGGTGGTTGACGCCTTGTCCGCGGCGGCGTTGAACTCGGCCGACGCCCGATTCCAGCGCAGGCGGACGAGATGGGGAAAGCCGAACGCACACCCTTCGCGACCTGATGCCCACGCCGACAGGTCGATCTGCTTCTCGACTTCGCGGACCCATCGGTCCCACGAATCTCTACTGTCCGAGTCGCGCAGCCAGCGTTGAAGCAGTTGGATATGGTGACTGCGAAGCGCCGACGGCGGCAGACGATCAAGGAAGGGGAAGTCCGCGGCCTCGCCATAGCCGACGTAGGCATCGGTCAGTGCCAGCGCAGCCACCAGATCACGCACCCATTCGACGACAGGCGTCATCCGCTTTACGAAGCCGTAGCGCTCCTGAGCCATCTCCTGCAGCTCATTGATGAGGCCACGCTCCAAGAGGTCTTGCCACCCGCCGTCAGGGTCCGCCGCCAAATCGAGAAGTGCTTGGTCGAGGTCGCCGACGAGCCGAGACTGGGCGAGCTCGGCGGTGATCGGGGTCTGCCAGAATGACTGGTGCTGCCCGATATTGCTGGCTACATACTTGGCCAACATCGAGTCCGCGCCCCCATCGTACAGGCGACGCTGAGCGGCGGAGTCGAAGGGCAACGCCACCCCCGCCTGCTTCAGGAATGTGAAAAGCGTCGGCCGTTTGCCACCGACGCGCCAAAGGACGCCGCCGACCGCGTACTCAGTGAGGAGCTCCAGCGGTGGCTCGCCGTCGGCGCCCGGTCGTTCGAGCCTCTCCTCTGAGAACGGGACGTAGACCACGAAGCGCCGCCTCGGCGATGCGTCTTGGTCTGAAGACGCCAATGCCCGGGCCACCTGGCTCTTGAGCCATATCTGCCCGTGCAATGCCGCCGCGTCGTACTCCAGCAGCACGAAGGGCGCAGACTCAAGCAGAGCGAGGTGCTCACGCAGATGCGGCAGCAGGCGCCAGAACTCCCGGTGCTCATCAAACCAGAGGCATACGGTGGCGCGTTTCTCATGCACAAAGCGCTGGTTGAGTTGGTCGACGAGCGCTTCGAGCAGCATCAGACGACCTTGACGCGCCGGAGACCCGCGGCTTTCTGCAGCGGCGCGATGTTCACCTTGACTCCATCGTCGATATCAGGATCCCAACCGCTGGGCCTGGCGTGCGTAGGCTTCCAGGGCGTCAGAATGCGGAAGTCGCGGTCACCGCCTTCCGGCCCCTCATGCCGGCCCTCCTGTACCCATTGCAGACGTCTGTCGAGCTCGGCCAACTCGTCCGCCTTGGCCTGCCACTCGCGTCGCTCGTCGGTTAGGCCTGCCTTTTCCGCGAGAGCCGTCTCCCGCCGGAAGGTGTCGAGAGCGTCCTTGACGTAGCGAGCGCGAAGCTTCGCCATGCAGTCGGCGTCGAAGCGGTGGTAGTGCACGACTGCGCCAAAGGCGGCGGAGCCGACCCCCTGCGTCGAGGCCACGTGCCACAGGATCGGCCTGTTCTTGTACAGGGAGCAGTGGTAGTCAAAGAACACGTTCTCGAGCCATTCGGCAATGCCAGAGACTCGCCGATACCCCCTGACCGCTCTCTTCAGCTCGTTGGCAATGTCCACCTCGACCTGCCCGGCGTCGAGCTGCGGGAACACACGCGCAAGCTCATCGTGGACACGCGCCACCAGGCTCGCTTCGCCGGCGGTCGCAAGAAGCGGAACGATGCCGTCCTGGTCCGCATCCACAACCACTCTGACCAGGTGGCTGAGGAGGCGGTACACGTTCTCCATGCGCTTCTGCTCGGCCGTCTTGCCCTCCATCTGGGGCCAGAGCACTTCTGGCGGCCGCTCACCTAGCGTCTCTTCGATGGTCGCGCGAGTCTCGTGCGAGAAGCCGTAAAGGCGATAGACCTCTTCGCTAATCTCCCCGTAAAGCTGCTGGATAGCAGCTTGCTCGGCCGCCTCACGCAAGGCGAGTGTGTCAAGACGCGCTGCCAGGGGCACGGTCATGTCCACCAAGTCCTCGCGCAGCAACCAGGGTCCCCGAAATCGGCTCGACAACTCATTGCCCTCGTCCCAGAGAGCCTTCGCCCCGTAAATCGCAGAGGCGGCACAGCCAAGCGTGGCTGCAGCAGAATGAGGGACTGCCGGCACCGGCAACGACCCGATTGCGGTCGCCCCCCAGTTACGTGTGGCGAAACACCGGGCAAGCGCATCGAAAGCTGCGCTATTCACGATGGCAAGAATGACTGGGGTGTCATCAGGCTCGTCCGGGAAGAATGCGGGCGAGGCAACTCCGAATACTCCTGTGTCTGGCAGCACTCGCGCGTTGATGCCTAGGTTGGTTGTTTGCATCCAAGTAATGCCAGCCTTGAAGTAGTCCGCTTCCGACTTCACGAATCGACTTGCGCTTCCGTACTTGGCCGCGACCACACGCTTGAAGTCCCGGCCATCGTTCGTCCAGTCCAAAACCAGATCCAAGTCGCTGTAGAACCTTGAGAACGCACCACCCTTGGCGAATGAGACCCATCGCCTTCCCGATGTCGGCACCTGCACTTCCCAGCGCAGCCGTGTGAAGCGTTCAATCTCGGTGGTATTCAGGCCACTACGGGTTACCCCCCACGTCGGGACGAGAGCGGGCAAAGCTCGAAACAGCGGTGCCAACCATCTGATGCTGGCATAGGCCATGACAGCGTCCTGCAGGAACGCGAAGTCGCGACGGGCGACGTCGAAGCGCACACCCTCTGAGCCCTCAGCCAACGCCTGCTCAAACATGGCTGCCCGAGAGTCGTCCCCAGAGGTCGTGCGGCCGAAGCGAGCGAGATCGAAGAACGCCGCACGCTCTCCCTCGGTCACCACATAGTACGCACGCTCTGCTTGCTCAGTGGATGTCTCAATACCCTCTCGGGCCTGGGTCGCCTGGATGGTCGGCACCATGAGCCGGCGACGCAAGTCTGGGTCGGCGAGAATGGCTCGCACATCGATGCGTCGTTTGCTAGCCATCCTGCGAGCCCCACTGCACCAGCGCCGCGTCTTCCCACTCCGCTAGAAGTGCCGCCAGCGGCCCATAGTCTTTCTGTATCCGGCCGGCCTCGCAGGCAGCGAAGTAGCGCACCTCATCAACCCGACGCTCATACGTGGTCAGCGGCAACATGTCGTTCTGCATCAGCAAGAGGTTGCCCGCGACGAAAGCCAGCCTGCCGTTACCTTCACGGAAGGGGTGCGCCGCCAAGACCTCGTTCATCACCTCGCTGACGAAGGCAAACACCTGCTCGTCGTCGTCATGCACATAGGGCGAGCGAGAGAAGACGTCGCGCTCAATCACATCCATGATCGGCTGCAGCCCTCCCGGTGGCAAAGGCCATTTGGTGGGCCCGTCTCCCTTGTGTAGGGCGACCTTGCGCCACTCTCCGGCGAACGGATAGATGGCCGCCATGAGCTCCCGATGGATCTCCGTCAAGAGATGCTGCGTCATGGGTACCGGCGTGTCACGGGACACGAGTGCCGCGACTAGCTCCATGGCGCGCTGCACGCCTTCATCCTCGCGCCGCTCCACCTCTTGCCGCTCCAGGCACCCGGCCCAGTTCAGGCAAAGGCCGTCGTCGCTGACCACCCAGTCCCAATCCCGACCGTAGTCCTGCCAAGGATTGGGGACGACGGTCACTCGGACGGGTTCCGTAGCCGTCTTGGCCAGCTGCTCGGCTTGCTCTTTGGTCAGCTTGCGCTGCTGAGCAGACACGACGTAGAACTGGCCGGCTTGGCGCGCCTGATACCACTCCGTGGCCTGTCGTCCCTTGCCACGTCGGAATCGGAACCCAAGGTCCTTCTCCTCCCATCTCCAGACAACTCGGCTCATTGGGCGGCCCCCCGAAGAACCATCGCGGCGGTCGCTACAGTCGCGTCGTCGAGAATCCCAAAGCCCAAGTCAAGCATCGCGACCAGTGGATTGCGCTTGAGGAGTATCTCGGTGCGCAGTGGCTCAAAGCTCTTCAGATTCACGAAGGAAGACGACACAAGTGCGCCTACGTACCCCTGCATCTCCACGAGCTGCGTTCCACGATCGATGAATGCCGCATAGATGTTGTTCGCTGTGAGCGGATAGTGCTCGCGGACGAATTCCTTGACCGACGGCACGAACGCCCCATAGGGCGGGTTCATCACGACCACGTCGTAGGTGCGCGAGAGGAGCTGGAGCAACTGCAGGCCCCGTGCGGTGTCCTCGGCGAAGATGCGCGCGCTGGCGTCATCTCCATCGTCGCTCGCACTCGCCTCCAGGGCTCCCAGAAGCTTCCGCTCGAACTGACGTGCCTGCTGCTCCAGCAGACTGTGTTCCAGCTCGAGCTGCGAGGCTGTGTCGCGGTCCATCTCGTCGACGAAGCCAAACGCGGTCTGCTCAGCAAGGCGCGGCGTCAGCAGGGTGACGCCCTCAGCCCGTGCCCGCTCCGTCACCCATTCGCCCAGCACGCGGGACACGCTCTCGCGTACCTGGACCAGACTGCCGAGCTCGCCGACGTCGCGCAGATTGTCCCAGATGGCCGCGAACAGGTGCTCCCGGAGATCGCGCGAGCCGACGTCGCCGTCGACGCGGTCGACCAACTCGCGGAGTCGCTCCTCCCCCAGATTCACCGCGTTGGCGACGGCGAGATTGGCGCGACGTATGCGGACGTCGAGCGGCGAGTATCCAAGGTCAAGGGCCATCTCTTTCGCCGTGAGCATCAGCGACAGCGACGCGATCTGCACAGCGCGGGGGTCGATGTCCACGCCAAAGATGTTGTTGGCAACGATGGCTGCCGGGATGTCCCGAAGATCCTGGACGGATGGTTCGCTCGGCCAACCCGTCTGTCCAGCGTGCTCGATCTCGTCAAGGTACATGCGCCGGAAGACGCCCATGGCGTACTGACCGAAGTGCATGGTGCCGCAGGCGGGATCCAGCAGTGTGATATCACGGGCCATCTTGAAGCCCTGCGCCTCGCCAGCCTCGGTCAGCCTCGTGTACCGGATCCGCTCTCCTGTGCGCGGCACCAAGTAGCCGGCGCGAATGCCTGACTGATCTGCGGACGCTTCCGCAGATGCGAACCACCCGGGGGCGAGAGCCGAGTCCGGATGCATTTGCAGCCACAGCCGCCCCAGCGTGTTGTCAACGAGCGCCTTGACCACCCAGGAGGGCGTGTAGAACTGATTGATGACCGCAAGCTCGTGAGACGTTCGCGGAGTGCCGCCGGTCGCCTTGCGGACACGCTCCTTCTCCTCGCGATTGAAGAACTGGTAGACCCATCCAAGGAAGTCGCGGGCGCGATAGACGTCTGCCTCAAGGCCGTCGTTGATCAGGGCAATCACGGCGCTGAGCATAGCGTGCGTGGGCCACACACAGGCGTACTCGTGTCTGGGATCGAAGAGGACGCCGATCTCGCCGGTCAGATGCTGGAACGCCAGCGTCAGGCCGTCGCGCAGCAGCGCCTCCTCCCCATCGTCCCCGTACTTGTATCGGTCGCCTCCTGCTGCGCGCAGGTCGCGGAGAAAGCGGGAGTACGCCTGATCGGTGCCACGAGTGAGGACCTCGGTCAGCTCCGGAGGAGACTCCGCATGCGCCGGCGAGGGGAGATAGAGAAGGTCACGTGCTTCCATGGCCTTCAGCCCGACGAGGCGATTCAGCAGCGTGTAGGCAAGCTCGCCTACGACTGCTACGAAGCCTCGCTCGGGAGAGCCCTCGGCCATCGTCTCGCGCTTCACGAGCGCTTCGAGGCGCTGCCGCATGTCGACGTCGTCGCCCTGCAGGCCCATCGTCTTCACGTCTTCGTGCTTGCCGCTGCTCTTGAGCCCAAGCCGCCTCAGCTGCGCCGTGAACTCATCCTCGAGGCTGCGCCGGACCTTCGGCACCCACGCCTTCACTGCGTCCTTCTGCCGGCCCTCAAGCGCGCGCTGACCGCCTGCATCGTGGGGCACTTCGGTCACTGCGTCAGTCCACTATCACGGTGAAGCCGTCGCGGATCTTCGCCTTCATGTCGTCTGCCGCCGCCTTCAGCACGTCGTCAACGTCGGCCTCGGATGAAAACTGGCGCCCCAAGAGGTGAGAGGCGTGCCAGTGGTGTACTGGCGCCTCGGCGGTCTGCGGGGATGCCGTCAGCGCGCGGAGGTCGGCCTCAACCTGCACGCGATACCCGGGCAGCGCCACAAGCGCCTCCCGCAGCGAAGTAAGACTGCGGCGGCTAGAAGCCTCCAGCAGCGCCGCGAGGTTGGACACGTCGAGGGCCGGGTAGTGGCATGCGCCCCCCGGCCCGAAGGTCCGCGCCACGACTGCATCGCGCTGATCTTCGGGAGCCCGTGCGTACGCGTCACTGGCCTGTAGGGAGGCCATCGTGGCTTCGGCTCCGCCGCGAGCGTGCCCGTATGCAGCGGCGTAGGCATCTCGATACGTGGCGAACACGACGTCACATGCGTCCCGATAGTCGGACCAACGCTCAACCACCTGGCAGGTGTCGATCAGTGCGGCCATGTCGTTGAGCGCCTGCTCGAGCTCTGCGGCACCTTCCGCGTCGCCGACCAGCGGATGGTTTGCCGCCAATTCGGCGAACCACCTCGAAAGCTCGTACTCCCGCCACTTGCCCGCCTGCTGAAAGCCACGCAGCCTGTCGAGATCGTCCCTCATGGCCTGCCACTGACCGCACACGCTGAGGAAAGCGGCCACGGCCGCCACGGGGTCCTTGGCGGTCGCAGCCTCGACAAGCGCTTGGTCGCCAGTCAGCAGGTGATGCGGTATCGGCAGACTCCGTGCGGCCAGGCCTCTTGCTTCGTCGAGGCCGGTGCGCAGTCTGATCTCCACATCGCGGACGGCCGCCGCGACCGCGTTGCTCGACTCCGCCACGCCACCCATGCCTAGCAAGGCAAGGGCTCTGCTGGCCTGCTTCATCTGCTCCGGAGAGAGGCTCGCCTGAGCCAGGCGGAAGGCGAGCTTCTTGAACAACGTGATCTTCAGGAACGATTCGTCGGTGCCTCGATAGTCATAGACCGGCGTTGGCCCCGCAGCGGACTGTCTCTCGAAGAAGACGGCCCCGGCGCGCATGCATGCGGTGAGAACCAGACGCACCATCTCGTCGGGCCACGCATACGGGGCGAGGCTGAAGCCGCGGAACCCCTTGCTCTCACCGGATGCAAGCAGACTCGCGCCCGTAGAGTCGCGACCCTCGTCCTCCAGATCGGCGAGCACCTCTAGAACAGGCGCCACGAGAGCCGACTCTCTGTGCAAGTTGCCCTGCGTATCGAAGAGGCCCAACTCGGGCGCGACTTCATGCAACTCGGCTTTCGACGGGTTCAAAATCGCCTTCACGTGCCGCGCGAAATCGATGGGCTTGTCAGCCACCGCGAAACGTGGGTACAGGTTAGGAATCAGCGCTCGCAGCGCTCGCTCGACGGGTTCCTTGAGGTCTGAGGAGCCATCCAGCTCCACCTCCTGGCCGGCGTAGAAGAGGGTCCCTGCAAGGAATGCCCGCTCAAGATCGCGGGCGAGTGTGGTGCGAAGCTCGTCACGCTCGCGACGCTTGTCGGATAGAGCGACCTGCGTGTCTGCAGAGGCGTCGTCGATGAGACGCTTGTCGGCGGTGATCTTCAGCAGCGCCTCGTAGCGCTTGAGTCTGGATTCCACGAGGTCGGAGGTGGTTGCCACCAGCCACACGCAGCGTCCTTTGGCGCCGGCGGACTGGTTCTGCTGACGAATCTCGGCCGTCTCCGACACGCGAGACGGTGCCAGAGGCGAGGTGAACCGCACCTCCAACTCCGGTCCAGTGTCGATGGCCTCTCCATCGAGCCACACCGAGTATCCGAATGGTGTCTTTGAGGAGCCGTAGCTGACGGCGAAGTTCGTCAGCTTCCGTTTGGTGATCAGGTCCTCTTTGCAGATCTGCTGCGAGAGCCGACGTGCCGCAGCGAGGCTAATACTGGTGGCGCCACCGGGGCGCAACATCTCCTGTATGGCCTGCTCGATGGTGCGCTCGCGCTCATTGAGGAACTTCCACTCGCCGGTGGCCTCGTCACGTGCAACGTAGCCGGCATCCCGCAGACTGTCGAGGGTGGTCTCGACATCGCTGCGTAGTGCCGCCAAATCGGTGTGCAGGTCATTCACCAGGAGCTTGGCGATCGTCTCTGGGACCCTCGGCACCCAAGTGATCTTCTGCAGCAGCCAGAGGACCTTGAGCACGCTGGCGGGAGTCGGGTGTCGTCTGGAAGCCTCGTTGACGGCCACGCGATCGTCCGACTCCTGGATGGAGCGGACGCCAGACGCGCCCAGATACTCCTGCGACAGAAGGTCGTTCTCGACGGCGTCGAAGACCTGGTCGAAGCTGACCACAACACCGACGTCCTCGTCCGCCACCTCCTGCAATGCATCCATGACCACGGAGATCATGGAGCGCACCCCGCCAGAGATGCGAAAGCCGGACAACTTCTCGAAGATGTCTTGTGCCAGACGGATTTGGTGGGGCAGGAAAGGATATGAGTCGACGAAGGATTCTTGCGTCACCTCGCCTAGCGTGCGGCTCGCATGCACGTCTGCAAGTTGCGCGATGAAGCCTTCGTGGTCATCGTACGCGCTCTTGAGCTGAGCTTCTTGCGACGGATGCTTCTTGAGGATCCTCTGCGCGACGACCTTGTTGACCTCGTCTGAGATGAGTTGTGGCTTGAGCTCAAAACGGGCATTCAGCCTGCCCACCAACGTGGGCTGGAAGTTAGTGCGATCGACGACTCTCTCAAGGTCCTGCTGGCTCGTGACTATCAGCCAGACCTTGCCCTTCCCCTTGTTGCCGATCATCTCGGCCAGGCTGTTGAGCTCGCTGATGCGATCCTGAGAGTCGCCGATGAACGTGCCCATCTCGTCGATTACGAACACGAGGTGCGCTGCCTTACCCCCGGTGGTCTTCTGGGCATCGACCCACGCGACCAGCTCGTCGGCGATGCCCTCGGCGGTGATGCGCTCATGCTGGAACGTGTCCTTGAGCGCTTGCCTGGCCACAGATTCGTCGGGGTACTCGGCGGCATCCACTTGTGGGAGCACTTTGGCCAGCCTCTGGCGCACTGTCATCAGATCGTCGCGGCCCTCGGCGCTGCGCCAGGGCACGCCGCAGGCCGCCTCGTACTCGGCGACCAGACGCTCCAACAGGCCACGCTGCTCCAGACTTCGCTCGATCCTGGCGACAACGAAGTTCTCAGCCAGACCGATGCTGCGATAGAACTCGGACAGGAGGATCTCACCGACCGAATTCGGGTTGTTCAGCGTCTTTCGGCTGTTGATCTCAAAGAAGACGGTCCTGATCTCGGCATTCGCCTTCAGCTCGCCGAGTCGAAGCTTGATGTCCCGCGCTCGGGGCGAATCCGAGAGGTGCTTCACGAAAACGTCCTGTGACCTCTCGCTGCCCGATTCGTCGAGGGGCGTGTTCTGCAACAGATGCCCCAGCACTTTGGCGAAATGGGACTTGCCCGATCCGAAGAAGCCTGAGACCCAGATGCCCATGACATCTCGCGAGGGCGCGCCGCGTCGTAGCGTTTCGCTGACGTAGGCGAACGTGTCGAAGATGCGTCTGAGCTCCTCCTCGATCTTGTCCGTGACCACGTACTCGCGCATCTCGGCCCCGAGCGTGGCGCGGTCAAACACCTTGACTACACCCTCGACCTTGACGCCGATGTCTCTCTTGATGATCTCGCGGACTGTGCTCATGCCGTCAGACTCCAGGTGCGCTTCGTCACGGGACCGACTCCTACTGCCAGAAGAGCTTCACGGCGAGATAGTTGCTGCCGTCGGGCTGATTCATGAAATGTAGCCTGCCACCTCGTTCTGCTCCTGGAAAAGCGAGGACGATGCGGGCCTGAAGGCCCCGCAAACCCGTCAGGACGTCCCCGAAGCGCACTAGTGGGTAGAGGGCCACGGTGCCGTAGGCCGCAACCGCGCACCCTGGCCGCTCCTCCGCGATGTCCTTGAGGCGCGACTGCAAGGACAGCTCCATGCGTTGAGCAAGGCTCTGTCGCGCCCACCGGTAGTCCTCGAACTCGTCCTCAGAAAGGCTCTCCACCTCGTCGTCGCTCAAACCCTCGAAACCGAACCCGGTGAGATCCAGCAGCTGGATCGGCAAGCCTTGAGCCTGGGCTGCCGGAACGAACTGGTCGATCAGTTGCTCGCGGAAGTCAAGCTCCTTGTCGGGCGGGTAGATAAGGAGGACTGAGTCGTCGGTCGTCACGGCAGGCCCAGAGCTAGTCTCGCTGAGCAGGCGTAACAAGGTCTCGAACATGGGCTGCATCACGTCGCCATTTCCGCGTCGAGCTCGACAACGTCTGCCTGCATGTGGAACCGCAGCGCACCCGCCCCATTGAGCTCGCCCAGAGCATCGAAGACCTCGGCACCATCGAGAGCAAGGAGGCGGAACAGCGGTGACCGGAGCGCGTCCAAGTCGGAGATGCCGGCCAGAGCCAGGGCGCGAACCATGAGCCGGACCGGTCCAGCGGAGAGGGCGGGGCGGACAGTGACTTTTCGCAGCGTGCCTCGCGCGAGACCGAAGTCGCGAAGGCTGGCTAGGTAGTGCTGAGCCACCCTCAGCGTCGTGGTCTCTGACCACCGCTCTACTTCCGGGTGCTCGCGCACAGACCGAGCGATGAACCCGAGAACGTCGTCCACCCGCAG
>Ga0209539_1000902_pt1 | contig 16556 bp, 12 predicted proteins | sample BarGraNGADG00312_2_FD_184499 | JGI IMG/M metagenome (GOLD analysis project Ga0209539, IMG submission 184499) | Arctic peat soil microbial communities from Barrow, Alaska - Barrow Graham LP Ref core NGADG0011-312 (SPAdes) (version 2) | ecosystem: Environmental > Terrestrial > Soil > Wetlands >... | reverse complement strand
TTTTCTTATGATGCTCCCAAGATGAATGTCAGACACTGCTGCAATTCGTAAAGTTTTAACAGACCCTGCCGGTTTGTTTATTACAATATTATATTCCCTGGTTACTGGTATTAATGCATTAATGAATCCTCCGATTATTAATAATGAGGATGATGAAGCTATAATAATAAATGACCATCTCCGGAAAAGCATAATATTTTCACCCCTTACAATTCCGGGAATTCTCAGTATCAGTAAAATGATATCAGAAAACAGAAAAAACAAGAAACCATAAAGCATGAATGCAAGCCAGAAGCCTCCTATAATATTCAGGATATCGGTAATAACTGAGGAATGTTTTGATTCCAGAATTTTTGCAACAATAAAGAGTACTGCAAGTATAAAGCAAGTAATTATATAAAGGAGCCTGTTGTTTTGCAGACCGGGGATTGCCTTATAAACTTTATAGAAAATATAAATATTTACAAGCGAGTAAATTGTAAGCGCTATGGTAAAAAATACGATCATTTGATATCTCTTCATTTTAGTTCTGTTTTATGATATGAGGCTCGTATAAGTATTATTGCCCTTCACATAAAACTCAAAAACTATACTCTTGTTCAAAACAGATTCATTTGTGCCGGTTACTTCTAATTTCTTTACAGCTATTCTCTTTTCTCTGAGTTTATCTTTTGCTTTGTAATAGTCCATATGAGCGTTCCACACGGCCCTGAAACTTCTGGTGCTGCCCTGGATCAGAAAATAAATAGCCGCCAGTCCGTCTAGAACTTTTCTAATGAATAAAACAGTATTTAAATTGTTGTCTGGCAGGTTTTTATATAGAAGAAACAAGCTGTTTCTGAAGTTAAGATAAGTTTTGAAAGGGGAGCTGTAATTAAGTGTGCCACCTCCTACGTGATAAATCACTGAATCAGGCAAAAAACATACGCGATAACCGGCTTTTTGGAAACGCCAGCATAAATCAATCTCTTCCATATGAGCAAAGAAATCGGCATCGAAACCACCGCATTTTTTCCATGCTTCACTTCTTACTATCATACATGCTCCGCTTGACCAGAAAATATTTATCTGAGTGTCATACTGCCCGGTGTCTTGTTCAATTTTGTTTATGACCCGTCCACGGCAAAATGGATAACCGTATTTATCGATAAAACATCCTGCAGCACCGGCGTGCTCAAAATGATCTTTCTGAGAATAGGAACGTATTTTTGGCTGACAGGAGGCGACATCGGGATTGCGATCCATGAAGCTGACAAGTGGATGAAGCCATCCTTCAGTAACTTCAATATCAGAATTTAACAAGATGAAGTATTCGGCATCAAGCTGATTTATTGCCAGATTATATCCCTCGGCAAACCCATAATTCTTATCCAGCTTTATGAGTTTTACCTCACCAAAGTTTTCAGCGATCCATTCCGGCGACCCGTCTGAGGATCCATTATCCGCCACACAAACTAAAGTCTCGTTATCTTTGGAATATTGAATAACCACTCCAAGGAACTTTTTGAGAAAGCCAATACCATTCCAGTTTAATATTACAATAATAGTTTTAGACATTTTCAACCGGCTTTTTGTGCTTCCAGCGGCGATGGCTCCAAATCCAGTACTCGGGTTTTTCTCTTATAATCTCTTCAAGTCGCCTGACATGTGATTCTGTTATCAGATCTTCCGAAAGTCCCGCTGTATGTTCATGAAGCAGCTCTATGTCAAGATTGTAAAAACCCCGTTTTATCTTCTGAATATGAAAGAAGACAATGGCGATATCATACTTTGATGCAATCTTTCCTGCACCTGTAAAAACAGCAGTATCCTGATTCAAAAAAGATGTCCAGTATTTTATATCTCTCTTTGCAGGAATCTGATCGGAAATGAAAACTGAAAGCGTATTTATGTCATTCTTTCTGTAATTAATTATTTCCCTTATTATCTGAGATGTAGGGGTAAGGACTATGCCGTATTTTGATCTTTGATTATTAATAAACCCGTTGAAATACTTGTTTTGCAAAGGTTTATAGATAATAATAGTTTTGTATTTCAGGTAATTAGGAAGCAATGTTGGCCATTCCCAGTTGTTATAATGACCGAGAACAGCAATCACATCTCTTTTTTCCTCCCTTAGCTTGTCGATAATCTCAAGATTAGAATATGAGAATCTTTTATTCTGTGTCGATTTAGACATGTGGGTAAGCTTGAGGGTCTCAACTATCAGATCTGACAGATGTCTGTAGAATTTTTTTTCTATCGTTTTACGTTCCTCAAAAGTTTTTTCAGGAAATGAGTTTTTAAGATTGATGGCAACAACCTTCCTGCGATATAAAACGATATAGTAGAGTACGAAATATAGAAGATCAGAAAAAAAATATAGAACGGGTAATGGTAATAATGTTATAATCCAGTTTATTCCGTAAAAGATGTAGTATTCGATCGCGGCCATCTCCGAAAAAGTTTTAATTTTTCATAAATTTACTTACAATTTCCAGGATTTCAGCAAAAACAATACTATTCGCCGCTATAAATTCTTCTCCAGTAAGGTTTTTCTCATTACCTGAAAAATCGCTTACCCTGCCGCCAGCTTCTCTGACCAAAAGCATTCCTGCTGCAATATCCCATTCATGAAGGCTATATTCATAGAATGCATCAAATCTACCGCAGGCAACATAAGCCAGATCAATTGCAGCTGATCCTAGCCTCCGGATACCATGTGTATGTTTACAAAAATGAGTAAGACATTTCATATAAGAATCAATGCCACTGAAATCACTGTAAGGAAATCCGGTGGCAACGAGACTGTCAGCCAGCTGGGAGGCTTTGGATACATGTATCTCAGAACCATTGAGCCATGCGCCTCCGTTTTTCCAGGCAGAAAATGTTTCATTTCCTCCGACTTCATAAACTACCCCTGCAATAACCTCGTTCTGTTCCTTAAGCGCAATACTGATTGCGTAGGGATGAAAGCCATGGAGGAAATTTGTTGTGCCATCTAGAGGATCAATTACCCAGCAGTATTTCAACCCGATTTTTTTTGATGTTCCTTCTTCAGTAATAAATCCTGCTTCAGGAAGCAGAAGGCTTAATTTTTCAACCAGCATTCGTTCGGAGCCTTTATCAACATAGCTGACAAAATCATTCAGGCCTTTCTTTTCCGTCCTGTTGATATCGAATCCTTTTGATTCCTTAAGTATGAAATCACTTGCTTCACGGGCTGCATTTTCAATTCCCTTACAAATATATTTTAGATCAATCATAGGTTATTCAATTAGTTCAATATTCATTTTTCCTGATGGAGATATATTTTTTAATCTGACTTTTTTTATCTTACCTGCAAGATTGGATTCCCATGGATATTCCACTCTTATATAATTTGATGTGAAGCCAGTTATTAATCCTTCATTGCGGGCGCTTTCAAACAAAACATTTGTTACCTGACCAGTATTCAATTTCTTAAATGTAAGATTTTTCTTCCGTGAGAGCGCTATGAGTCTTTTACTTCTATTCTCCTTATCCTTGAATAATATTTTCCCTGGAAGCTGTTCTGCCACAGTATGAGGCCGTTCGGAAAAAGTGAAAACATGCAGGTAGGAAAGTGGAAGACCCTCAAGGAATGAATAAGTGTCTTCAAAATCAGAATCTGATTCTCCCGGCAAACCAACTATTACATCAGCGCCTATTCCTGCAAGAGGGAGCTTGCCGAGTACCATTCTTATCCTGGAAGAGAAGATATCCCTTGTATATCTCCTTCTCATGAGACCCAGTATTTTGTCGCACCCGCTTTGCAAAGGAATGTGAAAATGAGGGAGGATCTTTTCATTTGTTGCTGTCAGTTCAAGAAGTTCTTCAGTTAAAAGATTTGGTTCAATTGAAGAGATTCTGAACCTTTCAATGCCCTGTACTTTAATCAGTTCTTTAAGCAGATTGGTAAATGATTCTCCTGTAGATTTTCCAAAGTCACCGATATTGACACCTGTTATAACAACCTCTTTTACACCTTTTCCGGCAATGTGCTCAGCCTCGCGGATGATTGTTGAAATCTCAGGATTCCTGCTTCGTCCACGTGCCAGTGGAATCGTACAATATGAACATCCATAATCACATCCGTCCTGAACTTTGAGGAATGACCTCGTACGGTCGCCCAACGAAAATGAGGGGTTAAACCTGTCGGCTGAAGCAAGATCGCAGGAATGAACCTCTGCTTTTTGTTTCTTAGTAAAACCGTTTATATAATCCGATATGTCGAACTTTTCATTAGTACCAAGTACAAGGTCAACGCCGGGGATAGAAGATATTTCCTGCGGTTTAAGCTGTGCATAACATCCGACAACTGCTATAAACGCCCCTGGGGAAAGAGTTACAAATTTTCTTATTGCCTGCCTGCATTTTTTATCGGCTGCATCGGTTACAGAGCAGGTATTGATTATGTAAATATCAGCTTTTGAGCTGGCAGGAACTCTTTCAAATTTCTCTGAAGGAAAGGATCTTGAAATAGTTGATGTCTCTGCAAAGTTTAGTTTACAGCCAAGTGTATGGAAAGCTACCTTCTTTTTATTTACAGTCATATTGTATATAAATCCCCTATGTATATATTTTTTGATTTTCTTCGTTCACTCCAGCCCCAAGGGGAGCGAAGAAAATCAATTTACTTCCGCAAAGCGGAATGGGGTAAATAAATTGATTTTCGAGCAACCTTTGGAAGAGTTAATTATTACTTAAGGTCAGATTATTTTTTAAGGTTATTCAGAAACACATTTCTGAATTCAATATCCTTGCCTTCGCTTTGTAAGCATATGGAACCTTTGGATAGATTTACGTTTGTTCCTTTATTTTGAAAAACTCCGTTTACAATAACCTCGATAGTATTTGATTTACAGGTAATTTCCATAGTATTCCATTCTCCTGTAGGTTTTTCCGATGATGCGGCAAGCTTCTTGACAAAAACTTTGGATTTATCGGTTCTCTCACTCATATCAGCACCGTTCATACATACAAAGTCCCCGGCATTGCCAGCCTGCAACTGACATTCGACACATTTTAACCAGACAGAATCAGGTGGCTGTGCATGTACAAAAACTCCACTATTTGTTGCTTCCGATGGATAGCGCCATTCAACATGAAGTTTGTAATCAGAATAAGTATCTTTTGTCCTCATATAACCGAATGGATTTCCTGTGATATGGATAACTCCGTTACGGATGGTGAAGACGGAAGCAGGATCAATTGAAGCGTCCTTAAGTTTAAATACCCAGTTGCTCAGGTCTTTTCCGTTAAATAATATAACATCGCTGCCAACTTTTTTTTCGGCCTTCATTTTGCTTTTTACTTTTGGCTGTGCAATCGTAACACCCTGAATTGCTAACAGAATAATTATCAGCAATGTAGTCAACCGGATCATTTTTGATTTCATAAGAAAGTTATTTTTACTTTTTACTTTTTTCTTTTGTCTTATAATAGCTTGCTGGCAAGTTCAGCCAGGAAGCTGCGTTCACCCTTAACCAGGTTCACATGAGCAAAGATGTCCTGATCTTTCATTTTATCTGACAGGTAACTTAAACCGTTTGATGCAGTATCGAGGTATGGTGAATCTATCTGTTCAATATCACCTGTAAAGACCATCTTTGTACCTTCTCCGGCTCTGGTAATAATAGTTTTAATCTCGTGTGGAGTAAGATTCTGTGCCTCATCAACAATGAAGAAGATGCTTGACAGACTCCGGCCTCTTATATAAGCTAGGGGGGTTATTACAAGTTTATCCTCTTTCATCATATCATTAATGCGGAGAAATTCAGGGCTCTGATGACTGAATTTATGTTTGATGACAGTGAGATTATCATACAGTGGTTGCATATACGGGTCCATCTTTTCTTTTACATCTCCCGGCAAAAAACCAAGATCACGATTGGCAAGTGGAACAATTGGACGGGCAAGAAAAATCTGTTTGTATCTTTTGTGCTGCTGTAAAGCAGCTGCAAGAGCCAGAAGGGTTTTTCCCGTTCCTGCTTTGCCGGTTAATGAGACAAGCTGAATGTCGGGATTTGAAAGAGCTTCAATTGCGAAAGTCTGCTCGGCATTTCTTGGTTCGATACCGTATGTTGTTTGTTTAATTACCCTGCTAAGGGTTTTGTTTACAGGATTATAGTGAGCCAGAGCGCTTGATCCGTTATTCTTCATAATAAAAAACTGATGCCCGGTCAGATTTGGTTCAAGATTAAATTCAGTTGAACCAACTCCTTCAGGAATTTCATAAAGCTTACTGATTGATTCCTGATTGACTCCGTCAAGTATCCTGATACCTTTATATAGATCGTCAATATTGGCAACCTTGTCGTTTTCGTAATCCTGGGCAATTATCCCCAGCGATTTGGCCTTCATCCTGAGATTTATGTCCTTTGTGATCAGTACAACAGTTTTATCTTTATTTGCTCCACAGACATACTCGGCAATTGCAAGAATTCTGTGATCAGCAGTTCTTTCCGGAAAAGATTGACTTACCTTTTCTGAGAAGTCTTTACCTGTTTCAATATGCATATTCCCAAGGTTTTCACCCAGTGGAATATTGGCAGTTAAAAGCATATCTCCCGAAAGTTTATCAAGCTCCCTTGTAAATTCACGTGCATGAAAATTGATCAGATCGTTTCCCCTTTTGAATTTATCAAGTTCCTCCAGAACAACAATAGGAATAATAATATCATTCTCTTCAAAATTGTAGATGCATTTATAATCATGAAGTAAAACGTTAGTATCTATGATAAAGAGTTTCTTGTTGTGTTTTCTTTTCATCGTTAATGATTTAATATCAATAGTTTACATGTTATTAAACAGACATCCTCATACCTGCAAAAATAACTATTTTAAGGTATAAATTGTAATCAAGTTAGTAAGTTTGTTATTTTGTTGGGGAAATAGGAATCAGACTTTTGAATTTTACCCCCTTTCCTGTCCCACACGGCAGGATGATTTGATTTGCTCCTTCCCGCGTGGGGGAAGGTTGGGAAGGGGGTGAAAAACTGAAAGATTTTAAATAGATTTGACATGACCAGAATTCAGTATCCTTAAAACATGACATACGCCCAAACCCTCGGGTTTCTGTTTAGTCAGCTTCCAGCATATCACAGGATAGGAAAAGCGGCTTACAGGAATGACCTTCATAATACAATTTTGCTTGACAATTATTTCAGCAATCCGCATTTTAAATACCCTACAGTCCATGTTGCCGGGACAAATGGCAAAGGGTCAGTTACCCATATGATTGCATCGGTTTTGCAGGAAGCCGGTTATAAAACAGGATTATATACTTCTCCGCATCTGAAGGATTTCAGGGAAAGAATTAAAGTTAATGGTTTGATGATCTCTAAAAAGAATGTTGTTTCATTTGTTGAAAAAAATATGAAAATTATTGAGTCTGTAAAACCATCCTTTTTTGAAATGACTGTAGCCATGGCCTTTAATTACTTTGCTGAGTCCAACGTCGATGTTGCAGTTATTGAGGTTGGCCTCGGAGGAAGACTCGATTCAACAAATATTATTAGCCCCGTTCTGTCAATTATTACTAACATCGGCCACGATCATATGGATCTGCTTGGAGATACCCTTGAAAAGATCGCAATTGAAAAGGCAGGAATAATAAAAAAGAAAATTCCGGTATTAATTAGTGAAACACAACCTGAAACAGAAAATATTTTTAATAATAAAGCTAAAGAATCTGATTCCCTGATCTCTTTTGCTGATAAAAACTATTTATGCAATTTCGGAAAAAGCGGTAGTCTGGCCGGGGAACGAAATTATATGATTACTGAATTATCGACCAATCAACAATTCCATGGAATATCGTCACTTGGGGGGGATTATCAGTCAAAAAACCTTCAGGCAGTTTTCGCAGCCGTTATTATGTTAAAAGATGTTTTTAAACTTTCTCAGGAGAATATTATTGAAGGTATAAGGAAAGTGATTAAAAACACAGGTCTTAACGGGCGTTGGCAAATATTGAGCGTTGCTCCTTTAACTATTTGTGATACAGGACACAACAAGGAAGGTTTGGAGTATGTTATCGATCAGGTTAAGCGAGTTCCAAAATCGGCATTACATATTATACTGGGCTTTGTTAACGATAAAGATCTTGGATCGGTATTACCTCTTTTTCCAACCGATGCATTTTATTATTTTACAAAAGCTTCAGTTCCACGCGCACTTAATGAGGTAATGCTTAAATCGGAAGCTGCGAAATTCGGATTAAACGGACAGAGTTTTACTGATGTTCAATCTGCTCTGGATAGTGCAAGGAAGAATGCCAGACAATCAGATCTGATTTTTATCGGAGGCAGTACTTTTATCGTTGCAGAGGTGATCTGATTTTTAATAAAGAGTTCCCTGGGTTTATAAAGTATTTGACCGGGTATCGACTTTTATAACTGGAGATTCCTCTCTTACGCTCGGGATCTCATTCTTCAATACTAGTGTTCTCAAAAACAAATCTTAAAATATCAATAATAAGTCTCTTATAATCTGTGATTTATAAAATATTGACATTCCGAATGAAGCGTAGCAGAATAAGGAATCTCTATTTAACTGACAAAATTAAAGAGTTGCGAAAGAGAATACTAATGAGTTCAGGTGCATGATTCACTATTCTCATGATATAAAGAATGCTTTAATTAATTAAATTTGTCAATCCGCATTATCTTGATCTATGAAAAATCTCTTACTGTTCATTCTTTGTTTTGTTTCAGCCATTTCGGATTACGGACAAACAGAAAAAAGGATTACGATTCTGCATACGAATGATCTTCATTCGCGTCTGAGAGGTTTTACTCCTGAATCTGAATATTCTCCCCTTACTCCGAATGATGATAAAACAGTTGGAGGATTTGCAAGGATAGCGTCTATAATTAAAACTGAAAAGGAGAAGAACACGGGAATTACCCTTGTACTGGATGCCGGTGATTTCATGATGGGTACACTTTTCCCAAGTCTTGAAAAGGAATCTGGATTTCAGTTGAGGCTTATGAAGGAAATGGGGTATGATGTTGTTGGCATAGGGAATCATGAATATGAATTCGGACCCGGGTGGCTGGCAGCAGTTATCAACGCTGCTGCTGGTAATGGAACAATCCCTGCATTATTAATAGGAAATGCAAAGTTCGATAACAAGGACAGCAGGGATGACGCTCTTGAAAAAGATTACTCAGAAAAGCTTATCAACAGGAAACTTATACTTACAAGGGATGGTATTAAAATAGGATTTTTTTCAATACTTGGGAAAGATGCCGTTAGTGTTGCTCCAAAAGCTGCCCCTGTGACTTTTGAAAAACAATCATCTTTTGCCAGGGAAATGGTGAAGGAACTTCATACCGAAAAATGTGATGTCATTATATGTATATCACATTCAGGTATCACGAAAGACAAGAATGGAGAATGGGGAGGAGAGGATGTTGAGCTTGCCAGAGCAGTTAAAGGGATTGACCTTATTATTAGCGGACATACACATACCAAACTCGATCAACCTTTGATAATAAACGGTATTCCAATAGTTCAGACAGGTGAGTTTGGTCAGTTTGTCGGTTGCATGTCATTATCGTATTCATCCGGAAAACTGAAAGTTGAAAGTTACAGGCTTATCCCTGTTGATGATAGAACTATTGGAGATGGACATATTAACAGGCTTATTGAAGAACAGAAGGATAAGATCAATCTTAAAATACTAAAGCCGCTTGGATTGGATTATGCAAGACGCGTAGTTGAATCTGATTTCAGGCTTGAAGGGAATGATTTAGGGGATTATATGAATAGCAATATCGGACCTTTTATTGCCGATGCAATACGTTATTACGTAAACATTCACAATAGCAAAGGCACGGATATCAGCATGGTTGCTGCGGGTATGATATTCGACAAAATTTCACCAGGTATACAAACAGCACCTGATGTTTTCAGGGTGATGCCACTCGGATCAGGGAATGATGATATACCGGGTTATGCGCTTTCAAGATTGTATGTAACAGGTAAAGAGTTGAAAAGTATACTTGAAATACTGCAGGTTGCGTCCAAAAAGAAACCAGAAGATTATTGTTATTATTCAGGGCTGAGAGTCGACTATGATCCGGAAAAGGGTCTATTGAATAAAATTAAAAAAATTGAAATAGTCCATAGAGATGGAAGCAGGGTTGATGTGGATTTCTCGAGGAAGAACAGAACTCTCTATTCAATAACTGCTGATTCGTATATGCTTGAATTCATCGGGATTATAAAAAAGATGAGCTTTGGGCTTATAAATGTCGTTCCAAAAGATGAAGAGGGGAACAAAGTAAAAGATATGAAAACCGCTGTCATTGATATGGATGAAAAACTTGCAGGAGTACAGGAAGGAAAAGAGTGGCTGGCATTGATCGAATTTCTTGGTTCAATGAAAGATACTAATGGTAATGGCATCCCTGATATAGACAGGAAATATGATGTCCCTGTAAAGTGCTTTTTCCCTGTAAATAAACGGTGAGCTTCATAAAGGGTTCAAAATTCCTGACCCTTTAGCCAGGAGGTCTGTTCATCAATTTGTTCAAAGTTAACCATTGCAACGGAAGCTGAACTGATGAATTTATGTCGAAGAACCCACATAACTGCTTCCTTGTAACTTGGTTCAACATCTGCAGATGGAGAGTATTTTCCACCTGAGCAGGTCTTCATTGCTATCACTCCGATGCCTTTATTCCAGGCTTCAGTGAGAATTGAAACAAGTTTTGCCTGATCCCACTCCGAATAACTGCCTGATATTGAATGTACAAAAGACCCCATATGATTAAATGGGACCATTATTAAGTCATAGAAACTTTCCGAATTATTTCTTTCAGGAAGGTTCAGGTAGTTGTTGTGTGTTGAAAAGCCGTGAGCTTTTATAACGCCTGCCTTTTTCATACCGGCAAAAAACTTCATTGTCTCCTGATGAAAAAGAAGATTTTCATCAATGGCTTCATGATACAACATTACATCGATATAGTCTGTGTTGAGTGCCTTCAGACTTGCATCGAACTTTACTGAAAGAGCATCCCGTATTTCAGTGGCTCCTTTTCTCCCTTTCCCCTTTGAAGGTAACTCATTTTCCTCAAGCCTGATTTTAGATTGGATAACAACCTTATTCCTTATTCCCGATATCGCCCTGCCAACAATCTTCTCGTTATTTCCATTTCCATATGCACGGCCGGTATCAATAAAATTTATCCCTTTTTCTATGGCATATTTTATTAATGATTCATCATTTGTCCTTGGAGCTCCGAAACAGATCGGGCTTACCTCAATACCAGTATTACCAATTGCTCTGAATTCAACTCCTGAAGAAATGAACCTGGTCATATTTTTTGAAACCAGACTAATTCCCGCAATTCCGGTTAATGCTTTGGTAAAGAATTCTTTACGGCTTATTTGTTTTTCACCCATATGCTCTGTGGATTCTCGACAACGAATTAAAGAAATATTTTCCTAAGTTTGCAGGCTAATCATTAATTAATGCGAACAAGCATTTATTTCTGGATAGGATTCCATGTTTTCGTTTTCATTATGCTTGCACTTGATTTGGGTGTTTTTCATAAACACACACACAAAGTACCTGTAAAAGAAGCAATTATATGGAGTTGCGTCTGGATTACACTTGCCCTGATATTCGATTTATTTATATATCTCGATAAAGATTTCGGTCCTACAAAAGCTCTGGAGTTCCTCACCGGATATGTTATTGAATACTCTCTGAGTGTTGACAATATATTCGTCTTCATTCTTATCTTTTCTTATTTTGCCGTAAATAATCAATATCAGCATAAAATATTATTCTGGGGAATACTTGGGGCTCTGATAATGAGAGGTATATTTATATTTACGGGTGTTGCGCTTATTAACAGGTTTCAGTGGATTGTTATCATCTTTGGTGGATTCCTGATTTTCACCGGGATCAGAATGTTATTTCAGAAAGAAACTGAAGTTGATCCTGAAAAAAATGCAATCGTAAAATTCTTCAGAAAGATTCTTCCGGTTACCAAATCACTACATGGGGATAAATTGATTATCACTCAGAACAGGAAATTGTATGCAACGCCTTTATTCCTTGTTCTCCTTATTATAGAATCTTCTGATCTGGTATTTGCTCTTGACAGCATCCCTGCTATCCTTGCAATAAGCAAAAGTACATTCATTGTTTATACCTCCAACATTTTTGCAGTATTGGGTTTACGGTCTCTATATTTCGCCATTGCGGGAATTATGGGTTACTTCCGTTACCTTAAGATCGGACTGGCTTTTGTACTTACTTTTGTAGGGTTGAAAATGTTTGTCTCATTTTTTCATTTTGAGTTATCAATAGTCTTGTCTCTGGGAATTATTATCTCAATTCTTCTGGTATCAATACTAGCTTCTGTTTTTATTAAAAGCAAAGAAGAATGATACCAAAAAGACAAAAACCACCCGCTTCTCTGCCATTATTGATTCTTTTCCTTGTTATTACTATCAGTGCGATAATAATAGCTATTATATATTATAATTATCAGAAAAAAAATCTCCTGACTGAAAAGCAACTCGAGCTTTCATCGATATCGTATCTTAAAATAAGGCAGATCACTCAGTGGCGGATCGAACGGATTAACTATGGAAAATTCCTCGGGGAAAATTCTCTGTTAGTAAGAAAATTTTCAGAATATCTGAAGAACCCGGCCAATTTGCCGTTAAGGAATGATATTCTCCAAAGCCTTAAATCGCTTACAGAGAACTTTGATTTCAAAGATGCTCTTCTGGTTGAAAAAACGGGAAAGGTCAGCCTGTCATACCCTCCGGGCGATACCTTAATAGGCGATCATCTGAAATCATTATTGGCCGGAATTATCAGTAAAAGGAAAATTGTTCTTACTGATCTGCATAGATCTTATCCGGTAAGTTATGTTCATCTCGATCTTGTTGTGCCGCTGCTCGATCGCGTGCAGAATGATACACTGGTTCTTGGGTTACTCGCTATGAGGGTTGACCCTCATCAAGTACTATTTCCGCTTATGCAATCATGGCCCGCTCCGAGTCGAAGTGCCGAAACGCTATTATTAAGAAGAGAGGGAGATGAGATAGTTTATCTGAATGAACTCAGACATCTGAAGAATGCTGAATTAACACTTAAAAGACCTGTTCCATCAAAGAATTTGCCGGCCGCTATGGCTGTTGAGGGCATTACAGGCACAACTGATGGAATTGATTACAGGAACGTGCCGGTTGTAGCAGCGATGAATAAAATTCCCGGCACTTCATGGTATATGGTTGCCAAGATGGACCGTGATGAAATATTATCCGGACTGATTTATCAGATTAAAATGATTGTTATTATTCTGATTCTTGTTATCATTACCACTGGCTCGTTTCTGGGTTTTATTATCAGGAATCAGCGTGTGGCATATTATCGTGAGAAGTATGAGTCTGAACTTGATCGTCTTACTCTTGTCAAACACTTCGACTATATATTAAAATTTGCAAATGATATTATATTATTGATAGACAATGATTTAAATATTGTAGAGGCAAACGATCGCGCTTTAGAATCCTATCAGTACACCCGCTCCGAGTTCATAGGTATGAAATTGGAAAAAATCCGTGCCCCGGAAACATTATCACAATTCGCAGGAAACGTTAATAACGTGGATGAAAATGAATATGCAACTTTTGAAACTGTTCATAAACGGAAGGATAATACAACATTCCCGGTTGAACTCAGTTCAAGGATTGTAATGATAGAGGGATCAAAATATTATCAAACAATTGGTCGCGATATAACTTTACGTAAAAATGTTGAGTACACGCTCAGGGAGAGCGAAGAAAAATTCAGGAAAATATTTGAGGAAAGCCCTTTTTCAATAATTATGACCGGAAAGGATTTTGGTATAATAAGGGCAAATTTGTCATTCTGTAATTTTATAGGATACGTGGAGGAAGAGCTTAAGTTATTTACCTTCAGAAATTTTACACATCCCGATTATATAACTAATGATGAGATTTCGCTGATGAAGCTGATTGCTGGTGAGATTCCTGTTTATCATACTATAAAAAGGTATCTTCGCAGTGACGGGTCTGTTATCTGGGGATCAACAACAGTGAGCATAGTCCGTGACAAGAGGGAGGAGGTGCAATTCTTTCTTGTCATTATCGAAGATGTCACTTCACAAAAAAAAGCTGCCTTTGAACTTGATAATTCTTTTTCACTATTAAGAGCTACACTTGAATCAACACAGGATGGCCTTCTTGTTGTTGATTCATCAGGAAAGGTTGTTCAGTTCAATCAGAAGTTTATGGATATGTGGAGAATACCAGAAGAATTAATTGCTTCAGGCGAAGATAATAAACTTGTCGAGTATGTTAAGAACGAGCTGATAAATCCTGATTTATTTGTTGAAAATGTTAAACATCTTTATTCAGAACCTGAAGCAACAAGTTTTGATTTGCTGGAATTCGTCGACGGAAGGTTTTTTGAGCGTTATTCTCAGCCTCAGAAAATTAACGGAGAAAGTGTTGGTCGTGTCTGGAGTTTCCGCAATATTACCAAACGAAAGAAAGCCGAGACCGATCTTATTGCTGCTAAGGAAAGGGCAGAAGAGAGTGACAGGTTAAAGACCGCATTCTTACATAACGTTTCTCATGAGATTCGTACACCGATGAATGCGATCATCGGGTTTTCAACACTCCTGAATGAACCTGATTTGTCTGAAGAATACAGACATCAGTATATTGATATCATTTTTCAAAGCGGGAGCCAGCTTCTTTCAATAATAAATGATATAGTTGATATTGCTAATGTTGAGAGCGGGCAGGCTAAAGTTAACCTGACTGAATTTAATCTTAATTCGGCACTCAGGAGTTTGAATGAACAGTTCAGTATTACAGGGAAACTGATTAATGTTTCTATAACACTTAAAACGACTCTTCAGGATGAAGATTCAACTATAATTACAGATAAGACAAAACTGGTTCAGATAATTTCAAACTTAATAAATAATGCTGTTAAGTTCACATCGGATGGGCAGATAGATTTTGGATATTATTTGAAAGATAATCTTATTGAATTCTATGTAAAAGACACCGGAATTGGTATACCTCCAGAGTATCATTCGCGAATATTCGACAGGTTTTATCAGGTCGACAGTACTATATCCAGACAATACAGCGGTACAGGTTTAGGGCTTTCTATATGTAAAGGATATGTCGAACTGCTTGGAGGTAATATAAAAGTTGAATCTCAATCAGGAAAAGGGACTTTGTTTGTCTTTACAATTCCATTCTCACAAGCTTGATAGAAATCAGATTGTCCTTTTCTTCTAAACCTGTTCATATGATAGAGTTGGAATAAATTAATTATTCCATCCGTACAAATCTTATTTTATTTTATTTTGTTTAATATTCTAATCAACAAAATAAATTAAGTTAAAAAAATGTTCAATCAATGAAAAAATTAGTGTTTTTAATGTTAGTTGCTTTGTCAGTGACAAAGTTATGGTCACAGGGTGTCTTCCCGTCTGAAACAAACGAAAAATTTAAAGAAGACAGGAATTTCCGTATTCCTCTTATTGGAGAGACTGCCCCATCATTCACCGCTGAATCTACAAACGGAACCGTGAAATTCCCTTCTGATTTCGGAAACAACTGGAAAATTCTTTTTAGTCATCCTCAGGATTTTACACCTGTCTGTTCAACTGAGATACTTGAACTGGCAAAAAACCAAAACGAATTCGACAAATTAGGAGTTAAACTTGTTGTTGTCTCAACAGATGCTCTCTCCACACATGTTCAGTGGAAAAAATCGATGGAAGGTCTTAGCTTCTTTAAAACCGGACCAGTGAAAATCGAATTTCCACTCGTTGATGATAAGAATTTATCAGTATCTAAAAAATATGGGATGATACACGCCGCTACGAATACTACACAATCAGTTAGGGGTGTGTTTATTATTGATCCCAATAACATTATTCAGGCTATTTATTTTTATCCGCGCAGCGTTGGCAGAAGCACTGATGAGCTGTTAAGAATTGTTGCGGCTCTTAAAGCCACTTCATCGAAAGATTATATGACTCCAATAAACTGGAAACCGGGAAATGATTTACTTGTGCCGATTCCCCCAAAGACAGACGCAACAAGCAACACTGCAGTTCCTGCTGGGTATTATAGTCCGGCATGGTATCTCTGGTTCAAGAAAGCAACAAATTGAATATTTAAAAGGTTCGATCAGAGTATATAATCTGATTAATCATTATATGAAAAGCGTTCTGGTTTAATCCTGAACGCTTTTCTTTTAACATCGTTCCGTTTTCGCGATTATATGCTTTTTACGGCCGGCTCATTGATAAATTTATACTTCAGTTTTTGAATTAATTACTTGTAGAGAATAGGTTGATTATAGTCAACAGGTTCAATTCCTTAAAATTTTGTTAAAATTTCCCTGCCTGTGAACATTATTTTTTGTACTGCGTTTGTTTATTTAGTCTAAGTATAAATTAATAACCATAATCCTCATGAAAAAGATTTTATTATTTGTTGTAACCTCTTTATTTGTGACACAGATATGG
>Ga0209539_1000900_pt1 | contig 16561 bp, 14 predicted proteins | sample BarGraNGADG00312_2_FD_184499 | JGI IMG/M metagenome (GOLD analysis project Ga0209539, IMG submission 184499) | Arctic peat soil microbial communities from Barrow, Alaska - Barrow Graham LP Ref core NGADG0011-312 (SPAdes) (version 2) | ecosystem: Environmental > Terrestrial > Soil > Wetlands >... | reverse complement strand
TGCGCACCGGACCGTACACCGCATCGCGGCCGAACCTGTTGTTGGAGATGGTGATGGCGCCGACGAAGTACCGCCCGTAGTCCCCGTCCAAGCAGTAAAGCGCGAAGTTGCCGCCGTTCAGCCAGTTGCCCTCGATGGTGACCGGACCGTCGGTGCTGGGCCCCAGATCGGGCGCCAAGAACAGCGCCGCGTTCGACGGCGCGCCCGATACATCGATGGTGTTGCCCCGCACCACGAGATTCGTGACGCCGCTCTGCATTTGAGCTCCATCCGCATGCGCGCCGGGGCCCGGGTCAAGGTCGTGGATCCAGCTGCTTTCCAGCGTGACGTTGCTTCCCAGCTTCGCCCCGTCTCCCGCCGCCCCGGAAATCTCGACGCGAAGCGCGGTCCAGTTGTCGCCGGCGATGCCGTTGTCAAAGCCGCGGATCTCGGAGTCGACGATCGTCACGCTCCCCGACCGGACGTTCACGCCGTAGTCGCCGTTCCCTGAGATCCGACTGTTGACGATCTGGACACCGGGGGCAGCGATCGTAACGGTGCCGGTGATGTCCAGTCCGCTGAGCACCTGGTTAGGTGTCGTCACGGTGAGGCCGGCCGAGCGGGTCAGAGAGACACCTGACGGGACACCGGTGTTCTCGGCACCGGGGCGAGCTCCGGCGGGTGCCGGAGCGGGCGCAGGTGCAGGTGCGGGCGCAGGTGCAGGTGCGGGCGCAGGTGCGGGCGCAGGTGCAGGTGCGGGCGCAGGAGAGAGCGCAGGTGCGGGCGCAGGTACAGCTGCAGGAGCCGGAGCTGGCGTAGGCGCGGGAGTAGGCGAGGGCGTCGGCGTGGGCCTCGGCGTGGGTGTGTGGGTCGGCACGCTCCCACCCGGCTCGAACACCACATCCACCCAGTACTGGGCACGGTTCCACGTCCGATCGGGAAACTCGCTGCCCCGGCCATAGGCGTAGACGCCCCGGCCGCCGTAGTGAACCTTGAGCTCGTCGGAGCGAGAAGCGCCGCGGAAGTACGAGGTCACCGAGTAGCGCCCGTTCGGTGCGTGGTACGCGACCACAAATCGCTCGTCAGCTGGGATCGCCACAGGCTCGTCGAAGGTCACCGTCTGCCAACCGCTCGCGGTCTCGTCGACGAACGTTGCGCGCGCCAGGAGCACGCCGTCCTCGGACCAGAGCGTTCCTTCGTGAGTACCTGAGTTGTCCGGCGTCTTCCAGAAGCGCACCCCGAGCACAGTCCCATCCGACTCTGCGGAGAACGTGGTGCCGAGGGTCACGCTGCGCCGATCCGTATCGACTACGGAGCGGACAGGCGCACGATCGCCCCAGATCGAGACGCTCGTCGCGGCGACCGGCGAGTTGCCCACCGCGCCCGCGGTAACCGCGAGCGCCAGGACACCGATGATCCGCGGGAGCCGCGACTGCCGCGAGCCCCGGGGTGAGCGTCGGATCACTATGCTGCCGGGCAACTGCACGGGATCTGCCGAGTGGCGTCCGCGCATGGCAAGACCTCCCTCGTGTTCGGGGGACCCCGAGGGACGGGGCCACGTGCGCGTAGAGATGCCGCACACGAAGCGTCGTTATGCTTCTGCAACATTCGTACCACCCGTTCGGCCTAGCCGTGAACCTGCGGCAGGTGTGACATGGATCACACCTGCCGCAGCTTCCGGCTAGTCCGACTCCGGTCTCGACTCGCCCGCACCCCTCAACCGGGCCCCGACCGGATCACCTGTTCACGGTGATCCTCATGACGGCCCTCTACTGGACGTTCGACTGGGGGAGGGTCGCCCTCCCCGTGACCAGTGCTCGCACCGCCGCCCTGTGCACGGGTGACGTGCGCAATGACCTCGCCAGCTCGCCCAGCAGCAACGCCATGCGGAACGCGGCAGCGGAGCGGCGGTGCCTCTTGCGAAACGCTCGCACGCGGTTCAACGTCATCAACGAGTACAACGCTGGCGACGTCATGCGCTCGCCCCCCGCGTGTACAGCTTCCGCGGCTGGCTCGAACCAGACGACGAACCCACGGTCTCGGGCGCGCAATGCGAAGTCCGTCTCCTCGGAGTAGAGGATGAAGCTCTCGTCCCACAGACCAGTCTCGCGGAGGCACTCTGCGGACAAGAGCCACGCTGCCCCCGCCGCCCACTCAACCGCGTGGGGCTGTCCATACGCAGCCGGATCAACCACCAGTTCTCCCCACCCGCGACGACCCGCGAGATGGCCGCCCAGCACCGCCTCGCCCAGCGCGCGATGAATGCGGGGCGCTCGCCGCAGCGACAGCGCAACATCTCCTTCGAGGTCGCGAAGCCGCGGAACCACGACACCCACCCGCCCCACCAAAGCCTTGAGCATCGGCCCCACCGAACCGGGCGCCATGCGCACATCCGGGTTGAGCACGAGAACGGGTGCAGTGACAGGACCGACGGCGTCCAGCCCGCGGTTGATGGCCGCTGCGTACCCGAGGTTGGCCCCCGTCTGAACCACTGGGGCGTCGGGCCTCACCCGGCCGACCACCTCGACAGTCTGGTCCGTCGAGGCGTTGTCGACCACGATCACCCCCACGCGACCGCAACCCTCCAGCGCGGCGGGCAGGGCCCGGAGGCACCCCTCGATCACATCCGCGGATCTGAAGGTCACCACGAGGACCCAGAGGTCGGGCTGCGGGTCGGTCACAGGTGTCACGGGTCGCTCCCACTCAGCTCGCCAAGGTCGCGGGGCGCGAGGCTGGCCTCCACCGTACGGCGCCGCCGAACCACTAGCCGTCGCCCAAGGCTCGCGCGGGGTTGGCTAGCGGCCCGCGCCAGAGGAGACCCGCACGGGGCCTTCTTCGACCTTGTGCTCAGGGTGCGCGGTGTCAGGACCGGCTGACGCGCTCGGGGCCGGGGCGGCATCCTTGCGTCTGCGGCGGGCTCCGGAGACGGAGTCCGCCAAGAGGACCGCACCCATGGTGAGCAACATCCCGAGCGCCCCTGTGACGGTCATCGCACGCACCCTACTGCCTGTCTGCTCGGTGAGAACCGGCTCCGGCGGACTGAGCCGGGTTCGGATCCTGAGCTCGTCCGGCACCGACTCACGGTCCTGGAGGTCCTCGAGCGTCCCGAGGACCTCGGTGATGGCTTCGTCCATCACAGCGCGCGCCTCGTCCACGTCGGCACCCGTGGACTGGATGTCGAGAACGGGCTCCTCGTAGCGCGTGTCCCACTGGCCACCCTCGCTGGGCTGCCGCACGGAGTAGCCGTCCCTCACCCCCTGGGCGGGCAGCGAGACGTCACCGTCGACGCTCATCTCGATCGCGGAGAACTCGTTGACCCGCCGGGACACGACACCGGCCATCCCGACCAGTGACGCGGTTGTCCCGGCAAGGGCGTTGCCCTCATCTGTCTCAGGGGCGAGGAATACGACACGTACCCGTCCCACGGCTGCCACCTGCGGCGTCGATGCGACAACGAGCGCGCCGACAGTGAGGCCGATCATGACGACGGCGAGCAGGCGGAAGCGCCACATCAGGGTGAACACATCCCAGATCGTCACGGTGTCACCCCACTTTCACCCCGATGCCGCCGATTGCCCGAATGACCGTCAGCATATGCTGGCGTGACACGGTTGGGACCTGGCGGGCCGGACGGCGGAAGGAGCGGTGAATGTACCTCGCGGACCTCCTTCCGAGCCTCAGACGCCGGTGGTGGGCAGTGTCTCTCGGGTTGCTCGCCACTCTTGGGCTCGGCTACATGGCCCTCACCCTCGTCCCGATCGAGTACGTCGCCCGATCCTCGATGCTCCTGCTTCCACCGGAGAGCACACTGGAGACCACCTCCAATCCATACCTCGGCCTCGGTGGTCTTCAACCGGCGGCGGACGTCCTGTCTCGCGCCCTGAACGACGGTGCGGTGCACGAGGCCCTCGCTCCGCGTGACGGAACGGCCACCTTCACCGTCGACCGTGACACCACCAGCAGCGGACCGCTCGTCCTTGCCGAGGTGACGGACGTCAGCAGCACAGGCGCCGCAGCCACGCTCGATGCGGTGGTAGCCGAGATGCACCTCACCCTCAAGAAGCTGCAAGAGGAAGTCGGGGTACCTGAGATCGAGCTGATCGATGTGGTCGACGTCGCTCGCGACATGACGCCCGAGCCCGACAACAAGACGCAGATCCGTGCGATCCTCGTGGCCGTCGCGCTCGGCTTGGGCGGGACCCTCTTCGGCACCGATCTGCTCGACGGATGGCTCGTACGAAGGCGACAGGGCCGCATGGAGGGTCAGGCCGCAGAAGCGTCGTCGTCCGACCACACGGTCGACGCAGGCGCCGGCGACGAAGTCGCGGGCCCCGCCTCCTTGCCGACCACCCGCCGCCCGGACAACCTCGCGACGACCGTCGACGAGCCTGCCGAGTTCGACGCGGCTATCTCGAGGTCGCCACACGCACGCCGCGGCGCTGAGACAGCACCGTGAAGGCGGCAACCCCTCAGGTTACTTCGACGCTCGCGGTCCGGCGGGCGAGCGACGCGGGGTTCCTGCTGATGATCTGGGTGATCCTGCTCCTGATCGTGCCGGCCAACCTCGTCGTCGGTCCGCTCGGAGCAGCGGGGTCACCCGCGCAGATCGTCGGCCTCCTCGCCCTGTGCTGGTGGCTCGCCTTCCAGCTCGACAAGTCACAGAGCAGCATCGCGCCCGCCCAACCCGTCCGGACGGCGATGCTCATCTTCGTCGCAGCTGTGCTCGCCAGCTACGTCGCCGCCGCGACACGCCCGATCGAGGCCATCGAGCTCAGTGCCGCAGACCGCGGCCTGCTCATCGTCCTTTCGTGGCTCGGCATCGTGCTGCTCACCAGCGACGGGCTGACGTCGCGACGGCGGCTGGACGCGCTCCTTCGGCTCCTCGTAGGCGCGGCAGCCTTCGCGGCCGTCCTCGGGGTCGCCCAGTTCGTCACGGAGAGGTCGTTTGTGGACCAGATTCAGATCCCCGGCCTGTCGCCCAACACCGCATTGACGAGCGTCTACGACCGCAACGGCTTCGCGCGTGCGGCAGGGACGTCTACCCACCCGATCGAGTTCGGCGTTCTGCTCTCGATGGCGCTACCGCTCGCCCTGCACTACGCGCTCGCAGACACGTCACGCTCCCGGCTGCGCCGATGGCTCCCCATCGTGGCGATCGGCATCGCCATCCCCATCACCCTGTCCCGGTCGACGCTCCTGGGCCTCGTCGTGGTCCTCGCAGTGGTCCTGCCCACGTGGCCGGCGGTCCGCCGCCGCTGGGCTTATGCCTGGATCGGCTTCGGTGGGCTCGCGGTCTATGTCGCCGTCCCCGGGCTCCTGGGGACGATGGGGCGGCTCTTCACCGGCATCGGTGAGGACAACAGCGCACAGTCCCGCGTCGACAGCTACGAGGTGGCGCTCGCGTACGTGATGCAGAACCCGATCTTCGGCCGGGGCTTCTCGACCTTTCTGCCACGCAACCGCATCCTCGACAACCAGTACCTCGGGTTGCTGATCGAGACCGGCGTGGCGGGGTTCGTCGCCTTCGTCGCCCTGCTTGTGACCGGGATCGTCGTCGCCACGCGCACCCGACGCCTCTCGACGCTGACCGAGGACCGCAGCCTCGCGACGGCGCTCACTGCGACGATCGGGGCCGCCGCACTCGCGTGCGCGACATTCGACTCGTTCGGGTTCCCGCAGGTCTCCGGGCTGCTGTTCTTTGCGCTCGGCTGCATCACGGCCCTCTCACGGTTCGTCGAAGTCGGTGTTGGCGCTCACCGCCCACACTTCGTCGCCGCCTCGGTGCCACGATGAGGCCCACGTCGTCCCTCGACGGGAAGTCGTGGGACGGGATGGTGGTGATCGCCTCGGGCGTCTCATGGGACGACACCTGGCTCTCCGAGAAGCACCTTGCTCTTGAGCTGAGCCGGTGGGCTCCTGTGCTTTTCGTCGATCCACCGGTCTCCTGGCTGACGCCACTACGCAAACCCCAGTTGCGAGCGACGCTCAGTGAGCCACGACTTCGTCTCGTGCGCCCTGGGATCGCTCGATTGACCCCGCTCGCGCCACCCGGAGTCAGTCGTCCGATGCTGCGGGACGTCGCCAACGCGGCCACCCGCCGGGCCATCCGACTGGCCGTCCAGCGGCTCGGTGGCGACGTGGCAGCCCTGGTGGTCGCGTCGCTTGACCCCCTCCTCGATGCCTGTCCAGCCCGCCTGCGGGTGATGTACGGGACGGACGACTGGGTCTCCGGCGGTTCGCTCATGGGCATCTCGACGACCTGGATGGAGCGTCGCGAGGACGACCAGCTCCGTAGAGCGGACAAGGTGGTCGCCGTCTCCCCAACTCTCGCCGAGCGCTGGTCGTCCCGAGCCAGATCGGTGACGGTGATCCCCAACGGTTGCGACGCCGAGGGCTTCGCCGCGACCGATGCGACACCGCCCGCCGTGGACGTCCGGCTGCCCGGGCCCATCGCCGGGTTCATCGGCCACATGTCGGCAAGGATCGACCTCGGCCTCGTCGACGCCGTCGCACAGACCGGGCACTCGGTCCTTCTCGTCGGTCCGCGGCAGCTCACGTTTGACCCCGGTCGCCTCGATGCACTGCTGGCGTTGCCCAATGTCCAGTGGACCGGGCCGCGACCGTTCGGCGACCTGCCGGCCTACATGAGGCATGTGACGGTCGGCCTGACGCCCTACACCGACTCGGCCTTCAACCGGAGCAGCTTCCCGCTCAAGACTCTCGAGTACCTCGCCGCCGGCCGGGCCGCAGTGGTCACCGACCTTCCGTCAGCCCGATCGCTGCCCGAAGACCTTGTCGTCCGCTGCAGTGGCGCCGACTCGTTCGCGCGCGCGACGGTCGCGGCCCTCGAAGCTCCACCAGACGCTGATCTCAGCCGGCGCCGTCGCGAGTTCGCACAGACCCAGAGCTGGTCCGCGCGCGCCGCCGACTTTGCTCGGCTTCTCGAGCTCCGGGTGCCACCGGCGCCCTTGGGCAAGGGCGCCGATGTGGGCGGCTGACGGGACGACTCACCACCCGACGCCCCGACCGGAGGCTCGACTGATCGCACCACTGGAGAGGGAGTGACGATGCGCGTCGTGGTCTACCCCCACGAGCTTGCCATCGGTGGCAGCCAGATCAACGCCATCGACCTAGCCGCGGCCGGGCGGGCCGCCGTCATCAACGACCTCCCGTCCGCGCGCACCCTGTCGGCCGACCTCGTCGTGCGGTGTCCCGATGCGCCGTCGTTCGTTCGGGCGACCGCCGATGCCATGGACGCCGCGCCGGACGCGGCGCTCGCGCAGCGGCGACGGGACTTCGCCGGGACCCAGAGCTGGGCCAAGCGAGCCGACGACTTCTCGCAGCCCGTCGGGCTGCCGCCCGCACCGACCACGAGCTCGCCGTGACCGACCCGCACGTCAGGGAGGTGCCACCCGTGGTCCGACGCCCGCCCGTGGTCTCCGTCGTCATCCCGTGCTACAACTACGCCCGCTACCTCCCGGCATGTGTGGACAGCGTCGTGGAGCAGGCTGGGGTCGAGGTGCGAGTCCTCATCATCGACGACAGCTCGACCGACGACTCGTCGGCGATCGCCGAGGAGCTCGCCCGTCGCGATGCGCGCGTCGCGACACGGCGCCACGCCGAGAACCGCGGTCACATCGCCACCTACAACGAGGGTCTGCTCGAGTGGGCCGACGGCGACTATGTCGTCCTGCTCTCGGCCGACGACCTCCTCGCCCCGGGTGCTCTGGGCCGGGCCGTGGACCTCATGGAGTCCCATCCGCGGGTCGGCATGGTGTACGGACGGTCCCTCGACTTCTCCGACGACGTACCGCGCGTGGACCACCGCTTCGCCGGCACGACGGTCCACGACGGGCGTCGGTGGCTCGCCAGGCGGGCGCGCGAGGCGGCGAACGTTGTCTCCACCCCGACGGCCGTCGTCCGCACCAGCGTCCAGCGTCGCGTCGGCGGCTACGACCCGGAGCTCCCGCATGCTGGTGACTTCGAGATGTGGCTCCGGGTCGCCGGCGTCGCGGACGTGGGCTACGTCCGCGGAAGCATCCAGGCCTTCTACCGCGTCCACCCGACGAGCATGAGCCAGCAGATCTACAAGGACCGGCTCGCGGACATCCTGCAGCGTCGCGCGGTGATGGACAGCATCTTCAGCAAGCACGGCGATGCCCTGGCAGCCGCAGGCGTCGCACGAGACGCTACGTACCGCACCCTGGCCAGCGAGCCCCTGTGGCTGGCGTGCCGCGCCTACGAGAAGGGCAACGCCTCCCAGGTTCCGATCACCGAGTGGGTCGAGTTCGCGCGGCAGACTCACCCGGATCTCGGCGCGTTGCCCGCCTACCGGGCCCTGAGGAGGCGACAGCGCCTGGGCGAGCGGCTGTGCCACCGGACCCAGCTCTTCGCCGTGACCACCGTGGTGCGGCGGCTGCAGGACCTTCTCTGGTGGGAACGCTGGAAGCGATTCGGCGGCTGAGCGCGAGACCGCCCCTGGGAGGGTCTCAGGCCCTGGTGCCAATGGCCCGGCGACCGAGGGCGGACAGCCGGGCACCGAGCTGCCGCAAGCGCAGCCCCCGCAGGACGTCCTCGAAGACCGTAGGAGCGACAAGACGCACCAGGACGACGTGGGCGAGGAGCATTGGCAAGGCGACGCACGCCAGGGCCAGGAGCGGCGGCAGGCCGGAGGCGAGGTTCATCGTCACCGCACCGACGAGGCCGTCACACGCCATGACCGGCAACAGCCGCCCGAACGGCGACGCGACCGAGCGCGCCCTGGTCGACAAGGTCCGGCCGACCAGCACCCAGCGCAGCACCGTCGCGACGAGCGCGACACCGAGGAATCCAAGTGCCACCCCGATCAGACCCCACCGCACGCACACGGCAGTGGTCGCGAGCGTGAGCGCATCGACGACGATCGCGTAGGCGAGCCACGTCCCGGGCTTGCCGAGCCCGTAGAACAGACCGTGGTCGAGCATCGCCCCCAGGGTCAGCACACCCGCCAGAGCCAGCGCCTGCGCCAGGACAATGCTCTGGTCCCACCCCTCCCCGAAGACGAGGGGCACGACCAGTGGCGCGCTGACCGCGACGAATGTCAGTGGCAGGCCAACGGTGCCGTAGGACATGCCCAACGCCCGGAGGTATGCGGACCGAAGTCGGTCGAGCGACTCGCGCACCCGCGCGAAGACGACGGTCGAGACGGGAAGGATTGCTGCCGCGCTCATGTCCGATGTGACGTCGATGAGCCGTCGGGCGATCGTGAGGTACCCGAGGGCGGCGGCCCCCAGCACGTTGGCGATGATCGCCGCCTCCGCCCAGCCCCTCGCCGCCGCGACCAGCTCGACGGAGACAACTTGGCCGCCGAACCGGGTCATCGCAGCGAGCTCCCTGCGGGCGAAGCGCAGACTCGGTCGCCAGCGAGATGCCCACCAGGCCATCCCCGCACTGACGCCCTGCGACACAAGCTGCTGGAAGACCAGCGCCCACACACCAGCGCCCGTCAGTGCGAGCACGATGGCGACAACCTGGGCGATGGCTGCCGCCACCGCCGTCTGGGCCGCTAGTGCCCGGAACTGCATCCGTCGACGGAGCAAGGCGACGGGGACCGCCTGGAGGCCGACGAACAAGATCGACGGCACCAGGGCACGCAGGACCGCCGTCACCTCATCAATGCCGAACACCAGGGCGAAGGCCGGTGCCAGGGCGAAGAGCAGACCCCCGAGAACGCCCGACGCGACGAAGGAGAACCAGAAGCTGGTGCTCAGCAGGGCCTGATCCGCCGACTTCGCCTGAACGACATAGGCGGAGAAGCCCATGTCGGACAGGAGATAGACGAACGGGATCACGGTCATCGCGGCGGCGACGACGCCGAAGTCCTCCGGGGCGAGGAACCGCGTGAGGACAACGATCGTGACAAGGCCACCCAGCCTGGTCATCCACTTCTGAGCGGTCATCCACAGGACACCGCGGGCGGCGCTCGCGCCAAGGCCCTGCTCCGAGCCCGCTACGTCGGGCTGCCCGGTGTCCTGGCCGGCGTCGGCCGGGGCACCTGAGTCGGAGGTTGATACCGCCTCCCCCTGGCCCAGGCCGTCGGTGCGACCAAGCGCAGGCCGGGCGGGTCTGGGCACGGAGTCGTCCACCGAACGGTGGGGGCGGCCGAAGATCACGACCTGGGCGCTGAGCCGCCGACCGCGTCCGCTAGCACCCCGACGACGTACTCCTGCTGGTCGCGCGTGATGTGCGGATAGATCGGGAGCGAGAGTATCCGGTCGGCTGCCGACTCGGCGACCGTGAACTCTCCGCGCCCGAGACCCATCGAACGATACGCACCGGTCAGGTGGATGGGGGTCGGGTAGTGGATACCTGCACCAACACCGGCCGCATTGAGTTGCCCGAGGACACGATCCCGCTCGTCGACCTGAACGACATACAGGTGCCATACGTCCTCGTTGCCCTCGGCGCTAGTCGGGATGCGGACGCCGTCGACGCGTCCAAGCAGCTCGGCGTAGTAGGCCGCAGCTACCCGACGGCGGGTGTTCCACACGTCGAGTCGATCGAGCTTGGCCTCGAGAACCACCGCTTGGACTGTGTCCAGTCGCGAGTTGAAGCCGATCACCTCATGGTCGTACTTGACGGCGCTCCCGTGAGCCGCAATCACCCGGACGGTGCGCGCCACGTCGGCGTCGTCCGTGGTCACCGCACCTCCGTCACCTGCCGCACCGAGATTCTTGCCGGGGTAGAAGCTGGTCCCGGCCGCCAGGCCGAAGGATCCTGCCGCGCGGCCGTTCTGCCTCGCGCCCTGCGACTGGGCAGCATCCTCGACGAGCGGCACGCCCGCATCCGCCGCGATCTTCAGCAGCCGCTCCATCGGCGCGACCTGTCCGAACAGGTGCACGGGCACGATCGCCTCGGTTCGCGGGCCCACCGCGGCCTCGACCGCGTCGGGGTCGACGAGAAGGTGGACGGGATCCACGTCCACGAGGACCGGGACGGCCCCGACTCTCGAGACGGCCTCGGCAGTCGCGATGAACGTGTTCGCCGGCAGGATCACCTCACCGCCGGCTCCGACCCCGACCGCGCGCAGCGCGAGCTCGAGCGCGTCGGTACCGTTCGCGACACCGACGCAGTGCGCGACCTGAGAGAAGGCCGCGTACGCCGCCTCAAAGCGCCCCACCGCCGGTCCTCCGATGAACGCCGTCGCCGCGAAGACCTCGTCGAGGCCCGTGCGCACCTCGTCCGCGATCTCCGCCTGCTGCGCCGCCAGGTCCACCAGGGGAATGTTCACTGCGCCACCTTCCGTTCTGCGCGCCACGCGGCGTCGCTCGTGCTGGACACGTCGTGAGGGGCGACGGGTCCAGGCCCGCCGCCGTCCCGCGGCCGTTCGACCGGCCGCGCAGGGACACCGGCCCACGTGCTGCCGGACGGGGCCTGGGTGAGGAGGACAGCCCCCATTCCCAGGGTCGCTCCGGCCTCGATCCGCACGTTCTCGCGGACGGAGGCGTTCATCCCGACGTAGGCGCCTCGTCCGACGACGACGGCGCCACCCAGGCTGACCCCGGCACAGAGCGTCGCAAAGTCCCGCACGACGCAGTCGTGCGTCAGGGTCACGTTCGGCATCACCACGACGTGCTCCCCGAGCGTCACTGCTGTCGTCATCACAGTGCCTGCCAACAGGATGCTGCCGGCACCCACCTCACACCCGTCCGGCACCTCCACCGCAGGGTGCAGGACCGTCGCGTAGCGGTGGGGCAGGACACCCGTCGCTTCGAGCCGGCCGACGATCCTCTCGCGCGCCGTTCCCCGGCCCGCGCAAACCAGCAGCTCGGCATCGGGGACGGACGTCACAGCGTCGATGCCGCCGAGGACCGGGACCCCGTCGACCATCGTGCCGTGGCGGGACGCGTCGTCGTCGAGGAAGCCGACGACCTCGTGCCCGCCGTCGCGCCGCACCATGGCGAGGACCTCGCGCGCGAGACCGCTCGCCGCGACGAGCACCAGCGGCGCAGCCATCAGCCCGCGCCCGCGGCCGTGTGGAGCGCGTCGACCACGCGCGCTTGCTCGGACTCGGACATCTGGTGGAAGACGGGAAGGATCAGGGTCGAGTCCGTCAGGTGCTCGGTCACGGGGAGCGGGCCGTGACCGGCACCCGAGTACGCCGGCTGACGGTGCGTGGCCATAATCCCTCGGCGGGCCGAGATCTCCGCCTCGGCCAAGTGAGCGAGGAGGTCCTCGCGGTTCATCCGGAACGAGGCACCGACCTCGACCCAGAAGGACTGGAAGTTGCACGTGCCCCACTCGGGATCAGCCACGGGCCGCAGACCTGGGAGGTCAGCGAGGTGCTTGGTGTAGGTCGCCGCGATCTCCCGGCGTCGCGCCACCACCTCGGGCAGGCGGCCGAGCTGCACCAGGCCGACCGCGGCCTGCAGATCGGTCATCCGGTAGTTGAACCCCACCTCGAGGTACTGCTCGGCCGGCGCGAGGACGGAGGCGTGCCGAGCGGCCGCCGAGACGCTCATGGCGTGCTCGCGCAGGCGGCGGGCACGCTCGGCCCAATCCTCGCGGGAGGTGGTGACCATGCCTCCCTCGCCCGTCGTGACGATCTTGCGCGGATGGAAGGACCATGCCGCGATGTCAGCACCCGCACCGACCGGACGACCACGGTAGGTGGAGCCGGCGCCGCAGGCAGCGTCCTCCACGACCACGACGCCCCGAGGGTCGGTCACCGCACGGATCGTCTCCAAGTCGACAGGAACGCCGCCCTGGTCGACGACGATCACTGCTCGGGTCGCCGGGGTCAGCGCCGCTTCGACGGTCTCGGCCGTGAGGTTGCCCGTCACCGGGTCGACGTCAGCGAAAACCGGGCGGGCGCCGGCGTACACCACCGAGTTCGCGGTCGCGATGAACGAGAAGGACGGGACGACGACGTCGTCACCCTTCTCGACACCGGCGACGATCAGCGCCAGGTGTAGCGCCGTCGTGCACGACGACGTCGCGACAGCATGGTCGGCCTGCTGCACCCGAGCGAACCCCGCCTCGAAGGCCGCGACGCGCGGCCCTTGCGCCACCCAACCGGACTCCAGGACCTCCGTGACAGCCGCGATCTCCTCCGCGCCGAGCCATGGCTGCATCACGTTTACACGGCTCATCGGCGCACTGCCGTAGCCGAGGTCAGCGCACTCGGTTGCGCACGTCCGGCTGCGATCTCCTCGCGCAAGGGTCGCCACCACGCGACGAGCTGACGGAGCCCGTCCTGGAGGCCCACCTCCGCCGTGAAACCGAGGTCGCGCCGCGCCGCCCCGACGTCCGCGAGGCGACGGCTCACCCCGTTGACCGCGCGTTCCGGACCGTGCTCGACCTCCAGGTCGGAGTCCATCGCGCGCAGCAGGGCCCGGGCGAGCGCCACGAGGCTGGTCTCGGTTCCGCTGGCGATGTTGTAGACGCCGTCGACCACGTCGGAGCCCGCCGCGAGCACGTTCGCCCGAGCGATGTCCGTCGTGTAGACGAAGTCCATCGTCTGCAGCCCGTCACCGAAGATCAGCGGCGGTAGCCCGTCAGCGATGCGTTCCATCCACCGCACGAGGACCTCCGTGTAGAGACCGTGGACGTCCATCCGCGGCCCGTACACGTTGAAGTACCGCAAGAGGACGTAGTCGAGGCCGTACATCGCCCGGAAGCTGCGCGCCATGCCCTCGTTGAAGGACTTGGCGGCGCCATAGAACGTGTCGTTGTTGTGGTGGTGGTGCCGCTCCGTGGTCGGGAACTCCTCCGCCAGCCCGTACACCGAGGCGCTCGACGCGGCTATCACCTTGTCGACCTTGTGCTCGGCCGCAGCCTCAAGCACCGTGAAGGTGCCGTCCACCAGCACCTCGAGCGCGAGGCGAGGCTCCTCCGCACACTGGGTGATGCGGATCGCCGCCTGGTGGAAGACGATGTCGCGGCCACGGGTCACGTCGTGGACGAGGTCGCGATCGCGCAGGTCCCCCTCGACCAGCGTGACCTTACCGGTGGCGATAGCGTCCGCGAGGTTCTCCCGACGGCCCCGCACGAGGTTGTCCAGGACGAGGACGCGGTCGACCCCGGCGGCGACCAGCTGATCCACGAGGGTGGACCCAATTGTGCCTGCTCCCCCCGTGACGAGGATGTCTGCGCCGCGCAGGTCCGTCATCCGACTGTCTCCAGCGCGACCGCGGCCCCACGCGTCGACTCGCCTGCTATAGGAGTCAGACGACCGCCGTCGGCCAGCGAGCGGGACGCCGCCTCGAGCACATCCAGCACCCTGAGACCGGCGTGGCCGTCGGTGCGCGGCGCTCGGCGCTCGCGGATGGCCGCTGCGTACTCGGCGACCATCACCCCGAGCGCCTCCTTCTCGGGCAGCGCAGGAGCCCACGCGTCGCCGAGGCGGTAGGAGATGTTCGCCGTCGTCCGGTCCGCTAGGGGCAGACCGAGATCCACACCGCGGTCGTAGACAGTCAGTCGCTGCTGGGGCGACAGATCGTCCCAGACCAAGGTGCGCTTGCTGCCACCCACCACCATCTGCCGGATCTTGGTGGGGCTCAGCCAGTTGACGTGGACGTGAGCGATCGCCCCTCCGGGCAACGGCAGGGTCAGGTAGCCGACGCATGACTGGCCAGCGCCGAGCGGATCAGCTCCCTGGGCCGCGACACCCGTCGGCGCCAGACCCCCGGGCAGGATGAAGTCGAGGATGGACAAGTCGTGCGGCGCGAGGTCCCAGAAGACGTCGACGTCCGGTTGGACGATGCCGAGGTTGATCCGTACCGAGTCGACGAAGTGGATGTCGCCGAGGGAACCCTCGGCGATGAGCTCGCGGATCTTCAGCACGGGTGGCGTGTAGCAGAAGGTGTGGTCGACCATCAGCACACGGTTCACCTCCGCTGCTCGGGCGACCATGGAGCGCGCGCCCGCGCCGTGGTCGGCGATGGGCTTCTCGACGAGGACGTGCTTGCCCGCGTCGAGCGCGGCGAGCGCGATGGGCGCGTGCGTGCGTGCCGGGGTCGCGATCGCGACGGCATCGATGTCGTCGCGTGCGAGAAGCTCAGTGGCTGACGTCATCACCTCGACGGTGCTGCGGGGGCCGACCACCCTGCGCGCACGGCCGGCGTCGAGGTCGCACACGGCGACGAGGTCCCAGTCCGGACTCGTGCGGAAGTTACGGGCCAGGTTGGGGCCCCAGTACCCAGCGCCTATGACGGCCGCGCGCAGTTGCTCACTCATGATGTCCTCACGTTTCGGGGCCTCCAGTGTGCCTGCTCAAACGGCAGGAACGGGGCGAGCTGGACAGTTTCACCCGATCGGTCTGCCGGGCTCCCCTTCGGATCGTTCGGCTCCGACAAATCGGGAGCATGATACCTGCGACCGGGTGAATCGGCACGAGACCTCCTCGCCGAGCGCGCTCCAAACACGAGAGGATCAACCAACATCACGTCTCGCCCGCCCGCACCGCTGCGACCCAGGAGACCTGGATGAACCTGCCCGAGCATGCGCCGACGGGAAGCAAGGCGCTGAGAGACGAGCTCGGCGCCCCGCAGGTCGCGCCGACCGCCGACGTTGACCCGCGAGCAACGATCGGGGACGGCACCCGGATCTGGCACCTCGCCCAGGTGCGTGAAGACGCGGTCATCGGCTCCGAGTGCGTCGTCGGCCGGGGGGCGTACGTCGGACCGGGCGTGCGCATCGGCGACCGCTGCAAGATCCAGAACCATGCTCTCGTCTACGAGCCCGCCATCCTGGAGGACGGTGCTTTCGTGGGGCCTGCGGTCGTCTTCACCAACGACTACTTCCCCCGCGCGGTGAACCCGGACCGCTCGCTCAAGTCCGCGGCCGACTGGCACGCCGTGGGCGTGACGGTCCGCGAAGGAGCGTCGATCGGTGCGCGTGCGGTCTGCGTGGCACCGGTGACCATCGGCCGCTGGGCGCTGGTCGCCGCCGGCTCCGTCGTGACGCGTGACGTCCCGGACTTCGCGCTGGTCGTCGGCGTCCCCGCACGTCGGATCGGCTGGGTGGGTCGCATCGGTGAACCGCTCGAGCCGGTCGGCGACGGGGCCTGGCAGTGCCCTCGCACTGGTCACCGGTACGTCGAGCGCGACGGACGGCTGAAGGAGCTCGACGACTCCCATGATCAGTAGGCCCCGGACGAACCAAGGACGGCTCGCGCGGTCTTCCACAAGATCGTGAGGTCCATCGCAACCGACCAGTTGTCGACGTACCGGAGGTCGAGCCGTACGGACTCCTCCCAGCTGAGGTCGGAGCGACCGGACACCTGCCACAGGCCAGTGAGACCGGGCTTGACGCGCAGACGTCGGTGGACCGCGTCCTCGTACTGAGCCACCTCCGTGCCGAGCGGCGGACGTGGGCCCACCAGGGACATGTCGCCCCGAACAACGTTCCACAGCTGCGGCAGCTCATCGAGGGAGTACCGCCGCAGGATCCGCCCGACCGTCGTCACGCGCGGGTCGTCGCGCACCTTGAACAGAACCCCCGCCCCCTCGTTCAGGCTGACCAGCTCGTCCAGGCGCGCACCAGCGTCCACGTGCATGCTGCGGATCTTCCACATCGTGAAGGAGACGCCGTCCACCCCGAC
>Ga0209539_1000899_pt1 | contig 16579 bp, 10 predicted proteins | sample BarGraNGADG00312_2_FD_184499 | JGI IMG/M metagenome (GOLD analysis project Ga0209539, IMG submission 184499) | Arctic peat soil microbial communities from Barrow, Alaska - Barrow Graham LP Ref core NGADG0011-312 (SPAdes) (version 2) | ecosystem: Environmental > Terrestrial > Soil > Wetlands >... | reverse complement strand
CCTTGAGGAGCTTCATGCGGTCAGAGACGTTCACCATGATGTCGTCGCCCACGCGCACAGCAAGCTTGCCCTTCTCCTCGACCACGGAGAAGCTCGCCGAAGCTCCTGGCAGCAGGGCCGCCATGCCCACCTGGGTGATGCTCGGTAGCGCCGCAACGGCTGCGCGCACGTCCACATCGAGGGCAGCGTCGATCTGGCGCACAAGGTCGACGCCCATCTCGTAGCGCAGCGCATCGACCAGGATGTAGGCCGTGCGGCCGGCGCTGAGGTCGACTGCCTCCGCGAAGACACGCGTCTGAGGCAGAGGGCCCTCAACCACCCAGTCTGCCGCACGCAAGACCTCGGTGTAGCGCTCGGCCATCGCCTTGAGCAGCTCCTCGTGCTCACGCTCCACGACCGCCAGAGGCTCTTCACCCTCAGGCTCGTCATTCATGCGCGCCACCCACGTCTCGAGGCGACGATGCAGCGCGTCGGCCTCAGCCCAGCCCCCCTTGCCGCTATAGGCCGCCACCCACGCTGCGGGTTCGCCCTTGAACTTCGAGAGCTCGGAGCGGGTCTTCTCGACGGCACTGCCGAGCTCGGCCATCAAGCGGCATGCTTCCCACTGGGCCTGACGGGCTACGTCACGGTCGGCCCAGAAGCTGTGCCGGCGTCCCTCGACGACGATCGCCGCATCCCTGTATCGCTTCGCCTGGATCAGCTTCCCCGCGTGCTCCAGCAGCCGATGCTCTTCGAAGCGGAAGGTGTCCACGGCGCCCAGGCACGCGGGGTCGAGGGCGGCGCCGGCCAATCCCAGGTCCTTCTCGATGCTGTCGGCCAAGGCTGCGTACTCATCGCCATAGTTGGACCGCAGCTTCGCCGCCAGATCGCGCACGCGGCTCTCGTGGTCTGCGGATGGGGGAGCGGGCACGCCGGTACACGAGGTCGGTGGTTCGCACGAGAGGTCGACGCGGAACTCGATCACGACGACGTACCTGGCGGTCTTGGCGCGAGCTTCACTGAGGCTCGCGCCATCGGGCAGCGCCAGGCCAAGACGCACCTCGATGAGTCGCGCGAGCTCACCCATCGCGTCCTTCTCGAGAATCATCTCGTCACGCTCATCGCTGGCCAGCCACTTGATGAGGATCTCGTCGCTCTTCGCGTTGTCGAAGATGGCCCGCAGCACCGAGACCGGTCCATCCGTGGGGGCCTGCGAGAGGAACGCGACAATGTCCTGGTACGTCACGCCATCACGATTGAGCAGTTCGTCGATCTGCGCGTCGCTGAACGACCGCTGCAGGAGGTGGCGTGCCAAGCGCTTGAGCTGCGGCTCATAGCAGCTGCCGCCGAGCTCGAGCTCCATGAGCACCGACGCTGCGCGATCACGTGACTCGCCCGGAAGGTACACGAGGAGCCTCTCTGGCGCTGTCTGACCGGCAATCAGCTCCACCGCCGCCCGCAACTCGAAATATGAGCCGCTGTAGCGCGCCAGACTCACTTCAGCTTCGGCCAGCATGACGCGGATCGGGCCCTCGCCAGTCGACTCCGCCCCCGTCAGGTCGTCGAAGAAGGGCCGGAACTCCTCGCGCGGATCGTAGAAGACGACGATAGAGCGCTTCGTCAGCAACTCGCCGAGCTGCCCAGCCAGATAGTCGTGCAGTGCGTGCGTCACCCGTGCTCCCTCCGACTATCCGGCCGCAAGCAAGTCGGCCATTGCCGCCTTGACCGCCGCTGAGCTGCGCTCCTGGACGAGTCGCTCCACGCTCGCGCTGTCGATTTGGCGCGATGCCCATTTGCCGTCGGCGTCCTCTGCCCAGAGTTCTTCTTCGAGTCCGTGGGCTATGGCCAAGCTCCGATCATGAGCGCACTTGTGTACCACACGCTCAGGCCAGAGATGCATGGCTAGGTGCGCCCAGTCAAACTCGCCCTTGGTCAGATTGACCCAACACACCTTCGTCTCTCGCTGCCAAACGCGATGCTGCGGCACCAGCCTCCAGAGCGGTGCACACGCGACCAAGATGCCGTCGTCGAGTTCCGGACGCCATAGCGGCGCAATGCGCGCTGCTTCAACACGGAAGGAACGGAGCTCCTCGACGAAATCGCGCTGTGATTCGATGTCCTTGCGCTGCGACGCGGACGGCGACGGACCTGCCTCCTGCCTGAGATTGGTGAGTCTGCTTTCCTCATGCCGCAGTTTCGGCGTGATGAAGTCGTTGACGACCCGGTACATTGTGTCGGCGCTGGTCCGATGCGCGTAGAGCCAAACCGAGTAGCTCGCCGTGGGCGTGGAGAGCTGCCAGTAGATCGGCGCCTTACGCCGGCTCTGCGAATAGCCCCTAAGGTGGGACTCGAAGAAGCCCCGAGAGAGCCAACGATGCGGGTCACCGCCCAGAAGCTTCCCGCACCTCTGCCACCACGCGTCGGCCGCCACGCCGAAGACCACTTCAAACACGCCACGAACCCGCGTAGTCAGGTCGTCAGGGTGGCCCGCGTCATCTACCAAGATGCCGTCATTCGACCAGCTGGCGGGGTACGCTCGTGGAGCCTCCAGAGCAGGAAGACCATCAGCGCCGGTGAGCATTCCGGGTGAGCAAGCCGGCAGCGGGTCGAAGGGTTCGGGCTCCGAAGACAGCTCGCACGATGCGGTCGCAAGTCGCACATCGAAACGTCCAAAGGTGACGCCGACCGCCCAGCTGACGAGCTCGGCCGCGAGGCCAGCTGCGTCTAGCGGCGACTCCTCTTCACACGCCTCCACTGCCCCGACATCGTCTTCATCGTCTACGACCTCAATCGCGGCAACAGCTGAGGTCCCGACGCCAATGCCATCGCTGATGGCCCGGCGGTCAGCTTCGTCGATTTCGTAGAGGTCGAAACAGCGCTCATCGATCTCAGACTGGATGCACGCGAGTTCGTCCTCGATCTCGCCTACCTGTTGAGACCGGGCGTTGACACGAGCTTCAATATCAGCGCCGGGCACCTGAAGCAGGGCGGGAAGCGTGAAAGCGTGCGAAATCTCGGTATGAGTATCGAGCGTGCGCTTGAGTGACCAGGCGCGGCGACCAAGGCCGGCCAGTGCGCAGCGACTCTCCTCGACGATCTCGGGGACGGGTGTGCGCTGCACAATGCCGACTTCATAGGACCGTGCGGCTGCATCGGCGGCGGCAAGCTGAAGCTCCAGGCACGCACTGAAGATGCTGCTATTCGACACCGCCAGAAGTGCGAGCAGCGCGTCACCATCGTCCCCTGTGGTAAACGCTGCCGGCCCCTTGTCGGCAAAGACGCATCCAGTCGGCATTGCGCGCATCGAGAACCCGAGCGAGGTGCGCAGAGTCCAGGTTAGACCCGGCCGGCCGTAGAGCTCGTAGCCGTTCAGTGCAGCCGTCCACTGGGATCCCCACCCTCTGACTTCTCTATAGGCCGATGTGTGCGCTTTGAGCTCCCTGGCGTCGCTGCCCCACCGCAGCAGAAGATGGATGTCTGAGTAGAAGGGGGAGCGTTTGCCTCCCTTGGCAAGAGGCATCCACAGAAGCGCTCGCCTTGCGGCATCAACCTCCCAGTTGGCGAGAACGAATCGAAAGCGATCCTTCGGCGACGCTCCAAATCGGACGTCGCGCCCATGACCTTGGAACGCATCCAAGTTCCTGAAGAGAGAGAACATGCGTTCACTCGCCCAATAGGCGAAGGGCGAACGGGGCACACTCGCAAAGCTCGCAGGGTCGACCTCGAAGCGTGACCCTCCTTGCGCCCCATCCTCTGCACGAGCCGCCTCCGCCAATGCCCGGCCCTTGTCATCGGCCTCCAGGACACGAAGAAAGACAGTACTCACGTTGTCACCCCGCTGCTCTTCCTCAGGCAGTAGGCTGCGGCCTCCACCATCGCCGCGTCCATCACACCATTGCCGAGATCCGCAAAGACGACTGGCGGCGCTTCCTTGAGCAGGATCTCCTCGCGCCACTTCTGGAAGCTCGACTGGAAGAAGCCGGTACGCGAGGTGATGGCGCCGAGAAGTCCGCCGGTGTGCAACAGCTGAATGCCGCGCTCGACAAAGGCGGCGTAGATATTGTTCTTGGTACGTGGGTAAGCCTTCTCGAACTCCCTCTTGGCCGCCAAGCTCGCGGCGCCGAACGGCGGATTCATGAGGACGACGTCGTAGTGGTTGCGCAGCAGGTCGATCAGAGCCACGCCTTGCGCTGCATCGTTCGCGAACAGACGCCTGCGCATGCTCGCACTGCCCGTGGTGGTTTCTGAGAAGCGACGCAGCGCCTGCATGATGAGAGCCTCCGCCTCGTGGAAGAAGCGGTCATCATCGATACCGGACAAGTCGAACTTGCCCTGTTTGTGACCCGGCTCCAAGCCATCAAACGTTAGCGAGGTCTGCGCGCCCGACTGCTGTTCTCTCACGAACTGCTCGCGCGCCTTGCCGAGTTCAGCCGCGATGGCCCTCTCGATGGGAATCAGCGTGCCGAGCTCACCGGCCAGGCGCATCTCGCTCACCATCTGCCGGAAGAGGCCGCCGAGCAGCGGCGGCTGCAGCCCCCGGGCGAACTCGTCCACAAGCTCTGCATCCCCCGGCATCGGCTCGGCGACGACGATGTTGATGCGCTCAACGGTCAGTCGCTCGGCCGAAGGGAGGGCATCGTCCTTCCACGCTCGCTGAGCGCGCATCCACAAAGCGAGCGCGGCGATTTGCGCGGCGCGAGGGTCGATGTCGACGCCGAAGAGGTTGTGTTCGAGGATCAGCGTCGGGACGGCGCGCCTGAGGCTCTGCAGGTCGGGGTAGTCGTCGCGCAGAGTGCGGCCCGTCGCCGAACTGCGCACGGCGCGCGCCTCGTCGGCCCAGGCCTCTTCGTAGATCATCAGCAGCAGATCGAGGCAGTAGAGCAGGAAATGCCCTGAGCCGCAGGCAGGGTCGAGAATGCGCAGGTCGCGGGGATCCTTGAGTGGCCGCTTTCGCAGGCCACCGTCCTTGCTGCGCACGACGTACTTGCAGAAATCCCGCAGCCTGCTCGACTCGCCAAACATCTCCAGCCACATGCGCCCGAGCGTGTTGTCGACGAGAAACTCCACCACGTAGCGCGGCGTGAAGAACTGGTTGCGCACCGCGAGCTCACGACTGTTGCGCGGCGCTTGGCTCTCGTCGCGCATCTTCTTGCGCTCGTCACCAGAGTTGAAGAACTGGAACACCCAGCCGATCGTTTCGTCCTCGGCCCAGACCACGCTCAGCTCAGCGTCATTGAGAACCTCGAGAAGGTGGGCCAGAGGCGTGCGTCGCGGCCACAGCAGGCTGGTGGCGTCGCGGCGGTCGAAGAGCACCCCCACTTCGCGGGCGATCTCATCGAAGAGGCTCTCGATGTAGAGCCTGTAGCCGTGGTCGTCCAGCTGAACGAGGCCGTCGGCTAGACCGAGGTGAGCGTACTCCTTGAAGCCGCCCGATTGCTCACCCTGGGAGATGCTCGGAAGGAGCAAGCCGCGCGCCTCAAGCGTGGTGAGCGCAACGAACCGGTTGAGCGTCGTGAACGCGGCTTCGCGCGTGTACGTGGCCACCGCATCGACGGGCGAACAACCGCCGCAACGCTCATGCTCAATGCTCGCCAGGATCTTCTCTCGCACGACCCGCTGCCGGCCCGTCAGCTGAGGGCCGATCGCCCCGATGGTGCCGTCTGGCCGGATGTCGAAGACGCCTTCGAGCTGTTGCCCGAGCTCCTCCTCGAGCAGGGCTCGCGCCTTCTGGGTCGCGGCCTGGATCCGGTTGCGGGTGCCCTTGTTCACGGCTACTGGATGAGGGCCCTCTTGCCCTCGGCGATCAGTTCCAGTACGTGCTCTTTGAGCCCGTCCAAGGCCGCCTGCAGCTGCTCTTCGGTCTCGATACCGCCTGAGAAGAAGGCGCCCACATCTACGGTGACCACGCGACCACCGTCGACGAGGCGCAGCGCCTCCTCGACCACCCGTTTCAGAAGAGCCTCACTCGCGTTCGTCTGCTCACGAAGCATCGGAATGGAGAGGTCGGCCGCCCCTACGGCGGAGGCTCGTTCCACCAAGGGCTCCTCGATCGCGCTTCGCTTGTCGGCGTCGAGCAGCTCCCAGCCCCTTGTGGCCCGAAGTCGCTCGAGAGCCTTGTCGTAGGCCTCCGTGCGCTGCTTCGCGGCCTCCTCGTGGCGGCGCTCGTACTCGAGCTGCACGGCCACCGCGTGCTCGTCGATGCGCGGCAGCTCGCGGTAGAAAGCCTCGTCGGAGAGCAGTGCCGCGAGGGCTTCCGCGTGGTCACGCCGGCCATCGTCGAGGTCCGGCTCCTCAGACAGCACCGGCCAGAGCTCGATGAGCGCGCTCCTGGCCCTGCGCAGATCCTCAAGCGCCACGAGCGTGAGCGCCTGCTCGAGCTCCGCGGCGCGTTTGATCGCATCTGCGATTTCGCGGTAGGCAGCGTTGAAGTCAGACAGCGCCTGCTCGTCGTCGCCGCTGCGGATCGATCTCATCTGGCCGGACGCACTGTCGAGCAGCGTGACGCCGGGGAACCCGTTCCGACGGAGCGTGGTCACGATCTCCTCGACTTGGCCTTCGCTCTCCGTCACGTCATTGCGGATGGCGGTCGCCACGACGCTGGCTCCCAGCTCGGCAAGCTCCCTGCCGAACACTTCCTTGTAGTGCTGGTAGGCGTCGATGACGTCGGCGCCTTCGGGGCCGCTGGCCGGCCGGAAGGAGGCCTGCCGGAACATGCTGTTGTTGGTGAGGGCCGTGCGCGCTTCGAGTGAGCGCACCGACTTGGTCACCTGCCCCCGGCTGGTCATCTCAAGAGCTTCAGCGCGCAGCAGGCAGGCGACCAAGAGGCGCACGACGTCGAAGTCCCAGCCGAACGGCTCCTTGGCGAGCTCGTCGGTCACGTAGCGGCCACTGGCCACCTCGCCGTAGCTGGTGCGGTTCTCGGTACGGGACCGCACCTCGGCGAGAGGGCCCGACTCCACGCGGAAGGCGGGGGAGCCGGCCTGGTCGTGCAGGAGATCGAGCGTCGAGTACACCGGTGGCAAGGCGATCAAGCTGTCGGCGGCGAGCAGAGCTTCGAGGTCTTTGGTGGTCACCTTGGCCGCTGCCTCGTGGAAACGAGAGAAGACCTCGGGCAGCGCTTGCGAAAGGACCTTGGCAGCCGCCTTCCCCACCTCAGCAGTGGACGAGTCGGGACTGCGATCGTTGCCGCGGAAGTAGATCGCCCCACCCAGCAGTGACTGCTTCATGAGTCGCCGCAGCTCGTCGCGGTGACGGCTCTGACGCACGCGCTCCTCGTGGACGAGCGCGGTCTCGTCCTTGGTCTGCGCGCCGCGCTCCTTCTTTGTGAGGATCTCCTTGGAGCGGAACAGCTCGGCCATCTCATGGTCGATCGGCTTGTCGAGGGTCGCCGTCCAGAAGACCGATCCGCCTTCAGCGCGGCTGCGACCGCGAGCCTCTTCGCAGGCCTCCTCGAACTCAGGCCCGGCAGGCGCAAGACCGACGTGGAACGGCACATCGCCGTCCACGACCTTGTACGCCTGGAAGAGCAGGCCTGCCTTGAAGACCTTGACCTCGCCAAGTGTGTGTGACGGCTGCGGCTGCCACAGAGAGCTGAGTACGTCGGCATAGATACTGTTGGCATGTGACGGCTTGGGAGACAGCTCCGCGCGCTGACGCTCCCAATCGTCTTCGGCTGGGGTCGGGATGCGGTAGCCCTGGTCGCCTTGGCGGACCATCGTGGCCTTGACAAGGGCAGCCAGCGCGTCCTTGACGTCGGGCAGCCGCGAGTCGGCGTCGACGGCGGGAAACAGCGCCGCGGCGATGTTCTCGGCAGTGCAGTGGACACTGCGCACGTATTGCAGCAGACAGATGGCTTTGGCCACCGTCTGAGCCAAGGGGTGGTCGACCTTCTGGGCGATCTCGTCGATCTTGCCCCGGACTTCGCTGGCCACGTTGCCGGCCACGAGGTCGTACACCTCATCCAGGGTGGCAAGCGTGCCGACTGACTGCGAGGCCAGGTCCACCTCGGGGTGGATGAGGAGCTGCTGGGCGAGCTTGATGATGGTACGTGCGGCGCCCCCGACGTGCTTGCTGGCGCCGCTCTGCGTGCGCAGGCCCGAGACGAGCTGAATGATCAGGTCGACCTGGTACGGCAGCAACGGGTAGAGGTCGACGAACGATGACCTCGTGAGCTCAGGCAGCTTGATGTCCGCCGTGAGTCGCGTGCTGTCGGCCAGGCGGCCGCTGTGCTGGTCGTAGAGCTCGCGCAGCTGCGTCTGCGCCTGCGTCGTCTTCGCCAGCACACGCTTGCTGGTCACCTCTGAGATGTCTGAAGGCTCGAGGTGCACCTGCAGAGGGAAGCGCTCCATGAGCCGCGCCAACTCCACCCGGCGGTCGTCGAGGCCGCCCACCAGCTCAGTCAACTTCTCCTGCGAGGTGACGACCAGCCACATCTTCCCGCGTCCGACGCGGCCCAGGCTCTGCACGACCGCTTGGAGATCCAGCATCTTCTGCACGTCGCGCGCGACGAACTGGCCGACCTCGTCGATAACGAACACGAGCGTCTTGCCGGGACGCCGCCGCGACATGAGCTCCGCGCAACGTTCTGCCAGACTGCCGGCGGTGACGTCGGCGCGCCGCATCGCCGACTCGCGCCAGCTGTCAGTCGTCGCGTACGTGTCGGGCTCAAGCTCGTGCATCACCCGGCTGGCCTGCTGCACCGCCACCGCGACCTTGCCCTTCTCGGTGTCCCACTCCCTACCGAAGACCTCGCGGTACTTGTCGACGAACTCCTCGAGCCGGCCGTCGGCCTCCAGAGTGATCTCGAGCTCGGAGAGGTCGAGGTCGCGGGCGTACCCCAGCCCGTGCAGGAACAGGCGGTACATGATCTCCGTGAGAGTCATGTTGCCCGCCCTGATGCCGCGGTCGGTCGAGACGTCGAAGATCACGGCCTCGGTCGGGATGCGCTCCGCGATCGTGCTCAGCAGCACCTGCGCACGCTGGTCGCCGGTGCGCTCGCCGAGGATCGCACCGGCCGACTCGCCCATGAGCATGCGATTCTCGAGCGCCAGCCCAAGGTACTTGGCGAAGCTTGACTTGCCGGAGCCGAAGAAGCCCGATACCCAGACGCCGATGCCCTCGTGGGGCTGGTTCGGCGTCTGCGAGTAGCGCTCGAGGATGGTGTTGAAGTGGCGGCAGATGGCATCGGTGACGACGTACTCGCGGAGCTCGTCACGGACGATGCGCTCGTCGGCTTGGTCGACCTTGATGATCTCCTCGATCTCGCGCGAGATGTTGCTCGCGAAGAGGTCCCGTATGCTCGTCACAGTCATCGCAGTCACCTCAGAAGATCTTCGGTCGGTAGTTATGTTCGGCATCGAGCACGCCCATGAAGCGCAGGCCTGTGGGGCCCTCGATGGTGCCCGGGTAGAAGAGCACCGCGGGCACCTTGAGCTTGCCCTTGAGCTGCTCCAGGAGGGCGTGCGTGCGATAGAGCGGGAAGAGGGCGCCGGCTCGCACGATGAAGACCACATCCCGCAGGGGGTCGGCATCAGCCGGCAGCTTGGCCGCGACGAGCCCGTCCAGCGGCTGATACTCGCTGAGCACCTGGTGGATCGTCTCGATGGTCTCCGGCAAGCCGACCTGCCTCTCGGCCTCCGCCAGCGCTTCGGTGTCGAGGCCCTCGGCCTCAAGCGCCTCCTGCATGCACTGCGCGAGCGAAATGGTCGTCACTCGCTTGCCGGCGGCTTCGAGCCTCGTGCGCAGCAACGCGGTCTCCTGACGCATCGCGAATTCAGCTTCGGGTGGATAGCGAAAGATGGCGTAGGGCATGTCGTGGTAGGAGCTGATCGCGGGGCGAGGGTCGCGCTTCTTCAGGATCGGCTCCAGCTTGTCGGTCAGCCGCTCCTTCCAGTCATCAGCGGGAGTCATGGCGCCATCTCCTTGGCGTACTCGGCAAGCGAGAGCCAAGGCAGGTCGATACTCATGAGACTTCCGGCGACTTCGTAGCGCAGCTTGTGGAACTGGTGCAGGCGCAGCAGCTCACGCTCCACGTCGCCCCGGTCGAGGAGGTACATGTGCCAGTCCTCGCTCTCGATGATGGACCGAGCGCTGGGGTTGAGCTCGGCGAGCGCGTGGAGCACGTACAGAAAGCTCTCTTCGAGCAAATGGTAGGACGCGAACTCCTTGACCGTGGTGCCGGTGAGGAAGCCGAAGTCGGCTGCGATGTGCAGGAGGCCGGATGCGACGCGTTCGGTTGTCCGCTCCGTCCAGGCGCCTGACCACTCGATGCCCTTCCTCCTTGTGAGCGACTGGAGGTAGGCGGTGACGTCTTCGGGGCGCAAGCGAAACGCGCCCTCGGCGAAGCGCGGATACAGCCACGTCACGAGGAAGTCGCGGACCAGGAACTCGTCGCGGGTCATGTGCCAGAGCAGAATGGGCTTCCAGACGTGCATGTCGCAGCCGGCCTGGGCGAGATAGACCAGTGGGCGGTCACGGCCGGCGGGGTCGAAGCGGCGATTGATCACCTTGGCGACGTTCAGGCTCCAGTTGGCGCGCGCACCAAGGACACCCATTTCGCGCATGTGCGCGAGGTTCTCTCGCTTCGTCAGCGCGAAGTCCCACTCGCGGAAGGCGGCATAGGTCTCCTCGATGAGGGAGCCCTTGACGATCGTGAACGACGAGACGACGTTGGCGCGCGCGGCGGTCACGTGCCGGCCTCAAGGCGCGCATACGGGACGAGCAGCGCCCCAGGCTCGCTGCGAGCGAAGGCGGCCGCGAGCAGGGTGATGACCTCGTCGTCGGGTTCGTGGATGCCCGATAGGGCGATTGAGCGGCCCTCCGGCGACTTGCGAAGACCAGCGACGGACTCGCGTGTGGCGTCGTCGATGAGCTCGAACTCGGCCAGCTCATCGAGAAGGCTGGTGCCCGCGAGCGGCTGAATGCGCTCAAAGAACGGCGTCCACTCCTCGTAGTGGTCGAGCCAGCGATGCCACTCGTCCTCGAATCGGTCCTCGAGCTCGGCAGGGAGATGCCACAGCGTCATGCAGCCTGGTGGATCAAAGAGCTCGGCGCACCGGGTCTGAGCGATCGCGAAGACTGCGCGGGCCTGGGCGAAGAAGTGAGTACGCGGGAAGCCCCGCTCGAGCACCACCGCGCCGCGGCGGCCCAGCATGCCGTTGCTGTTCCACCATTTGTCGAGATCCATCTCGCCATGACGGGCAACAGCCAGGCGGAGCTTGAAGAGATGAACGAGGTCAATGGTCGATGACGTTTCCGTGGACTCCACTCCCCCATTCATGGCGACCCCAAGGGCTATCCGCGGTGCCCCCGTGGCGCGCGGCGCGGACGAACCGCCCTACGTTGAGTTAAGACTACCAGTCAGGGCGGCCGGAAACGAAGGCGGGCCCGGGAATGAATGCATGCAAGCCCAGGATCACAGGCCTAGTGTCGCCCTCTATCGACCCGTAGGTTGCGGACCGATCCGCTCCAGATGCGACCAGTCCGTTCCCGAGTCGACGGCAGCTCGAGATCGGAAGTCGAGAGGCAGAGGCGTGTGTCCGAAGCCAACAATCAGATCCAAGACAACGTCGCGCTCCTCTTTGTGCCCCATACTGGCGAAGTGCGAGATTTCGGCCGTTGGCAATCCCACGAGGGACTCACCGAGGACGAGCGAGTAAGCGAACGGAGGGAACGCGATTTCCGTCACCGTCAGAGCCTGCTGAGTGGACAGGTTCATCTTCCCAGACAAAGCGACATAGCGAGCCGCAGGGCCCTGGTAGAGGGTCAAGTAGAAGTGATAGTGCTCGGGCAGCTCCGTCCGCTCGCGATCGAGCACGAAGCCGCGAAGTGCGGCATTGACCCCGCCAAACTGCGGGCCGTTGATGGTCAGCAGCATTGACGCAATCTCCTTCAAGAACAGGAGGGGCCGGACCCCATCAAACGACACGGTGATTCCGTGAGGCCGTGGGTCTGCGTCGAGGCTGTCAGGGTCTTCGCACTCGCGCAGGACCGAAAGGCCGCGCTGAACCCAGCCCCGGAGCTCCCTTACGTACCAGCGCCCTGTTCGGTTGTTGCAGTCGGCGCACAGCGCGTAGTCGCCGTTGCCCCGCTGCTGCACGCGGCCTTTGTCCATCCCCCCGCGGTCGCGGTCGAGCCAGTCCACGATGGAGAAGCTCTCAGCACGTTGTGCATTGTAGGCAGCCCGTGGAGGCACATGCTCGAAGGTCATGCGGCGCTCGAGCCCGCACAGGCGACAGATGCCACTCATCTTCTTGCTCATGCCTCCATGATATCCGTCGCGCGCTCGAGGCTCGCTCCCCGGCTAGATTGAGGTCCCCCAGGCCCCTGCGTCGCCAACGATCTCTGAACCGGACGCCTCTGCCGCCGCAATGTCGAGCGCCTCACACCGTGTTGGTGTGTTCGCCGTCGACTTCCCGTGCTTTGGTTGCCGAGCCCGCGTGGCTGGAGGTCTTCACCAGAGCGATGGTGTTGTGACCAGAAGCGAGCGCGAGGAGGCTCCATGCAGGGTCACGTGAGGAGGCGCGGCAAGGACAGCTGGGAGTACATCGCCGACGTCGGCATGCACGAAGCGGAACGCTGCCGGGAGTGCGGGCGCCGGTTCTGGGTCGAACGCCGGCCCCGGGGTAAGTGCCCCAAGTGCGACGGCGCCCTCGTCGAGACTGAGGAGCGCCGCCGCCAGACCAAGGCCGGTTTTGCCACGCGCAGAGAAGCCCAGGGGGCGATGAGCAAGGTCCTCGTGGCAGTCGAGGAGCGCAGCTTCGTCGCACCGAGCAAGCTCAGCCTGCGCGAGTACCTGAGGAAGGAGTGGCTGCCGGCCATCGAGGCAACGATCCGCCCCTCAAGCTTCCGCGCCTACAAGCAGCACGTCGAGTGCCACATCTGCCCGCACCTGGGCAGCGTGCAGATGCAGAAGCTCTCGGGATCGCAGATCAACGCCCTCTACGCCAAGCTCGCCCTCAACGGAAAGAAGGATGGCAAGAGCGGCCTCTCCGCGCTCACCATCCGTCACGTGCACGCAACGCTGCACCGGGCACTCAAGGACGCGGTGCGCTGGGAACGGCTCATGCGAAACCCCATTGACGCGGCCGACCCACCGAGCATCAGGGGTGCCGGCACGAGGGAGCTGAAGACCTGGAGCGCCGAGCAGCTCAGGGCCTTCCTCACGGCGACCCGAGACGACCGCCTCGCCACTATCTGGCACCTGCTGGCCATGACCGGCATGCGCCGCGGTGAGGCACTTGGCCTGCGCTGGGAAGACGTTGATCTCGAGGCCGGCAGGCTCTCGGTGCGCCGCGCCCTGATCCCCAACGGCGCCGTGGTCGTCGTCTCCGAGCCGAAGACGCCGCGGGGACGCCGGTCGGTGGCCCTCGACCCGGAGACCGTCGAGGCGCTCAAGCGTCAGGCGGCCCAGCAGCTCGCCGATCAGGTAAAGAAGGGTGACGAGTGGACCGATACCGGCCTCGTCTTCACCAAGGAGGATGGCGAGGCCTGGCACCCAGAGGTCGTGAGCCGCTTCTTCCGTCAAGCAGTGAAGCGTTCACTGCTGCCCGAGATCCGCCTCCACGACCTGCGCCACACGCACGCCACCCTGGCGCTGCGCGCCGGGATCCATCCCAAGGTGGTATCCGAACGTCTCGGGCACGCGACCATCGCGATCACTCTCGACACTTACTCACACGCCATCCCTGCGATGCAGGAGGAGGCGGCGGTGCTGATCGCGGATCTGGTTTTCACCTAGCAGCAGACCTATACGCCGACGGAAACGCGGTGAGCCACACGAAGAGTGCTCCTATTCAGGCTCCACGCACTCTGGACTCGGCCGATCCGCAGCACGCGCGGCAGCCAATTCCTCGGCCTTGGCGATCGCGGCAGGCAGAACTTCGTCTCGCAGGACTGCGGTCACATTGCCCACATCTTGATAGACGAACGGCTGCAGCAGCCACGAGTACTTCTTTAGGCCAGCCAACATTCCCCACGGCTTCTGACCTTCCTCGATCAGTGGTGCGATCGGCACCGCCCTGTGCGGAACGATTGCCTGAAGCTCTTCCGGAAGACTCCGGGGATCGCTCATGTCGCAGATGACCATGCCCGAAATGAAGGCGAGAGTCTGCACCGTCTCAAGGACATCTTGGGTTTCCGGCCCCTCAAAGTCGAAGACGATGGGGACGCGGCCGATGCTGCGAAGGTAGGCCCTAATGGTCTCCAGCACCGGCTTCCTTTCCGGACTGAACCGGCCAAGCACGAGCACGGCACGCGTCGCCAACGAGTCGATGACGCCGCGAATGCTCTTGTTGCTGAGAAGAAGATAGACGAATTGAGCCACCTCAATGCCATCGACGCTCACCTCTGGCTGGCCTTCAGGCGTGATGATCAACCCGGACTGCTCAGCGTTCTCGAGCCGCATCCCCCAAGTCGAAGTTCCATACACGCGGCAGCCCGACAGCGTCGCTTCACGGCAGTCAGCCTCCGTCATGTTGGCTCCGGTCAGGTCTGCGCCCACGAGTTCAGCGCCAGACAAGTCTGCTCCGACTAGGCTCGCCCCGGTCAGGACGCAATCGTGCAGCGTCGCGCCCACCAAGCTAGCTCCCGAAAGCTCGGCATGTGCAAGATTGGCACCTCGCAGGTTGGCGCCATTCAGTTTCGCGCCAGACAGATTGGTGCGCTCGGCGACCATCATGCCGCTCTGCATGCCGAAGCCCGGAACGGACGTAGTAACGACACATTGATCCGAGAGGTTCGCGCCGGCGAGATCGGCATCGGTGAGGTCGGCGCTGCTCAGCGTCGAACCAGAGAGCGTCGCGCCAGCAAGGTCGGCATCCCGTAGGTTGGCAAAGCCGAGCTTGGCGTCTTTCAGGAATGCTCCACGAAGGCTGGGTCGCACCTCACTACGCTCCAAGCGGCATTGATTCCAGAAGTCCGTGCCGTAGCGCGCAATCTGGACGTGATTGGACGTGGTGGGAGGGTCCATTGACATCTCGGGATAGGTCGGCGGGTCCAAGTCCAAGTTGGTCACCTCCGGATCTGCAGCTACCCGTTCAACAAGGTCCCACGGCGGGACCATCACGCCACACATTGGACACTGCCTGAACTCGAAACCGCGGATGACTTTGGTTTGGGGGCCGTTGGGTCCGCTGACACGGAACGCAATAGTCCCGCCCTTGTCCCGGATGAGCCCTTCATGGCCGCAGTTCTCGCACTTGTCCAACACCGACGCGCCTCCTGCCGTGGGACTGCAGTCGCATGATACGCCCGACCCACGACCTGGGTCCGAGTCACGTCGGCGGACTTGGCAGCATTCGGTGACATCGGAGAATGGGCTCAACGCGAAAAGTGCCCGTTTGCAGGAGAGAAGTTGGAGGCGGCGATCGGAGTTGAACCGATGATGGAGGTTTTGCAGACCTCTGCCTTACCACTTGGCTACGCCGCCCCGGCGTGGGCGTCCCTCACAACGATGAAAGGCAGACAACAGAGCACAGCGCCTCTGTCCTCTGCCTCCCCCCCGCGAAGGGAGATTGGAGCGGGTGAAGGGACTCGAACCCTCGACCTTCTGCATGGCAAGCAGACGCTCTAGCCAACTGAGCTACACCCGCAGCAAGCCGGGATGATACCAGAGGTCGGAGCGGCGGCGCAATGCGGAGCGCTGCGGCGGACCGCCGAGTCGGCGGGCGCAGCCTGACCCGCCTCGTCGATCCACTGCCGTCAGGCCGAGAGCGCGGCCGCTCAGCTGTAGCGCGCGACCGCCATCGTCGCGAGCGCGACCAACAACAGCACGGTGGCCACGCGGCCGACGAGGATGCTGCGCTCGCTCAGCCGGCTCATCTCCACCGTCTCCTCAGCCGTGGCGGCGCGTCCCTTGAAGGACTCAACGAGGCGCCCCAGCTTCTTGCTCGTCGGCCGGTCGACGGCGACCGGCAGCGCAAGCACGAGGAGCGAGAACACGGCGCCGATCAGCAGCGATGTCCCCCAGCGAGTGGACGAGAACGTGCCGGGATGCTTGGCGTGCAGCTGGGCCATCATCACGACCCCGGTGACGATGGTGAGGATCGCGCTCACGGCCAGCAGCGGCGTCGTGACGCGTCTCAGCGAGGTGGTGACGTCCCCGAGGATGGAGGGCTCCAGCGTGCGCAGCTTAGGCGTCACGACGAAGTTGAAGTAGAAGTCCGTGCCGAGCCAGGTCGTGGCGAAGATGAGATGGAGCAGGGCGACGGCGATCGTCATCTGTGGCCTCCCACATGCTGTGCCGGGTTGAGCGCACCATGGTACTCGCAATCCGCGGAGCCGACCACGGGTGGCCGCGTTGCGACGGCTCGTTAACCACGAACGTCTCGAGCAGCGCCAGATACCGTTCTCGGTCATGCAAATCAACCACTCAGTGGGTAATAATTACCCACTCCGTGGGCGATTCGCAGAGTGCGCGGGGCGGGCGTTAGCTGCCCGCGGCGTCGATCGCCTCGTTGACCAGGCGGTCGGCCTCGGCGTTCTGCTCGCGGCGCACGTGCTTCACGTCGACCTCGTGGAAGCGGCTGAGGAGCAGGCAGGCCTGCGCGTGCAACGGCTTCAGGCCGGCGTCCTTGACCTTGTACTTGCCGTTGACCTGACG
>Ga0209539_1000895_pt1 | contig 16640 bp, 14 predicted proteins | sample BarGraNGADG00312_2_FD_184499 | JGI IMG/M metagenome (GOLD analysis project Ga0209539, IMG submission 184499) | Arctic peat soil microbial communities from Barrow, Alaska - Barrow Graham LP Ref core NGADG0011-312 (SPAdes) (version 2) | ecosystem: Environmental > Terrestrial > Soil > Wetlands >... | reverse complement strand
CCTGCGCCGCTTCGCGCTCCCCCGTGATGTGTCTCATTGGTCGCTCTCCAGTATCCAGCTGAAGCTCATAAAGATAGGGGCCAGGATAGTCTCCCACTCCAGGATGACCGTCTTTCAGATGGCAGAGTCCGGTCAACCGCGTCGAAAAGGTACCATCCGGGGTAAGATGTCGGCGTTGGAGGAGTAATATGGGGAATACCGGTAAAGTGTGGGCTTTGGAGGAGGCACATGATGGATGTCAGTGAAGAATCGCCAGAGTCTAGATGGTTCGCAGAGGATATAGTTGGAACGATGCGAGAACCTCTGCTGGTTCTCGACAGCAACCGCCGGGTGTTGTCTGCAAATCCCGCTTTCTACCGTACTTTCCATGTTGACCCCAAGGAGACACAAGGAGTCCTGGTCTACGAACTCGGGAACCGCCAGTGGGATATCCCAAGGCTCAGGCAGTTGCTGGAGGAAATCCTGCCAGAGAGCACAACCATTGAGAACTTCGAGGTAGACCACGAGTTTCACGAAATCGGGCACAGGACCATGGTCCTGAACGCCCGGCGGCTCGATGATAGCGACAAGATTCTCCTGGCACTTGAGGATATCACCGATCGCAGGCGCCTTGAGGATAAGTTGAGGGACGCTTCGGAGTACACCCAAAGCATCGTCAGCACCGTTAGAGAACCCCTCGTGGTGTTGGACGACAAACTCAGGGTGATATCAGCCAACCGGTCTTTCTACAGGACTTTCAAGGTGACGCCGGAAATGTCTGAAAACACTCTGTTGTTCGACCTCGGCAACCGCCAGTGGGAAATCCCCAAGCTCAGGGAACTGCTCGAAGAAGTGCTTCCGGAGAAAACGAGTATCGAGGACTTCGAGGTCGAGCACGACTTCCCGGCTATAGGGCGGAAGACCATGTTATTAAACGCCAGGCGCATCCAGGGTGGAACGGGTGCCACACATATGATACTTCTGGCAATAGAGGACATCACCGAGCGAAAGGTCGCCGAGGAGGCGCTATTGCGCGCCAACGAGGAGCTGGAAGGGTACGCGCACACGGTCTCGCACGACCTGAGGTCCCCCGTTGCAACTATTGGCCTGACGACCGGAAACCTTGAGGACAGGCTGAAAGACCTTTCCGGCGGGGAAGTCGATGAGGAGGCAGCCGAGCTGATCGACTCGATAAAGAGGAGCGTCGAGAGGGCGAGCAGCCTCATCACAGACCTGCTGACCCTCGCGCAGGTCGGCCTCACACCAGAGAGTATAGAATCAGTGGACGTCAAAGCCGTGATCGGCTCCGTCATGGAGGAAGTCACACCACTACTGGAGGAAGAGGGAGCGGCCATCGAAGTCGGGGACGACATGGGCCGCATCATGGCCAACCCCACGCAAATACGCCAGGTCTTCGCTAATCTGATCAATAATGCTCTGGAACACGCGCGCGGCGGACAGTTGGTAATAAAGGTTTCGTATCTCGGACAAGACACGTACGGGGCTCACCGCTACCTGACGCGGGACAACGGCTCGGGGATCCCGCCCGAGGATATCGACCTCGTGTTCGCCCCGTTCTTCAAGGGGAAGACCGGTACCGGTACCGGCATCGGGCTCGCCACCGTCGAGAGAATAGTGAACTTCTACGGTGGAACGGTAAGGGCCTACAACGACGCCGGAGCCTGCTTCGAGTTCACGGTCAACGACTATGCGGTTGACGGCTACCGCCAGCTGCCGGAATCGGAGTTTACCTGCGAACAAGAGGTAATGCCTTTGTAAGACGTTGCATTCAGGACGCTGGCATTCCGCTTCGAAGCAAAGGCGAACAGGAATTTTTTACATGGGATCATAGGAAGAATATGCCATTATTGCATTATGAACGTCCGGAAGACTGTGATCATCGGGATCCATTGGCATGGCTATGAAGACCCTCCCTTATTCCATATCGTGTATTGTGCTTGACCGGTGCTCAGACCCTAAAACAACAGTCTCGTCCGATAGAACGCCAATTGCGGTATCCAAAGCGTCAAGGAATGTGTGCTTATCAATATCTGCGATCGACCTCAAGGCTGCGTAGAGATCGGCCTGTCCGTCCTCTCCCACCAGTAGGTGGTGATGGGCTCTCCACAGCGATTGCACTGCTCCGCTCTGACCGGACCTGCCGGTGGCAGCGCGGGCATTTCGTCCCCTTGATGAAGCGAATATGCTTCTCCTGGTTGCCCGTCGCCTCATCGCCGTGATGATCAGGCAGCGGAGTCAAGATCATCAGCGGGGCGAACGGCCCCAGAAACAGGCCCACGAAGAAATAGAAGTTTGCGTCCCTGCCGCGCCTGCGGGCGAGTTCTTTCGAAATGAAGGCAGTCGCAACGAACGCAGTTGCAACCGCTATCCAGGTCGTTGTCATGGTAAGCATTGAGTTGCCCTCAGTTTATTAAGCCTCTACCATTTGGTTCAACCTGTAACGGGACGGCCGCAAGCCCACGGATGGGTGATTTCAGGTTGGACTGCTTGATCGAGCCACTTGCGCCACCGGGGTCAGACCCAGGTAGCACAAAAGAAAAAACCGGGAAGACGTGAACGCCCTCCCGGCGATTCTTCCAGCTTAAGCGAGCTTACTCTTTGCCCATGTACTTGAAGGAAACCTTGACCCTGGCGCGGTACGCCGTGATCTTGCCGTCCTCCACCTTCATGTCCAGGTCCGCGATCTCAGCGATGCGGAGTTCCTTCAGGGACTTGCTCGCCATCTCGACCGCGTTCTTGGCGGCGTCCTCCCAGGACGTTGGGCTCGATCCAACGAGCTCGATAACCTTGTAGACACTGTCAGCCATGATGCCCCCTCTTCGTTCGTTGCCATGCCGCTGTCTTACCATTGTAGCACCAGCAGTCGTATATCCCCTTTCCCCCTTTCGACGCGGTAACAAAGGCTCCTGCGCCTCGGGAAACTTGACGTAATCCGAAGTGAGACCTATATATGTATCACCGGCTTCTCCTTTTTCGCGCTGCTCTTGAGGTATCGCCAAAGGCGCTTCGACTGGCCGACTGGTAACGGAAGGTGATCCGATGAGGTACTGCAAGAGTTGCGGCTTCCCGGTCCCGTACGGGAAGTTCCTGGCGTGGACCCCGAACGGCACGATCATAGGGCGGGACTCGGCGCACACCCGCCTGGTCTACCTCGAGGTCGACGAGCTGCGCGCGCTCTTTGACGGCGTTTCCAGGTGGATGAACTTCTCGATAGACCCCATAATCTGCCGCGCGGAGAGAGAGGTCGGCAAGCGCTTCATCAAGACTCTGATGCCCGGATTCCTCGCCAGGATGCCGCGGGGCAAGGTGGCGCGCCCGGAGCCGGCCATCAAAGCGACCAGCAGGTTCATCTTCAATTACATGGCGGGGCTCGGCATGGGGCGGGCCGAGATGGTCGAGTACGTGAGCAACAGCCATGCGCGGGTGCTCGTGATGAACCCCCACTCCGTGCCCCTTATCGCGGGCGATGGCACCGGCGTGTTCGAGTTCATGGAGCGCGTGGGAGTTTCGGCCGGATGGGAACGGGTCAAGTCAGACGAGTTCGTGATCACCATCCAGAAAGTGAGCGACGAGCCACCCGTCGAGGAGCAGTTGGTCCTTGCTGAAATCCAGTACCTGCCCGGCAACGTCGAGCTGGACAAGTGCCAGAAATGCAGCGTGCCCTGGTCGGTCACCAAGAGCATCTACCTCGACCTCGAGAAAGGCGTGTTGCGGCACTCGCAGACGGGTATGCGTTTTGTGGCGCTTCCCGCCCAGAGCTTCGATGCTGTGCTGACCGGGCTCGAGCGAGAGTTCGGCGCCGAGCTGCCCTCGCTCATGGAGGGCCTCGAGCAGAAGTACATGCGCGAGACCTCGGCGGTGCGATATTCGATCCCGCAGGGAAGCCCCGTGGTCAACATCATGGCCGACTTTCCGTGGATGGGAATCGGCAACCCGGTGGCCGCATGGGTCGAGGGGCGCAAGGTGTTCTTCGTCGTCGAGAACCCGTTCCACCCGGGAATCGTCGCCGGCAAGGTGACCGGCCTCTACGAGGCATGGACCGGGAGCATCGTGCGAACCGGCTGGGTCGAGGAAGTGCCCGGCCGGGTCAAGGTCACCCTGGAGCACGTTGCGTGATTTCCTGCACCGCTTGCGCCTGACCCCGGCGGTGCGTTCCTGTAGAATCCTTTCGGACTGACCATGCGTTCACGCTCGTTGATCGAAAGGACATGCGATGGCCGAGGACAGCAGCCCTGCTGACGAAAAAGCGGCCGAGCTCGAAAGAGAAGGCCTCAAGCCGGAAGTCGAAGTGTGGGAGGACGGCTACCGGACCAGGGACCATCCCGAGGCGTTCGAATGGTGGTACTTCGATTCTCAGTTCGAGGATGGAACCACCGTCGTAGTCGATTTCACGACAAAGGCGAAGTCACCCAACACGCCTCCGGTAACGCCCAACGTGACCACCATCATCAAGTTCGCGGACGGCACCAAGCACAAGATAGCCAATGACTACAAACTTGAGGAGTTCTCGGCGGCGGCCGACAGGTGCGACGTCCGGATGGGGCCCGAAACGCTCGAGGGCGACCTCGACAACTACAAGCTGCACACCGAGGGCGACGGTTTCTCGGTCGACCTGGATTTCCACCGCGGCGCACCCTCGTGGCGTCCCGGCGCCGGCATCACCTACTACGACGGCGCCAGGACGAAGTACATCGGCTGGGTCGTACCCATTCCATACGGCACGGTGGAACTGACCCTGACGAAAGACGGGAAGACTACCACTACCACGGGCACTGGCTACCACGACCACAACTGGGGCAATATCTCGACGAGCCAGTACATCGACCACTGGTACTGGGGACGCACGCACGTCGGCGATTTCACAGCGATCTTCGTACAGGTGACCTCGACGAAGCTCTTCGGGTTCGGAGGCGTCAAGATCCCGATATTCTACCTCGCCCGCGGAGACGAGATCCTGGTCGATGACGCTACGCCGCTGACGCTGGTCACGCGCGACTTCGAGAAAGCCCCCGGCGGCAGGAAGTACCCGAAGAACCTGGACTTCCACTGGCATACGGCTGAGGGTGACATCCACTTAGCCCTTCGCGACGCCGTGCTCATCGACGCGCTCGACCTCCTCGAGCTCGCCCCCGGGTGGGCGAGGCCGCTGGTCCGCCTTTTCGCGAAGCCCTACTACCTGGACTTCAACGCGGACCTGGAGATGTCGGTCGATATTCCCGGAACGCGTGCTCGCGAGAAGGGCAAAGCGCTCTTCGAACTGATGCTCCTCAAATAAGGTGGATGAACCACCCGCCACGGGCGGCCCTCCCCGGCGTGAAGACAGGCTCGGCGAGCTCGAGGCCGACGTCACCGCGCCGACGACGGACCTCGTCCGCCAGACCCTGTTCCGGGGCGGAGTGCTTTCGGCTTTCGGATATCGCGACTTCCGGCTGCTGTGGTCCGGCGCCTTTCTCTCGAACGTCGGGACCTGGATACACACCGCCGTCCTGCTCTGGTACGTGAAAGAGCTGACCGGCTCGAACGGGTGGGTGGGCGCCGTGAACCTGGCGACTTTCCTGCCCATCCTGTTCTTCGTCCTGTATGCGGGCTCGCTCGCGGACCGGGTGGACAGACGCAAGCTCATCATCGTCACGCAGGTGATCATGATGCTCGCCGCGCTCGGCCTGGCCATAGCCACGAGTCTTGGCGTCTCGTCGCTCGCTCTGATCATGGTCCTGACCACCTTGATGGGCATCGCGTTTGTCTTCAACTTCCCCGCGTGGAGGTCGATGGTGCCGGACCTGGTCCCGCCGGAGGACATGCTCAACGGGATAGCTCTCGACGCGGCACAGTTCAACATGGCGAGGTTCATCGGGCCGGCCCTGGGTTCTATAATCCTCGGCGTCTGGAGCATCGCGGGGGCTTTCTACATCAACGCCGCCAGCTTCCTGGTGGTCATCGGGGCCCTGATGCTCATAAGCCCTCTGCCCGCCGTGCAGGAGGCTCACGTCGGAAGCGCGTGGGACCATATCAAAGAGGGCCTGGGCTACCTGCGCCACAACCGCTGGGCCGTCAACCTCCTGGTGGTGCTGGGAATCGCGGCCGTCTCCGGGATCGCGCTGATCGTCCTCCTGCCCGCCGAATCCAAAGACGTGCTGCACAAAGGGTCGTGGGGGTACGGATGGCTGCTCGGGGCGATCGGGCTGGGAGCGGTCGTAGGCGCACCGCTGGTGACCCGGTTGAGCGGGCGCGTCAGGGAGCGGGAGATCATCAAGGGCTCGCTGCTCGCGTTCTCATTCATCCTCATCGGGCTGGGGCTGTCCCACAACTACTACCTCTCGCTCGCGATGACGTTCGGCATCGGCGTCACTTTCCTGATGGCGAGCGCCTCCATCAACACGGTCCTGCAGTCCCGGGTCGACAGGGACATGCGCGGGCGGATCATGAGCTTCTATATCCTGGTCTTCCAGGGCACCGCGCCTATAGGGGGCCTGGTTCTCGGCTTACTCTCGGACAGGACTTCCACGCCTTTCGCAGTGCTGACCGGCGCGGTGGTCTGCCTCGTGCTTTCCATCGTGATCATCGCGGTGCCATCGATATTGAGAGACGCGGTGTCGCCCGCCTGGAAGCCGACGGCATAAGTGCCGTGACCGTGCTATCGCACTTCGGGCGCAGCCCCGCCCGGCATCGCGGCGGGCCACTTGTCCGGCAGGATGACCCGGTAGGCATCGGAATAATCGGGCGAGTAGCGCCGCCAGTTCGAGCCCCAGTATATCCGCGTTCCGCCCGTGTTTATCGAGGCGAACGCCTCGGCGTAGTAGTTCTTCTCACCAGAGTAATCATCTGATGTGTAGGATTGAGTGTGCGCTATTCTCCATACCCTGGGCTTCGCGGTTAGCTCCAACATAAGCAACTGCTCGTCCATCCAGGCGTGCTTCTTACCAGGCGGAGGTTCCATGGCGCCGTAAGTCGAGACAAGCGCCCAGCCCCGGGTGCCGTTGCAGTTACCTGAAACGTGGAGCCCGATGTCGGGGTTCACGTCAAAAGGAATTCGCAGCAGCCTCGTTTCTCTGCCAGTGCCCATGTCGGCCATCGAGATGAAGTCGGTGCGGACGTTCTGATATACGTAGACGTCCCGGCCATCCCATGTCAAAGCCGCGTCGCCGTGCCCCGCGGACCCATCGGGAAGTGTGACCGTGTGGGCAAAGTCCCTCGAGAACACCTGCGTGTAGATCGCCTTGTCTTCGTAGCCGACTATGCAGTAGTCACCTGACATGCTCATGCCGACCCAGTTGATCGCGTCGGGGAATCCGGTGTCCTTGCGTCCCAGGACGCGGTCCTGGATTCTGTCGTAGCACATCACCGACACCAGTTCGTTTTTCGAATCCTCGACCATGAAGCACCAGTACCGCCTGTCGAGAGAGGCGTCGCCCTCCGCCTTCGTCGTTATGTACGCACCGTCGGGAAAATCGCTACGGAAGTCGCGGACGGTCTTCGAGGTGTTGGTTCCGCAGTCGTAGCTCATGAGCTTCATGTTGCATGGATAGTAAAAGACCTTGGCGTTCGAGGGGTCCCATCTCGGCTCGGGCTCAGCGTAGTCACAGTCGTCAAACGCCTTGATCTGCCGCAACAGCTTGCAGCTCACGGCATCATACAGATAGAACGCGGCGGTGTTTCCACGCAGGACCACGAGGGTGCCGTCGCAGTTCGCAGGGTCCATCTTTGAGTACTCGTTCTCAATCCCGGGGCCCAGGTAACCGTCCTCCCTTTCGGTGATCCGCTGGAGCGTAGTGAGGAAGGTCGGCTCCTGCATGAGAGCGGCTTTGCCAGGCATTGGTGGGGCCGGCGTAACGTAGCTGTTCGTTCCCATGACAAACCTGAAAGGCAGCTTTTCAACCGATTTGTTCTGGCAGGATACGGCCGTCAAAGCAATCAGAATGCACAGTGCAAACGCGATTCGAGAACGCTCTCGAGCGCAAGCTGATTTCGAAAGCCAAGCTCAAGTCACTCGAACTCAACCTCGACCGCGTCTGACTGCAAAATAGGGACAGGCACCATTTTGCATCTCTGGATTGCCAGCCGGTTATCAGCCTCTAGATGCAAAATGGTGCCTGTCCCTATTTTGCAGCGGAGAGGAAATCGCCTACTATGCCCGCCAGCTCCTCCGGGTACTGGAGCACCAGCCCGTGATGGGCCCCCTCGACCTCCACCAGAGTGGCGTCCGGGATGAGCTCCGATAGCACCTTCGCGTTCTCGGGCAGGATGACGATGTCGTCGGTCCCGGTGATCACGAGCGATGGCTGCCTAAGCTCGGGAAGGCGGTCGCAGGTCCCCCTCCAGTAGCGCATCGCGTCGGCCTGGGCTTCGAAGTGATCGCTCGCGTTCCCGGCGTCCAGGTCACCCAGCAGGTTGCCCGGGCCCGCCCCGCTCTTTTCGAGCTGCTCCCTGGTGATAAAGAATCGACGCTCGGGGTCTGCGCCGCCGCCCCCGTGACCGTCCGTTCCGTGGAATTCAAAGAGGATCCCGGGCTCCTGGCGCATCCCCTTCGCTCCCCCGCACTCGGTCGCCAGCAGGACGAGCCTCTCTACCCGGCCGGGCTCGTCTATCGCCATCTCCTGAGCGACATACCCTCCCATCGAGTACCCGAGCAAGTGCGCAGCCTCGATCCCGAGGGCGTTCAACAGGTTGAAGGAGTCTTCGGCGAATTGTGAGATGCTGAATTCGCGGCTGCCCGCTGGCGTCTCTCCCACTCCCCTGTTGTCGAAAGCGATGACCCTGAACCGCCTGGCGAGAGGCTCGATGAACTCGCGCGTCCACAGCTCCTTGACTGCCCCGAGCCCGATGATGAGGAGGAGCGGCTGACCGTCACCGAAGACCTGGTAAGCAATATCGATGTCGCCCGCGGGGGCACGCTTTGTCTCGCTGACCGTCTGCTTCCACATCCGTGCAATCCCTTCTTTCTTGTGCTGTGAACCAATTCAATGAGGCTGCGCCCGTACCTCTATTGCCTGCCCGGGTGCGCCACAGTATAATCACGGCTAATCAAGTTGATAAGCAGGTCTAATCGGGAAGGAGACAGCAGTGGCTGATGATTATCGCGAGATGTGGCGGGAACTTGGCATCAACCTCGAGGCGCATGACGGCCTGCTGGAGGTGCTCCCTCCTCTATTCGGCGAGGTGTTCCTTTCTCAGACCGGGCGCCCCGCGCGCATGAGCTACTTCGACTACGTGTTCTCGGAAGTGCACGGCCTTCGCATCCGGGAGCTCGTCAACCACAAGAAGAGCGGCGGGATCGTCGTCGGCACGTACTGCACGTACGCCCCCGAGGAACTGATCATGGCCGCGGGTGGGATATCGGTCGGCCTGTGCGCGGGCGCTGAGGTCGCCCCCGACGAAGCCATGAAGTTCCTCCCCGGCAACCTCTGCCCTCTCATCAAGTCGTCACTCGGCTTCAAGCTCGCCGGGGTCTGCCCGTACATCGAGTCGTGTGACCTGCTCGTCGGCGAGACGACGTGCGACGGCAAGAAGAAGTTCTACGAGATACTCGGCGATATGCAGCCGGTACACGTGATGGAGCTGCCGCAGAAGAAGGGCGCCACCGACATGGAGATGTGGAAGAGCGAGGTACGGGTCCTGGCGACGCGCCTGGAGGAAGTCTCCGGCAAGAAAATCGATGAAGCGGGCCTGAAAGACGCGATCAGGATCGCCAACGAAAAGAGACGCGCGCTCTTGAGGCTGGCGGAGCTTCGCAAGGCCGACCCCCCGGTGATATCGGGGCGCGACGCGCTCCTCATCAACCAGATCGCGTTCAACGACGACCCGAGGCGCTTCACGGTCAAGGTCAACGAGCTGTGCGACGAGCTGGACAAGAGGGTCGGGCAGGGCAAGTCCATAGGCGGACCGGCGCGGCCGAGGATCATGATCTCGGGCTGCCCCATGGCGCTTCCCAACTGGAAGCTCGCGCAGGTCATCGAGACCTCGGGCGCGGTCGTGGCGATGGAAGAGATGTGCACCGGGATCCGTTATTTCCGCAACCTGGTTGACGAGACCCCCGACGACCTCGAAGGCATGCTGGACGCCATAGCCGACCGCTATATGAAGATCGACTGTGCCGTCTTCACCCCCAACACGGAGAGGGTGGAGAACATCCTCGGCCTGGTCCGTGATTTCGACATCGATGCTGTCGTCTATCACGCGCTGCAGGCGTGCGACCCGTACACCATCGAAGCCTACAAGGTCCAGAAAGCGCTCGACGAGGCAGGCATCCCGATGCTGTACGTGGAGACCGACTACGGTAACGACTCCGGCCAGATAGCCACGCGCGTACAGGCGCTGCTCGAGATGGTGAGGTAGAACGCAAGAAAGTGGTCTGACCCTTTTCTTGCGTTTTTAGAAGAGGCTTATCTTCTTGACCGCGCCCGTGTCGTAGTCCCAGCGGCGGTTTGAGATGTTGTTCGGGTCCAGCGCCATCTTGAACTCGGTGAAGACTTTGAGCAGCGGGATTATGTTCGGCCTCGCCACCGAAAGAGCCAGCTCGGCCCCGGGGATGCCCTTGATCAGGGCCGTCAGCCCGGCTGCGAACACCATTCCCTTGGCCATGGCCCCGCCGGTCGCCCGCCCGTAGCCCATCATTATCCTGATGAGGTCGTCCTTGTCGGCCTGGTTGGTGTACATGTCGTACTCGAGGTAAGCCGAACGTCCCATGTGGTAGGGCTGGAGGTACGTGGACGCGTCGTCAGGCGCCAGCGGGTCGTCGGTAGTGCCGACCTGGTTGGTGCAGGCAACGCGCATGCCTTTCTCGACCGGCGCCATGTTCTCGATCTTGTCTATCAGGGCCCCGATGAAGAACGAGCCCCTCACCCGCATCACCCGGCAGGTCACGTTGAAGAACTTCACCCACTTCTCGAAGTCTACGTACTCGTTGTCCTCCGTGAGGTCCAGGAGGGCCTCCGCGGGCAGATAGTCCATCATGGGAAAATGCTCTTCCAGCGAGCGCTGTGTCACTGACGCCTTCAGCTCGGCTTCCTCCTCGGTCTCGCCGCCGAAGATAGTGAGCAGGTTGTGGCGCGGCATCAGCTCGGCGAGCTTGCTCGCCTCTGCGTTCGTCTCCCCCATGAATATCCCGTAGAACGAGTTCATGAGGTGGGCGAGCTCGAGCGACAGGTTGTCCTGCGCTACCAGGTAGAGGGCATCCGCTACGACGTCCAGCCGGTCCTCCTCGTAGCAAGGGAAGACCTGCGCGTGGAAAGGCGCCTCGGGGTAAAGCCTGACGGTCATCGCCGTCACCGTCCCCAGGGTGCCCAGCGCGTATCGCCAGAGGGTCGACACGTCAGGGCCCGGGCCGGCGACGTGCCCCTTTACCGCCCCGTACGAAGCGGGCCCTGTCACCACGATCTCGCCGGTCGGAAGTACGACCTCGACATCTATGATGTTGTCCATCCCGAACCCGTACTTGGAAGACATCGTGTTTATGTTGCAGAAGAGGTGGTTGCTGATGACGCCCGCGGTGGCGGCCGTCGACGGGTTGAGCAGGCGGCAGCCGACCTGCTGCGCAGCGGCCTGAAGCATGAGGAAGTTGATGCCCGGCTGGATGACCGCGAACATGTCCTCGCCGTCCAGCTCGATGATCCGGTCCATCCGCCGCAGGTCCATCATTAAACCACCGTACATGGGGAAGTGCGCGCCGACCGTGGACAGGCCGGTCCCGTAGGGCATGATGTCGATCAGGTACTCGTTCGCGACGCGGTAAACAGCCTGGACGTCCTCGGTCGAGCCCGGCATGCAGACGATGTGAGCGTAAGCAGCGGGCTGCATCCCCTGGTCACGGGCGTAGCCACAGAGGATGGATGGCGAGTCTGTTGCCCACTCCTCTCCCAGCGCCTGGCGCAGCGCCTCCAGCGCGAGCGACAGGTTCTCGGCTCGGTTGTGGACCGGGTCTTTCTCCATCACCTGCGGCCTGCCGACGACGCGGCGTTCCTTCGTCGCCTGCCGGATCCTGCTCGGACCGCTGACGCTTCCCCTGCTTCCGGGCATCGGGACCTCCCCTTCGGCCGTTACGCTGGGCGTAATTCTATCACGAAGAATCCGCTGTCCGGCCGCCATTTTCGCCTTCGGCATGATGATGGGTGCGCGCTAGAACATCCTCGTAAGGTGGTAGTCGCGGGCGAGGTTGTCGAGGTCGTTCAAGATGTAGGCGAACGCCATCCAGGACCACTTGCCCCAGCGCTCGGCCACGATCTTGTTGATGGCGTCTATGTCGGCGCGCGGCCTGGAGGGGGTCGTCCCCAGGAGCAGCTCGCTCATCACGATGACGCTCCACGCGTCGATGGGCGCATACCTGGTCAGGACTATTCCCGCCGAGTAATCACCGATGCCGGGAACCTCCTTGATCTTCTGGACCGCCTGCTCGTCCGGCATGGCGTCCAGTTCCCGGATCGACATCGGGTGGTCTACCATGTGCTTCGCCGCCGCCGACAGGAGCTTTGCGCGGTAGCCCATGTTGGCCCTGTCCCGCAGGACCATCGGGTCGAGCCGGGCGATCCGCGCGGGGCTAGGCCAGAGCGTCACTTTCCGGCCTTCGAACTCCACCGGGGTCCCGTAGAGCCGCAGGATGTCTGTCATCATCTGGCGGCTGCGTTTTAACTGCGCCATCTGGAGCGTGATGGCGAGGATTATCCGGCCGAAGAGCTCGTCGAGCCTTCCCAGGCGCATCCCATAGCGGTCCTTGATGGTGCCGCGCAGGACAGGGTCCTTGCGCGCGAAGCGGTAGAAGCCCTCGATGTCGAGTGCCTTCCCCATCCCGAACTCGAGAGCTTCCCTCAGCTCTGTCCGGTCGGTCTCCGCAAGGTCGAAGTCGGCGTAGGCGGTGGCCGCCACCCGACCGGGGCCGCTGGAGTTCAGCTTCAGCCCGACCGGCCTGCCGTCGAGGTAGAACGCGGAGAACAGGACCCCGTCCTCGAAGAACTCGGTCGGTGTGGACCAGTGCCAGCCCGCCGGCTTGGCGACCGTCAGGGCGAAGTCGAAAGGTTGAGGTATCGTCAGCCGCAGTTGAGCGGCTCGCTCCAGTTTCCGTGCCATAAGCTCAGTATTCGCCGCGCAACGCGGTTCTTCCCCTGTTGGCGGCGTGGCAAAAGAAAAGAGCGTCGTTCAGCCTACCGCTAAACAAAAAAGGGTCTGACCCCAAAAAGTTTAGCCTACTTCCAGATGTGCCCGCAGTTGTTGCAGGCCCAGTCCGCCACGTTGACGCCGACGGCATATCCGCCGATACGGACCTCTCCCTTGGCAGCCCTGGCCGCCATCTCCGGCGTTGTCAGGCCATAGACTATCGGGACTACGGTGTCTTCCCTTCCACAGTTCGGGCACGCTGGTCTTGCCATGATTCCTCCTTTTAGATTTCACCGTGAACGCAAGTCCGGTGAGATGTTTTCCAGTTCGAGATTCTAACAAGAATCGCCCCGGCTGATAAATGGAAGGTGCGCCTTTTCCATGGCAGCGCCCGGGATTTGAGCCCCGGGAACGACTTGTAGTTTAATCTTGGCGCCGGATAACTAAGGAAGGCAGGGACTGTTATGGAAATCGGGGAGTTCTCCCGGGACTTCGATAAGCTGTTCAACCCGCGCTCGATCGCAATCGTCGGAGCATCGAACATGATCGGCAAGTGGGGTTTCACGATACCGATGAACATCATCGGTGGCGGCTACCGCGGCAGGCTGCTCATGGTAAACCCCAGGGAGCGCGACATCTTCGGGATGCCGACGTTCAAATCCCTCGGTGAGATCGACGAGCCTGTCGACCTCGCGATAATCACCATCCCCGCCAGGAGCGTGATGGGAGTCCTGGATGAAGCCATCGACAAGGACATCAGGAACCTGGTCGTCGTGGCGTCCAACTTCAGCGAGGTCGGCGGCGAGGGCACCGAGCTCGAGCGTCAGCTTGCCAGGCGCGCAAACGAAGCGGGAGTGATGATCGTCGGACCGAACACCATGGGGATCTTCAGCGCCACGGCGTCCCTGAGCGCGTTCGGCACCTTCAGCTTCCCGTTGAACGGCAGTGTGGGCTTCATCTCACAGAGCGGGAACCTCGGGGTCCAGCTGCTCGAATGGGGCGAGAACAGGGGCGTCGGCTTCAGCCGGTTCGTGGGCAGCGGAAACGAGGCCAACACCGGCATGGCCGACTACCTGGAATTCCTGGGCGCGGACCCCGAGACAAAGACTATCGCGCTCTATATCGAGGGCCTCGAGGACGGCAAGAGATTTCTTGACGTGGCGAGGACGGTCACGCCGAAGAAGCCTGTCATCGTCCTCAAGGGCGGAAGGGGTGAACAGGGAAGCCGAGCAGCGCTCTCCCACTCCGGTTCGCTGGCAGGCTCGACCGAACTCTTTGACGGCATGTTCGAGCAGGCGGGCATCGTCACGGCGGGCACCTCCGAGGAGTTCATCGACCTGGTCACCGCGTTCTCGTCGGTCCCGGTCCCGAAGTCAGGGCGCGTCGCCATCGTCACCATGGGCGGCGGCTGGGGCGTGGTAGCGTCCGATGCCTGCGACAGGGAGGGAGTCAAGCTCGCGGAACTGCCTCCGAGCCTCATCGAGGAGCTCGACGGCTTCCTGCCCCAGTTCTGGAGCCACGGCAACCCGGTCGACCTGGTCGGCGGCCAGCGACGGTCCAGCCACTTCATGGCGATCGATGCCGTGACCCGCAGCGAGGCAGTGGACATAGTGATCGTGATGGGAGCGATGCTCGGCAAGCAGTTCTTCGTTCACAACCTCCTGTATACGTTCGTCCGGCCCCTCTACCAGATGATCACCAGGAACATCTCAAGGCTGCCCGCCTTCATCCTCTCTTTCTGGAAAGGGTTCCACAAATCCGTCTCTGACCGGGATGTCAGAAAGCCCGAGGGTTCCGCGGGCATAAACCCCGCCGAGGCGTGGGAGTGGACCGACTACGCCCTCGTCAAACACCTGGAGGGCCTTATCGCCGAGACCGGAAAGCCGATCATCGCCGTCGCGATGAGCGAGCAGCAGAAGGCGACCTCCAGCAGGCTCGAGATGCACGGCATTCTTACGACGCCCACCCCCGAGAGGGCGGTGTTCGCGGCGGCAAGGCTGGCCGAGTACAGCGCTTTCGTGGCGCGAAACTCAAAATAACATTTCTCGCAGGCGTTCCCTGCTCGCACAGTTCCGCACGTGTAATAAAAGGTTTGACCCCTATTTTGCAGGAGAAGGGTGATTCAAGGGGGATTGGTATGCTTCCCGGCGAAATAGTCCCCCAACGATGAAAGGAGGAACAATGCCCAACGTTTATATCGAAGGTCCACCCCTCAGCCCCGAGCAGAAGCGCGAGATTGCCATGGAGATGTCGGAGACGGCGCGGCGCGTATACGGCGTCCCGATCCAGGCCATCGTGGTTGTCGTGAGAGAGAACCCGCCGGAGAACGTCTGCGTCGCCGGCAGGATGGTCTGCGACGACCGCGCGGTGATCAAAGAAGACTGAAGAGCGTTCGACCGAGAAGCAGAGAATACTCCCTGCTGAGTCGACAGCCCGCTCGCCCTTCCGGCGGCTTGCCGGAGGGGCGCGGCCCTGACCCGTCACGTGGTTCAAGCGCACCATAAAGGAACCGGCGCTCCTTCGCTGGTATAATCTTCCAGGAAACCATTTCTATTACAGAAGGCCGGGCGCACTGGTCGTCTGCGGCGCGTCGGACGAACTCCCGATGGAAGCAGGGCGTCTTATGCACCAGGGTGAAGAGCATTGCTGTTCATACTGAGGGACTTGAAACTTAGAGCCGGCAACCTCGCGAGCGATGTGTTCGCGAGGTTCAAGAAAGCCCTGCCCGTGTGGGGTTTCCCGATGCTGTTCATCCTGTTCGGCCTGATATTCCTGGTCGTCCAGATAGCCATCGCTGATAAGGGGCCGCCCAAGGTCGAGCACCCCTACAAGCCCGAGTGGAATGCGACCGTTCTAGATGAGAGCCCCAAGCCTTCCAAGGAAGACCTGCAGGCCGCGGCCGCCCCGGCGAGCGCTCCCGTGGCGGCACAGGCCGCGCCTGTCCAGGGCACCAGCGTCACGAACGAATCTACGCCGGCCTTGAGCAACGGCAGCGAAGTCCCGGGCCCAAGCGCCATCTTTGTCTTCAAAGGCTACGGGCGGGCGCACGGCGTGGGCCTCTGCATGGACGGTGTGCGCTACCGCGCCCTCGCCGGGCAGTCGGCGCTCCAGATAATCAACGCCTACTACACCGGCGTCACCGTGCAACAGACCGATGACAACAGGCCGATCCGCGTCAAGGGCCATGACGGCGCAATCCGCACCCTGCCGATGAAAGACTACCTGTACCACCTCGCCGAGGAACCCGAGGACTTCCCACCGGAAGGCCTCAAGGTGCTCTACATGGCCGCGCGCGCCTACACTCTCTCGGTCATAGCGCGAGGCAAGCACGCCGCCCAGGGGTTTGACATCTGCTCGAGCGGAGAGTGCTGTCAGGCGTTCGACGAGAACAAGAACCTCGCCGCCAATCCCAACAACATCCACGCCGTCGACGCCACCTCGGGCCAGGCCCTCTTCTACAGTGACCAGCCGATCATAGCCGCCTACTGCGGCTCCTGCGGCGGCCATACGGAAAACAACGAAGACGTCTGGGGGGCTCCCGCGATCCCGTACCTGAG
>Ga0209539_1000893_pt1 | contig 16657 bp, 9 predicted proteins | sample BarGraNGADG00312_2_FD_184499 | JGI IMG/M metagenome (GOLD analysis project Ga0209539, IMG submission 184499) | Arctic peat soil microbial communities from Barrow, Alaska - Barrow Graham LP Ref core NGADG0011-312 (SPAdes) (version 2) | ecosystem: Environmental > Terrestrial > Soil > Wetlands >... | reverse complement strand
AAACCCAACGACCATGACCGTGGTGGCTCCGCTGCTCTGGATGATGCCCGTGACCAGCATACCGACCAGCACTCCGCGGATTGGTTTGTTCGTGAGAGCCTGCAGGATGCGTCTGAGAGAGTCCCCGGCTGCTTTCTGAAGGCCGTCCCCGAGGAGTTTCATACCATACAGGAAGAAGGACAGCCCAATGACGAGATTCATGGCTAACGAGACGTACTGGCCACGCATTCGTGCCTCCGAGGATCAGTTTTCGGGTCGGTCTGGTATCTTGCCGCCTGTCTATTCTATAGCATTCTCCCGACCGGTCAAAGGACAAATGGATAGGAACCGCACGTCATGGTCATGCATGGCTAGCGGATCGGTCGATGCTGCTCCCAGTTCCAGGCGGTCCGGACAATAGCCTCGAGGTCCGCCAGCTGAGGCGTCCACCCCAGTTCTCTGCACGCCCGCAGATTGCCGGCCACGAGCACTGCAGGGTCCCCCGCGCGCCGACCCGCCTCAAGAATCGGTATGTCGTGCCCCACGATCCGCTGGGCAGTCTCGATGATCTGCCTCACCGAGAATCCTTCACCGTTTCCCAGGTTATACGTGGCTTCCGTCTGCCGCTCGAGTGACGCCAGGGCGAGAACATGGGCATCTGCAAGATCATTCACGTGGACGTAGTCCCGGACGCAGGTGCCGTCAGCCGTCGGGTAGTCACTCCCGAACACACTCACCGACGATCTCCGACCGGCTGCAGCCTGTAGCACCAGAGGTATCAGATGTGTCTCCGGATCATGGTCCTCGCCAATCCCGCCATTGGGGTCGGCTCCGGCGGCGTTGAAGTATCGCAGGGAGACCGAACGCAGCCCGTATGCCACCACGTAGTCATGCAGGATTCCCTCGATGACTACCTTGGTGCGCCCATAGACATTGGTCGGCACCAAAGCGCTGTCCTCGCCTATTGGAACGCTGGCCGGCTCTCCATAGACAGCAGCCGAGCTGGAGAAGACGATGCGGTCGACGCCGGTTGCACGCATGGCGTCGAGAAGATGCAGCGTACCGATCACATTGTTCGTGTAGTAGGCGCGAGGCTCAATCATCGATTCGCCGACAAGACTGAAGGCTGCGAAGTGGACGATGCTCGTCACGTGGAACTGCCGGATGGTCATCGCGACGTGCGCCGTGTCGGCGATGTCGCCGACAATAAGCGGAACGTCCTGTGGAACGGCCCAGCGGTGCCCTTTTGAAAGGTTGTCGAACACGGCGACCTGGTAGCCGTTCCGTACTAGCCTCCGTACAGTGTGCGATCCAATGTAGCCAGCGCCACCAGTCACGAGAACCGTTCCACTCATCATCCCCTCCACCTCTTCAGCACATACTGGGTCATGGTATTAGTATAGCCTGCACGGACTGCATGAACAAGCAGACAGCATCTCCCGGCCTGTACCAATGCAGGTATTAGGTTATACTGTATGATGAAAAGCGAGTGCTGCGGCACTGCAGCGAGACAGGAGGGCCACGATGGCGGAACTACGATGGAACCCACTTCTGCGCACATGGACGATGGTGGCAGGCAACAGGCAGGCACGACCCAACCTGCGCACCGATGGCTGTCCCTTCTGCCCTGGATCGGGCAACGTCCCGTCCACCTACGACGTTCTCGAATACGACAATGACTTCCCGGCACTGACGACGGATCCCGACGAACCCAACGCAGTCGGATCAGAGCTATCGCCGGTTGCGGCCAACTATGGCAAGTGTGAGGTCATCCTGTACTCTTCGCAACACGATGTCAGTCTCCACGACCTGAGTGTCGCGCATCTGACGCGCCTGGTGGAACTCTGGACCGAGAGGCAACGGATTCTCTCCAGCGATCCTCGCATCAAATACATTTTTCCCTTCGAGAATCGTGGTGAGGAAGTCGGCGTCACTATGCGGCACCCTCATGGACAGCTCTACGCTTATCCATTTGTCCCGTTGAAGATCCGGACGGAACTGGATAGTGCGTACGCCTGGCACGACGAACACGGAAGCTGTATGTTCTGCGACCTTACCCGCGACGAAATGTCGGATGGCCGGCGCATCATCTTGGCAAACGAGAGTTTCGTGGCGTACATCCCATCGTTCACCGACTATCCATATGGCGTCTTTGTCACGAGCCGTGTGCACAAGGGATCCTTCCTCGACTTCACACCCTCGGAACGGACCGACCTCGCCCGCATGCTCAAGACCCTCACCGGAGGGTTCGACCTCTTGTTTGCTCGGCGCTTCCCCTACATGATGTGCATTCATCAGACACCGGTGAACAGCCCAGAAGACGCCGGCTGTGAGGAGTCGTACCACTTTCACATCGAGTTCTACCCTCCACTCCGGGGCGAGACAACCGTGAAATACTACGCCTCCTCAGAAATGGGCGCGTGGGCAGCATGCAATCCTCTGTGCGTAGAGGATACTGCACCGGCTCTTGCAGCAGCATGCAGGAAGTTCGAGCAGACCATAGTGAAACCGTGAGCATGCCTCCGTTCCTTGCCCAGGAGTTCGTGCATCTCTACGGCCCCGGGGACCATGAAGTCCGGTCATTTTTCGCTCCCGGCCGAGCAAACCTCATCGGAGAACACATCGACTACAACGGCGGTCTGGTCATGCCCGCGGCAGTCACGCTAGGGATTACGGCAACCTGCCGGCTCCGCTCCGACCGTCTCATCAGACTCCACTCATCGGATGACGCGCTGGCCGTCCAGATCGACCTCGACCGACCCATCGAACCCGACCCTGCCCGTGGCTGGGGAAACTATCCCGCGGGGGTCCTCCACGAACTCCTTCTTCAAGGAGTGGGTCTGAGGGGAACCGATGTCTTGTTCACCACGACGCTTCCGCAGGGAGCCGGACTCTCGTCCTCTGCGGCTATGGAAGTATTGACCGCGTTTTCCTTTCTCGCACTCGCGGAGGTTCCTACGAGCGACCTCAAGGCTATCGCCCTGCTTTGCCAGAAGGTAGAGAACCAGTTTGTCGGAGTCAATTGCGGCATTATGGATCAGTTCGCCGTCGCGCTCGGCAAGGAGGACTGTGCCCTGCTGCTCGACTGCGAATCACAGGACTACCACTATGTGCCCGTTGCTCTTGGGGCACACGCTCTGGTCATCATGAACACATCCAGACAGCGGCGACTGGCCGACTCGAAGTACAATGAACGGAGAGCCGAGTGCGATGCCGTTCTTCAACTTCTCGTGGCAGACGCGCCCCGAAACGGCCTTGTCCACGCTTCATGGAGCGACGTACTGTCCCATGTTTCGGACCCGGTTCTGCGGCGAAGAGCACGTCATGTCATCTCTGAGCAGGTACGGGTGGAACAGGCCTGTCGCGTGCTGGCAGCCGGCGACCTGGCTGCATTCGGGAGACTGCTTACGGAGTCTCACGCGTCGCTTCGAGATGACTATGAAGTGACCGGACCACATCTCGATGCGATCGTAAGTGCGGCACTTCAGACTCCAGGATGCCTGGGAGCCCGCATGACGGGCGCCGGTTTCGGAGGGTGCGCAATCGCGCTCGTCGAGCAGGCCAAGATTCCAGACTTCACCGCTTTGGTTCGATCCGCCTACCTGGCAGCGACTGGTTTGGAACCTGCATTCTATGTGACACACGCGGCTGATGGTGTCCACGAAACGACCAGGAAGGGGTAGAATGGAGAATGTAAGGGGAAAACTGACCTATCGTCGCGGGGCGGTTGTCAAGACCTTGAACTTCGACCTGGACGGGCCAGCGGAAAATGATGACCTCGTCATTGCGCCGACCATAAGTACAACTGCTCCCGGAGAGCACTGGACCATCACCGTGACCCCTCGCACCACGGTGAAGCTGCTCACAGCAGAACTGCGAGTCCCCGTTGCTGTTCCACCGTCCAGCCGCGTCTTCGTGAATGGCTACCAGACGTGGACAGAATCACGTGAGATGGGACCCAGGGATCGTATCCCTTCGCTCAACAGGCTGGCCCGCTCACGGTGTTCCATGTACGGCGATTACGAATACGTCATGAACCCCGGCTTTCCGGGACGTTTCCACGGCTGGACCTATGGATACGTTCGGACCGAACCTGATCTCTTGACTCTGTTTGCCTCACTGGCTGAGTATACAGGGTTCACGCTGGTGACGATCACCCCCTCCGCGGGAAGAGCCATCCTCCAGAAGGAATGCGGAGGAGTCATACCTACAGAACCATATGTCCTGTACGACATGTATGTGGGAACTGGAACGGACCGCGAGACGTTCGGCCGCTATTTCGACCTCCTTGGCCTCCGACGTCTCCGGACGCCACCTCTGACCGGCTGGACAAGCTGGTACAACTACTACACGAACATCACGCAGGAAATCCTTCAACACAACCTCGACGCGCTCAGCGAACACGAGGTCCCTCTCGATGCCTTCCAGATCGACGACGGGTGGCAACATGCCGTCGGCGATTGGTTGATAACCAATGCCAAATTCCCGGACGGGATGGGGGCTATGGCCGATGCAATCCACAGGCGCGGCTACAAAGCCGGCTTGTGGCTGGCGCCCTTTATCGCCGAGGAAGCATCTGACCTGCTGCGCGATCATCGCAACTGGTTCCTTACCGAGGACGACGGACGCTTCGTCAAGGCTGGTTACAACCAAGGCTGGAGCGGTTTCTTCTACTCGCTCGATATGGCGAACCCGGCCGTTCGCTCCTACCTCCGCGATGTCTTCAATCTGGTCTTGCACACCTGGCACTTCGATCTGGTCAAGCTCGACTTCCTGTACGCCGCCTGTCGCAAGGCTCCCGAGGGCAAGACACGAGGCCAGGTCATGTCCGAATCCATGCAGTTCCTGCGCGACATCATCGGGGACAAACTTATTCTGGGATGTGGCGTTCCACTCGGCCCTGCATTTGGACAGGTTGACTTCTGCCGAATCGGCGGAGATGTCGCGCTGAAGTGGGAAGACCGCCTGTTGTCGACGATTCACTACCGCGAGCGGGTATCGACAGTCTGCGCACTGCGCAACACGATCAGCCGACGGCACCTGAACGGAATGGCCTTCTGGAACGATCCGGACGTCTTCATCCTTCGCGACACCGGAAACAGTCTGACGGAGGCACAGCGTCGCACGCTCTTCCTTGTGAACCAGGCGATGGGGGGCCTCGTCTTCACGTCAGACGACATCTCCTCCTACACGGACCCACAGCTCAGGCAGTACCTTTCCCAGTTTCCATTCTCTGCGAAGGCCATCGACGAGGCCAGACCATTCGGTGCGGCATGGCGCCTGACCTTGCGCGCAGAGAACGCCACATACATCGTCGCTGCCAATCTGGGCTCCCGGCCTGCTACGATAGAGCTGAATCCTGGTGTCTACTACTGCAATGGGCACCTGATCGATGGACAAGAGCCCCTGAAGCTCCTTCCCTTCGATTCGACCTGTCTCCGGAAGGCGAACGGGGACAACGTCGAACTCCTTGGAACGACGACCCACCTGTTCCCGGGCCTCGATGTCGCGCACTTCGACTGCCACGAAACGTCAATAACATTCAAGCGGTTCGACACCGCCCAACTCGAAGGTGAAGCACTGATAGGCGTCCCCGACGCATCCGATCGATGGACAGTGAACGGGGTAGCCGCAATCCCTGAGTGCCAGGGCGGTCACACGGTCTTACGAGCGCCCATATCGCGAGTTGCGCGGCCGGTCGATTGAGGCATACTACTGACACCGGCTACACCAGACAAGGAGGTATGACCATGGAACCATTTGCATTGCCAGAGAGTTTCCTGCTGGGCACGGCGACAGCTTCGCTGCAGATCGAGGGTGGTGATCGCAACAATAGCTGGTATCGCTGGGTTCAGACCGGTCATGTCAAGGATGGTACCAGCTGCATTGTAGCTGACGATCACTGGAACAGAGTGACTGAAGACATTGCACTCATGAAGCAGCTCCATCAGCAGACCTATCGGATGAGTCTGGAATGGAGCCGCATCGAACCGGCACGGGGGCACTTCGACAAAGATGCCATCGACCACTATCGTCTCGAGATACAACAACTGGTGGACGCCGGAATCAGGCCTCTTGTCACACTACACCATTTCTCGAACCCATTGTGGCTCGAAGACGCGGGTGCGTGGGTCAATCCGGACGTCATCGACCTTTTTGAGCGATACACGGCCTATGTCGTGGAGAACCTTGGCAACCTCGTGAGTGACTGGTGCACTATCAATGAGCCGAACGTCTACCTCGCGGCGGGATACGTCATGGGCGGATGGCCGCCGAGCAACATCAGTATCACCAAGTACTTCAGGGGTGCTCGCAACATGATTGTGGCACACATCAAGTCCTATCGCAAGATCCATGAGGTGCGTGCCTCCAACGGCTACAATGATACGATGGTTGGCGTCGCCAATCACCTCAGGCTGTTCGATCCCAAACATGGCAACGGTCGCGAACGGTGGGCGGCAGGCATGTACGAAAGGCTCTTTCAGGAGCTTTTTGTCACAGGGATGTGCGAGGGAAGGCTCCTGTCGCCGCTGGGCGGGGGATACCCTCTTGGCGAGGGTCGCTACTTCGATTTCCTCGGCGTCAACTACTATACGCGCGACATCGTCGATTGTTCCGGAAAGTCCACAAACCCGCTGGGCAGGCTTGAAGTACGCGAAGACAGCCAGAAGAACGACCTCGGGTGGGAACTATACCCTGAGGGGCTGTATCGTGTCTGCAAGAAGTACTGGGACCGCTACCATACCCCTATCTTCATCACTGAGAATGGCACGGCCGACGCCAAGGACGCCTTCCGAACCAGGTACATCTACGACCACCTTCTCCAGGTGAGCCGGCTCATCGAGGACGGGGTAGACGTACAGCGCTACTATCACTGGTCCCTGATGGACAACTTCGAGTGGATCGAGGGCCTGAGCGCGAAATTCGGTATCGTCGCAGTGGACTACGCCACACTGGAGAGGACGGTTCGTACTAGCGGATGGTTCTATGCCGACATCGCGAAACATCGCGGCGTCACGGAGAAGATGATCCAACAGTACCTCGCATGACAGGAACAGCCTCCACAGTGAGCTTGATGATGCAATCCCGACAGACAACCTTATATGCATACGCCTGCGTGCCCCAGCATTGGACGGAATGTGGGGCACGCAAGATGCCTGCCCAGTGCCGGGAAAGTCAGCTCTTGTGGCCGGCCGTGATACCACAGGATGCACGCGCAGATGGCAGACACGGACGCTCCTGACCATGCCGGAGTTGCTCTCTGTATGCTTCCTGTGGCACTTCCACCAGCCACAGTATCAGGATCTCACGTCGGGAACAGCACTGCTTCCGTGGACTCGGCTTCACTGTGCACGCAACTACGCGATGATGCTCGAGCTCCTGGAGGAACAACCTGCTGTACACGTCACCATCAACATCACCCCAGTCCTGGCGACACAGCTTGACGAATACGCGCATGGCAGGTCCAGCGACGAATGGCTTGAGCTGACATCGACCGCTGTCACAAAGCTAGGTATGGACCAGCGCATGCGGCTGATCGGCCTGTTCTTCGATGTCAACCGTAAACGCATCATTGACCCCGACGCCCGCTATACAGAACTGTACCGTCTGAGGAATGAGTCCCCCGACTCCTGGTCCGAACAGGATCTGCGCGACCTTCAGTGCAAGTTCATACTTGCCTGGACTTGCCGCGGTGACCTCCAGGCAGGTCTGGTAGATCGGACACTTCTGGCGAAATCCCGCGACTATACCGAGGAGGACCGCACGGCCCTTGTCAAAGCTCAGCAGGAACTGGTACGAAACTTCCTGCCCAGACTGGAGAAGCTTGCTACATCGGGCCAGGTCGAACTGGCAACGTCACCGTTCGCACACCCTATCATCCCCCTCCTCATCGACACCGACGTCGCCCGCTCCATTCAGGACACTCCGGTCCCACAACCTGGTTTCCACCACCCTGAGGATGCTTTTATGCAGCTCGAACTCGGCAAAAAAACTGTCGAAGACCTGCTGCACCAGCGCGTGCGCGGGTGCTGGCCCTCCGAGGGAAGCGTGTCCCAGGATGCCGTGGCTGAGATCGCTCGTGCTGGCTTCTCCTGGACCGCCACCGACGAGGAGATCCTACTGCGGGAACTCCCTGGCGAGCCGCGTCTGGTGCTGTACCATCCCTATCGGGCACAAACCACGGCAGGAGAAATCACTATGGTGTTCCGGGACAGGGAACTCTCCGACGGCATAGGTTTTTTGTATGCCTCGATGGCGGAAGGGCTTGCCGTCGAGCAGTTCCTGGACCGTGTCCGTTCGATCCGCGACGCTCTCGACAGACCCGGTGTCCTCTCGATCATCCTGGATGGAGAGAATGCATGGGAATTCTACCCAGAGGGAGGGGCGCCGTTTCTCAGAGCACTATATGCTGCACTTGCTGATGAGCGGGGGGTGTGTCTGAGCACGGTAGGAGAAGCTGTCGAACACTGCCCCGCGACGCCCATGCCAGACTTTCGTCCCGGATCGTGGATTGACGGTGATTTCCGTGTCTGGATAGGCGAGGATGAAGATAACAGGGCGTGGCAGTACCTTCAGGCGACCCGGGAGGACTGGGCACAGTTTGATCCGGCTGAACAGGAACTTTCCCGCATGTCCCTGCTGGCGGCCGAGGGATCAGACTGGAACTGGTGGTACGGACGCGATCGCACTTCCCAGACCGCTGTGCAGTTCGACGACCTGTATCGACGCCACCTCGCCAACGTCTACACGCAGGCAGGAAAGCAGATCCCGGATCGCCTCCTCGTTCCGGTACTTGATAGCGGCCCAACGATCGTTCCCATCCTGCCCGTCGGTCTCGTGAGCCCTCGCATCGATGGCGGCCCCCCTGGAGACTTCGACTGGGCGTCTGCGCACCGTATCAGGCCTGACAGCGGCGGGGGAGCAATGAGCTCGGGGACCCCGGTCGTCACGTCGATGCGAGTCGGCTACAGCCTCTCAGACATGTATCTTCTGATGCAGTTTGCGGCTCAGGCGGACAGAGCAAGGGACCTGCGAGTGGAGGTACGGTTCACGTCGCCTGGAGGTAATACCCGTCTGATCATCCGTCGTGACTACGGCAAGGCCAAAGCATCGATAGACCCTTTAGGACCAATGACGTGGGCCCTGGGGGAGACTCTTCAGATCCGCCTGCCCTTTGAGACTCTACGGGCGCAACGCGGGGACACCATCACATTTGCCATCGTGGTACTGGGAGAAGGGCGCCTGATGTCAGCCGTCCCCGCCCATGGTGTTATGTCCATCGAACTTCCTGCTGCCGACTACGAACTGCAACACCGGGAGGTGTGATATGAAAAGACTGTGTCTTTGCATCCACAACCATCAGCCGGTGGGGAATTTCGATTACGTCTTTCGCGAGGCCATCGATCGATCGTACGTGCCGTTCCTTGAAACACTCTCCCGGTATCCCCACATCAAGGTCTCCCTCCACACATCAGGACCTCTTCTGGAGTTCATCGAACGAGATTCCACGTCGACGTACCTGGACCTCGTGCGTAGTCTGGTGGCTTCGGGCCAACTCGAGCTCGTCGGGGGTGGCTACTTCGAGCCAATTCTGCAGCTGCTTCCCGAGCGTGATCGCATCCAGCAGATCCAGTTGATGAGTGACGAGCTGCTCAGGCTATTTGGACGTCGCCCCACGGGTCTTTGGCTGGCGGAGCGGGTCTGGGAACCCAGCCTTGCAAGCAGCCTGGCACGAACCGGCGTCCAGTGGACTCTCGTGGACGACAATGGATTCGAGAAGATTGGTCTCCAGGGACCGGACCTGACCCACGCCTATGTCACCGAGGACCAGGGCCAGACACTGACTGTCTTTCCCATCCTCAAAGAGTTGCGCTACAGGATCCCCTGGTCAGAACCAGAAGAGACACTGGGCTACATCCGCGAGTTCGGGGAGGACGCGGAGGTATTCGTCTACGGCGATGATGGCGAGAAATTCGGCCTGTGGCCTGGAACGTACGATCACGTCTACGCTCAGGGGTGGCTGCAACGCTTTTTCCAGGCACTGACAGATGCAGAAGATGTGACCACCGTGACCGTCGCCGAAGCTGTGTCTTCCCTCCAGCCACGGGAACGCATCTACCTGCCCACCTGCTCATACATTGAGATGGAAGAGTGGTCTCTGGCAGCGTCACGGCAGAAGGCATTCGCCGATTTATGCCAGAAGACCAGTCCGGAGGAACGTTCTTTTCTCAGTGGCGGTACGTTTCGCAACTTTCTGGCCCGATACCCCGAGGCCAACCGCATGCACAAGCGCATGCTGTTCGTAGGATCTGAATTGGGAAATGCAGACAGTGAGGCACGTATACACTACCTGCGGAGTCAGTGCAACTGTGCTTACTGGCACGGCATCTTCGGAGGGGTGTATCTTCCCCACCTCCGTGACGCCATTTACGCCGAGCTACTCACAGCCGAACGGCTGATACCGGAGCGACGGTTGGGCGCGTGGCTGCAGGACACAGACGCTGACGGGCGACCTGAGGTCGTCATGGCAACCGAACACCAGGTGTTCTTCCTGCACGTCTGCGGCGGTCGTCTGGTCCTGTGGGACGACCTGCGACAAGCATGGTCGTGGAGCAACGTCATGACACGATACCACGAAGCCTTCCATGACCGGATGCTCGAAGTTGCGTCGCAGAGTGAGACGCATAGAGTAACCAACATCCACAAGACTCTGCGTCTCAAGGATCCTGATGCGCCTGGCGCACTCCAATTCGACGATCATATGCGCGTCAACTTCATCGATCGCTTTGGTCCATCACTTGATGCTGCCACAGGTGGCGAACCTGTGATGAAAGAGTACTCTGCAGAACTCGGCCAGACCTGGGCACGGCTCGAGGCATCCGGGCTGATAGTCAAGACATTTGCACCGAGCGAGAGTGGGCTCCGTGTTGATTTCGAGATTGGGGCGCCACAGGACTGGTACGTATGCGAACTCAACCTGGCTCTGTGGTGGGAAGACAGAGAACGCTCGTTCGTGGCGGACTCCTTTACCATCGGGACCGAAGCTCATCGTCTCTCGGTACGGACCAGCTCCCCTGTTCATGTGGAACTGTCTCCGATAAGGACAGTCTCAAATTCGGAGAGCGGCATCGAAACCGTCTACCAGGGAATGACAGTGTCCATTGCGCTTGACCTGAGAACGTCGCGGCACCTGACCCTTGAGATTGGAGGCTGACATGAATGGTCGCTTTGTCCTGGTTCTGCATTCGCACCTGCCCTATGTCCTTGGCAAGGGACGCTGGCCTTTCGGCGAAGAGTGGTTGCATGAGATTGCCCTCGACACGTACCTCCCTCTCCTCGAGGAACTGGAAGGCCTGGACCATGACAACGTACCGGCGACCATTGCTGTCGGCATAACCCCCATCCTTATGGAACAGCTCAAGTCCCCCGCATTTGTCGACAGCTTCCGAGCGTGGGGCGACATAAAACGCAAGGCCCTGGAACAGGACGTCTCACGTCTTCCGGATACTCCAGAGGCTCACGACCTGAACATGTTCTACCGTGAAGAACTGGATCAGCGTCTTCGACAGTTCGACCTGTTGGACGGCGATCTGCTGGGTGCCTTCGCAAGTCTGCAGGAACGCGGTCGCCTCGAAATTCTGACATCATGCGCCACACACGGATACATGCCGCTGTTTGGCAACGACGAATCCCGGCGGCTGCAGGTCCGCACTGGAATTGCGGTTTATCAACACTGGATGGGACGCAGGCCAAGCGGATTCTGGCTGCCGGAGTGCGGCTATATCCCAGGCATCGAGCGTCTTCTGGCCGAGGAGGGCCTGCGCTACTTCATTGCGGATGCAGCCGCATTCGATGCCGGCACTGGACAGGAGCACACTGGCGTGCACATTCCCATTGCAACGAGCACTGAGGCTCCATGGACCCCATGGAACATCGGCGCAGACATCGCAGTCTTCCTGCGCAACCCCGCAACGAGCAAACAGGTCTGGGACCGTGACCTCGGCTATCCTGGAAACGGCGCCTATCGCGAGTTCCACAAGCGGTGCGAAGGCTCGGGGTGGCAGTACTGGCGCATTACCAGCAAACAAACTGATCTGGGAGCAAAGGAGCTCTACAGACCGGGCGAAGCGCGCAAGCGCGCTGCAGAACACGCCACGCATTTCGCTTCACTGGTCAGGGACCTCGCGGCGCAACGAGAGAGACTCACTGGCGACCCGGGTGTGATGGTAGCGGCCTACGATACTGAACTCTTTGGGCACTGGTGGTATGAGGGGTCTGGATGGATTGCCGCCGTGCTCCGCGACTTGGCCGCGAAGGAATCCATTTCGGTAGTCGCCCCGACAACAGTACTGGCCGAGCGCGATCTGCCCCTCGGGCGGCTGCGCGAATCCAGCTGGGGCGCAGGAGGCGACCACAGCACGTGGATGAACCCCGAGACCTCGTGGATCTGGGACAACATCCGCGACGACCAGCGCCATTTCATCGATCTTCTGCCTCAGCTCCACGGCCAGACGGGGGACATGCTGCTGCGGGAGATCCTTCTGGAAGAGAGCTCGGACTGGCCCTTCCTTATCACCACTGGACAAGCCCGCACCTACGGCACAACGAGGTTCCTCGAGCATCACCGCAAGGTACGTGCGCTGTTTGCAGCTATCGAGGGCACGGGTCAGATCCCGACGAGTCAGGCGGGATCTGATGATCCTGTGTTCGAGCATATACGCCTGAACGAGATCTGGAAGGCGTAATGCCGGAACTGCGTAAAGTTGTCGTCGAGGAAAGTGCCCAGTTCCTGCGTAAGGTAGAGCTGTGAAAGTCTTCTTTGTCGCCTCGGAAGGAACGCCTTATATCAAGACAGGCGGTCTCGGAGACGTTACAGGCAGCCTTCCTGCCACTCTGCACATGCTCGGGGCGGACACGTTCCTGATTCTGCCATTCTATCGCACCATCATGGCAAAAAACCTTCCGCTGGAGCAGGTGATGACTGGCACGTTGGCGATGGGTGACAGGGCCCTGTCGTACACGGTCCTTCGCCACCAACAGACCTACTTCATCGCTCAGAACGAGTTCTTTGACCGTGACGGCCTCTACAACACGCGCGGAGGTGACTATCCAGACAATTGGATGCGGTTCGCCTTCTTTGCGCGCGCCGCACTCGAGACCATCGTCGCACTTGGCGGCGCTGACGTCATCCATGTGCACGACTGGCAAGCTGCACTGCTGCCCGTTTATCTGAGCGTCCTCTATCCGAAGCGCCGGGAGAAGACACTACTGACGATCCACAACATCGCCTACCAGGGACTCTTCTCCCCCGAGATCCTGCCTGACATTGGACTGCCGAGTTCAGTCTTCACCGTCCACGGCCTCGAGTTCTTCGGCAATGTGAACTACCTTAAGGGGGGCATCGTCTGGGCCGACGAAGTCAATACTGTTTCTCCGACATACGCCCGCGAAATCCAGACCGAGGAGTACAGTTTCGGGCTCCACGGCATTCTGGCTACGCGGCATGAGCACCTGAGTGGCATCCTCAATGGTATCGACTGCTCCTATTGGGATCCTGCCGCAGATAGAGCACTGCCTCATATGTACAGTCCCTCATCGCTGGCTGGAAAGGCACAGGACAAGGAAAGTCTATTGCAGGAAACCGGACTCGCGGCAGAACCTGACCATCCTTTGTTCGTTATGGTGTCTCGACTGGTTACCCAGAAAGGAGTCGACCTCGTGCTCGGCGCCTTTGACCAGATGATGTCGCTTCCCATAAACCTGATGGTCCTCGGCACGGGCGACACCGAAATCGAGACGGCTCTCGCGGCAAAGGCTGCCGCCTATCCCGGACGTTTCGTGTTCAGCCAGAAATTCGACGAGGGTCTGGCACACCGCATGTATGCCGGATCAGACTTCTTTCTTATGCCCTCGCGGTTCGAGCCGTGCGGCCTGTCACAGATGATTGCCCTCCGCTATGGAAGCATCCCACTGGTACGAAGAACGGGCGGGCTGAAGGACACGGTCCAGGACGTCCATCCCAAGACAGGGACGGGGAACGGCATCAGTTTTGATGACGCGACACCGTCCGAGTTCCTTGACGCCGTGAGACGTTCCATTAGGCTATACACCGACGGCGACGCGTTCCGACGTATCCAGGCCATTGGTATGGCCTGCGACTTCTCATGGCAAGCTAGCGCGCGCGAATATCTCGCATTGTACCATTCCATGGAGGCGTCCTCATGAAAGCAGTCATTCTGGCAGGAGGTTTTGGTACCCGGTTACGCCCATTGACGGTCAATCTTCCAAAACCGATGGTTCCATTCGCCAACCGTCCCATGATGCTGCACATCATACGACTGCTCAAAAAGCATGGGTTCGATGATCTTATTGTCATCCTGTATCACCAGCCCGATGCCATACGCAGCTACTTCGGTGACGGCAGCGATTTCGGTGTAAAAATCGAGTATGTCATCAGTCAAGAGGACCTTGGAACCGCCGGAGCTGTTGGCCTTGCGCGAGCCAGCCTGCAGGAGACGTTCCTGGTCATCGCGGCCGACATCGTCACTGATATCGACCTCGCCAAGGCAGTTCAGTATCATAGCGAACACAAGGCAGCTGCGACAATTACTTTGTCGCGAGTGGAGAACCCTCTGGAGTATGGCATTGTCATCACCGACTCCGAAGGACATATCGTACGCTTCCTTGAGAAGCCATCATGGGGAGAGGTTTTCTCGGACACTGTGAACACGGGGATCTATGTTCTGGAGCCGTCCGTCTGGGATGACATTCCTGACGATAAGGAAGTCGACTTCTCGAAGAACCTTTTCCCCTCGCTGCTGGCGCACAATCAGCCGCTGTTCGGGTATATTGCTCCAGGTTACTGGCGCGATGTCGGCAACATCCGCGAGTACAAACACGCCCATGGAGACGTGCTGAAAGGAAAGGTCGACCTTGAGGCCCAGGGCGAACGCATCGGCGGCATCGGCAACGATGTCTGGGTCGGCGAAGGAAGCCAGATCTCGAGCTTCAAAGGGTTTGATGGTTCAGTCCTTATCGGCAAGGACACGACTATTGGCGAAGCACGTGTGCGCAGCTCCTTCATCGGCGACCATGCAGTTGTCCAGAGTGGAGCAAACATCGACAACTCAGTCCTGTGGGACGGCGTCGTCGTGGAGTCGGGAGCCCGTATCTTCAACTCTATCGTCTGCAAGAACGTCCACGTCGGCAAGGACGTCCTTCTCGAGGGCGACAACACGGTAGCTGACGATTGCATCATCGGTCAAGGATCTGTCCTCAAGTCCCAGGTCGAGATCTGGCCGGGAAAGACTGTCGAACCAGGTTCCACCGTCACGAGCAACGTCGTTTGGGGCAAGGCCTGGTCAAGAGCTCTGTTTGGCTCTTATGGCATCGTCGGTGTCAACAATGTCGAAGTCACTCCGGAGATGTGTGCCAAGCTGGGCTGTGCCTATGGTACGTTCCTTGGCAAGGGTTCGGTCGTTTTTACTGCGCGTGACGACCACCAGTCTTCACGCATGCTCAAACGTTCGCTCATCGGAGGCCTCATGAGCACCGGCGTACGCGTCATGGACCTCCAGGCAGCTCCAGTGCCCCTGGCACGGTTCACCGTAAAGTCCTTCGCGGGCAGCGGTGGCGTTCACGTCATGCGCTCGCCATTCGACCGACGACTTACGACGATACGATTCTATGACCGATCGGGGTTCGATCTTTCCACGACGCAGGAAGGAGCCATCGAGCGCCTGTTCTTCCGCGAGGAATTTGCGCGCGCCGACGTCGAAGAGGTGGGCACCATCGATATTCCGCCTCGTGTGGTGGAGTCGTACCGTGACTACTTGCTGAGTACTCTGGATGTAGCCGCCATCCGGTCCTCCGGCATCCGGTTTGTCATCGACTACTCGTATGGCACTCCCGTCCAGTTCTTCCCTGCCATTGCAGGAGAGTTTGGCCTCGAGATCATCTCGCTGCACGCTTACACTGACGGGCGAAGGGCAGTGAGGACGGCGTCTGAGTTCCGGGACGCCAAGCGAAAGCTGTCTTCCATGGTCAAGTCGCTGGGAACATCGTTCGGCGTGATCCTGGACGCCTCCGGCGAGAAGATCTTTCTCGTGGATCGGAGCGGTGAGATCCTTTCTGATACCCGTGCCACGGCACTCATAATCGGCTCCAGGCATCGGTCCGGGGTCCTGAACTCGGTTACCCTTCCCATTACGGCATCCATCGAGCTGGAACGGTACGTCAAGGATCAGGGTGTCGATGTGCACTGGTGCTCGACGCTGCCACGCAACATCATCCACGAAGCGACAAATACCGACGCTGGCGCGGACATCCTGGGAGGCTTCATCTTCTCCCGCGCTGTCCCTTTCTACGATGGCATGCTCTCCATCGGTTTTCTCCTTGAGACGCTTGCCAAGACAGGAGAAGACCTCGTCGCGCTAAAACAGGAGACACCGGCCCGGGATCCCAGCCACCTCGAACTGCCGTGCCCGTGGGAGTCCAAGGGGACCATCATGCGCCGCATGAGCGAGCTCTATCGTGACACTGCGGAGTTCGTCGAAGGGGTCAAAGAACGCGAGGAAGACGGGTACACCCTCGTGCTGCCTGACAGAGACCGCCCGGTACTGCACATCTATTCCAGCTATACGACCGACGAACGCGAACGCGACCGACTGGCCGACGC
>Ga0209539_1000892_pt1 | contig 16660 bp, 11 predicted proteins | sample BarGraNGADG00312_2_FD_184499 | JGI IMG/M metagenome (GOLD analysis project Ga0209539, IMG submission 184499) | Arctic peat soil microbial communities from Barrow, Alaska - Barrow Graham LP Ref core NGADG0011-312 (SPAdes) (version 2) | ecosystem: Environmental > Terrestrial > Soil > Wetlands >... | reverse complement strand
ATCACGAAGCCAGCCGTCCATGGGGATCGCGTCCTTGCGAATGCCGCGGGGCCACAGCCGCTCGACGAGGAACACCTTGCCCTCCCCGGACGGCGCGTGCTCATAGACGCGCGAGAGGTTGATGGCGCTCACCACGGCCTCCCTTGAGCGGCGGGCAGGGTCATTGCCACGCTAGGAGGTCGGTCGGCCGCGGTCAATGCTCCAGGGGGCACGAGAGCCTGCGAAGCCCACGGCCAGCGGCAGACATCCGGATGTCTGGGAGAGCCGTGGTGGGCATCGTATGTGGCATTGGTCGGAGCGCCACGCCTGGAGTGACGCAGTCCCGTTCCGGCGGAGGCGGATAGGTGCCGCCGGCTCCGTGGTCCTGGCTGTCGCCATGCGAAGCAGCTACTGGACCGTCACCACCAGCACTGGCTGGTCGAACTGATCAACGCTGGACGATGAGTCATCGGCACTGGTCCTGACGCAGTACAGGTGGAGCGCGCCCACTGCATAGTCCACCTCCGGGTCCTCCTTGCCTGGCGCGGACTGAAGGCTGACGGTGGCCTGGACGGGGAGACCGGGGATATCCGGGGCCATGCGGAGGAGACGTTCGGCAACCGTCACGCCCCAGGCAACCAGTTCGCTGCGCCAAGCGGGGTCGCTGGGCGGCAACTGGCTCTCGAGCAGGACCTCGTTCGACCAGCACTCGGCTGAGTAGTCATCGAAATCCTGAGGTGGTGCCGTCTTCACCTGAGGCATGGCGAGGTGGACCCTGCCCTCAGAGCGAAGAACCCCGGCTCTCGCCAAGGAGTCGAGTTCCGGCGGCAGCATCTCGAGGGGAAACGAAGGCCCGATCCCACGGAAGATGGAAGCCATCGAATCGTTCATCGCCCAGCGCATAGCTACATGATCTCCCAAGGTGCGGTACTGAGGTTTGATCCAGGCCCGTGCCCCCTCGAGTGCCGGCACGGCCAGGGAAGGATCCAACGTGTCGATCTGTCCGGTGGCCCTGGCCAGGTCCCAGGCGTGGGCGGCGAGCTCTGCCAGGTACATGTCCACCAGGGTCCCCCCTGTGTACTGCTCGCCCCACGGCATGGTGTGCCTCACAGACAAGCTGGAGTTGTCGCCCCATGCTTGTGCCGCTTGTTCCGCAGCGCTGCGTAGCTGACGGGGCGCGTCGGAGAGCTCCACGTGGGGGGACTCGTCTCCGGGCGGGGGTGCCTGCCCGCGGCCGAGAGCGGCCGCCCGGTGGGCCGCTTCGACGAGGTGGTCGATCAGTCCGGCGACGTCGTACTTGGGACACGGTGTCGGGTGGCCGAGCTCGTCAGGAACTATTCCTGACACGATCACCGCAGCGTTCTCGTAGGAATCCAACAACGTGCTTCGGCGGTCAGAATCGGCCATACGGTTCCTCCTTGGTGTGACAGGCAAGCTACGCCGGTCGCCGCTTCACGAGCTCAATGCCCCACCCGGTCCACGGCACGATCGCCCGTGACAGGTCGGCGTCATGCAGGACACGAGTATCTCGCCAGGGTCTCACCGCTCGAACACCGGCAGGATCGACCGCCCTGGGCGCGGCATAGTAAGTCGACACCCTGGGGGCTTTCAGTTGGAACATTGGTCAGAGTCTCCCTTTACGCTGGCGACATGATCCTGTTCAGCTCACTGCCCGTGCGCGAGGTGGTTGGTGAGCCTGACGGTGCTGATCGTGGGTGGCCATTCACGATGGGTCCTGTCGCCCAACTGCTGCGGGACGGGTTGGAGCTGTCGGAGCTGACGATCCTTGTCGGGGAGAACGGTGTTGGGAAGTCGACCATCATCGAAGCAGTTGCGATGGCCTGATTGAGCTTGTGGACTTGTGGAGGAGACAGATGGGTAACGGCGACAGGTTCAGTTGGGGCAGCCCTGGGATCACGCTCGAATTCGAGTACGCCGAGGCCTCTCCGGTGCGGCTCTGCTCCCTGCGTGCGGCGGGAGATGCACCCTCCGGCTGCAGCATCTCGCGCGGGAGCGGCCTCCCGGTCGACCAGCCCCTCGTCGAGGTATCCGCCATCGGCCACGGGCGGTTTCCCGGTGGATTCCGCCACGTCGACACCGTGATCGGCAAGCGCCTGCGCCATCTCAGCCACGCCGCGTCGGAGCAGAACGGCATCCGGCGGCTGGAGATCGTGCAGCGCGACGCCGAGACCGGGCTGCGGGTCACGAGCGTCTTTGTGGCACGCCGCGAGGTCGCCGCCGTGCAGACTTGGTCCGAAGCCGCCATCGACGGCCTCGGCGAGCTCACCTTGGACTTTCTGTCGTCGTTCGCGGCGGGGAGTTTTCTAGCCGACACGGCGTCGGCTGACCCTGGGCTGGCATTTGGTTTCGTGGCATCCGATTCGGCAGCCGAGGTAGACACGCCCGACCCGGCGAGCGACGTCGACGACTTCGACCTCGTCTTTGCCGACAACGACTGGGTGGCGGAGGGTCGCTGGTGCCGCCGCCCGTTGCGCGAGATCGGTCTGGCCCGGATCGATCGCGAGCTGCAGCACCACCCACCGCGTAGTCGCTTCGCCGTGACCAACCGCGGCTCCTGGTCGACCGGCGAGAAACTGCCGACGGGCGTACTGATATCTCGCAGCCACCCGTACGCGCTCTGCTGGCAGATCGAGCACAACGGCCCGTGGGGCTACGAGATCGGCGAGACTCGCACCGGCGCCTACCTTCTGCTGCACGGGCCGACCGACCAGGAACACCAGTGGACCCGGCTCATCTCCGCGGAGCGTCCTTTCGCCTCGGTGCCGGTGTCGGTCGGCGTCACGTCCAGCGGCGTCGACGCCGCCTTCGGGGTGCTGACCGACCAACGCCGCGCGCTGCGCAAAGTACGTCCGGTCGAACGCTCCCTGCCGGTGATTTTCAATGACTATATGAACACCCTGATGGGCGACCCGACGACTGCGCAGCTGCTGCCATTGATCGACGCGGCGGCTAGTGCGGGGGCCGATTTCTTTTGTATCGATGCGGGATGGTACGCCGAGGGGACTTGGTGGGATAGCGTCGGCGCTTGGCAGCCCGCCGCGAGCCGGTTCCCTGGCGGCATCCGGGAGGTGATCGACCACATCACCGCGCGCGGCATGGTCGCGGGCTTGTGGCTGGAGCCCGAGGTGATCGGCGTAAAGTCCACGTTCGCCCGCACCCTGCCGGACGACGCCTTCTTCAGTCGTGGTGGCGTCCGCGTGGCGGAACACGGCCGGCACTTGCTCGACCTGCGCTCGGCCGCCGCGCTCGCGCACCTCGACGAGGTCGTGGACCGGCTGGTCTCGGACTACGGGGTCGGCTTCTTCAAGATGGACTACAACACAATGACCGGCCCCGGCACCGATTCCTCGGGTGGGTCCACCGGCGACGGACTGCTCGAGCACAACCGCGCCCTGCTGGCGTGGCTCGACCGGATTCAGGCGCGCCACCCGCTACTCCTGATCGAGAACTGCGCCTCGGGCGCGATGCGGATGGACTACGCCATGATGGCGCGCCTGCATCTGCAGTCGACCTCCGACCAGCAGGACCCGGTGAAGTACGCCCCGATCGCCGCAGCCGCACCCGCATCGCTGCTGCCCGAGCAGGCCGGCAACTGGGCCTACCCGCAGAGCGGCACATCGAGGGAGCTCCTCAACTTCTGTCTCGTGAACGCGGTCCTCGGCCGGATGTACCTCTCCGGTTACCTCAACCGGATGCTGCCGACCGAGCTCGATATCGTACGGCAGGCCGTGCGGGCTCAGAAGCAGCTCCTGCCGGGCCTGGACCGCACCCGGCCAGTCTGGCCGCTCGGCCTGCCCGGCTGGGAGGACCAGTGGGTGGCGCTCGGGCTGCAGGAGGAGGACGGACCGCTGTACCTGTCCGTGTGGCACCGGCCGGGCGCTGCCGGCGCGGCTGCCACTACTCCCGCCGCTACCGCCAGCGGAACGGATGCCAGCGCGTACGCCACTGAGATCGCGCTGCCGCTGCCCAAGCTTCGCGGCCGCGATCTCGTGCTGGACGAGTTCTTCCCGGTGGGATTGCCCGGCTGGACCTGGCGCTGGGACGCCGAGACTGGCGTCCTCTCGGCATCGACGTCGGTTTCGGAACCCAGCGCGCGAGTGCTGCGCCTCAGCATCGCCTGACCGCACCATGACCAAGACGACGACTAGTAAGGATCTTTCATGACCGACTGCACCCTCACCATCGCGCCCGGCTCACTGCCCGGCACCCCGTCCTGGCCCTGGCCGACACCCGGGCTTTCCTTCGGCGGCGATTACAGTCCCGAGCAGTGGTCCGAGGAGGTCGTGCGCGAAGACCTCGCGCTGATGCGGGAGGCCGGGGTCACCCTCGTCACGCTCGGGGTATTCTCCTGGGTCGTCTACGAACCGCGTGAGGGCACGTTCGACTTCGGCTGGCTCGACCGGATGCTGGACCTGCTGCACGAGAACGGCATTCGGGTCGACCTGGCTACTCCCACGGCAGCGGTGCCGATGTGGCTGCACCGCCTTCATCCGGAGATCCTCCCGCAGGACGGGCTAGGGCATCCGCTCGCCCCCGGCGGCCGCCTCGGCTGGTGCCCGTCCTCTCCGGTGTACCGGGAGTATGCGCTGCGCGTCGTGGAACAGCTTGCCGCGCACGTCGCCGGGCACCCCGCAGTCGCGATGTGGCATGTCAGCAACGAGTTCGGCGGCGGCAACGCCCGCTGCCACTGCCCAGTGTCGGCCGCGCACTTCCGGCACTGGGTGCAGGCGAAGTACGGCGACATCGCCGCCGTCAGTGCGGTCTGGGGCATGGCGTTCTGGGGTAACAACTACTCCTCGTTCGAGGAGATCGTCACTCCGGGCGGCAGCACCGCGCATAATCCCGGGCACCTGCTGGACTTCGAACGGTTCTCCTCCGAGGCGCTGTTCGACCACTATCAGGCCGAGAAGCTGGTGCTGCGCCGCTTGACCCCGGAGATTCCGGTGACCACCAACTTCATGGTCGGCTTCGGCCCCGACGTCGTCGACTACGCCCGCTGGGCACCGGCAATGGACATCCTCGCCAACGACCACTACACCTACGGGCCCGACCCGCTGCGGCACGAGGACATAGCCTTCGCTGGCGACCGGATGCGCGGTCTCACCGGGGGCGCCCCCTGGATGCTCATGGAGAACGCGGCCGGCGCGGCGAGCTGGCACTCGACTAACCTCGCGAAGAAGCCGGGAGAGCTGATTCGGAGCGCGATCGGCCACCTCGCCCGGGGCTCGGACAGCGTGATGTATTTCCAGTGGCGGGCGTCGCGCTCGGGTACCGAGCAGTTCCACTCGGCGATGCTGCCGCACGCCGGGCGCGACAGCCGAATATTCCACGACATATGCCGTCTCGGCGGCCACCTCGACCGGCTCGCCGAGGTGAGGTCTAGCCGGGTGGTCGGCGCCCGGGTAGCGTTCCTGCACGACAACGAGGCTGGCTGGGCACTCCGGAGCGGGCTCAAGCCGATCAACGATCCTGACTATGCGACCACCGGACGGGCGCTGCACACCGCTCTCTTTGACCGGAGGGTGACGGTCGACGTGGTCCCGGCCTGGGCCGATGTCAGCGGGTACCGCCTGCTCATCGTCCCTGGCCTGTTTCTCGCCTCCGACGACACCGCCAGCGCCGTCACTGCGTTCGCCGAGGCGGGCGGCACCGTGCTCATCACCTGGTTCTCCGGCATCGTCGACGAGACCAATTCGGTGCGAATCGGCGGTTTCCCCGGGGCATTCCGTGAGCTGCTCGGCGCCCACAGCGAAGAGTTCTACCCGCTGCTCGGCGAGGAACGGGTCGCGCTCGACAACGGCTGGACCGCACAGCGCTGGAGCGAGCTCGTGCGCGTGGACGGCGCTGCGGCGACGGCCGGCGGCACGGCGAGCGGCGACATTGGCGGGGACGCCTCGGGGGTCGAGGTGGTCGCGAGCTACGCGGACGGCGACGTTTCCGGGTTCCCCGCCGTCACCCGACGCACGCTTCCCGGTGGCGGCGTCGCCTGGTACCTTTCGGCGGACCTCGAGCCCGCGAGTCTTGACGAGTTCGTCGGGCGGCTGCTCGCCGAGACCGGAATCGAGCCGACAGCGTCGGCGTCGGCCGGCGTCGAGGCCGTGCGCCGGGCATCCGCCACTGGCTCGTACCTCTTTCTGATCAACCACGCAGGCGTCGAGGGGTGGGCGGATGCCACGGGCGTCGACCTGCTGACGGGCACCTCTCACGTGGGTCGAGTTCCGCTCGCGGCGGGGGCCGTGGCCGTCATCCGCGAGTAGCCGGCGGGGGCGGCCAACGTGTCGCGAGGGTCACGGCCAGGACAGCGCTGCTCCCACCCGATCCGCCGACCAGGCGATAGGCGGCTCGACGCGTGCCCAGACGTCGCGAATGCCCTGCGGGTCCACGTCGACGGGCAGGCGGGTGAGTGCTGCGTAGTGCTTGAGCCTGAGCAGGTCGATGTCGGGGTGTCCCCGGTTGTAGCTGGCGGCCCGCGGTTGCTCTGCGATGGCGGCGCGGGCGCGCCCGAGCTAGTCGCGAGCATCAGCGCCAGGGTCAGTCGCGGTGCGGGCCCCAGCCGCCGACACACCGAACGTGACGTTCAGCAGCACCGGCCAGAACCGGCCGACCCAGGCAGAGTCTGAGGGCAGCTCACGCCAGTTCGGTGTGATGATCTTGAGGTCGGAAACCATGCGTCGACCCGGAGGCCCCGACGGAGCGATCCGGTCTCGATCACGGCGCTGATCCGGGCGTCCCGCTCGCCCAGTCCAGCACGGCCGATCGCAGCCCGGACGCATCCTCCAAGCCCGCCAGCGAATCGATGGCATCCCACGGTGTGTGGAACAGGTCGTTCGCGGTGCGGATCACGGGGAATGTCGTCAATGCCGCCGCGTTGAGATCGGCGGCCGAACCGACCCGGAAGCGGGCCGTCTCCCCCGGGAACAGCGTGATCAGGCACGCGTCGACGGTGGCGCGAGAGTCCATCCGGTCGGGGAACAGCGCTAGGTCCTTGAGGAACCCCTGCGCGGTCACCTCCACCAGGAAGCCGCTCGGTTCCGCCGCCGCCGTGGCCGTTGCCGTGAAGCACGGAGCGGGCAGGCCCGCTTCGAGGTCTTCCAGCGGGTACCAGAGCGCGCGACGGCTGCCGGCGGTGTCGACCTGCAGCAGCTCCGACGCGATTGCGGGCACGAGGTTTGCCGGGATCGGGAGCTCCACGGACATCCGTGCGGCCACCGACACCTCACGGGTTTCGCTGGCCACGACCGAGCCGTCACGGCTCCGCCGGCTCAGCACGAGAGTCGCGGCCCACGGCTCACCTGTGTCGTTAATCGCGACGACGGCCAGGTCGGCCGCGACGGGTGCGCCGTCCAGAGCGTCCAGCCCAGCGCCGTCGAGCGCCGCACCGTCGAGCCCGTCGCCCTCCGGTCCGGTGCCCCGGGGTGCGGCGTCCCGGGGCTGGATCGTCAGCAGGTGTTCGGCGTAGGCGTTGCGCAGCGCGAACCAGGCCGGTTTGGCGTTCTCGTCGCCATCGATCATGGACCAGGACACCACCGGCCAGCAGTCGTTGAGCTGCCAGATGATCGTGCCCATGCAGTACGGCTGCAGCGACCGGAAGTGTTCGATCCCGAACGTCACGGCCCGGGCCTGGTTGAGCTGGGTGGCCCAGTGCCAGTCGTCGATGCTCTCCGGCACCGGCAGGTGCGCGCCGAGGCCACGCTCGAGCTTGAGGTTGCCGAGGCGCGCCTTCTGGTGCACGAGCATCTGCTCGCCGTTCGGCGACAGAGGCTCGTCGTGCACCACCCGGGTGAGCGTCGACCACGCCGGCGGGCCCTGGAACCCGAATTCGGCCACGAAGCGCGGCTTCCAGTCGGCGTAGTGCGTGTAGTCCTTCTCGTTCCACACGTCCCAGATGTGCACCGTGCCGAGACTCGGTTCGTTCGGCGCGGCGAAGTCGCCGAAGGAGTACGGGCTGTTCGCGCTGTACGGCCGGGTCGGGTCGAGTTCGGCCACGATCCGGGGCAGCATCTCGTTGTAGTACCCGTTGCCCCAGGGCCGGCCGTCGAGCTGTTCGCGCAGTCCCGCCCACTCGGCGTAGGCCACGATGTCCTCGTTGCCGCCGTTCCAGACCACAAGGCTCGGATGCTGTGACAGTCGGGTGACGGCCTCGCGCGCTTCGGCCTCGACCTCGCTGTAGAGCGGCTCCGCCTCCGGGTACCCGGCACAGGCGAAGAGGAAGTCCTGCCAGACCAGTAGGCCCCGCGCGTCGGCGAGGCGGTAGAAGTCTTCGCTCTCGAAGATGCCGCCGCCCCAGACTCGCAGCAGGTTGATTCCGGCCCCGGTCGCCTGAGTGAAGCGCCGCTCGTAGGCGCCCCGGTCGAGCCGAGTGATCAGGGAGTCGTCCGGGATCCAGTTGGCGCCCTTCACGAACACCGGCTGATCGTTGATCCGCAGGACGAACGGGATGCCGTCGGCGTCGGGACGGGTGTCCAGCTGCACCGTGCGGAAGCCGATCGCCCCCGACCAGCCGTCGAGCATCTCGCGGGTGCCGGCGCCCGTTCCGCTCCCGTTGGCGGTCGCAGCGTCGAGCACCAGTTCGACGTCGTAGAGCGGCTGCTCACCGTAGCCGCGCGGCCACCAGAGCCGCACGTCGGGCACCTCCGCCGTGAGCACCACAGAGGTCCGCCCGGCCGGGACCTCGGCAGAAACGCTCAGCCCGGCGACGTTCAGGGTGAGCCGCAGCGGCGTCGCGCGCCCGGCATCCGCCGGCTCGAGCTCGGCCCGTGCGGTGAGAATGCCGACGCCGTCCCGCACGTCGACGAGCGGCCGCACGCTCGCGATGCGCGCCCCGCTCCAGGCTTCGATCGCGATCGGGCGCCAGATGCCGGCGGTCACGACGTCGGGACCCCAGTCCCAGCCGTAGTTGCACGCGGCCTTGCGGATCGCGTTGTACGGGTGCTCGTTGACGTGGAAGAGCGGACCGTATTCCAGGGCGGCGTTCTCTGCGAAATCGAGGGCCGCCTCGAACGTGATCACGAGGGTGTTGGCGCCGACCCGCAGCACCGGGCGCAGGTCGAAGCGGTAGCCGCGGTGCTGGTTCAGGGTGCGGCCGATCACGGTTCCGTTGAGCAGGATCGTCGCCACGGTGTCGAGCCCGTCGCAGACGAGGTCGACCCGCTCGTCATTGGTCGGCACGGCGGCGGCATCGAAGCTCGTGCGGTAGCTCCAGCGGGTGCGGCCGATCCACGCCAGCGTCGCTTCGTTCACCCCGTCGTGCGGGTCGTCGATGAGCCCGGCGGCGAGCAGGTCCGTGTGCACGCATCCGGGCACGATCGCGGCCACGCCGGCCATCGTCTCCGGGGAGATGGCGGCCGGCACCGGGCCGTCGTGGGAGGTGAGGATCCAGCCGTCGCTCAGCTCACGACGCACGAGCGCCATCAGGCCAGCTCCAGCACGGCGCCGGCCGGGTCGGTCCACTGTTTGGTGTAGTGATTGTAGGTGACCTGGTTGTCGAGGCTCTTCCGGTCGGGCGCGGCCTCGGCGGAGACGATCTTGCCGGCCTTCTCGGGGTCGGGAGCGGCGAGCGCGAGGAGTTTGGTGTACGGATGCTGCGGGTTCAGGATGACGTCGTCCGCCGGTCCGCGCTCCACGATTCGGCCGCGGAACATGACTAGGACCTCGTCGGAGAAGTGCCGGGCGGTTGCGAGGTCGTGCGTGATGTACAGCACCGCGAGGTTGTCCTCGCGCTGCAGCCTGGCCATCAGGTTGAGCACCTCGAGCCGGATCGAGACGTCGAGCATCGACACGGGCTCGTCGGCGATGAGCACCTGTGCCCCCGGCGCAAGCGCCCGGGCGATCGCGACCCGCTGGCGCTGGCCCCCGGACAGCTCGTGGGGGCGGCGGGCGGCCATGTCCTCCGCGGGCTTGAGGTTGACCCGGGTGAGCATCTCGAGCACACGCTGGTGCGTCTCGGTGCGCCCGTGGGTGCGGTGGTGCAGGATCAGCGGCCGGGCGATGTGGTGCTCGATCGAGTGGAACGGGTTGAGCGAGGCGAACGGGTCCTGGAACACCATCTGCACGTGCCGACGGTACATCGACCCGGACACCGGGGTCTTGTCATCGAGCGTGACGGTGATCTGACCGGAGGTGGGTTTTTCCAGCCGGGCGAGCATCCGCGCGATCGTGGACTTCCCTGAGCCGGACTCGCCAACGAGCGCGACCGTGCGGCCCGGGGTGAGGTCGAACGAGACCCGGTCGACGGCCTTCAGGGACGTTCGCTTGAGGCCGTCGCGCAGGGTGAAGTGCTTGCTGAGGTCGATGACCTCGACAGCGGTCATGAGTGGTCCGTTCGGGTGTCAGATGCGCGGTCGTCCGAGACGCCGGACCTGATGAAGGACCCGCGCTCGCCCGTGAGGCTGGGGAAGGAGCCCAGCAGTTTCTTGGTGTACGGATGCCGCGGCGAGTTGTAGATATTGGTGGCGGTGTCCAGTTCGACGATTTCGCCCTCGAGCATGATCGCGATCCGGTCGCTGATCTCGAGCAGCAGCGGAAGGTCGTGGGTGATGAAGATCACGGCGAAGGCGAGCTCGTCGCGCAGGCGCACGATCTCCCGCAGAATCTCGCGTTGCACGACGACGTCGAGGGCCGTCGTCGGTTCGTCCATGATCATCACCTGGGGTTCGAGCAGCAGCGCCATCGCGATCATGACCCGCTGCCGCATCCCGCCGGAGAGCTCGTGGGCGTAGGACTTCAGCCGGGTCCTGTCCACGCCGACGAGTTCGAGGACGCTTGCGGCGAGCTCGCGCCGGACGGCCTTCGTCATCTCCGGACGGTGCGTGATCAGCACGTCTTCGAGCTGCGCGCGAACGTTGGTCACGGGGTTGAGCGCGTTCATCGCGCCCTGGAACACCATGGACAGTTTGTCCCAGCGGAAGACCCGGAGCTCCTCGTCGGCAAGTGTGAGCAGGTTCAGCTCGGTGCCGTCCTTGTCGTGGAAGGCGACGACGCCGCCGTCCACGATCCGGGCCGGGGGCTTGTGCAGGCGATTGATCGCATAGGCGAGCGTCGTCTTGCCACAGCCCGACTCTCCGGCAAGGCCGAGGATCTCGCCGCGGGCGAGCGTCAGGCTGACGTTCCTGACTGCGGTGACGGGGTGTTCGACCTCGTAGACGACCGTGAGGTTCTCCACGGTCAGCACGGGGCGGGACTCGCTCGGGGCGGCTCGGCGCGGGAAGTCGGGGGTGGTCAGCGTCATGATGCGTTCCTTAGCGCGGCCATGCGGCGTTTGCGGTAGAGCCTGGCGTTCTTCAGTCTGGGGTTGATGATCTCGTCGATGCTGAAGTTGATGAGGGAGAGCCCGGTGCCGAACAGGGCGATGATCAGGCCCGGTGGGATGAACCACCACCACGCTCCGAGGGGTAATGCGAAGCCGTTCTGGGCGTAGAAGAGCATGGTGCCGAGCGTCGAGGAATTCGAGGCACCGAGTCCGAGGAACGCGAGCCCGGCCTCGGCGAGGATCGCCGAGATAACTGCGAACACCAGCTGGGAGGCGAGCACCGGGAGCAGGTTGGGCAGGATCTCGACGCCGATAACCCGCAGTGGCCCCTCACCGGTGACACGGGCTGCACTGACGTAGTCCCGGTTGCGGATCGACAGGGTCTGCGCCCGGAGCACCCGCGAGGACGCCGCCCAGCCGGTGATGGCGAGCACGACGGCGATCGTCCAGAGGCCACGCTGTGCACGCGGGACAAAGCCCGAGATCACGATCACGAGAGGCAGGCCGGGGATCACCAAAAACACGTTCGAGAACAACGAGAACGCCTCGTCGGCGAAACCGCCGATGTAGGCGCCGAGGATGCCGAAGAAGGACGACAGGGTCGTCGCGAGGACGCCGACGAGGAGGCCGATCTCGAGCGACCCGCGGGTGGCATAGGCGAGTTGCGCGAAGACGTCCTGCCCGGTCTGGGTCGTGCCGAGGATGTGCTCACCCGAGGGGGCGGTCAGGCCGATGTTGCGGATGATCGTCGGGTCCTGCACGAAGAATGGCCCGATAATGCCGAACAGGGCGATGACGCCGACGAGGCCGAGCCCGGCGGCGAGCCAGGGGGTCAGGGTGGGCAGGAGGGCCCGCCAGGCCGACCGGGGCTTGAAGCCGGCGTCGGAGACGGCGGCCGAAAGCAGGTCTGGTGCGTCACCGATCGACGGTTCCGTGGTGGGGGTTAAATCTGTCATGGTCTGTCTTCCCTTCTTCAGCTTCTCGCACGGGTGCGGGGGTCGATCAGGCCATAGAAGATATCCACGATCAGGTTCGCGCCGAGGACGGCAAGGGTGATGTACAGGAAGATTCCCTGCATGAGTGCGTAGTCATTGTTGGTGACCGCGGAGAGCAGCTTCGAGCCGATCCCCGGGTAGGAGAACACCTGCTCGGTGACGATGGAGCCGGACACCACGAAACCGAGCGAGATCGCGAAACCCGCGATCGAGGGCAGCATGGCGTTCCGTGCCGCGTAGCTGCGGAGGATTTTGGTGTTTCTCAACCCCTTCGCCTGGGCGGTGAGGATGTAGTCCTCGGACAGGGTCGACACCATCATGTTGCGCATCCCGAGGAGCCAACCGCCGACCGAGGCGATCACGATCGTCAACGCCGGCAGGAACCCGTACTTGATCGCAGAGGAGATGAATTCCCAGCTCCAGCCGGGGTCGAGCACGACGTCGTAGCCGCCCTGCCCCGGGAACAGCCGCAGGGTCGTGGCCAGCACGTAGACAAGGATCAGGGCGAGCCAGAAGTACGGCACCGCGGCGAGCAGGGTGGTCGCCGGCACCAGGGAGTCGAGCCAGGTGCCCGGCTTCCAGCCGACGATCGCGCCGAGGCCGACGCCGAGGATGGTCGACAGGATCGTCGCCATCCCGACGAGGGCGATCGTCCAGGGCAGCGACGACGAAATCACGTCGCTGACCTGGGCGGGGAAATAACTGACGGAGACGCCGAGGTTGCCGTGGGCCACGTTGACGAGGTAGTTCCAGTACTGGGCGATCAACGGTTCATTGGAATTGCCGCCGAGGAGGAGTTCGTAGGCGTGCCGCGTGTCGGCTGACACGATGCCGCCGCGCTGCGCAAGTTTGGCCAGCAGGATATCGACGGGGTTACCGGGGAGCAGACGCGGAATCATAAAATTCAGCGTCAGTGCCGCCCAGAGCGCGACCGCGTAGAACCCGAGCTTTCGAAAGAAATAGTTCATTTCTTCCTGCCAAATATTGTGACGAACTCCTCCTGGGACACGATGGCCTCTCGCGCTACTTGCCGGTCGGGACGAGCTTCTTGTAGATCTGGGCGTTGTCCGGGGAGGCCCAGATCGCCGGGAAGGCGTACATGTCCGTGTCGCTGGGCCAGCCGGTGAACTTCGACGAGTGGAACTCGCTCGTGGTGCCGCCGGTGAGCACCGGGATGTAGGGCATGTCGACGACGATCTTCTGCTGGATGATGTCGAACTGCGCCTGGCGTGCGGAGGCATCCGTGGTGTTGGTGGCCTGGAGCTTCACGAGGGCCGCGTCGACGTCGGGATCGCTGAAGCGACCGAAGTTGAGTGCGACGGCAGTGCCGGTCTTGGCCGTATTGGCGGTACTGAAATTGTTGTTGTACAAATAGTACGGGTCGGACGACGGGCCCTGTCCGAGCGAGTCGATGGCGAGCTGGAAGTTGCCCTTGGCCTTCTTGTCGGTCCACTCATTCCAGGAGGACTGCGAGGTCACGAGCGCGATGCCGGACTTCTTGAGCTGCTGCGCCATCGTGTCGATCGCCGTGATGTAGTCGGTCCAGCCGCTGACGACCTCGACCGTGAGGGACAGCTTCTGACCGTCCTTCGCGTAGATGCCGTCGGAGCCGAGAGCCCAGCCGGCCCCGGTGAGGAGTTTCGCGGCCTGGGAGACATCGGGGGCGTTTGGTGCGATCGGTTCCTTGATCGCGCCCGAGATCAGGTTCTTCTGCGTGGTGATCAGCGCGAAGGAGGGCGAAATCTCACTCGCCGTGTTCTGGAACGCGAGCGAGTTGACCTGGTCGCGGTCGAGAGCGCGGTAGATCGCCTGGCGCACGGCGGGGTCCGTCTGAGGTCCGGTGCAGCCGAGGACGGCACTGGAGCAGGTGGCCAGGACGACCTGGTTCTGCGGGATCGTGATGGCGGAGTACCCGGGGTAGGTTTTGGAGACATTGGGGATGTCCGGGACCGGGCCGCTCTGCCAGTCGATCGTTCCGGCGGCGAGCGCGTCGGCGCCGGCGGTGTTGCCGGAGAGCGAGAGGTACCGGATTGACTTCACCTTCGGAGCGCCGCCCCAGTAGTCGGCGTTCGCGGCCATCGTGTAGGCCTGCGCCTTGAAGTTGCTGAGCGTGAACGGGCCGGTGCCGACCGGCTTCTCCATCACGTTGGTGGTGGGGTCGACGTCCTTCCATAGGTGCTCCGGCACGATGAACGTGCGGCCGAGCACGTTGGGGCCGGATACGAACGCGGCGTGATCCCACTTGATCGACACGTGAGTGTCGTCCGTGGCGGTTGCCACGCCGTCGAATCCGCTCGTGTTGATCGAGGGGGTTTTGACGAGCATGCCGAAGGTGAACACGACGTCCGTAGCGGTGAACGGCGTGCCGTCGGTCCACTTCACGCCCGAACGGAGAGTGACGTCCAGTTGCGTTCCGGCGTCGTTCCATTTGTAGTCGGTTCCGAGCAGCGGCGTCGTCTTGGGGCTGACCGCCGTGACGAAGAACAGCGACTCGTAGATCGTGCCGATACCGCCGATCTGGGACGGGGAATACGGGTTGAAGTTGATTTGGTAGTCACCGGACTGGCCCGTGTACGCGATCAGGGTATTGGCGGCGGTCACACCGGACGAGGTCGTGGCACCCCCCGCCGAACAACCCGTCAGCAACAGGGCGGCGGCCGCGACGATCGCGACGGCACCTTGCTTTCGACCGGAGGAATTATGGAAGAACATCATTGGTCCCTTCCTAGGCCGACCGCGTCCACGTGATCGGCGCCCAAATCATCTCGCCGGAACCGTTGCCCGACAAGCCCATCCTTACCCAACTTAATTAAGTAAGTCAAGTAACTCGTCTTCGGTGGTCGGGAGCGCTAGCCTCTGCAAGCAGCAGAGGACGGAGGACGTGCAGTGACGAACACCCAGACGGCACCGAACCGTCCCCGAGCACGGGGGATCGTGCTGGACCTGATTCGGGCCACACCGCTGATCAGCCGCGTGGAACTCGTCGGGCGTAGCGGACTGACCGGTGCGACCATCACCAATGTCGTGCGGGAGCTCATCGACGACGGGCTTGTCCACGAGGTCGGCCGCAGCGAATCGAGGGGCGGCAAGCCGCGCACCCTGCTCGAGCTCAACGCCGGCGCTGGCTACACGGTCGGGGTCCAGCTCGACCGCTTCAGTGGCTCGATCGTCATCGTGGACCTGGCCGGACACCTGATCGGCCGCACCGCGATCAAGGGCCCGGGTGTGGCGTCCCCCCACGTGGCCCTCGTGCGGCTCGCCCGCCAGATCGAAGCGCTCTTGACCGACTCGGACATCGACCGGAGCGACGTCTTCGGGGTTGGACTCGCCACCCTCGGCCCCCAGGACCGGGCCCTCGGCACCTTGCTCTCCCCGCAACCGACCCCGCTCTGGCTGGGCCTCCCGATGGCCGCCGAACTCGAGAAGATCCTGGGCCTGCCGGTGCTCCTCGACAACGACGCCACGGCGGCGGCCATCGGCGAGTACTGGGTCGGCGGCGTGGAACTCAACAGCAGCTACGGCTGCATCTACATGGCGGGCGGGATCGGCGGCGGTGTCGTGATCGACGGCGAGGTCTACCGTGGCGGCTCCTCGAACGCCGTCGAGATCGGCCACATCACGATGGATGCCGCTGGCCTGCCCTGCAGCTGCGGCAACCGTGGCTGCCTCGAGGACTTCGCCGGCCCGACCTCGATCGTCACCCGGGCGCTTCAGTGGGATGGAGTGCGGGAGCGCCTGAACCTCAGCGGTGACATCGACGACACCGTGCTCGACCTGGCCCTGATCAACCGGGCCGCAATCGGGGGCGACCCCGATGCCCGCTCGCTGATCGAGTACTCGGCGCGCTACCTCGGCTACGCCGCGGTGTCCCTGGTCAACCTGTTCGACCTCGAGCGGATCGTGCTCGCGGGACCGAGCTTCGCGATCGCCGGGGCCCTCTACCTTCCGATCGTTCAGGCTGAACTGGATGGGGCCTGCTTCGCGCGCCGCGCGCATCCGGTCATCGCATCGTTGTCGGCGAGCGGTGCGGATGCCGCAGCGGTCGGCGGAGCGGTGCTCGTGCTCCGCAGCGAACTCACCCCGCTGCTGCGGCGGCACGCCGCCCCCTGAGCCGCACGCCTCGATTCCGCCACCCCCAGACGCCACATCCACAATCCCCACCACCCCGATCGAAAAGTTGTCATGCTCATCGTTCCGCCCTACCTGCCCGCCGCCGGACGCTATTCCGGCGTGAGCTACGTTGCGCCGCTCTCCCTCGAGTTCTGGCACAGCTACGGCGGCACCCGGGCCCTGGACACCCAGCGGGCCATCGTGGCTCAGCCCCGAGGGTGGCAGCAAGAACAGCCGGCAGCCCGACAGGCCGACGGAGTCGCCGCTCCACCAACGGATCCGGCTAGTGCGCGGCATCACCCGTTCA
>Ga0209539_1000888_pt1 | contig 16724 bp, 12 predicted proteins | sample BarGraNGADG00312_2_FD_184499 | JGI IMG/M metagenome (GOLD analysis project Ga0209539, IMG submission 184499) | Arctic peat soil microbial communities from Barrow, Alaska - Barrow Graham LP Ref core NGADG0011-312 (SPAdes) (version 2) | ecosystem: Environmental > Terrestrial > Soil > Wetlands >... | reverse complement strand
AACTGGAACAATGGATCCTCTTTTAGTATTCGACTCATTGCTTCCCCAATTATTTCCAGATTTCTTTCAATTGCCCGCTTAAGAAGCAAATCATTTGCGTAATCTGTAAAATATTTCTTCTTGCCTGCAAAGAAAGAATCAATCTCATCAATGGCAAGCTTTATATCATAAAGATACTTTAGCACTTTTTCGTTCATAAACGAGTAATTTTTCCCTGTCAATGACTTTTCTGAAAATTGGATTTCTGATTGCCTGATTCTCGACCAAATCTACTGGTCTCTGGAATAATTCTTCCAGTTTCTCTTTGAAATCCATGTAGTTGTCGAAATATTCCATCAATTCAATCTTTCCAAACTGGACTAAAACATCCACATCACTGGATTCATTAAATCTAGTGCTAAGAATAGATCCAAACAAATAAAACTGCTGTACCATATGAAGTTCACAAAGTGCTATCAATCTACTTCTATATAAATCAATCTGATCCATCAAACAAAGATAGATAAATAAAATATAACAAAATAAGGGGAAAAGTGACATCGCCCTCAAATCCTGGCGTCTTCCTGGCACAAAGATTCTCCAGGAGAAGAACAAATGAGCATCTTCTATAACGCCCCGCTTGTCGATCCGCTCGATTACAAAGCGGGCTTTGGCATCATAGTGTCAATCTGATCAAAGTTCACACTCCTCCAAAATGCGTTTCTCAAATATGGGTTGAATTGATGAATTCACTATCTTTAGTTCACCAAATAATTATTTCCTTAATTTGCTAATCCCTTAAATAGGTATCTTTCACGAATGAGAATATTAATCACCGGCGCCGATGGCATGCTTGGAAATAATCTGGTAAGATTGCTTCTCGAAGCAGTGCATGAGGTGAGCGTGCTGATCCATCCCGCTTCAAAGTCATGGACGCTCGACGGATTGAAAATCACGAAATATGCTGGCAATATCCTGATTTCGGAATCATTGGACGAAGCTTTTCAAAATCAGGAGGCAGTTGTTCACGCTGCGGCTTCCACCGCAGTATGGCCATCCAGGTCGGAGATGGTCAGAAAGATTAACATGGAAGGCACCCGCAACGTGGTGGAGGCAGTCCTCCGGCACAAGGTTGGCCGAATGATTTACATAGGATCCGGTAGTTCTGTGAATGCTCCGGGAGCACCCGACTCCAGATATAAATTTCCGGGGGCCAAATACGGACTGGATTACATCGATTCAAAATATGAGGCGTTAAATTTTGTCCTGGATGCCGCCAGAAATCGGGGCTTGCCTGCTTTGGCTGTCCTGCCGACTTTTATGATCGGACCTTACGATTCGTTACCCGGTTCCGGAAAGATGATTCTCGCACTGGCAAAGGGGAAACTGAAATTCTATACCAGGGGAGGACGAAATTTTATCCATGTCAGAGATGTTGCAACCGCGATCGTCAACAGTTTGAAAATGGGGGAGATAGGCTCGTATTATATCGCCGGAAATGAAAACCTGACTTACCAGGAATTCTTTGCCAAAGTAGCCGGGATCGTCTCAAAACCAGCACCGAAGATCTTAATCGCGGACTGGCTGGTCAAGACGGTAGGCCTATTGGGAAGCTTGTCCGGGGCTGTCCTGAAAAAAGAACCGCTGCTGACTTATCCGATGGCACGGATATCCTGCGATAAGCAATATATTTCGGACGAAAAATGCGTTGCAGAGCTTTATATGCCACAGACCAACATAGATATTGCCATCCGGGAATGTTACGATTGGTTTGTAGAAAATAAATACATAAAATGATTTAGGATGAACACACACATGGTTTTGACAGATTTTTCGTGGCACGAGGATGAGCTCGTTACATTTCTTCCCATCCTTCTCACCATCGTTTTTTTCGTGATATTCTGGTTCACCAGTAAATCGCCGAAGATCAAAACCTGGTTTTATAACAAGTACGATACCGATCAGGCATCCTTATGGCATATTACTTTCGGAAGGGTAATCGGTTTCCTGTCGATGTGTATCCTGCCGGGGATCATCTGTTTGATTTATCTGCCTGAATACTCCTTGGCAGATTATGGACTTACCTATAAACCTGAAACCATACAATTTACGATCTTCTGGTCGTTCGTTCTCTCATTATTGGTAATTCCTTTGGCATTTATCAGTGCTCAAAAGCCTAAAAATCTGGTTACTTATCCAATGATCCGTGCCAGAGTTTGGGATAATAAAATATTTATTCTGAACGCATTAGGTTGGGCTTTGTATCTTTTTGGTTACGAATTTCTTTTCCGGGGGATACTCCTTTTTCCACTGGCAGAACATTTAGGTGTATGGAATGCCATAGCCATCAATATTGCACTTTATTCAGCGACGCATATCCCGAAAGGGCTTGAGGAGACCATCGGTGCACTTCCGCTCGGAACGGTATTCTGCCTCCTGACATTGGCTTCCGGAACCATCTGGATCGCCTTTGTCGCGCATGTAGCCATGGCCTGGACAAATAGTTTCACTGCCCTGAAGTTTCATCCCGAAATCCATTATAAAAGAGCTCCCAAATGAGTGCTCAAAAATTCAACGGAAAAGTTGCCGTAATTACGGGTTCGAGCCGTGGAATTGGTAAAGCCATTGCCCTCGAGCTCGCAAAAAGAGGTGCCTTCATTGTCTTAAATGGCAGGGATTTCGACAGACTGAACAATACAGAAAGTGAGATTAAAAGCTATCAAACGGGCGTCATCAGCGTTTGCTGTGATGTCTCCACCAATGAAGGTGGAAGGCTTCTGATAAGTGAGGCGGTTAAGGCTTTCGGCCGGATTGATTTCCTGATCAACAATGTAGGCGTGTCGATGAGGGGCAATGTTTGCGAAATGAACCCGGATGTCTTCAGGGCAACTTTCGAAAGTAATTACATGAGCGCGGTATGTCCAACCATCCCGGCGCTGGATCAGCTGCGGCTTTCCAAGGGTAGTCTGGTCTTTATCTCGAGCCTGGCGGGCATCCGCGGACTCCCTTTTATCTCAGCTTATAGCTCATCCAAAATGGCGCTTCGGGCATTGGCAGAGTCCATCCGGATAGAAGAGGCAGATCACGGAATCCACGTAGGGCTGGTATTCGTTGGAATCACCGTCAACGATGCAGGTAAAGAGACCCTGGGGTCTGATGGCTCCAGGAAATTGCTGGAACCTAGAAGCGGAAGCGGAGTTCAGTCAAAAGAATCCGTAGCTGTCGCAGTATTGAAGAATATCACTAAAAGGAAATTTATAAGTGTTCTGACTTTCGTCGGAAAGCTCAATTATCTTCTGCAACATATTGTCCCACAAATAGTTGAGCGTATAATCATAAAAAACATCAGAAAGTTTGAGGAACGTAGCAGGTAATCAAACCACACACAAAAATAAATCCAATCAACGATGAAAATTACATCTTTCTTTATTGTATTACTCTTAGCGCTGTCACAAAATTTTTTTGCGCAGGGCACAATGATCAAGCAGGAAAAATTAACCAGATTTCAGCTTCAGTCAACCGAATTAATCCAGGAAACCGGCGAACAAATATCTACATCAGCCTATCATTCAAATGTTTACTGGTTTCCCGTGAAGGTGCCGTCTACGATTCTGACAGGATTGGTTGCCAACAGGGTTTACCCGGATCCCTACTCCGGAATGAACAACATGTTGATTCCCGATGCATCTGACGAATTCAACAAAACTTACAACCTGGAGCAGTTCAGTCATATCCCCAATGTTCCTAATCCATGGAAGAAACCATACTGGTACAGAACGACTTTTAAAGTTCCTGCCTCCGACAAAGGCCGTCATTTCCAGTTGATTTTCAAAGGGATAAACTACAGAGCCGCACTGTGGGTGAACGGTTTACAGGTAGCAGATTCCACCCAAATGGTCGGAATGTTCTCGGAATATAGCTTCGATGTCAGCAAACTGGTAGTGGCAGGAGAGGAAAATGTGCTGGCCGTCAAAATCTATCCACTGGATTATCCCGGATTGCCTGCAAAAGAGCAGCTCAGGGCGATGGACGATTTCTTCGAAAACGGAGGCCCTACCGGAGATATCGGTAAGAATGTCACGATGGTCTGTTCGGTTGGATGGGACTGGATGCCGCCCGTCCGCGACCGGAATATCGGAATCTGGCAGCCGGTGATCCTGCGGACATCCGGCAATGTCACCATCGTTCAGCCCCACCTGGTAACTGATTTGCCCAATTTGCCGGATACTTCATTGGCGAAACTTTCCCTGGATCTGACTTTATCCAATCATAGCCAGACCAATTCAACCGGATCATTGAAGGTGACGATCTCTCCTGAGAATTTTCCGGGTACGCCATTTGTGTTTTCCAGGCAGGTGAATCTATCAGCCGAATCACAGGTAAAAGTAGCCTTTAATGCTGAAAACACGCCGCAAATGACCGTCAGGCAGCCTCGCCTATGGTGGCCAAACGGCTATGGTACCCCCAATCTTTATCGCATACAGCTTCAATTTCAGGCCAAAGGAGAAGTTCTGGATGATACCTCCTTTGTTTTTGGTATCCGGACAGTCAGCTCAAAAGCTGTTGAGGTACCCAACAAATTTCTGCGAAGAGATTTCTACGTCAACGGCCAGAGGATCCAACTTACAGGAGGTGCCTGGGTGCCGGATATGATGTTGAACCGCGATTCCACCCGCTACGACGCAGAGCTTCATCTTTGCCGGAATTCGAATATCAACCTGGTCAGAATCTGGGGTGGAGGTGTTACGCCACCTGATATTTTCTTCGATTTGGCTGATCGGTACGGATTACTGGTGTGGTCTGATTTCTGGGTTACCGGAGATACGCATGGTGAATTCAAGGGATCCACTGACTGGCCGCTGGAACCTGAAGTTTTCGTCAAGAATGCGATCAACACCATCTATCGGATCCGCAATCACGCAAGTTTGTTACTCTGGACAGGCGGTAACGAGGGCCATATCAGGAAAGATGTCTATGAACGAATGAGGCAAAGCGTGATTGATCTGGATGGCACCAGGCCATTCATCCCGAGTTCTTCCGGTTATGCCAAACTGCCTGCCGGTTTCAGCGGATCATGGCCGGATAACCTGCCATCAGGCGTTTACAGCAGCGGACCATATACCTGGCAGGACTCCAAAGTCTATTATAACCTCGCCGACAAAGCCAAAGATTGGGTCTTTAAAGACGAGACCGGACTGCCATCGCAGCCAACCTACCACTCGCTGATCAAAATAATTCCGAATCTGGTCTGGGACAAGAAACTCCCCTTTCCGCTGAATAACACCTGGGGTTACCACGATGCTGCCACCGGAAACGGAAAATACAACAAATATTACGAGTCGATGGTCAAAAGATATGGACCACCAGCTTCGATGGAGGAGTTTTCTGATAAAATGCAGCTCATGAATGCCACCGGCTATCAGGGTACTTTTGAAGCAGCTGGTCACCGGTTGAACGACATCGGCGGCATCATGCTATGGAAACTGAATGCAGCCTTCCCGAGTGTGGTCTGGCAGGTCTATGACTGGTACCTGGAACCAAATGCAGGTTATTATTTTATGCAAAGCGCTTGTGAACCTATTCATATTCAATTAAATCCGCTGGATCATGTGGTGACGGTGATCAACAGAACCTGGCAACCAGTTTCGGGTTTGACCATCGAAGCAGCTGTTTTCGGGCTGGACTCGAAACAGCTGTTTCATCAGACTGCCAGCGTAAGTCTTTCAGCATCTGATGTTAAGGAGGCCTTCTCGGTATCGAAAGTGTTGGAGGAGAATAAAGGGGTAAATTTCGTGGTCCTGAATCTGAAGGATGCTGCCGGGAAAGTTGTATCTCATAATACCTACTGGTTGGCAGCGGACGACAATTTTTCGGCCTTAAATTCTATGCCACAGACCAAAATCCAAATGACCATCATAAGGAAAGAGCAGCTGAAAGCCGATACCAGATGGACACTGAAGTTCACCAACAGTTCAAAACAACTGGCATTTTTTGTCAATCCACGATTGATGAATGACGAGGAGGAAGTATTGCCGGCCTATTGGTCTGCCAACTATTTTACGCTGGCTCCCGGCGAGTCAATAACCTTAAAAGTCAGTGCTAATAAGGACAAGTTGAAGGGGGAAAGGCAGCAAATTCTGGTCAAGGGTTGGAATGTCGGGGAGGAGCGGATCGATTTAAAATAAGTTATACAGTCGGTACTGGTGTTGTGTTAAGCTTTGAACATCCAGCGTCATGTGTCATGCTGAATTTATTTCAGCATCCCACTACTGTCTCGTTAAAAGAGACTGAGTGACAGTTGTTTACAATTTGGTTCATTGACATTTTTGTAATCAGCATTTGTAAGTAGCTCTTTTACAGGCGTTTTGTCCAGTAGAGAGATGCCTAGAATTTGTAATATTTCGTAGGTTGACCTATCAACTTTCAGCTCTTTCCCTACGATTGCTACCAGGCAATAGGTGATAATTGCACAATAAAGCTGAGTCTTGACCGCATTGGGAGTGTGACCCCAGAAACTTTTAACCTTCAAGTGCTGCTTTATCCATTTGAAAAATAATTCCACCTGCCAACGATTTTTATAAAGAATTGCAATTTCAAAGGCCGATAGTTCGAAGTTGTTGGTAAGAAAAACAAACTCAACATTCGTTTCGCTATCGTAGTACTTTATTCGGCGAAGCTTCTCAGGATATCTGTCGTATGACTTTTGGTTGGTAAACGTCCCTATCTGGTCACATTTTACACCTGCTTCTTTATCAACTTTATTGGAGTACATCCTGTTGAACTGGAGGTTATCCCTTGCTCTAAGAACAAAATAGGCTTCAAGCTTTTGGATTTTGTAAAGCCGTTCAAAGTCATTATATCCTCGATCGAATATGTAGTAACTACCTCTTTCATAGGGAATAAAGTCCATCGCATTTACATCATTGACGGAAGCCGTAGTAATGTAAACGAAACTTGGGATCTGCGTTTTAACATCAAAGAGTGTGTGCATTTTAACACCTCCCTTTGCTTTACGGAACTCGGCCCACCAGAAAAGGTTCAAACAAAGGTCAATTGTTGTTGAATCGAAAGCATATATGTTACCATCAACTTTGATCTCAAAATCGTTGCAAGCGCAAGCTCTGCGGGCATAGTCAATGAGGTGATATGCAAACTCTTCACAAATCCGGTAGTTTCTGCGAATGTTAGCTCTGGCAAGTGTTGGTAAGTTTACACCGGGCCCAAGTCCAAGATGATACGATTTGGCTTTGTGAGCATCGAGTGCAACAATCAGATCCCGCAGACTATCCCGATTAGTGAGCTGACCGAAAACCATGCAGAGCATCTGATTCCAACAGGTAAATGTTCGAGTACGCTTGTTTCCATTGTATTTCTTGACAATACCGTCGAATACCCTACGCGGTAAAAACTCAGTGATCTGAGCAAATACATATTTCCCTTGGTACATTTTCAGTAGAATTTGCACCAAATGAAATATTTCTGAAGTCGTCACGCAAGAAAATGACCTATAAATAACTGATTATCAAAAATTTCAAAGAACATTTTTAAAATTTAACGAGACACTAGTGATAACATATAATGAAACTGAAATTCATAACTGGAATTTGTATTTCGATTTCCGTCAGTACGATTTCCTGCAATAACCAAAATAAAAATAGGCCTGACAGGTCACCCAATGTTATTCTGATTTATCTGGACGATATGGGTTATGGAGATATCACACTTACCGGTGCCTCAGGTTACAAAACTCCAAATATTGATCAAATGTCAAAAGAAGGAATGTTCTTTTCCCACTATTATTCGCTCAGGCGGTTTGTAGTGCATCACGAGCAGGTTTATTAACAGGCTGTTACCCAAACCGTATTGGCTTTTCAGGTGCCCTTGATCATACTGCCAAAATGGGGATAAGCAGCGAAGAAGAAACAATTGCACAAGTTTTGAGAAAGAAGGGTTATGCCACTGCTGCTTTCGGAAAATGGCATTTGGGCGTGCAAAAGCAATTTCTACCAACACACCACGGGTTCGACGAGTTTTTTGGCATTCCGTATTCGCACGACATGTGGCCAAACCATCCGACTTCAAAAAAATACTACCCGCCACTGCCTTTGATTGAGGGCGATAGTATCATTGAAAGAGGTCCAGATATCACACAATTTACCACTGAATTTACTGAACGTGCCATTGGTTTTATCCGGAAAAATCAATCGAAACCTTTCTTCGTTTATCTGGCTCATCCGCTTCCTCATGTTCCGTTGGCTGTGTCCGACAAATTCAAAGGCAAATCGCAGCAGGGATTGTATGGTGATGTCATGGAGGAAATTGACTGGAGCATCGGACAAATCCTGCAGACACTGAAAGATTTAAAACTTGACGAAAATACACTGGTGATTTTCACTTCGGATAATGGCCCCTGGATTAATTACGGAAATCACGCCGGAAGCACCGGTGGGCTTCGCGAAGGGAAAGGAACTTCGTTTGAAGGCGGGCAGCGCGTTCCATGTCTCATGCGCTGGAAAGGTACTATTCCGGAGGGAATTGTTTGCAATAAAATGATTTCAGGAATCGATATTTTGCCTACCCTGGCTGCCATTTCCGGAGCACCACTTCCGGAGAAAAGAATTGATGGAGTGAACATATTACCTTTAATGAAAGGTGATCCAAATGCCAATCCACGCCAATCGTTCTATTACTATTACCGGCGCAACAATCTGGAAGCCGTGAGCAACGGACAATGGAAATTGGTTTTACCACATCCGGGCCGCACCTATATAGGATTTCAACCTGGGAAAGACGGTCAACCAGGCATGCGTAATGAAAACTTCGATTTTCAGGGAGGGCTTTATGATTTAAGACGCGACCCCGGTGAACGATATGATGTAAGCGATTCAAATCCTGAAATTGTTGAACAGTTAAATAAAATTGCGAATGAAGCCAGAGAAGATTTAGGTGATGAATTAACAGGTTTTCCCGGGAAAAATCGTCGTGAACCAGGACGATTAAAAAATTAAAATTATGAAATCAATTTAATATGAACATAATCCGACTAACAATACTTTTCGCCTTTTTATCTCTTGGTGAAACAAATGGCCAAAAGCAATATGACATTGTAATTTATGGAGGGACTTCAGCAGGAATTTCAGCAGCAATTCAAAGTTCGAGAATGGGTAAATCCGTGATATTAATTGAACCAATCAACCGGATTGGCGGCTTAACAACCGGTGGTCTCGGACAAACCGACATCGGCAATAAATCGGCTATTGGTGGAATTTCCCGCGAGTTTTACCACAATATTCGCCTGTATTATAATAATCCTGAAAACTGGAAGTGGCAGAAACCGGAGGAATACAAGGATGGCGGACAAACCCGAACCGAAGATACTGAAGCAACCATGTGGACTTTTGAGCCATCGGCAGCGCTGACTGTTTTTCGTGATATGATGAAAAAGGAGAATATAAAATTGGTGTATAACCAGCGATTAAACCGGAAAACAGGAGTTGAGAAAAAGGGAAATAAGATTATCTCCATTACCATGGAAAGCGGCGAAAAATATACGGGGCACATGTTTATCGATGCCACATACCAAGGCGATCTGATGGCAGCATCCGGTGTGTCATATACTATTGGACGTGAAGCTAACAATCAGTATGGAGAAACACTCGATGGAATTCAGTGGACAGATGAGGCTAAAACAATCTTAGGCGTTTACTCGAAAAATGCAGCGAACCATAATTTTGTTAATGGAGTGGATCCTTATGAAATAAAAGGAGATCCAAACAGCGGTCTTTTGCCGTACATTTCATCAAATGGCTCCGGAGAGCAGGGAACTGGCGATAAAGGAATACAAGCCTATTGTTTCCGGATGTGCTTGACCGATAGTCCTGAAAATCGTATTCCATTTTTTAAACCTGATGGCTATAAAGAGTTAAATTATGAATTATTACTCCGAAATTTTGAAGTCGGAGAAACTTTCATTCCATGGATAAATTCAGGAATGCCGAACCGGAAAACAGATACCAACAACGGACGTGGATTTTCAACTGATTTTATAGGACAAAACTATAATTATCCGGAAGCATCTTATGCTGAGCGGGAAATAATTGCTGAAGCTCATCGTAAATACCAGCAAGGCCTGATGTGGACTTTAGCAAATAATGAGCGCATTCCGGATACAATTCGCAAGGAAGTTTCACGCTGGGGAACCTGCAAAGATGAGTTTGAAAGGGAAGATGGCTGGCAGCAACAATTATACATTCGTGAAGCCCGGCGAATGATAAGCGATTATGTAATGAAACAGAAAAACTGTGAAGGAATTGAAGTGGTAGTCGATCCAGTCGGCATGGCAGCTTATGGTATGGATTCTCACCATGTAAAACGTTATGTCACCACTGATGGTTTTGTTAAAAATGAGGGAAATGTTGAAGTTCATGTCAAATCCCCATTCCCCATCAGCTACCGCTCTATTGTGCCGAAAAAAGGTGAATGTACTAATCTGCTTGTTCCAATTTGTTTAAGTGCTACTCATATTGCCTTTGGTTCCATCCGAATGGAACCCGTTTTTATGATATTGGGACAATCGGCCGCAATAGCAGCCTCTTTAGCAATTGATAATAAACAAACAGTACAGAATATTGATTATCAAATTTTAAAACAAAAATTATTATCACAAAAGCAGGTACTTTCGTTGCCCTGAGACATTCACTTTTAGACCAAAAAACTAAATAGGGAACAGATAAAATCGGATTATTTTTTTGTTCTTTGTAGAACGGGAGTTCGAACACCAAACAATAACTAATGAATGCAATGCCTTTTGTAATTGGTGCTCTTGCTGTTTTAGCACTTGCCTACCGATTCTACTACAGTTTTATCGCTGCCAGGGTTTTAATGTTAAATGATAATGAAATAGCTCCTTCAATCAGGTTATTTGACAAGCACAATTATTACCCCATGCCAAAGTGGGTAGTTTTTGGACACCATTTCGCAGCTATCGCCGGTGCAGGACCACTCGTCGGACCCGTGCTGGCTGCCCAGTTTGGATTTATGCCCGGTTTTATCTGGATGCTTGTAGGCGCGGTATTTGCTGGTGCGGTGCATGATATGGTAATTCTCACTGCTTCAATGCGGCACGACGGAAAATCACTGGCCGAAATAGCCAAAGCCGAAATCAGTTCCTTCAGCGGCATCATCGCCTCGATTGCGGTTTTGATAATTCTTATCATTGCATTGGCAGGTTTAGGTGTAGTAGTTGTAAATGCGCTTGCAGAAAGCTCTTGGGGGACTTTCACCATTGCAGCAACCATTCCAATTGCTGTTTTCATGGGGTTATGGATGTTTAAGTTCCGCAAAGGACGAACGGCAGAAGCCACAATTATAGGTGTAATATTACTATCACTGGCGGTCATTTATGGGAAGTATATCCCCGGATCACCCTTTGAGTCGTGGTTTACCTACGATCGCAAAACCCTCACTGTTCTGCTGGCAGGTTATGGATTTTTTGCTTCCGTTTTGCCGGTCTGGTTGCTGCTTTCACCCCGCGATTACCTGAGTTCAATTATAAAAGAGTATATTTTTACATTTTATTATTGCTGTTTGTGGTGTATATTACTTCCTGCAATAAAGACTATCTGACTGTAGATCGTTATGACGTTATCCAACCTGAAGTGTTGTTCTCATCTGAAGCAACCATAATACAAGGCTTGAACGGAGTTTATGATATGTTGTATCCTGATAAAAAAGGGGTTGATATTCAACAAAACTGGAACTTCAAACCCCAGATGGCTTTTTCCAACTATCCAGCCCTCGATTGCCAGGCCATGGGATGGGACAATGAATTTACCCGTCATGACTGGCGTGCCGATAAAGATATGTTTGAAATCGGCTGGTTAAACTGCTATAGAGGAGTTGACCGTGCCAATCGTTTCATTGCCAAGTTGAAGGATGCAGATCCTGCTGTATTTACAAATGGAGAAACGACCAAAAACATCATTATGGCTGAAGCCCGTGCCATTCGTGGTTTTTTCTACTATTATCTTGCACAAAACTTCGGTCGTATACCAATGTTGGCTGAAGGAGAAACTTTTTCGAACAACCCGAACAAGGCTCGTGCAGCCACGGTTGAAGAAACCTGGAACTTTGTACTGGAAGACTTTTCTTTTGCTGCCGGTATTCTTGAATGGACTCCATGGAAAGGGGAATACGGCCGGATAACCAAAGGAATGGCCAAGGCCTATATGGCTCAGGTGTATATGTATCTGAAGAATTATGCGTCAGCTAAAAAAGAGCTGAAAGAAATTATCGATAGCCAAACATATAGTCTGGAACCCAGTTATGGTACCATTCATACTGAGAACCATTGGTGGGCCAGAGAAAGCATCTTTGAAGTAGCCTTTCCTGATTTCGTAGACATGGGTTGGGGAGCAGCCGACAAAACTGATGCGCTATTGTGGGCCAGTTGTTTGACTGCTGCACCCAGTGTCGGGGGCTGGGGGGCATTGTTCATCTCGGATGAGTATGTCGCCTCTTTCGAACCGGGAGACAAGCGGAGAAAATACTCAGTCGTAGCCCGTGGGGAGATGAATCCATATACAGGACAACAAATGACTAACGATGTTCTGGTTACTGCAGAGAACATGCCAAACAATTATTGTATGAAACAATGGAAACGGGTATTATATACTGAAAAGATATATTGTTCTCAATCTTGCGTTTGGATGCGTTATGCGGCAGTGTTGCTAAACTATGCCGAATGTCTTTTCGAAACTGTCGGCGATGGTGCAGATGGAAATGGACACTCTGGGTGGTATTATCTGGATTTAATCCGTAACCGCGCCTGGGGTAATCTGGAAGTGGCACTCCAACCAAAGTTCCCCAACGAGCCTATACCATATAATGCTACTCCTGTTGTTGTTCTCGGTGCGGAAACTTTCTACAAGAATAGTCCTCACTTCAGCTCCTATACCGCAAATATCAAGAAGGTTGCAGTAATGAATGAACGTCGTCATGAATTTCTGGCTGAATATTCTTTCTGGTATGACTTAGTGCGTACAGGAATGGCCGCAGAATATCTGGATAAGGAATACCCTCGCAATAGCGGTATAAGTACCAACAGGCAATTCACATTCCAACCGTTCCGTACCTTATATCCTATACCATACCTTGAGATCATAAGGAATTCACTTATTGGTCCCGAAAATCAAAATCCTGGGTATTAAAATTATGGCTTGGATTCTGTAACAAAACTAAGGGAGATATTTGTTTCCCTTAGTTTTAATCACTCATCCACAGTTCAGGCACACCAACGAAACTTCAGTTTAATAATCTCAAAATATTACATATTAATTAAATTAAGTCAAATTAATCTTAACTTAATCGAATGAAAAAAATAAGCATTATTATTATCATTCTATTCGTAAGCTTTTCTTCCTGCCATTCGCAGTACCTATACACCTATCCTAAAAATGGAAAATCGTGTTGGGTTAGTTTTGAAAACAAAACAGGGATGGCCGGACAAGGAGGGCGAACGAACCAGGGTTATAAAGGTCATGCTTTTGATAAAATAAAGGCAGGAGAAACAATTACTCTGCTTGATATGAAAGGTGCAGGAATTATTCATCGGATATGGCTGACTATTGACGATAGGAGTCCTCAAATGCTACGTTCACTGAGGTTAGATATGTTCTGGGACAATAGTGAAAAGCCTGCGGTTTCTGTTCCATTGGGAGATTTTTTCGGAATAGGGCTAGGTAAAAAAGTCCCGTTTGAGTGTGCTTTGTTTTCTGATCCTGAAGGAAGGTCCTTTAATTGCAATATTCCTATGCCTTACCGAAAAGGTGCGCGGATCACTCTTACCAATGAATCGGGGAAGGATCTTGTCCATTTGTTTTATGATATAAATCTTACAAGGCTTTCATCCCTTAAAAAGGACATGCTTTATTTTCATGCTTACTGGAGTCGAAATTCACGGACTGTCCTGATGAAAGACTTTGAAATTTTGCCTGAAATCAAGGGAGCAGGACGATTTTTAGGAATGAATGTTAGCGTTCAGGCTGATTCAATATATTCCGGAACTTGGTGGGGCGAAGGAGAGGTGAAAATATATTTGGATGATGACAGCAATTTCCCATCCCTTACTGGTACTGGTACTGAAGATTATATTGGTACAGGATGGGGGCTTGAGGCGTTCTCGAATCAATTTCAGGGTTGCCCAATTGCTGAGAAAAATTCAAATAAATGGACTTTTTATCGTTATCATATTCCTGATCCCGTTTTTTTTCGAACTCAATGCAAGGTTACCATCCAGCAAATAGGTGGTGGCCCATATCAATCGGTGAAAAAATTGGCAGAACAAAAAGTGGAATTGATTCCCGTTACTGTTGACCAGAATAGTGATGGATTAGTCAGATTGTTCGATATGGATAAAATTCCCAGGATTGAAAGTAAAGAGTTTCCGGAGGGTTGGGTGAATTTTTATCGAAGAGATGATTTTGCTGCGACTGCCTATTTTTATCTGAACAAACCTTTTTCAAACTTACCATTATTACAAAATGTCGAAATCAGGACTTTAAACCTGGAAAAATAAAAAAGAGAAACATTACTATTTTTATTATCTTTTTTTTCAATTTCATTTCAATTTTGGAATGTAATGCCCAATTAAATATTGATAAAAAGAATTAATCATAAAAAAGTTTTCTTGACCAAAGCAATAGCCAATTGTTTTTTGGTGAACGTTCAATTTTAAGTCTGGCTGCCTCTGACTTTGAGATGCAGGAAGATACTAGTAATGGTAGAAAGAGTTTTTACAACTGGTATTGTGCACCGATTGCGTAGTTATAATATCACTAATTATATGAAGATAATTTTATATGAAATTTATTTTTAAGCCTAAAAAAGCATATTGGAGAAACTTGCTTTTTACCTTGCTTTTTGTAATTCAATTTTGCCAAAGTTCAATCGCTCAAAGCAGTTCATTAGAGGTCATTTTACCTAATAAAGAAGAATTTTCTACTTGGGAAATTCCTTTGATTTTTTCGAAAACATACTATGTCGACAATCAAAACCCAAAAGCTTCAGACGAAAACAAAGGAACAAAGGACAGCCCGTTTCTGACGATAAATAAGGCTGCACAGGTACTCCAACCTGGAGAACGGGTCGTTATTATGGAGGGTGTGTACCGTGAAAAGATTGTTCCTCAATTTGGAGGCGAAAGTCCTGACAAAATGATTAGCTATGAAGTAGCGCCTGGTGCCAAGGTAATTGTTAAAGGGTCGAGACTTATCAAAAACGGATGGAAAAAATCTTCAGGATTTATAATCGGTCAAAAAACTGGTGAAGGAGAAAATTTCAAGATTTATCAGGTTGATTTAGAAGATATAGAGTTTAATGGATATAACCCCTTCGGTTTATTAAACATCATGATGAACCGGGAGTATTTAAATACCAAATTAAACGGATTATCGGAACATTTACTGCGCAGAGGAATTGTTTTTGTTGATGGGAAAAGGCTGGATCAGGTAGAAATGTACAGGGATATGGCAGGAAAAGACGGGACTTACTGGAGCGAGCATAACGGAATGGTTGTTCATGTAAGGCTTCCGAACGATGAAGATCCTGCCGGTCATCAGGTTGAATTGGCTATTCAGGAACAGGTTTTTGCCCCCAAAAAACAGTTTCTCGGCTTCATCCGTATTAAAGGTATTACTTTTGAACACGCTGCAAATGCATTTCCTATTCCACAACATGGGTTGGTGTCGACTAACAAAGGGCATCATTGGATTATTGAAGATTGTGACATCAACAATGCAAATTCCATAGGTTTGGATATCGGGAGTCAGGATTGGACTGAGGTTGGTGCTTCTCAGAAAGGTTATATGATTGTAAGAAGAAACCATATATCGGATGCCGGTGTATGTGGATTAGCGGGAATGGGTGTTGTCAATACATTAATCGAAAATAATTTAATTGAACACATTGGCTGGCACGATGCTGAACTAGCCTGGGAATCGGGAGGTATAAAATTGCATGGTGCAAAAAATTGCCTGTTGCGCAATAATATCATCAGGCATTTAACAAATGCTCCGGGTATTTGGCTTGACTACGGCATTGAAAATACCAGGGTTACCTGTAACGTAATTGGCGATGTTAAAAAGACGATAAGAGGAGGTATTTACCTGGAAGCTTCCCATTATCAGAACATGATTGACCACAATATTATTTGGGATGTCACGCGCGGGAAAACTGGACCTGCATGGGATGTTAATGAAGGTGGATGGGGAATTATTATTGATGGAAGCGATGAAACAATTATCGCTCACAACTTAATTGGTAAGTGCGAATATGCAGCACTTAGAACTCGGACACATGAAGCCCGGATTGTCGAAACCAGAGGAGGTACAGCATTCTGGAATAATGCTATAAACAACATATTTTACGATTCAGGCAAATCGATATATTTTTCTCATAAAGATAACATGGCAGACGGGAATTTCTATGCGATGCCTCAAAGAGATACTGGCAAGGGACTTAACTGGATTGACGGAAACGAAATTATTAGAGTAGATTTGCCCGCATGGCAAAAATACTTTGGATTTGATAAAAATGGTAAATCGGGAAAATGTGTAATCGATGTTGACATTGATGCCCTTACACTTTCTATCTCCAATGCAGAGAATGTTCCCATGGTAAAAACAATACCGTTTTTTAAGAGCGATTTTACCGGAAATCGAATGGGTGATCAACGTTTGGCCGGCCCA
>Ga0209539_1000887_pt1 | contig 16747 bp, 27 predicted proteins | sample BarGraNGADG00312_2_FD_184499 | JGI IMG/M metagenome (GOLD analysis project Ga0209539, IMG submission 184499) | Arctic peat soil microbial communities from Barrow, Alaska - Barrow Graham LP Ref core NGADG0011-312 (SPAdes) (version 2) | ecosystem: Environmental > Terrestrial > Soil > Wetlands >... | reverse complement strand
CGCGTGCACTCGAGGCGCTGGCGTTCCTCAACATCTCGCTGCAAATGCGCCACGGCTGGAGCTGGCAGGCGGGCTGGAAGCTCGTGGGGCCGGAGGGCGACGCATCCTGAGCGGAGCACGCAGCGTCGCGCGAGGAGTTCTCACGGGGCGGGGCGGGGCGGCCGAAGAGCCGCCCCGCCCCGCCGGCGCGTCACGCCTCCGTGGTCGTGAGCGCGTCGCACGTGCCGAGCACCTCGTCGCACGAAGGCTCGCGGTCGTGTAACGCCGACTGCAGCCGCCAGCGCCCCGGCGTCCAGGTCGCGATGAGCGCGACGAAGAACCCGCTCACCGCGACGATGCCGGCGATCATGAGACCGGTCGAGAAGCCGACCGTGAGCGCGTGGTACAGGAAGCTGGGCGGCAGGCCGGCGGCGCCCGACGCAGCCCCGGCGCCGCTGCTCGCCGCTGCCGAGCCGCCGCTCGCCACGGCAGCCGCCATCTGGTCTCGCACGCTGTGCGCCACGGACGTCCAGGCGACCGTGCCGATCGCCGCCAGGCCGATCGAGCCGCCGATCTGCTGGCCGATGTTGAGCAGGCTCGAGGCGGCGCCGGCCTCCTCGTTCCTGACGTGTGAGACGACCATCAGCGTGAGCGGCACGAACATAAGGCCCATGCCGGCGCTGACGAGCAGCAAGGGCGCCAGCAGATCGGTCCAGTAGCTCCCAGCCTCGCTGATCCGCGACAGCCACATGAAGCCGGCCCCGGCGAACAGCGGGCCGGCCATCAGCAGAGGACGCACCCCGACCCGCGTCACCAGGTAGCGGGCGACGAAGATGTTGAGCGCGATCAGCGAGATCGGGAAGGGGATCCACGCGATGCCTGCCCTCACGGGGCTGTAGCCCCACACCGTCTGAATGTAGATGGTGAGGAAGAAGAACACGGCGAACATCGCGGTGCCCAGCAGCAACATCATGATGTAGGCGCCCGAACGACGACGCGAGCGCAGCAGATGCAGCGGCAGCTCGGCGTGGTCGCTGCGGCGCTCGATGAAGACGAAGCTCACGAGGAGGGCAACGGCGGCGACCAGCGAGGCGATCGTCACCGAGTCGCCCCAGTGCGACACGCCGTCCTGGCCGGCGGCGGCATGGGTGAGGCCGTAGACCAGCAGGGCGAGGCCGGCCGTGCTGGTCACGACGCCGGGCATATCGAGACGGCTGCGCAGCCGCGCCGTCTGCGCGAGGGCGAACGGCGCCAGGGCCGCCAAGAGCAGCCCGATCGGCACGTTGACGAACAGCACCCAGCGCCACGAGACGTAGGTTGTGAGGATGCCGCCGAGCAACAGGCCGATGGCGCCGCCGGCGCCGGCCATGCCGGCCCACACGCCAAGCGCCCGGTTGCGCGGCACGCCCGCGGGGAAGGTCGTGGCGATCAGCGCGAGGGCGGTCGGCGCAGCCAGCGCGGCGCCGGCGCCTTGCACGGCGCGCGCCGTGAGCAGCCACCACTCGGACGTCGCGAAACCCCCGACGAGTGAGGCCAGCGAGAAGATGAGCACGCCGGTAATGAAGACCCTGCGGCGACCGTAGAGGTCGCCCAGGCGGCCACCGAGCAGCAGCAGACTGCCAAAGGCCAGCGAATAGGCAGTGACCATCCACTCGAGGCCGGCGCCGCTGAAGCCGAGCGCGCGCTGAATCTGCGGCAGCGCCACGTTCACGATGGTGGCGTCGAGCACGATCATAAGTTGGGCAGCGGCAATCACGACGAGCGCCAGGCCTAGGTGACGGGGGACGTGCGCCCCGTTCTCCGGCGGGCCGATGGGACGCGAAAGGATTTCTTCTTCCATGGGGTCTCTCCCGTGAAGCGACAGTGGTGCGAATGGGACCTATTTTGCCCACATTCCTCACCGTGGGATCGCCAAACCTCGACCGAGCTCCTGCTACACTCGGCCAGACCACGGAGCGGACCGGGAGGGCGAGCGATGGCTGACGACACGAGACGGGCGGCCTACAGGACGGCACACATCGATGACCTGCCGGTCGAGATCGACGACGAGTACCCGACTACCGAGTGGAAGCCGGTGCGCCGCTTCTTCGGCATCGGCTCGTTCGGCACCAACCTCGCCCGCGCGACGCAGCCGGGCGACGTTCTTACCCACGACCACACGGAGGTCGACGACGCGGGCACGGGGCACGAAGAGCTGTTCCTGATCGTCAGCGGCCACGCGACCTACCGGGTGGACGGAGAGAAGATCGACGCCCCGGCCGGGACGTTCCTCTACGTCCCCGACCCGGCGACCGTGCGCGGCGCCGTGGCTCGCGAGGCCGGCACGACCATGCTCATCATCGGCGCCGAGCCCGGCGCCGTGTTCACGCCGTCCGAATGGGACACGGAGCCGCTGCCGGGCTGATCGGCGGCGCGCGTTCAGCCCTCGGCGGGCGCGCCCTCAGTTCTGGGCCGGCGCGCCCTCAGCCCTCGGCCGGCGGCGTCGCCAACGTGTGCGCCAGTTCGTGGTAGCGCTGATGCACGCCGGCGCCCGTCTCTTCCTGCTCGATGCGCTCGAACTCGGCGGCGAGCATCTCCTGCTCCTGGTCGCTGAGCATGCGCTCGGCGAGCGGGAAGAGCACCGTGTTCTCCTTGTTGATGTGCAGCCGCAGCAGGTGAGCGTACAGCGCAAGGTTGTTGGCGACGACAGTCCGTGCGGCCTCGCTCTCGTCGACGTCGGGCAACGCCGCGTCGATGGCACGGATCGCCTCACGCCCAGCCTCGTGCTCGCTCAGCATCACGCTGACGGGGCCGCCCGCCGCGGCGTCCCGCTCCTCGAGCGCCGGGAACAGCACGCGCTCTTCTTTGGAGTGATGGCAACCGTCGGTGAAGTTCCTGGTGAAGTCGACCATCTGCGCGACCCGTTCCCGGTGAACGCGGCCGGTCTTCCCGATGTCGGCGACCTCACGCTCCATCGCCTCGACCACCATCAGGACGAGCTCGTGCTCGTGCCGGAGCTGGTCTGTGGGACTGTCGGTCATCGGCCCTCCTCTCGGGTCGCAGCATCCGATGTACGTGCCTGTACTTCGTGGTGTACCCGTAAGGGAGAATGACGCCGTTGGGCGGCCAGTGGGCGAGGACGCCGCGACGCGCGCCCGGGTGGCTGCGGCCTGCTCGCCCGGGTGGTCGCTGTCTGTGTACCCGCAAGGCGCGGCGGGGGCGGGCGGCCCTTGCGGCCGGCCGCCCCCGCTCGAGCAGCGACACCGAGTCGGGCACCACGTCCTGGCGCCGCGGGATCGCGACCGCGGCGAGGCCGGCGACGAATCGGCAGACCCAGCAACAGCGCTTGTCGAGGGGCATGCTGGAGTTGGCCGCTGTAGACGCGTCTGCCCGGTACCATGTTCGACCCCACCGATGTAGGTTCCAGAGAAGCAAACCCAGCGCAAACCGACGGCCCGTCGTAGGAAGACGAGTCCGCACGTCCTGGCGGTAGTCTAGGATTAGCGGCATGAGCACCCCAACAGCACTTGAAGCCCAGACCGCCGCGAAGGCAGTCCGTCAGCGTCCACGATCGCTTGAACTCTTCACAGGCGCAGGCGGCCTGGCCTTGGGTCTGCATGCGGCGGGGTTTGAGCATGTCGCTCTAGTTGAGTTCGAGCCGAAGGCCTGCGAGACACTTCGGCAGAACGCCCAGCTCTGGGAGACACGCAACGGCCCAGCGCCACCGTGGACCTCGGAGTCAGTCCACCTTCTGGATGTCCGGCATCTCCGAGTGGACGATCTCCTCCGGAACGACGCGACGCTGCACTTGGTCGCGGGAGGCCCCCCTTGCCAGCCATTCTCCCTCGGAGGCGTTCATGCGGGGATGGCGGATACCAGGAACATGTTCCCGGCCGCGATTGGCCTAGTGCGCGAACTCCTGCCGAGCCTTGTCCTGTTTGAGAACGTGCCAGGGCTTCTACGCACGAGCTTCATGCCGTACTTCGAGTATGTCGAGCTGCAGTTGCGCAATCCCACGTGCCGGCCAAGGCAGAGTGAGACATGGCGGGAGCATCGTGACCGGCTCCTGAGCGTCAGGCCGGGACGCGCCGGTGTACGCTACTTGGTCACCCGTCAGGTCATCAACGCCGCGGACTTCGGGGTACCGCAGCTAAGGAAACGCGTCTTTCTCATGGCGGTACGGGCAGATCTGGTCGAAACGCCTCTGCCTCATGTTCAAGGAACCCATTCGGAGGCGGCTCTGCTTCATACGCAGTGGGTGTCGGGAGCGTACTGGGAGCGCCTCGGGATTCCAGCGCCACCAGCCGCTCCTGACAAGATTGCCGCACTCGCGCGGTCCCTCTCATCGCCACACCGAGGGCCAGGGAGGGGCATCTGACCTGCCGCGAAAGCGGGCCCTACCCACGAGGTTGAACAGCCGCGCCGGTGTCGCTGCTCAAGCCCTGCTGCTCGAGCCGCAACGCGATTGGCAGGTCGCGGACCTTGCGGCCCGCGCGGAGATCTCGAACGCTTTCGCCCATCGAGTCCTTGTACGGCTCGAGACCGAAGGCGTTGTTGAGGCATCGGGAGCTGGGCCCAGAAAGGTGCGACGCGTCGTCGATCCGCGTGCCCTACTCGACCTCTGGGCCGAGGAGGCCAAGGACCGTGGCGTCTTGCGCGCGCGGGCATTTCGCCTGGCACGGAACGCTGAGGAGCTGAGCGAAGCTGTCGTGGCGGGGCTGGACGAGCGTGGGGTGGCCTGCGCCCTCACCAGTGCGGCAGCTGCGTCCCGTGTGGCTCCCTTGGTCACGGCAGTTCCGGTGACCGAGATCTGGGTCTCTGACGATACTGACGTTCAGGACGCCATAGATGCCTGCGGTGCTGAGCGCGTCGAGGGAGGCCACAACCTTGTGCTCGCTCAAGCTCGGGGTGACGCGCCCCTTGCCTTTCGGCGCCAGGAGCAGGGCATCTGGATGGTGAATCCCTTCCGGCTCTACCTCGACCTCCGAAGGGATCCCAAGCGCGGACACGAGCAGGCCGACCACATCCGACAGGAGGTGATCGGCTTCTGAGCCGGGCCCACTTTTCAGAATATGACGAGGCCGTCACCAGCCGCTGTGAAAGAGTTCTCGTGAGCTTCCTCGGGAACGCCGGCCCTTGGCGCGACCGGATCTACCTGGTGGGCGGGCTCGCCCCAAGGTACATCGTCGGCAAGCTACCCGAAGGCGTGCCCGCCCACATCGGCACGACGGACGTTGACCTCGTCATCGAGTTCCTCCTCGATGACGCGAGCCTTGAAGCCTACTGGACGCTGGCGACGAACTTGAAGAATGCCGGGTTCATGTCGCTCGATAGTTGCCGGTGGGCGGCTGAGGTCGACGGGGTGAAAATCACGCTCGAGTTCCTGTGCGACACGGACGAAGTGGAGCCGGGCGGGATCTTCAAGCCCAAGGGCCAGAAGCTGGGCAGCAAGCTGGGAGCGTTCAACATCCCCGGCTCGGCTTTGGCGTCCCTCGACTATCGCGAATACGAACTCGACGCCGATCGCATCGACGGGACGGGTCGCTCTCAAGATGCGCGCGTACCAAGATCGTCATCAGAACAAGGATACCTACGACCTCATCTTCTGCTTGCTGAACTACGGGCGAGGACCGGAACACGCGGCAGCCGTGGCGGCCGGCAGTCCGATCCGAGACCATCCGATTGTCGTGGACGGGGTCAGGTCGCTCGAGGAGCGCTTCGCTGACGTGGATCGAGATGGGCCAGGGGCGTATGCGACTTTTCTCGCCGACGAGGGCGATACGGACGCTGCCGAACGGCTACGACGGGAGGCCGTCGCAACGGTTCGGCAGTTCATGGAGGCCTATCGGTCGGCGATGCGCCGCATCAGGGAGCGATATCAACTCGGTGGGCTGAAGACCGACAGGGGTGGAAGGTCATGGACACCGCTCGCCCAAAGAACGCCCCGTGCGTGTCTTCGTCGACGACCGCCACGAGAGCCGCGAGGTCGGCCGTCGCGGCCTCGGGCTCGTAGAGATGCCATCTGAGGTCGCGGCGCATCCAGTACAGCGACCAGAGCCCGCGAGACCGAACGTAGCGGAACTTGGCGACGCCCAGACGGGTCCACTCGCCCGTGCCACGCCACGGTGGGCGCTCCTCGAAGATGAGGACGCTGTGGCCATTCACCTCGTATACGACGCGCAACTCCTCGGCAAGCCGCGGCGGAGACAAGCGGCGGCAGAGAGCTCCCACCGTCCGGTCGATCGTCTTGAGCTCAAGATCGCTGAAAGCCACGCTCACCTCGCATCCCGTGTGGCCTGACGACACTTCTGCTGTCTGGTAACGCGGCCAACGCAGGCCTGGCGCGGCGCTCGTCAGCAGCCTCCCGAGTCCTAGCCGGCCTTCGCCCGAACCTGGACTTCCCGCTCCAGTCGCCCGCCGAGCTCGTTGGCCGCGACGTCCAGGTCGTAGTCGGACTGCAGTCCGAGCCAGAACTGCGGCGTGGTGCCGAAGTAGCGGGCGAGCCGCAGGGCCGTCTCCGCCGTCACACGGCGCTTGCGCAGGACGATCTCGTTGATCCGGCGCGGATGCACTCCGAGGCTCAGCCCTAGCCGATTCTGGCTGAGGGCCAGCGGCTTGAGGAACTCCTCTAGCAGCACCTCTCCCGGGTGGACCGGAGGGAGTCTCTTCTCAGTCATCGTTGCTCCCATCCATCACGCGTGCAACGTCGTTTGTGAAAGCGCTGATCGCGAGCTCGTGCTTGTACTCAGCCTGGCTGGTCTCGTCAGAGACCAGATCATCGAGTTGGCCGAGCAGATCACCCATGCCGTTCGCCTTCCTTCAAGAACTGGTCGAAGGAGCGGACATTCCACGTCCATCATGCTGCCCACCGCGTCACGCGCAGGCTGCCGTATCAGCTCGCCTTCTGCTCCAGCCGCTCAGCGATCCACACCTTGATGATCGACTGTCGTGTCACGCCAAGACGGCTGGCCTCTCGATCAAGGGACTCGACCATCCAGACGGGGAAGTCGACGTTCACCCGACGCTGCTCCTTGAGAGGCCTACGTGCGGTCGAGAGGTCGAGGTCGTCCATGATGTCCTCGGCGCCCTCGTCGAACTTGCGATCAAGATCACGCGCTTTCATACGCCTGCACCTCCCTCGTGCGGGATCTCCTCACGGAGATCAGTCGAATCGCCTCGCTGCGGTAGGTCACAATCGCCGACCAGTGCTTGCCCGTGATCATGCCGATGACGACGAAGCGTGGCTCATCTCCGCTCCGGGCAGTGATCTGCAGCAGGTCCTCATCGAGCCACAGGGCCTGCGCTTCGACGAAGTCGATACAGTGCTTCGCTTTGTTCGCCTGGCTCTTTCGCTCGTCGAACTCGAAGAGAGACTGCATCAAGCTCCCCAATTCTTCAGCAGTATAGAATCTATACCCATTCTAGCCCGTCTACAAGGGCGCCATGGCAGGTCTGGCTGTACCGCTAATGCGTTGCGCATGAGCAGACGCCAATGCGCTTCGCGACGATTCTACCTATTGGCGTTCTGCCCGATGCGCTTGTTAGGCAGGCAATTCCAGCCAATCTCACTCTGCCTCTGAGTCGCCGTCGACGTAGAGGAAGCGATCCAGTGTCCTGAAGCCCACCCCGAACGTTCTCAGCTATTGCCTCGGGCGGGAAACGCTACTGGCCGAAGGTGCTTCGGAAGGTGTCGGCATTGCCAATCACGTTCCTTGGTGGTGGCAGCGGCGGCGTCGGTGGGGACGGCGGCGTAGGTGGCGGCGGTGACAGCGTAGGTGGCAGCGTGACCGGCGTGACCGGCAACGTGGGCGGTTGCGGCGGCGTGACCGGCGGCACGGGCGGCGGCACGGGCCGCAGCTTGATCGGCGTCGCGGGCGGCGGCGTGAGCGGCAAATGCGGCGGCGCGCGCCTCGCTCAACGCTATCTCACCACGCACCCAGGCACGCGCCGCTTCGATAGCTTTCCGAGGGCGGTCGTCTTTCGGGTACTGCTCCTCGAAGTATGGAAGTACATGCTCGGCGCAGTCAGTGGCCCAGAGCACCAATGACCTGTGGTCCCCCTTGTCGAGCCTCATTTCTCTTCCTCTTTCTGCTTCAGCTGCCCTCCCGCCGCACCAGCTCATCAAGGACCTGGTCCGGGTGTGCGCTGGACGCGCCCTCCCGAGCGGCGTGGGCACGGTCGTCAGTCACGGCTTCCACCGTGCCAGAGCGTTGCGCTCAGGCACCTGATGCCGCACCCAACGGTGCCGGTTAGGTCAATGCTCTCGTAGGGGGGTAGTGTTGGGCTGCCGCCTTCAGGCCACTAGTTTCGGCGAGGCCGCTGTCCCACTCACCGCCGACCCGCGCGTTGTATCGGCACAGGAAGCAGCGCTTGGCTTGCTCAACCTTCGTCGAGCCCCCTCTCTCTGCCTAACTAGGGTTCTGCGGTCTGTGTAACGCGGCCAACACAGGCCCGGCCCGCCGACCCCGCCGTCACCCGGCCTACGTCAGCTCGACCCTCAGCTTCTTGCCGACCGCCGAAGCGGCGCGCTCCAGCGTCGAGAGCGTCACCGACCGGTTCGCGGGGTCGAGCAGGCGGTCCACCGCCGGGCGGCTGGTCTTCATGCGGTGCGCCATCTCGGACTTGGTGAGCCGCGCGCGCTTCATCTCCTGAGCGATCTGAAAGGCGATCACCCTCTTGGCGGCGGTGGCCTCCGCGTCGTCCAGGAGATGCTCGTCGCGAAGGAAGTCGTCGAAGTCCCCGCCGATATGCTGCTTCTTCATCACGTCACTCCTCGCGTAGCCTCGCCAGACGCTGTCGAGCCGTCTCGAGATCGTTTGCCGACGTCTTCTGCGACTTCTTGATAAAGCCGTGCAGCAAGACCATGACGCTCGCCTCCACGGTGAACACGACCCGTGCGATGCCGTCGGCGACATGCGACCGAACCTCCCAGAGGCCGGGCTCCAGCTTCCTGATGAGCGGCATTCCGAGCGGCCAGCCATACTGCGCCGTCTTGATATCTTGGCCGATGGTCTTGCGGTCCGCGCTTCAGGCCAAGAAGCCAGTCGCGTACCGGTTCGTTCCCGGACTGAGAGCGATAGAACACGACTTGGAGGATCGGCTCTCTGCTGTCGGGCCCGGCCGTTGTCATGCGGCAAGTGTACCATAAATGATGCGTCAAGCACAGACGCAGCCCACCACCGCGCTCTCGTCTGGCCTAAGCTACTGACCCACGCGCCCGCGCCGCTCCTTCGCCGCGGCGGCTTGTTGGGCATGCGCGTCCGCGAGCCGCGGATCCGAAGTGCGACGCATGAGCCGGCAGCGGCCGACGTTCTCCATCAGGGCGACCAGCGAGCGTACGCGGCCACGTCGCTGCTATGCTGCCTTTGCGATCACGGCACCGACCTCACCACGGGATGCCCCCAGGGCAAGCAGCGACTTGACCAGCAAGTCCAGTGATACCGACGCATCCGCCGCTTCCATTTTCGCCACCCGCGACTGGCTCGATCCGAGCCTGCGAGCCACCTGTCCCTGCGTCCAGCCGCGTTGCGTCCGCATCTCGCGCAGGTAGTCGGCGAGAGCGAGCTTGAGCTCGACGAACGCCGCCTCCTCGGCGGTCAATTCGAGGAACTCGGCCGCGTCGCCGGTGCGCCAACCCGTGGCCGTCAGACGATCCTTCTTGGCTTTGTCCATGTCCATCACTCCTCCTCGCCCGCGGTCGCGTCATAGGCGCGCAACCGGCGCCTGCACGCGTCGATCGCTGCCTTGGGGGTCGCCGGGGTCCTCTTCTTGAACACGTCGACTATCACAACCGCGTCTGGATCGACCCGATAGACCAGCCGCCATGTGGCGTCCTGATCCACGACGCGCAGCTCATGGCATCGCTTGCCGACGGCCGGCATCGGACGCGACTGCGGCATGCTCAACGAGGCTCCGCGCTGCAGCCTTCGCAGAAGGACGCCGGTCTCCAGCCGGGCCGCCGCCGAGAGGGGCGGAGTTCGCACCTCACCATGAAGCCACACCAGCGGCTTGTCGGCGCCTTGGTCATTGCTGAGCAAAGTATGTCAGTTCTGACATGATGTCAAGACGGGACATCGGCCCGAGGCCAGGCGTAGGACTCAGCCTGCCGCCTCGGAAGGCCCCTCGAGGAGTCCCCTCAGACGCGCGAGATCCTTCTTGTTGGCTCGGCGCATCGCGGATGCCATGAGCGGGGCGACCAGCATCGAGAAGCCAGCGGGGGTTCCGCGATTGCGCAGCACCATTCGCGTGTGGCCCTCGGGCGTGGTGTCCCATGTGTAGGTCGTTTCCATTGGGAAGGGGCCTTCGGCGGTGCGCATCACCAACCGTTCGCCCGGCACGAGCTCGATGATCTCGTAGGTGTACGCAAGGCGTCGCCCAAGGAAGTGCGCCACAAAGGCGACCCGCGAACCAACGCCCGCGGGCGGCGCCGTCGTCCATTGAACAGCCTCGATGTTGACGTACCACGAGGGCGCGTTGTCGGGGTTCGAGGCGTATGCGGCCACGTCGCCGCGCGGACGTCGGATCACGATGTCGGTTGAGACGTCAACAGCCATGTGTACCTCTCCTCGTCTGCCGTCGCGTGGTCAGCGTCATCTCGATCATCGTTCACGGCTCCACGGTTTGCCTAGCGGCCACGGCTTCACCTGCAGCCGTGCAGCGGCTGTCTGGTGGACGCCGTTGTCAGGCCGGGCCCGACGACTACGCTGCGGTCCCGGCCCACGGCTTGATGCTGTTCAGCGTCTCGGCAAGAGCCTCTTCGGCCACCTCGGTGTCGTAGGCGGCCTGCGCCCGCAGCCAGTAGCCGTTGGACAGGCCGAAGAAACGGCACAGCCGCAGATCGGTGTCTGCGGTCACGGCGCGCTTGCCGGCGACGATCTCGCCGATGCGCTGGGCCGGCACGCCGATCTCCTTGGCGAGCCGGTACTTCGTCAGCCCCATCGGCAAGAGAAACTCTTCGAGCAGCAGCTCGCCTGGCGTCACGGGCTTGAGCTTGGCCATCGTCCTCACCTCTAGTGGTAGTCCACGATCTCGACGTTTTCGGGTCCGGCGGCCGTCCAGCGGAAGCAGACTCGGTACTGGTCGTTGACGCGAATGCTGTGCTGCCCACCGCGGTCACCCTTGAGCGCCTCGAGCCGGTTGCCCGGCGGCACGCGAAGGTCGTCGAGTCGCCCCGCGATCTGCAGCTGCCGAAGCTTGCGCCGCGCGACCGACTCGATGTTCGCGAACCGCCTGACCGGCAGGCCGCTCGCGAGAGCCTGCGTATCGGCATCCCTGAACGAAACGATCACGCCACAAATAGTAACGCGATGCGTGATTAACGTCAAGCGTGATTATCGGCCGGAGCGTTGATGACGAGGTGGCCGTTGCCTCCGGCCTAACGGTCGGAGTTCAGCGGACGCAGAGGGCGGTCCGCCGGAACGAAGGATCAGGTGGAAGAGCGCTCGACCTGCGTCTTGGCGAGCGCGAGCGCCTTGCGCATGTAGCCACCCCACACGACATTGGCAATGAACCAGACGATCGGCGGCGTGAGAAGGGACTTTACATTGAACTCGTAGCGCCATTTCACCTGTATGACCCCGGTAGCAACTCCAATCCGGCGCGCGCCAGGACCTTGTGGGAGCCGCTCTCGCGCTTGACGACCCACCCGCTGCGCAGCAGCGCCGCGAGCACAAGCCGGGCTCGCGTGCTGGGCCTTTGGCTCATGCGGCCTTGAAGGAGATGTCCAGGTAGTCGCGACCGGCTTCGTCGTGCTCGAGCCGATCGGCCACGACTCGCAGGGCCAGTACCTGGACTCGGGCGATCGCCTCATCTTTGGTGGCACCGTAGGCGAGGACCCCGGGCAGCTCGCTCGCCATGCAGAAGGTCAGCCGACAACCTCCACGATGGCCCCGGCTTGGCAAAGGTTGCGGGCAGCGCGACGAAGGTCGTCAGGGCGGCACCGGTCTCGCTCAGGAGGCCGGCTCGTTCTGCTCGAGCAGCTGCGCCACCAGCGTCGAGTCGAGGTACGCGCGCACCTCGACGATCGTCGCGCCGGCGAAGCGGCAGACTCAGCAGTAACGGTCGTGGAAAGGCGCGCCGTTGAGGGCCGTGGAGAGCGCTTCCAGCTCCACCACGGCCCACTCGTGGTGCACGATCAGGTGGGTGACGCGCAGCAGCACGCCCTCGCGCAGCACCCTGTTGAGCCGCGCGAAGGTGCCGGCGCGGAAGTCGGCCTTGCGGTGGTACTCGCCGGCCAGCGGGTGCGTACCCATCCCCGTCCAGCTCACGTCGTCGGCGACGTGGGCGAAGAAGGCGTCGGCGTCGCCGTTCTCGAGGTGGGCGAAGAGCTGGCGGACCTGGTCGGCGGTGGGCGGCATGGCGGTCACACTCGCCGCGCGCTCATATCGACGAGCGCCAGCACCGTGCGCCAGTTCCTGGTGGTGGCGCTCGTCCCGAGCGCGCGCTCGAAGTAGGCGTTGTTGAGCTTGGTGCGGCCGTAGCCGTGTGGCAGGTAGAGGTAGACGACCCCGCCGGCCGGGGCCGCGCCGCCCGCGCCGGAGGCGGCGGCGCCCGCAGTGATGACCGCCTGCTCGTCGCCTTGGGCCGGCAGATCGAGGCTGCCGAAGGCGGTCTCCTCCACCGGCCGCTCCAGGAACGTCACGTGCAGCGCCTTCTCGTCCGCAGCACTCGAGACGAACGGGTTGGCGGCGGCGACCTGCGCCAGCTCCGCCGCCGTCAGCACCAGCACGCGCACGTCGTGACCGAACTCGCGCTCGATCAGCTCGTGGATCGCAGTGGCTTGCTCCGCCGGGTCCGTCACCCGCCGCGCTGAACACCACGTTGCCGCTTTGCACGTACGTCTCCACCCCGGTCAGCCCCAGGCCGCCCAGGGCGCGCCGCAGTTCGGCCATCGGGATCTTGTTCTGGCCCGAGACGTTCACGGCCCGCAGCAGCGCCACGAAGGTCGTCATCGTCTTCTCCTCATGCCTTGTGCACTCGCGCCAGCTCTTCGTCAGCCCGGCCAACGAACGGCCCTCGTCTCGCCTCCGGCGCCTGGCACGTCCCGGCGGAGGACTTCGGAGGACTCTACTGCGCTTCCCCGTCCGCGCCCGCACCGAGCGCCTCTGCGCGCGTCGCGTAGATGGTGAAGGCCCGGTTGAGGCCCGTGATCTCGATGACGCGCGCCACGCTGCCCGCCGGGCAGACGATCATCAGCTCACGGCCCACCTCGGCGGATCGGCGGGCCCCGCCCACGAGGGCGCCGAGGGCGCTGGAGTCGATGAAGGTCACCCCCGTGAGATCGACCACTACCCGCGTCGCGCCTTCCTCGATGGCGCCCACCAGGGAGTCTTTGAACACAGCGCTCGTGTGGATGTCGAGCTCGCCCGCGGCCTCTACGACGGCGACGTCGTCGGCCGGTCTCAGGAGCTCGACGCGGAAGTCTGCAAACTCACCCATGTTCCCCACTGCTCTCCGCCCGTTTCCGAGCGCAGGGTGACTCAGAAGCCCGGCAGACCGCGGCTCATCATGTCACTGACGTGATCATCCCTGCTCCACCCAACCGTGATACCCCACGCATCGTCCGGCTACACGGCGAGCGGTCCGCTATCGACGAGAGTCCGCAGTGGTGGTCGCGGCGCCGTGCGGCGCCTGCGCCTGCGTCTACGCCTGGGAGATGAGGATTACGGCCACGTCGTCCGCGAAGGGTTCTCCACCCGCCGCCTCGACGTCCGCGAGGAGCCGATCGAGGCTCTCCCGATCGACCACATCGCCGTCGAGCCTCCGCACGGCCTGGATGAGCCGCTGCTCCCCGAACCGCTCCGGGGAGCCGGGGGCGGCGCGGCCCTCGATCAGCCCATCTGTGTAGAAGAACAGCCGCCACCCGTCGGGCAAGGCCATGCGCAGCGGTTGCTCCACCGGCCAGTCGACGGCTCCGAGCGGAGGCATGGGGGTCGCGGGCAGAGGCGTGACCTTCTGGCCCGCCACGAGCAGCGGCGCCGGGTGGCCGACGCTGAGCAGGGTCACCTCTTCCCCACGGGCATCGATCCAGGCGAGGCAGAAGGTGGCGTACGAGAGGGGGTTCTTGCGCTCGCGCTGGAGCACGGCGCGCAGGCTCTCGACGATGGACGCCGGAGCGGCGCCGCTGACGGTGAGCGCCTGCCAGCTGGCGCGCAGCATGGCGCCCAGGGCGGCGGCGTTGGGGCCGTGACCGCTGACGTCGCCACAGATGACGGCGACCCCCGCCTCGCCGCGGTCGAGCACGTCGATGAAGTCGCCGCTGAGCTCGAGGTGGTGTTCGCCGGGGCGGTAGTGGCTGAGAACCTCGAGCCCTTCGTGCTCGACGGGCAGGCTGGGCACCAGAGCTTGCTCGAGACGCCGGTGCATGCTCTCTGCCTCGCGCAGGTTGGTCACCGCGAGGGCGTGCGGCCGCGCCAAGCCGTCATCGACGACTGCACGGAAGATCAGCAAGGCCGACACCACGAGGAAGAGGTGGCCGATGAGGTTCGGCCACCCGGCCGCGGAGTGGTAGAGCGTGAACCACAACTCGGCCGCGATGCTCGCCACGAGCGCCGCCAGCAACAGCCGCCACGACTCGTAAGGGAGCCGGCTGCGTCGACGCCAGAGCAGCGCAATCGCGACCAGGAAGAGAAGGCAGATGATGTACTCGGACGCCTTCTTGAACGGCGTCAGCCCGCTGCCCGCCAGCAGCGTCGCCGGGAAGATGTGCCACCAGTAGATGCTCGAGAGAAGCAGCGCCGCGTACCCGGCGAAACATGCCAGGACCACGCCCACGCGCGTGCGCCTGCCGATGAAGAACGTCGCCACGATGAAGGATCCGGCGAGGAGCAGGCGCGCTCCCAGCCACACCTGCGTCGGAGGGTCAAGCGAGTTGCTGATCAGACCGAGGCCGGGATAGTCGACGACATGCACGATGTGCAGGGCGGCGACCGTCCACAGCGCGATGCCCAGGAAGACGGCGAAATCGTCATCCAGGAACTGGCGCAGCGACCAGGCCATGACCAGCACGCTGAGGCAGACGACGATGAAGACGATCTCGGCCAGGGTGTGAAAGAGGAGGTAGGAGTGCAGTCTCGCGAGGTACAGCAGGGCGAGCAGCACGATGCCGATGATCGCGGTCAGGCGATCGTCGCGCGACCATACGAACACATGCTCGTTCACATCCTTCACTCGAGCACTGTAGCAAATCCGCCCGCCGACTGCAGGCGGACGGGGCGGGAAGGGCGGGAGCGGGAGGCTCTTCCCGCCTCCCGCCCGCCGGGTCAGCCGTGCGTCCGGCCCGACTCGACGGCCAGGAGGGCGGACTTGATGTCCAGCCCGCCGGCGTAGCCCGTGAGCGTGCCGTCGGCGCCGATCACGCGGTGGCACGGGACGACGATCGGCAGCGGATTCTGGCCGTTGGCGCGTCCGACGGCGCGCACGGCAGTGGGCCGGCCGATGCGTCGTGCCAGCTCGCCGTACGTGACGGTCTCGCCGTAGGGGATACGCCGCAGCGCCTCCCAGACGGTGAGTTGGAAGGGCGTGCCGCTGGGGCACACCCGCATGTCGAACTCGCGCAGCTCGCCGGCGAAGTAGCCGGCGAGCTGGCGTGCGGCCTCGGCGAGGACGGGGTCTATCGGGCCTCCGGAGTCGAGGCCGGCCGGCGCGCCGAAGTCGATCGCGGTCAAGGCGCCACCTTGGGCGGTCAGTGTGAGTGGGCCGATGGGCGAGTCCACCACGAGCACGCGATCCGTGGTCGTAGCCATGTAGTCCTCCTTCTTGCAGAACACCCACATCGTGCCACGGGTGGCACCATCGTTCTCGCGGGTTTCGGCCACTGCCGCCGCTCGATCGCAGCTGCGGACAGCGTGGCCGAAACCCGCCAGTTCCCTGCCGGCCGGCGCGTATACTCGAGTCAAGATGATGCCCGACTACGACACCTGCTACCGCGCCATCCAGAGCCGTGACCCGCGCTTCGACGGCTGTTTCTTCGTTGCCGTGTCGTCCACCCGCATCTACTGCCGGCCGAGCTGCCCCGCGGCCATGCCGAAACCCGAGCACGTGTCGTTCCTCCCCACGGCTGCGGCGGCACAGGCGGCCGGCTACCACGCCTGCCTGCGCTGCCGGCCCGACGCCACGCCGGGCTCGCCGGAGTGGAACCTGCGCGCCGACGTGGCGGGGCGCGCCATGCGGCTCATCGCCGACGGCGTCGTCGACCGCGAGGGAGTCGTCGGGCTGGCGCGGCGGCTCGCGTATAGCCCGCGCCAGCTTCGTCGGCTGCTGCACACCGAGCTCGGCGCCGGTCCCCTCGGCCTCGCGCGTGCCCAGCGCGCCCACACCGCGCGACTGCTCATCGAGACCACCGACCTGCCCTTCGCCGAGGTCGCCTTCGCCGCGGGCTTCTCCAGCCTGCGCCAGTTCAATGACACGGTGCGGCAGGTGTTCGCGCGCACGCCCAGGGAGATGCGACGACGGGCGCAGGCCAGACCCGCGCGACAGGGGCAGGCCACGCTGCGCGTCGACGGCGCACCGGGGCCGCGCCGCGGCGGCGACCGACGTCCGTCGACGGGCTTCAGCTCCGTCCCCCTGCACCTGCCGTTCCGCGCGCCTCTCGACGCGGCCGCACTGCTGGGCTTCTTCGCGGCACGGGCAGTGCAGGGCATAGAGGAGGTCGCGGACGGCACTTACCGGCGGACGCTGCGCCTGCCGCACGGCCCCGGCGTCGTGGAGCTCACACCGAGTGCCGGTCACGTGGCCGCCACCCTCCACCTTGCCGACCTGCGTGACCTCGGCGCGGCGGTCAGTCGGTGTC
>Ga0209539_1000885_pt1 | contig 16755 bp, 13 predicted proteins | sample BarGraNGADG00312_2_FD_184499 | JGI IMG/M metagenome (GOLD analysis project Ga0209539, IMG submission 184499) | Arctic peat soil microbial communities from Barrow, Alaska - Barrow Graham LP Ref core NGADG0011-312 (SPAdes) (version 2) | ecosystem: Environmental > Terrestrial > Soil > Wetlands >... | reverse complement strand
CGTCTGGTGGCCGACCGGCAGGCAGCCGGACCAAGACGCAAGGGCGCGGGCGCCGCACCGGGGCGCGCACCAGATGGGTCCTCGCAGGACCAGGCAGCGCGGCAGGCTCAGCAGCCCCATAGGTCCGCACTTTAGCTCGCGGTCGCCCGCACCCGATGACAACGCTCGCACAGGAGGCTGGAGCTGTCGAGAGCACTTGACTTTCATCCGTCGGCAGAATGTCGGCAGCGAGGACCCTTGCCGGGCTGCTGCCGGCGGGGGTCCTCGCTCGTGTGCTCGGCTCTTCTCGCGCGGGCTACTTCACCTTTCTCGCGACGAGCGCGAGGTCGGCCTCGAGCTGCTGGCGCGTTGCCGCCGCGGCGGCTGTGAGCTGCTCATCTGCGACAAGGGCTACGCCGGGCGTGAGTTCGCGGCCGCCGTGGCCGCCCTCGGCGCCACCGTGGCGCGCCCCAAGCGCGCCGACGAGTCCGGCCGCGGCCCTCACCTGGCGCCCATCCGCCAGCGCATCGAGTCGATCTTCTGGACCTGCAAGGACCTGCTCACCCTGGAGCGCCACGGGGCCCGCACCATGGCCGGACTGCGTGAGCGTGTACTGCAGCGCTTCCTCTGCCTCGCGGCCTGCATCAGCCTCAACCACCGGCTGGGACGACCGAGCCGTGCTCTCGTCGACTACTGCGCCTGAGGGTGTGGGCGTGGAATCAATCATCTAGCGGGTATCTTGCCTACGCCCGGCAGGAGTTCAAGAGAAAGAGCTCTCGAGTGGATCTGCTGCCTGAGAGACGTCATCTCGAGGTCCAGCCCCTCGATTCGTTGAGGAACGCGGCCGACTTATCCGACACCGCCATGTACAGATCGGGGCGCCGGTCCCTGAGCTGCGAGCCGTAGCCGGAGCGCACCCTCTGCGTGCGCTCGGTGTCGACGGTGCCGACGACCAGAGAGTCTTCATCAGAGCCGCACTCGGCCACCGTCTGTCCGAGGCAGTCAACGAGGCACGAGCCGCCCGAGAAGGAGCGGTCTTCGCTTTCGCCTGTCGCGTTGCAGGCGAGGATCGGCAGCACGTTGTCGAAGGCCCTGGCCCGAATCACCAGCGTCCAATCCAGCAGGTAGGGGTCTTCCCACGCACCCACGACCACGACGAAATCGGGGTCCTGCAGCGCGATGACGCGGGCAGCCTCAGGCATCACGGCATCCCAGCAGACGAGCACGCCGAACTTGCCGGCCTGCGTCCTCCACACCGGCAGGTCGTTCCCCTGGCTGAAGATCCTACGCTCCTTTTCGAGGCAGTGCGTCTTACGGTAGGCGCCGACCGGCGCTCCGCCAGCATCGAAGATGGCAGTCGAGTCGAAGACCTCTCCGGTCGAGGGGTCGAACTCCGGAAAACCGGCGACGATCACCAACTCGAGCTCCCGCGCAAGCGCCGACAGCCGCCGCAGAGATGCGCCCTTCGGCCACGGCTCTGCGATGTCGGGCACGCCGGCGTCGAAGCGATAGCCGCAGAGCGCCAACTCAGGGAACGCCAAGAGACACAGCTCGGGATGAGCGCCTTTGGCCGCCCTGGCCCTCTCCTCCATCCGCTCCACATTCAGCTCCGCCCCCTCGGCGCGGGAGGCGAGCTGGCAGGCACCCACCATCAACACCATAACAGCCTTCCCCTGCCTGGGTCCGCCTCAGCCTTGCGAGGAGAGAGATGGTCGCAGAACCAGTTCGTCCGCAAGGCCTGCCTCCATTGTCAGGGCCAAGATCGCCTTTTCGGTGTGCATGCGGTTCTCGCCCTGATCCCACACGACTGACCGCGAGCCCTCGATGACCTCCTCGGTCATCTCCTCTCCGCGGTACCCCGGCAGGCAGTGCATGAAGATGGCATCCGGCTTGGCCAGCGCCAGCACCTGTTCGTTCACCTGATAGGGCCGCCAGTCCACCATACGCTGCTCGCGATTCTCAGTCGCCATCGAGTGCCACGTGTTGGCGTACACCACGTCGGCGTCGGTAATCGCCTCTTCCAAGCTCTGCGTGTACACGATCTTCGTCCCGTTGGCCCGCGCCCAGAGCTGCGCGATCTCCACCTGCTCCGGATCGGGGTCGTAGCCCGCCGGCCGGCCCGCGTAGAAATCCATGCCGGTCATGGCCGAGCCCATCATCAGCGAATGACAGACGTTCCAGATGTCGCCCAGGTGACAGACCTTCAGGCCCTTCCAGGTACCCTTCTTCTCACGGATCGTGAGGAGGTCGCACAGCCCCTGGCAGGGGTGCGTCTCGTTCGTCAGCGCGTTCACCACGGGATGCTCCATCCAGCGACCGAACTCCTCCACAATCTCCTGTCCGAAAGTGCGGATGACTAGGGCCTCACAGTAGCGATCGATGATGCGCGCGGTGTCTTTGATGGGTTCGCCACGTGAGAGCTGCAGCTCGTCGGGGCGTAGAAAGAAGCTCTGCCCGCCGAGCTGGGCGATGCCGGCCTGGAAGCTCACACGGGTGCGCGTCGAAGGCTTCTCGAACAAGAGGGCAACCGTCTTGCCGGCCAGCGGCTCAAAGCGTTCGCCGACCTGCCGCCGGCGCTTCAGCTCGGCTGCCGCGTCGACGAAGGTGGCGATCTCGGCCGGCGTGAAGTCGGCCAGCTTCAGGAAGTCCCGACCAGCATGGTGATCCTGCATGTCATCCACCTCTCGTTCTCTCCAGAGAATACATGGTATTCAGTCGGCCCTGGCGCTGCTTTGTGTCCGGACCGGACGATGCGGTGTGACATGAGCCACCGGTCGTGCCGGACAAGCGATGCTCCCGCGCCGCCAAAGATGCCCGATGGTCGGCCATGCTCAGGTGATCTGTGGCGTGTCGGCCAGCAGGCGGCGTGTGTAGTCGGCCTGCGGCGCATCGAGCACATCCAGTGTCCTGCCAGCCTCGACGATTCGGCCATCGCTCATGACGGCGACGTCTTCGGCGATGGCCCTGACGAGCGCCAGGTGATGCGTGACGAAGATCATGCCCACGCCCGTTTCCTCGATGAGCCGCGAGAGGAGCTCGACGATCGTGGACTGCACCGACACGTCGAGTGAGGACGTCACCTCGTCGCAGATGAGCAGTGTGGGCTGGGCGGCGAGCGCTCGGGCGATAGCCGCTCGCTGGCGCTCGCCGCCGCTCAGCTGGTCGGGATAACGGTCGAGGACGGAGGCGTCCAGCGCGACGTGCTCGAGAGCCTCCACCATGCGCGCCTCGGCCTCAGAGCGCGAGAGGCGGAAGAACACCTTCAGCGGGCGTTCGAGCAGCTGAGCGATCGTCTTACGGGGATTCAGTGAGCTGTAGGGGCTCTGGAAGATGTACTGGATCTCCTGCCGCGTGTCGCGCGAACGCTGGCCGGCAAGCCGCTTCAGGGGCTGCCCCCTGAACAACATGCTTCCCTCGATGCGACCGTGGTGCAGGCCGGCGACGCAGCGCGAGAGCGTCGTCTTGCCGCTGCCTGACTCGCCGACGAGGGCGATGCACTTGCCTTCTTCCACGGTGAGACCGACGCGGTGGAGGCTCTTGCGATCGCCGTGCCAAGCCGAGACCCCGGCCACCTCGAGCACGACCGGCCTGCGATGCTCCGTTCGCTTCGTCGAACGCGCTTCGAGCGCTCCCCCCTCACGGCCGAACTCGTCGACGAGCTCCCGCCAGCGCCAGCACGCCGTACGATGGTCCTCCGCGTCGGCCTCCAGGGGCGGCACCTCGGCGCGGCACGTGTCGAGTGCCCAACCGCACCTATCCGCGAACGCACACCCCGGCGGCCGCTGTCCTGGCCGCGGCGCAACCCCGGGGATGCTTTCCGGCAACGTGGTCGCCTTCATGCTTGGCACCGCCGCCAGCAGCTTCCTCGTGTAGGGGTGCCGGGATGCGTGGAAGATGACGTCTCGCGAGGCGATCTCGACAAGTTTGCCAGCATACATCACCGCCACGCGGTCAGCGACGGCGGCGATGACGGCGAGGTCGTGCGTCACGTACAGGGCGGCGACGTCGTGCGTCGCGGTGAGCTGCCGGATCGTCTCGAGGACATGGGCCTGGGTCGTAACATCGAGGCCAGTGGTGGGCTCGTCCAGGACGATGACCGACGGCTGGCAGGCGAACGCCATGGCCAGCACGACGCGCTGCTGCTGCCCGCCTGAGAGCTGGTGAGGGTAACGGGCGAGGAACTTGTCGCCTGTCGGCAGGAGGACCTCGGCGAGCATCTCCTGAAGCCGCTGTTCCCTGTCGGCCGGTGTCTGGCCGAAGCCGTGGACCTCGAGCACCTCGGTGAGCTGCGTGCGGATCCTAAGAGCCGGATTAAGCGACATCGATGGGTCCTGGGGCACGTACGAGATGAGGCGCCCGCGCAGGGAGCGCAGCTCGGACGGCGGCAGTCTGAGGATGTCGCGCCCATCGAGCATGACGCGGCCCGAAACCACATGCGCCCCACGTCGCTGATACCCGAGGATGGCGGTCGCCGCTGTCGTCTTACCGGAAGCGGATTCGCCGACCAGCCCCAGCACCTCGCCGCGGTAGAGCTTCAGCCAAACGTCGTCGTCGACATCGACACCCGAGTCCAGCTCGACCCGCAAGTCCTGTAGCTCAAGCAGGGGACCTGCCTTGTCCGCAGACCGGGTCATCCTCCGCTCTCCCGTTCGATGCCGACGATCGCGCGGGTCAGCCCATCCGCGATCAGGCTCACGGCGATGGCAAGCAGACCGATGAGAAGGACGGGGACGGCTACGGAATAGGGCTGGATCGACAAACCCAGGCGGTTCTCGTTGATCATGAGTCCCCAGTCGGAAGTCGGTGGCTGCACGCCGAAGCCGAGGAAGCTGAGAGCAGCGATAATGCCGACCGAGTAGGCGATGCGCATGCCGAACTCGACCAGGAGCGGGCTCGTGATGTTGGGCAGGATCTCGCCGAAGAGGATGCGCCACGATGGAACGCCCAACGCTTCGACGGCGCTCACGTAGTCCTGCCCAACGATCTCGAGTGCGGCGCCGCGCGCGACACGCGCGACACGCGGCGCATGCCCAATGCCGACCGCAAGGACGATGAGCCAAAGCTGTGGCCCGGCGATGGACACGGCTAGCAGGGCGAAGACCAGCGTGGGGAAGGCGAGGAGCACGTCCAGGAGGCGCATGAGTGTCTCGTCGACCCACTGCCGGGCGTAGCCGGCGACGAGGCCGAGGGTGACGCCCATGCCCATGCCGATCAGCGTCGCGGCGATCGACAGCGACAGCACGGACCAGCCGCCATGCAGGACCCTGGACAGCACGTCCCGGCCGAGGTTGTCGGTGCCCAAGGGCGCCTGTGACGAAGGCCCCTGGAACGGCGTCCCCACGAACTCGGTCGATGAGTGGGGTGCAGCGAGAGGGCCGATCACGGTGATCGCGACAATGAACAGAAGGAGGATCACTCCTGCCCGCGTCCTTCCGAACGAGAGGGTCGTTCGCAGAATGGTGGCCCGCTGTGACTGCCGCCGGGGCACGGCCGCTGCGACGAGCGAAGGCTGACGGCCCATCGCGCTTCCTGTCATCTAGAACCCGTCCTCAGGCGTGGTGTCACAAGGATCGTCAGGATGTCGGCGGCGAGGTTGGTGACGACGTAGACGCCGGCGACGAGCAAGGAGACGGCCTGGATCACGGGGATATCGCGGTTCTGGACAGCTTCCACAAGCGCCTGCCCGATGCCGGGGAAGGCGAACAGGTACTCGATGACGACGATGCCGCCCGCCAGCCAGGCGAGCTCGAGGGCCGCGCCCTGGATGGTGGGCACGAGTGCGTTCGGGAGCACGTGTCGACGCAACACCAGGCCCTCCGGGATCCCCTTCAGTCGCGCCATGGCGACGTACTCGCTCTCGAGCACCTCAATCATCGACGCACGGAGGAGGCGGGCGATGTAAGGAAAGGTCGCCAGTACCAGCGCTCCGCCAGGCAACACGAACATGTTGAGCTGCTGCCAGATCGGCGCTTCTCTCGTGATCGGCGACACGGCTGGGAAGAGGTGCAACACAGACGTCGCGAAGAGCAGGATCAAGCCGACGCCCAGGACGAACTCGGGCAACGACGCCAGCCCAAGTGTGACGACCGAGCTGACCATGTCGAAGCCGCTGTCTCGCCAGTGGGCCGCGGCCGCTCCGATGACGATCGACAACGGCACGGCGATGAGGGCCGCGATGGCGACGAGCAACAGCGAGTTGACGACCCTGTCGGCGATGATCGAGGAGACCGGCGTGTGGTGCAGCGACAGGGACTCGCCGAGGTCGCCTGTGGCGACCCCGGCTAGCCACCTGGAGTACTGCTCGACGACGGGGCGGTCGAGGTTGAGCAGCTGGCGCACCGCCTGCAGGCGCTGGGGCGTGGCCTCTTGTCCCATAATCGCCCGCGCCGCATCGCCGGGAAGGGCCTGGGTCGCCGCGAAGACCACCACAGAGACGAGCCACAGCGTCACGAGACCGAGCACGAGTCGCCGCGCGATGAGCTTGGCGAGCAGCATCAGGCCGCATCCTCGAGCCGCCGTCTCACCTCAGCCGCCCGCTGTGTGGTGATCGCCCATACTGCGATCGGCCACTGCCCCGCTCAGACGAAACTGATGGTCTGGTACCGGAAGTCGCCGAGCGGGTTACCGCTCTTGTCGCCCTTCAGGCCGATGACCTTGCTGCTGCGCGCGTCCAGGATGTCCTTGTAGCCCCAGATGATGAAGGGGCCCTTCTCGTAGTCGATGGTCATGACCTCGCGGATGATCTCGTTGCGCTTGGTCTCGTCCACCGTCTGCCAGGCCTCGGCCATCAGCTTCTCCCACCGGGCGTCACGCCAGTGCGTCACGTCCCACTGCGCGTGTTCGCCGACACAGAGGTTCGCCTGGTTGAGGTAGTTCCGCGTGCTCCAGTACTCGTTCACAAGCGGGTAGACCGTGTAGTACTGATCCCAGAAGGCCGCCTCGTCGACTTTCCTGATCTTCATGTCGATGCCTGCGGCCTTCGCCTGCTGTGCGAAGACCTGTGCCTCCTCGACGACGGCGTCGTCCATCGGGGAGGTGACGAACTCGATCTTCATCCCCTCTTGGCCAGCCGCCTTGAGCAGCGACTTGGCCTGCTCGAGGTCCTGCGTGCGCTGGGGCAGGTCGGTGGGGTAACCCTTGTCGTACGGGCTGAACATGTCGTTGGCCACTCTGCCGTAGCCGACCAGCGCCAAGTTCACGATCTCCTGCCGGTCGGCCAGCAAGCGGAAGGCCTGGCGCACGCGCTCATCGTTGAAGGGTCGCTTGTCGGCCAGCATGTCGATGGGGTCCCAGTTGCCGCACTGGGTACGGACGACCGCGAACCCCTGCGAGGAGAGAGCCTTGGCATTGGCGCGCGGCACCTGGGCAATCATCTCGACCGCACCGCTCAGCAGGGCGTTGATGCGCGACGTGTCGTCCTTGAAGTCGATGACCTCGACCTGGTCGACGTACGGTCCCTCGCCCCAGTAGTTGGGATTGGCGACGAAGAGGCTCCGCTCGCCGGGGATGAACGACTGGTACTTGAAGGCGCCGGTGCCGACCGGGCTCTTGGGGTCGTAGCCGACGGGCACGATCTTCACACGCGTCTCGGCAAGCGACTCGGTGAACACTGCGTTGGCCTGCTTCATGTGGATCTCGACGGTGAGGTCGTCGATCTTCTTGAAACCCTTTGGATCGACCGAGAACAGGGTCGAGGCGGCGCTCGAGGCGAAGCTAGGGTTCAGGATCCTCTTGAGGCTGAAGATGACGTCGTCGGCGGTCAGCGGCTTGCCGTCATGGAAGGTCACGTCGGGCTTGAGCCGAACGGTCCACACCGTCGCTTTGGCGTTCGGCGTCGCTTCTTCGGCAAGCCACGGCATCGCCTGCATGGTGTCGGGGTTGAAGCGATAGAGAGTGTCGTAGAGCGCATCGCAACGGGCCTGGTCGGGATAGCCGTACATCTGGTGAGCGTCGATGGTCTCCTTCGTGGAGCCACCGCCGATGCCCACGCGCAGATTGCCGCCCTTCTTCGGCGCCGCCGCGACCGACGATTGCGAAGATGGCGCGCTGGAGGTCCCGCAACTGGCGAGCGAGCCGGTGACCGCCACCGCCGCTCCCACCATCGCCGCTTCTTTCAGAAAGTCCCGGCGTGTGATGCCGCGTTCAAAGAACTTCTGGCCGTCTCTCCCGCCGTTGCTACTCAAGGCAGCCCTCCCCAAGTCGGCTTGTTTACGAGACGATTCTAGAGACAGGCCGGGTGCCTTGTTAGTGTGCGTATGCACGTGATATGTTCGATGTAATTGTTTGTCTGCACAGTTGGTGGGGATGGCAGCACGTGAGAGAGCAGGCGCCGAGCGGTCTTACCGTGCAGGGCCTCATCGAGGCGTTCGAACCACGGATCGTCGCGGCCGGGGGCACGAGTGGCCTCTCGGCGGTCATTGGGGGAGTCTCTGTCGGCGAAGAGGACGACCCCATCCGCTGGATGGCTCCCCACAGCCTGCTGCTGACCGCGGGCACCATGGTCCGCACCAATCCCGATCGTGGCCGCCGGCTCATTGAACAACTCGTCGATGCTGGCATGGTTGGCGTGGGGCTGGCCCTGGCCCCGTACTGGACGGACGTGCCGCAAGGCATGATCCAAGCCGCCGATCGTCTCTCTTTTCCACTGCTCAGGATCAGCGGCGGCATCTGCTTCCATGAGATCCTGATGCACATCTTCGCCGCCCTGTCCTCCAAACACACCTACATGCTGCAGCGGACGGTGTCTGTCCAGGGCGTCCTCGCCGCGCTCCTGACCAAGGACCGCCGGCCTCAGGCGATCACCGATTGCCTGTCCGACCACTTCGGCGCAGACGTGCTCTTCTTCGACTGGCACGGCCGCCTGCTCGCTCAATCGAAGAGTGGCACAGCCTCCAATGGGGATTCGGTGACGCCCGACGATCTGTGGCAGCTCTACCTGTCGTCACCGCAGTCTCCCTGCAATCGACTGTTGGGGGGCCGTGAGGCCCACTTCCGCGAGGTACGTATAGAGGGCGGTCTGGAGGGGCTCCTCGTGGCGGTCCTGCCCAGGGGCCGCTCACTCGACCTCTTCATCGATCGCACCCTCTCGTTCGCCCGCACGCTCTTCGAAGCGGTAGCGCTTGCCGGGAGAAGCCTTCAGGCAGGCCTGAGCCAGGCGAGAGGAGCGCTGCTGGTGGAGCTGCTGAGTGGAGGTGGCAACGGAGCCGAGCTCTCCGAACGGCTGGCCCACTACGGCATCATAGGCACGGAACCCTGGCGGCTCATCCTGCTCACAACGCAAGCGGAGACACGCGATCGAGACGGCACGAAAATGGTCAGGCTGCTTGCCGATGAGGGTGTGGGGCTGGCGAACATGTACCTGGATTCGCTGAACGCTCACTTCCTCGCCGCCTGGCACCGGGGCTGCTTGGCGATCCTCGTGGGACTTCGCCTCGGTGACGAGGAGCTGGACCCGCGAGAGTTCGCGCAGGGGCTCGTGCAACAGACCTCGCATGAGCTCAAGCTGGAGGGACTGCGAGCCGGCGTGTCGGAGCCCTTCTCAGGCGCCGCTGCCGCCATGCAGGCTTTGGTCCAGGCCAGTCAGGCGCTGTTTTACGCGGGAGAGAAGCAGCGCAGGGGGCAGTCCGTCGTGCTCTACGAGGACGTCGGGCTCCACGTCGCTGCCCTGAGCTCTCTCCCCGATGAGCACCTTGAACGCCTCCATGCGCGTATCGTCCAGCCGCTCCTGGACGCCGATTGCACCGGCAGTTGTCAGCTGTACGACACCCTGTTGACTTATCTCCGACACGACCGTTCGCTCGCTGACACCGCCAAGGCGCTCTACGTGCACCGCAACACGCTCGCACGCCGTCTCGAGCACGTGGAGAAGATCATCGGCGTCGACCTGCACACCACCGACGGGCTCGTCGAGGTGCATCTAGCGACGCGAGCGGCCGAAGTGCTGCACGTGCGACGCCGGCAGTGACGTAGGGCAGCGCCTACCGAAAGGGGTCACGTGACCCCTTGCACGCGAGATTGCCGTCGAATCGAGATGTGCCGATGCACCTCTCCCCTCCGCTCGCCCGGTGCAGCGCCACACTTCTCTCCTCTCGACGCCGCCCGTATCGTTGCTGGCGGATGCGGTCGGCGGACTGGAGGTGCAGTTCAAATGCTACTCTACCCGGGTCTCAAACGCAGAGGCGTGAAGAAGGAGAGCTGGCTCGGCACAGGCGCCGCGGCGCTGGCCCTGACCTTCGATGTCGATGCCGAGTCGAACCTGCTCTCCCGCGGTGAGCACTACCTCGAGCATCTGTCGACCGTCTCGCATCAGCAGTACGGGCCGCGCATCGGGGTGCCCCGCATCCTCGCCATGCTCGCCAGGCACGGCGTCAGCGCCACCTTCTTCGTCCCCGGTGTGATCGCTGAGCGCTGGCCGGACACCGTCGCAGCCATCGTCGAGGCCGGCCACGAGGTCGGCCTCCATGGTTACCTCCATATCGCACCCGTAAAGGCATCTCTAGATGTCCAGCGCGACGAGATGGAGCGAGGATTCTCCGCCCTGACCCGGCTCGGCGTCACGCCGGTCGGCTACCGCTGCCCCAGCTGGGAGCTCACCATCTTCACCGTCCAACTCCTGTTCGAGTACGAGCTCCTGTACGACACGTCGCTCATGGACGACGACCGGCCGTACGTGCTCGACACGCCGTGGGGGAATCTCGCGCAACTTCCTCCCCACTGGTCGCTGGACGACTGGGAGCAGTACGCCTACTTAGTCGATCCTCCCCTGGGCGAGCACATCGAATCCACACGCAAGGTCGTTGAGCTGTGGACCGACGAGCTGGACGCCATGCGTCAGACGCACTCGCTGCTCACGCTGACCTGCCACCCGCTCCTGAGCGGTCGGCCATCGCGCGTGCGCGCCATCGAGCGCCTGATCGAGTTCGCTGAAGAGTGCGGCGATGTGGTCTTCAGGCGCTGCGACGAGATAGCGCGGGCGGTGCTGGCGGCGGAGGAAGACACCTATGCCGCGCTCTGAGCACGCCGACGAACGGGAGGCAGGTATGAGACTGCTCTACCTGATGGTAGACGGCACGGAGGTGAGCGATGACGAGCTCGAGCGAAAGACGCGCCTGGCAGACCAGGTGATGCCACCCGGCACCACCTTCTGCCCACGTCCGATCCCTATCGGCCCGCGGCACTACCACGAGTCCGCCGTTGGGCTTGCCCTGTGCGTGCCCGGGATCCTCGAGGCCCTCCGACGCTGGCAGGATGAGTTCGACGCGGTCCTGATCGGCTGCTTCGTGGACCCCGGCGTGCGAGCCGCGCGCACGGTCTCGAATGTCCCCGTGATCGGCGCCGGGCAGGCGGCGATGGCCCTGGCTCAGACGGTGGCCGACCGCTTCGGCGTGGTGACCATCCTCCCCAGCAACGTCCCCGACATCGAGTACCTGGCCTCCGGGCTCGGCCTTCGGCAGTCGTGTGTCGGCGTGAGCAGCGTCGGCATGCCTGCCGACAAGGTGCATGAGGATCACGGCACAGCGCTCGCCGCTGTGGAGCAGGCCGGGCGACGGCTCATCGAGCTCGGCGCGAAGGCGCTCGTGCTCGGCTGCCTGAGCTTCGGTTTCGCGCCGTTCGCGGAGGAGCTGAGCCCCCGCCTCGGCGTTCCCGTCATCGACCCGTTGAGGGCGGGTGTCATGACGGCCTACGCCCATGTACGCCTCGGACTACATCCCAGCATCCTCGCGCATCCACCCAATGACCGGCCCGAGGAGCTGGAGTGGTATCTGGACAGGCTGTCGTCGGCCCCTCAGGGGGGGGTGAGAGTGTGGATGAGATGAAAGAGATGCTCCTGGGCTGGATCGAGCGCGACGAAGAGAAGCTCGTCGATTTCTTCAGTCGCTTCATTCAGGCGAAGAGCCCCAACCCGCCCGGAGACACGACCGAAGCCGTGGGCTTCATCTGCGACTTCCTTGACAGGGAGAAGCTCCCCTACAAGCTTGTCGCCCCTCAGCCCACGATGGCGAACGTCGTCGGGGGCTTCGAATGCGCATCGCCGGGCAGACATCTGGTCTTCAACGGACACATCGATGTCTACCCTGTCGGGGACGAAACGTGGACGCACGACCCTTGGAGCGGAGCCGTCGCTAACGGGCGCGTGTGGGGTCGGGGCGCCTGCGACATGAAGGCCGGAACGGCCACCTCAATCCTGACCTTCGCCTACCTGCACCGCATCCAGGAGAAGCTCAAGGGGCGGCTCACCCTCACCGCCGTATCAGACGAAGAGACGATGGGTCCCTGGGGCGCCCGCTACCTGGTGGAGCACAACCCGGAAGTGCTCGGCGACTGCCTGCTGAACGGCGAGCCGAGCAGCCCGTACTCCTATCGTTTCGGCGAGAAAGGCCTGCTCTGGTTGGCCATCACCATCGCCACGCCCGGCGCCCACGGCGCCTACACCCACATGTCGCCAAGCGCCACGAAGACTGCCGCACGGCTCATCGCTGACCTCGAGGCCGTCACCTCGATAGAACCTCACCCGCCGCGTTCCGTAGCCAAGGTCATCGAGCAGATCGAGGAGCCGACGGAGCGCGCTCAGGGAAAGGGGGCCTACGCGACCGTCACGTCGGTGACGCTCAACATCGGCACGATCCACGGCGGCCTGAAGGTGAACATGACGCCTGGCCAGTGCGTGGTCGAGGCCGACATCAGGCTACCAGTGGGAGTGACCAAGGACGACGTCATGGAACGGGTGAACGAGGTCCTCGCCGGCTATCCCGAAGTCACCTCCGTCGAGCAGCTGGGCCACAACGAGGCGAGTTCGTGCGACCCATACGGCGAGATGGCCCGGATCCTGCGCGCCAACGTGAAGGCGCTGAAGGGGTTCGAACCGAGCCCCATCCTCAGCATCGGCGCGACCGACGCGCGGCTGTGGCGTTGGCGCGGCATCCCTGGCTACGTCTACGGCCCCTCGCCGACCCATATGGCGTCCGCCGACGAGTACGTCGAGATCGACGAGTACCTGCACACCATCCGCACACATGTCCTGTCTGCCTATGACTACCTGACGCTGCCATGAGACTGACGACGGGTCCTGCAGCCGTCGCTGAACGAGGGAACCGGAAGGTACCGGGAGGTCCATATTGAAGGTGATAATGCGCCCACCCAGCGAAGCCTTTAGGCGCGCTCTGTCGAAGAACCCGCTTGGCCACGAGATCGATCCCGCTGCAGCATGCTTCCAGCACCAGGTCCTTCGCGAGAAGATGGCGGCAGCCGGGGCCGACATCGTGCTGCTGCCCCCCGAGCCCGACCTGCCCGACGCGCCGTTCGTCCAGGACGTGATGGTGGCGTTCCCCCGCTGCGAGGAACCAGCCCCGGGCCGAACCGCGCTCCTCGTGGCTACTCGGCCAGGGGCACCGTCGAGACGGGCAGAGGTGGCGTCCGTGATCGCCGCGGCCAGAGGACTCGTCCACTCTGACTGCACGCTCGTGAGCATAGAAGAGCCGGGCACGCTGGACGGTGGTGATGTGCTCCTCTACGGAGGCCGCGTCGCCATCGGGCTGTCTGGGCGCACCAACATGGACGGTGCCAGCCAGCTCAAGCGCGCCGTCGAGGAGCTGGGCTACACCGCTTACCTTTGCCCAGTCAGCGACACCAGGCTCCACTTCGCCAGCGCCATCACCAAGGTGAGGCCCGACTGCTTCATCGGCACCGCCACGGGCTACCGCGACTTCGACGCAGTGGGACCTGAGGTCCTTCCTGAGAGCGAGATCAAACGCATCGTGATTCCCGACGAGGAGATCGTCGCGCACAACGTCGCGCTCATCGGCGACGCTCTCTTCGTACCGTCGGGGAACCCCGTCTCCGTGCGCCTCCTGCGCGAGGCGGGCGAGCATGTGGTCGAGGTCGACTTCGATCAGTTCACGCGCGCCGACGCCGGTTTGACCTGCCTCATGGGGTTTGTCTACTAGCCATGAAGTAAGCAGCCTCGAGCAGGCGGCGGCGGTGCATGCTGCGAAACGTGTGGGTGGCTCACCGATTGGGGACACTCGCTGGACAGCAGAGGGAGATCGCAGGTGGTCTAACGGGTTCTCTGGTGGACGTACCTGGATTCGAACCAGGGACCTCTTCCTTATCAGGGTGGGAGTCCGTCACAGGTTCAGGTGACATGGACACGCCGAGAAAGCACGCCGAAAGCAGGCAATTCAGGTCCGTCGCCGGCGACATGCCGACGCCACCCGGGGGCCCGCGCCTTCAACTACCAGGGACGAAAGAGGCCGTCGAAGTCGGCGTTCCGCTGTGTCGTCCACTCGTACAGAGGCGTGAGCGCTTTCAGCATGCGCGACAGCGCCCCCTGATCTCCGCGGGCTGCCGCCAAGGCGGCAATCTCTGCCCTACGCAGTAGCGCCGTGAACTTCTTGTCGAGTCCTGAGGGGCCAAGGCTGTGGACCTCGATGAAGGCTCGAGCAGCGGCTGCGCGCATCGCCAGTATGCGCAGCGTGACCTCCTGCGAACCCTGCAAATCGCTCTCGATCTCCTCAGGCGTCAGAAACCGGATCATGACCGCAACGGCATCTTGGGCAGCCTCTTCCCTGTCCTCGCCGATGGACACCGCGGCGTCGAAAACCCCGTAGAGGGTGGTGATGGCGCAGGTCTCTGGGCCCGCGTTGCGGAAGCGAACGAACGACTCACGAAGCGCAGCCACGATCAAGGTGCCGTCCTCGTCACGCATCTCCAGCTTCTCGGTCTTGGGCCACAGCTCACTGATGCCGCCGAGGAGCTGCAGGAGGCTGGCTCGCACAAGAGGCCGTCGCATCCGTGCGGCGAGGGCCACGGTCGAGCCCCAGCTCACAGACAAGAGCTCTCCGCCCGAGACGAGAAGGAGCGAGCGCGTGATGACCCTACGCGCATAGTCAGCCCCCGCCGTGCTATCGCCAGGCAGGGAAGCTGCGAGAAGCAGTCCCGACTCCAGCCCCCACGCTGCGATGGCCGCGTCCATACCCGCGACACAAGCCACCATCGTCTCCGTCAAGTCCTGGAGCTCGTCCGCAGCGAGCGCGCCGTCATGCATGTCGAGGGACGTTCCGCCGACGTCCGCAGCGTACCCCTCATGCTTCGCGGCGTTCCTCAGCTCAGGACTCACGGCCTGCGCGAGCAAGCCGGCGAGATCGCCTGAGGATGCGGCAAGCCGTTGGGCGATCTCGCCGAGCATGGGCATTCCCGGCTGGTGCGACACCTTCTCGCCGCCGGTGATCCGTTCCAGGTCGAGCGCCAGCCAGGAGTAGCTCCGAAAGCCGGCCTCGGCAGCTGTCGCGTACAGCTCAACCAGATCGGACACCGCATCCGCAGGTGTCGCCTCAGCATCAAGCGCAATGCGACGCTGCGTCGTCTCAGCGCGCGCAAGGGAGGCGAGCAGCCGCGGACCGTCGTCCAAGGTCCGTTCAACGAGCGCCCGCGTCCCTGGCGCATCGGCGGCGTGGGCCCGCCACAGTCCCTCGGAGAGTTCGAAGGCAACACGGTGGCCAATCAGGGGGCGATCGAGAGACGCCAGCGTCGATGCCGGCAGCGCCAAGACCGCAGCCTCCGCACCGAGAGCCTGCGGATCCCGGATCGCATGACTGAGGTAGGACGTGGCGCGCCTGGCCACCTCAAGCAAAGGCTCGTCGGAGTCCGCTTCGGCGGCGAGCACCCGCGCGAAGTCAAGGCGACCGTGCTCGTCCGTGTACGTACCCGCCAGGCCGAAGGCCACGCCGACCCGGTCGTCCAGTGAATCCGGGTCGGACTTCAGCATGTCAAGGAGCTCACAGAAGCGATCGAAGTCCACGGGCGCGTCGACGTGGCTCTGGAGCTCCCCAGCGAGGCGCGATGCATCGCCCTGGCCGGCAGTCAAGGTCTCGATTGTCGCTTGAGCCAGACGGACTGCACCGTGGGCCAGCGCAGTGACCATCTCGCGCAGCTCACGACAGCTCTCAGGGGGAAGGAACCACATGAGAGTCCGCCTCACCCCGACAACGGCCCCGACCTGCTCTGCCAGCTGCTCTATGCAGCTGCGCAGAGTCGAGCCGACGACCTTGCTGTCGCCAAGGTCGAGGCCGTGTAGCTGTTTGAACAGCTCGGTGACCCGCTGGGCCTCGTCGAGGAGGTCCGAGTCGGCCAGCACCCTGCCATACTGCAACCCCGTGCATGGAACGTGTCCGGCGGGGGTGTCCCCGAGCCTAGCCGCCAGTGCACGAATGCGCGCGTCCATGCCCGAAAGCGCACCGCGACGCATGTGCAGGAGCGGGTCTGTCTCGGCATTGGCCGGCCGAACGCCGCCGCAGTCAGAACAGACGCCCACGGCCCCCTCGCTGCCGCAACTCTTGCACGTCGACTCCGCGAACGGCAGAGCTAGCGAGATGGTCTCTTCGTCGGTCATTTGTCGGTCTGCACGCCGGCTGCCAATTCACGTGCCATTCCGGACGCCCGGCCAAGGGTAGGTCTCCGCCTTCACCTGCTCGTAGTTCTCGTCGAGCGCCGGCTCGAGTAGGAGGATGGCGGCGATGCGGCGGGTCATCTCGGTGACGTAGCGCGCCTCATCGGGCTTGAGGTCACGCCCGAGCAGGGCGCGCTCGCGGTAGGAGAGCCACTTCTTCATCACCTGGTAGCCGCCGATCGTGTACTTCCAGACGCGGGCGGGGACGCAGCGCCAGTAGGCGACGTCGCTTAGGTAGACGTCGTAGCAGGCGCCGCCGAGGCAGGCGGTGAGCTGGTCGTAGGTGAGGCCGAGGGCGGCGAGGCCCTCGCGGAAAGCGGCCAGCTCGACGT